>Ga0315543_1000006_pt1 | contig 335869 bp, 314 predicted proteins | sample SalMarSW160210MG_2_FD_203098 | JGI IMG/M metagenome (GOLD analysis project Ga0315543, IMG submission 203098) | Salt marsh sediment microbial communities from the Plum Island Ecosystem LTER, Massachusetts, United States - Salt Marsh Sediment SW1601-210 ...
ACCGCTTACGAAATGACAAATATGAAAAAGATGCTTCTATAGGTGAAACCAGACTTCAACTCGAAATGGAGAAAATATGGGAAGGATTCACTTTCGAGGTTACTACAGACTTGTATTATGATTGGGTGTCCGAGAATCATTCAGTAGATTTAGAAAGAGGTGGGGGTTTTTTGGATTTAAGAGAGGCAAGTGTTGCGTATTCTCCTTTTGACTTTATGGATTTGAAACTTGGCCGACAGATATTAACTTGGGGTACAGGGGATCTAATTTTTATAAATGATTTGTTTCCAAAGGATTGGCAGTCATTCTTCATAGGCAGGGACACCGAATATCTAAAAGCGCCTTCCGATGCCATCAAGGCAAGCTTCTTTACTGACCTGGCTAATGTAGATGTAGTTTACACGCCCAGATTCGACTCGGACAGATTCATTACAGGTGACCGCATATCTTACTGGAACGGCAGTCGTACAGCAGGAGCCGATGCGATTGTTTGTACAGACAAGCCGGATGACTGGTTTGGTGATGACGAGTGGGCTTTGCGAATATCGAAAAATGTTGGTGGTTATGAGCTTGCCGCTTATGGCTATTGGGGCTACTGGAAAAGTCCGGCTGGCTTTGATACTTCAACATCAAAATACACTTTTCCAAAACTGAATGTTTACGGAGCAAGTGCGCGCGGCCAGATCGGCAAAGGTATTGGTAATATTGAAATGGGATACTATGACTCTCGTGATGATAAGTCCGGCGATGAGCCCTATGTTGACAATAGCCAAATCCGCTATCTGATAGGTTATGAACAGGACATGCCGGAAATTGCCCCTGATTTTACGGTTGGTTTGCAGTATTACGTTGAACAAACCCTGAATTATAGCGACTATAGGCGAACATTGCCTGCCGGCAATAAGGCGGCTGAAGAATACCGGCATTTACTAACCTTCAGAATTACGAAGCTGTACTGGGATCAAAATCTTACCTGTTCGCTTTTTACTTATTTTTCACCGTCAGACAAAGATGTGTATATGCGTCCTAATATAAATTACAAGGTTAACGACAACATGGCAGTGGAAGTTGGTGCAAATGTTTTTTGGGGTGATTATCCCCATACATTTTTCGGACAGTTTGAAGATAATACAAATATATACACTGCAATACGTTACAGTTTTTGAAAAGGTGTTTCATTATGAATCACGAGATATATAACTGTATAGGTTTTGTCGGAAGAGCACGTTATAATTGCTTGTTCAGAGATAAATAATGGAGCAGACATTCAAGGCCACAGAAATCAATGTCGGTTTTCATCCTGACGGTTACAGGATAGATAAAACGGCTTCGCCAATGAACAGATATACAAAGTGGGATATTCTACAAGGCAATCACTGGTGCAATCCGAAACCAGTCTGTTTCGATTCGTTACCGCAGCAAGGCTGGTTCAAGAAAGATAGATTTGACTGGGACAGAGTTAATACGACTATGGAGCAAGTTTAATATGAAAATAGCGATTGCCAGTGGCAAAGGTGGGACCGGCAAGACAACCATAGCTACAAATCTTGCTTGTTCAATTGCCCGGACGGACAAAGAAGTACAGTATCTTGACTGCGACGTTGAAGAACCGAACGGACACATATTTTTGAAGCCCGACATAAAGGAAACACAGAAGGTTACGATTGGTGTGCCGGAAGTCGACACAGACTTATGCAATGGCTGTGGCAAATGCAGTCAGCTTTGTCAGTATAGTGCCATAATTTGTTTGAAAGACAAGGCGATGACCTTTGAGCAGTTATGTCATTCCTGTGGCGGATGTGAGCTTGTCTGCCCCACCGGCGCCATTAAAGAAAAACAGATAGAAATTGGATTTGTTGATTTGGGTAACGCGAGTGATGTGAAATTTGGTCAGGGTCGACTGAAGATAGGAGACGTGCGTTCACCTGCGCTAATAAAGAAGGTAAAGGAGCATGCAGCGAACAATGGGACAATCCTAATAGACGCTCCACCCGGAACCTCGTGTCCGGTAATTGAGGCAGTCAAGGGAGTAGATTTTGTTCTATTGGTCACCGAACCTACCCCGTTCGGTTTAAATGACCTGGAACTGGCGGTGGAAATGGTAAGAGAGCTTGGGATATCCTTTGCTGTTGTAATAAACCGTTGCGATATAGGTGATGAACGGGTCGTACGCTATTGTCAACAGCAAGATATAGAAATTCTGCTTGAGATACCAAATGACCGGCTAATAGCAGAAGCTTACTCACAGGGGATGAAAATAATTGATGCACTACCTGCTTACGAAGAAAGGTTCTTACAGCTATACCAGAGAATCGATGCGAGGGCTGCAGTGAAATGAAAGATGATTTTGAATTCATGGAGAAAATAACCCGCCACTTAGAGGCCCACAAGGCAGCTTGTAAGGTCCTTGGAGTTTCCGAAGATGTTAACAAGAACGAGCTGAAAAAAGCATATAGAAAAGCATCAATTAAATACCACCCTGACCATAATCAAGACGACCCTGACGCGAATAAGAAATTTGCTCTCGTCAAATGTGCCTACGAATTATTAGCTGAAGATAAACCCTGCCCGGAACTGCTGGAAGAAATCAATACCTGGGAAGGCGTGCCAGAGGATAGCGAATACAAACTGGACAATCCATGGGGACATTTTCTGTGGTGGCGCGAGAAATTCTTTGGCTCGGAAAAGGAGAAAGGGTCAAATGGCAAACGCTCTTCTTGTGTTTAATAGAAACCCTTACGACGGTACAGGTATAACCTGGAATGGTCTTCGGTTAGCAGAACAACTGCTTAATAACGGTTTGGAAGATATCCAGGCCAAAAGAATTGAACATAAACAAACCTTTTGGGTAATGGGTTTTTGCAACAAGAATTGGTCTGAAAATAAAGAAACTATAGGTTTTGAAATTTATGAAACTCCAAAAGAGTCATTTGTTCAAGAATACAGTTTTTAAAAAAGGTGATGAACTGGCGAAGACCGTTTTTAGTGATCCGGGCGAGCTGGAAGTTGGACCAGCTCCTGAATTTAAAGGAAGTCCGGAGACGTCAAATCCGGAAGAAATGTTTGTCGCGGCAATTAATAACTGTCTGATGACAACATTTTTTTACTTTGTGCGAAAGTCGAACGTTAAGATTTTACCGTACTATTCAAAAGCCGAAGACCGGGTCGAAAAACAAGCAGATGGGTTTCGATTTACCAATGTAGAGGTTCAAGCAGAGGTTACGTTGCAACACCAAGGTCTTGTTGAGAAAGTTCGTGAATTTGGTAATCTCGCTGAGAAATACCGTCTTGCATCTTGCTCGGTAGCCTGCCCTGTGGACTATTCGTTGCAAGTTAAGACCAAAAATGAATAGCTCTTAAGGAGAATAAGGGTATGCCATGGATAAATGAAGATTTGTGTGTGGGTTGTGGAGTATGTGTGGATGACTGCCCAGTTGATGCGATTGAGTTGAAGAATGACCAAAAGGCATTTATCAACGAAGACGAATGTATTCGATGCGGCCGATGTCACGATATTTGCCCACAGGAAGCTGTCAGGCACGATAGCGAAAGGATTCCGCAGGAAGTTGAGGCAAACATAGAGAAAACCAAGGGTCTTTTGAAACATTTTGAAACTCCCCAGGAGCAACAGGCATTCCTCGAACGTATGGTTCGATATTTTAAGAAAGAACAAAAAGTGGCTAGCCTTACTATAGAGAAACTAACTGCTATCAAGAGTAATCCGGGCAACGGGACAAAACCGATATCTCCGGATAGCTCTGGTTGATGATAAGACTATCCCACTGTTAAGGAGAGGAACTTTTGTGAAGGAAATAGTAGTTATAAGCGGCAAAGGCGGAACAGGTAAAACAAGTATCGTAGCGGCCTTTGCGACACTTGCGAAAGATTCGGTGTTCGCTGATTGTGACGTTGATGCAGCGGACCTGCACCTGGTTTTAGAGCCAAAGATAAAGCAAAGATCTGATTTTTCCGGTGGTAAACGGGCAGCTATAGTCACTGAGAAATGTATCGGTTGTGGTAAGTGCCAAGACCTTTGCAGATTCGATGCTATAAACTTCAACGGTCAGGCGAATGACGTGGTTGATAGGACGTTTACTATTGACCCGGTTTCGTGCGAAGGCTGCAAGGTATGTGTGGAGTTTTGTCCTGTGAACGCAATCGAGTTTAACGACAGTATAAACGGACAGTGGTTCATATCGGATACACGATTCGGGACAATGGTTCATGCCAAACTGGGAATTGCGGAGGAAAACAGTGGAAAACTGGTAACTCTTATTCGCAAAGAGGCAAAGAGAATAGCACAGGAGCAGAAAAAGGATTTGCTGATTGTCGATGGTTCGCCGGGAATTGGCTGTCCAGTAATTGCATCGATTACAGGAGCGGATATGGTTTTGATAGTTACAGAGCCGACCCTTTCCGGCAAGCATGATTTAGGCCGAGTTACTGATTTGGCCGCTGGTTTTAAAATCCCCACCTTAGTCGCCATAAACAAATTTGATTTGAATCCCGACATGACAGAACGAATAGAGGAAGATGCCCGCAGCAAAAACATAAAAGTGGTGGGAAAAATTCGTTATGACGAGGCTTTTACAAAAGCGCAAATTCTCAAATCGACAGTGCTGGAATATACCGGTGGTGCGGTGTCGGAAGATGTAAAAGCCTTATGGAGAAATGTTACCTATGCCCTTGGTTAGAGGCAATTTGCAAATGATAACAGAGAAACGGTCACGTTTCGATTTTGACTTGTCGGCTGATAAATATGACTCGTGGTACGAAAGTGCCAAAGACCGAATGTACGACCGCCTGGAAAAGAAAGCAATCAGCCGCTATCTTTCACCACATACCAAAGGTAAAAAACTATTAGAGGTTGGCTGCGGTACCGGCCATTGGAGCCAGTTTTTCAGTGAGTATGTTTTTGAGGTTACAGGTGTTGATATTTCTGAGCGGATGATAAACATAGCTCGAGCGAAAAACATTCCAAACAGCTCGTTTCAGATAGCTGATGGACATTCTTTGCCTTTTGAAAATAGCAGTTTCGACGTTACAGCAGCTATTACAACACTGGAATTTGTTTGTGATGCCGAGGGTGTGCTACGAGAAATGGTACGCTGCACTCGCAAGCCGTCAGGTCAATTGCTCATAGGTATGCTGAACGTATCGGCACGATTAAACCGCAACAGGCAGCAAAGTTCTGAATCGTTATATGCAAAAGCCAGACTGTTTTATACAGGCCAGATAAAAAAGCTTCTACAGTCATATGGTCAATCACATTTGGGTACAGCCGGATTTATTCCCAGACAGAAGCGTCTCTTACCCTTGTCACCGTTTATCGACGCAGTCGGCCGGTTTTTTCACTTACCATACGGAGTTTTTATTGCAGGTCAGGTAAGATTATGAAAGTACAGGCAGAAATAAGCTTATATCCCCTGCGACAAGACGATGTAACCAAACCGATTCGACAGTTTATTCAGATTCTGGAGGATAATAACCTGCAGGTCAAAACCGGGCCAATGAGCAGTCTCGTTGTAGGAAAGGAGCCGGATGTTTTCGAAAGCCTGCAAAAGGCATTTGGAAAAATTGCTCAAAAATATGAGGTTGTACTGACAGCAAAAATATCTAATGCCTGCCCAGAGATTGAATAGCAGTAAATAAGTTTATATGGAGAAGAAAACATAGTATGGCAAAAGAAATGAATACAACTCAAATTAACAATGACCAGAAACTGCAGATGCAGGCCGAGCAGGAGCAAATTCGGCAAAGGATAAAACAAATAAAGCACCAGATACTTGTACTCAGCGGCAAAGGAGGTGTGGGCAAAAGCACGGTAGCGGTTAATCTTGCGGTTTCACTCGCACTTTCTGGTAAAAAGGTTGGGCTTCTTGACATCGATATACACGGCCCAAGCATCCCGAAGATCCTAAACCTCGAAGGAAAAGCTATCCGGGCGGCGGGAGATGTGATTTTGCCCGTTGAAACGTTGGAGAATCTCAAAGTTATGTCCATAGGCTTTTTGCTGCGAGGAAGTAGCGATGCTGTAATATGGAGAGGCCCTATGAAATATCAGATAATCAAACAATTTCTCAAGGATGTGCAATGGGGTAACCTGGACTTCCTGATCGTTGACTCACCACCCGGCACGGGTGACGAGCCTCTCAGTGTGGTTCAGCTTCTGGAAAATGCTGACGGTGCAATTATAGTTACAACCCCTCAAGAAGTGGCGCTGTCTGACGTTCGCAGATGCATCACCTTTTGTCATAATCTCAGGCTACCTGTTCTTGGCGTATTGGAAAATATGAGTGGTTTTGTCTGCCCGAATTGCGGCGAGAAAACCGATGTTTTTAAATCCGGCGGTGGTGAAATTATGGCTGGCCAGATGCACGTACGCTTCTTGGGCCGAATTCCCATAGATCCGCAAATCGTACAAGCCTGTGACTCCGGGAGACCATTTGTATATCACTACAATCAAAGTCAAACTGCAAAGGCTTTCGAAAAAATATTGAATCCCATTCTCGAGCTTGACACCAATGCTCAGGAACTAACTGAAACACAATCTTTACAGGCAGGAGACAAGAAAATGCGCATAGCGGTTCCATTAGCACAGGGCAAATTAAGCCTTCACTTCGGTCACTGTGACCAATTTGCAATTTTTGATATCGATGACAGTATCAAAAAAGTTATAAACAGAAAAGATGCCGCACCTCCTTCCCATGCACCTGGGGCGCTGCCGAAATGGTTGCATGAAAATAATGTTAGTGTTATTATTGCCGGCGGTATGGGCCAGCGCGCACAGCAGTTGTTTACACAAAATGATATAAAAGTGGTTATTGGCGCACCATCCGGCAAACCTGAAGAACTTATATCCGCTTTTATACAAGACACACTTGAAACGGGAGATAACATCTGTGACCACTGAGACTGCCGAGACAAAGAAAAGTAAATTAACGAATATACGTAAACAGCTTCACCCAAATTGTATAGTATGCAGCAGGTCAAATATACGAGGTTTGCAATTAGAGTTTGACTTATGTGAAGATGGTAGTGTTACTTCAGATTTCAAGCTTGACGAAACTCTCGAAGGTTATCCGGGAATACCCCACGGAGGCGTTATATCATCTGTTTTTGATGGCGCTATGGGAAACTGCCTGTTTGCACAAGGTTGCACACCAGTGACTGCTCGGTTAAATATACGGTTTCGACACCCTATTGCCATGCATCAACCGGCAACGGTGACTGCCAGAATTGACAAGTCTTCAGATTCTCTCTATGTATTAGAAGCTGATATCATTCAAAATGGGCAAATCAAAGCTACTGCCGAAGGTAAATTTGTCGACCATCCGAATCTAACGAATGAAAAAGATACTGTCTATGACTTGACATATATGGAGGACAATAATAGCTGAGAATTAGGGTAAACTCTCGGTTAAACACGGTCTATCCTTTACGAAAAGAGAGGACTAACTATTATGAAAGTGCTGGTCTGCGGCAAAGGTGGATGTGGGAAAAGCACCATTGTAACCCTGCTATCCAAGGAGATGGCCAAAAGAAAAAATAAGGTTTTAGTAATAGATAGTGATGAGTCAAATATCGGCCTTCACCATCGTCTGGGAATGAGCAAGCCGGAGGATTTTATGAATTACTTTGGCGGCAAGAAGATTCTATTTGAAAAAACTAAAGAGATAACAGGTAGATGGAAATTGGATGACTTACCTAAAGAGTATTTATCCAAGAAGGGCAATATTCAACTACTCTCGATGGGCAAGATTTACGAATTTGGCGAAGGATGTGCCTGTCCTATTAACGTACTTTCTTCGAGAATATTGGAAATTCTTGACGTAGGTGATAAAGAGTTTTTGATCGTAGATACCGATGCTGGTATAGAGCATTTTGGCAGAGGCGTAGAAAAAGGTGTCGATTCACTTGTTGTCGTCATTGAGCCTTCCAAAGATTCGATACTTTTAGCCCAGAAGATATCCGATCTGGGAAAGCAGCTTGGTAAGCCAACGTATTTAGTACTAAACAGAGTCAATAAAGAATCAGAAAAGTTGCTCCTGGAATCGGTAGACAAAGAGAAGGTGGAAGCTGTTATTCTTGAAAGCAGGGATATATTTATGTCAGGACTTGCGGGCAAAGAGCTTGAAATATCCGTTGAAGGAATTAAACAAATTGCTGACAGGCTGGAATCTGAGAAAAGAAAAATCCAATCTGAGTTAACGTAGCTAAAGGAAAGGACCGAGATATGTGTCTTGCAAATATTCATCAAAGCGGGAGGGCCGGTAAACCGCTGGTAAAAAGCGTTGCCTACCTTAGAATCAATGGCAACCGAATAGTGGCAGAGAGTCTTACAGGAGAAACTGAGGTTATGCAAGCAAAAATAAAAGAGATAGACTTTATGAACTCTGACATAATTGTAGAAGAAGTAACCGACAAAACGGGAAAGACTTAAAAAGTTAAAGCACTCTATAAACGATTTTTGTTAACTTGAAGTTTGGAAGAGAAAGAAACGGTAATAAAAAAATGGCGGCAAAAGTAGATGAAGAAAAATGTACTGGTTGTGAAAGCTGTGTAGAAGAATGTCCTGTTGAGGCAATAAAATTAGTCAATAACATAGCCAGGGTTGATTCCGAGCTTTGTACCAATTGCGGAACCTGTGTTGACGCCTGTCCTGTCGAAGCAATAAATCCGGAGTAATAAAAATGATTGGCCAAACTCAAAAACCTATAGAAGAAATTCTTGAATATTTAGAGGGCAAGGAAAAGGTTGTTCTCGTTGGGTGTGGAGGATGCGCTACGATTTTTCATACAGGTGGTGAGATCGAAGTAAAAGAAATGGCGAAAAGGCTTACTGAAACAGGAAAACAGGTTTTAGCAGCTATTGCCCCGCCCTTCGGAGAATTTACCTGTTATGCTCCGTGGAGTAAAACTCGTTTGAGTCAATATCGAAAAGAAATCGAAGAGTCTGATGCTATCCTAATGTTGACATGTGGCGATGGACTTCAAGTTGTGAGGGAGTTGATTCTGGAAGAAGAGTTTGAACTTGTAAAGCCTATTTATCCAGGAACAAATCCAATAGGACACATGGGAGGAGGCCCTACTCTATTCAGAGAGAAATGTCAACAATGTGGAGAATGTGAACTTGGTAAATTCGCTGGAATCTGTCCTTTGACTCAGTGTGCGAAAGGATTGTTAAATGGGCCGTGTGGAGGAAGTAAAGATGGAAAATGTGAAGTAGATCCCGAACGTGACTGTGCCTGGATAAAGATTTATGAACGTTTAAAAGCATTGGGTATTCTGGAGAAGATGAAAGAGATAGTTGAGCCTAAGGATTGGAGCAAAATGACAAGACCCCGAGAAATCGAAGTTGCTCCAATTGAGATGAAGTGATGTTTTCAGTCGAAACTTAAGAAGAGAGGGGTAAATATATATGAGTAATGATCCACTAACACCGTACGGTAACAAACCAATGGTTACACCCATTGTCAACGCGGTCAATTATGAGTACAGTTCTTTCGAAGTATTGCGGCAGATCACAGACGGTGAAATAGACGGTTATACCTATCATAGAGATGACAATCCAACCGTCCGAGCAGTGGAGAAAAAAATAGCAGCCCTTGAGGAAGCTGAAGATTGCATAATCTGTACTTCGGGTATGGCTGCTTGCACAATGGTATATTTAACGTACCTTAGTGCAGATGATCATCTAATAATATTTCATGATGTATACGGTGCTCATTATAAGGTTTCGCTTATCCTGGAACGGTTGGGTATCGATATAACATGGCTTGATGCTCGCGAAGGCCATAAAATCGCAGAGCATATCAAAGTTAATACCAAAATGATATTTTGTGAAAGTCCAAGTAATCCTTTATGCAAAGTTTTGGATATAGCTGCCTTGCGCAAGGAGGCTGACAAGGTAAATGCTCTTTTGGTAGTAGATAATACTTTTGCCACCCCCTACCATCAAAAACCACTCTCACTCGGTGCTGATATCGTAGTTCATAGCGCCACAAAGGGATTGGGTGGACATAACGACCTTATGGCAGGTGCTATAGCCGGGTCAAAGAAACACTACGACAATCTATGGTTTACCCGCCAGGCTATCGGGACAACTTTGGATGCTTATTCAGGGTCGCTACTGGAACGAGGCCTTAAAACCTTTGAAATTCGAGCGGAGAAAATGACAGCTAATGCTACGGCCATAGCAGAATATTTAGTGAGTAATCCCAAAATTTCTAAAGTTCGGTATCCTGGACTTAAAGCTGACCCGGGTTATTCGATCGCTGCTAAGCAAATGCACAATGGATTCGGGGGAATCCTGGCGTTCGATGTGGGTAACAGCCAGGAGGATGCAAAAAGGTTTATAAGTGAACTCAAAATAATATGTCATGCCGTAAGTTTAGGAGCGACTGAATCATTGATTTGTATACCATACCTTACAACTCTACTTTATATGCCGCCGGAACGAAGAACTGTTTTTGGAGTACGAGCTAATACGGTTCGTCTCTCCGCTGGAATTGAGAAAACCAAGATACTGCTTAAAGATTTAAAACAGGCATTGGACAAATTAGAAATCAAACCTGAGGCAAAAACCAGGATTGATGTTGTACAAAAGAGCCCAAAAAAGAGAGGAAGTGACTATGCCGACGTACGAATATAAGTGCGAGGATTGTGGCAACAAATTTGAAAAGTTCCAAAGTATGAAGGACAAAACCATTGCGAAATGCCCGAACTGCGGGGGTAAAGTTCAGCGATTAATCAGCAGCGGAGGGGTGTTATTTTCAAGTATTCGGGCTTTTATGCAACTGACTATGCCAAGAGTAATACTCCAGCTTGTGGGCGAGACAGACCCTGCTACGGCCGAGATGCACCTTGCGATAAAAAGCCCTGCGAATCGTAAGTACCCATACAGCGGAAATTAAATATGAGCATTTCAGCAAATTACGCAAGACTCCGGGAAGAAATTCCAGCAGATGTGACCATAATTGTATCCGCTAAGGCAAAAACGGCAGAAGAAATAGAAGAGGTAATAGAAGCCGGGGCTACGGATATTGGTGAAAATTACGTTCAGGAAGCCGGGCTAATGTACAGTGCTTTGCAGAAGAAAGCGGCTAAAGTCAGAGGGCACATGATAGGCCATTTGCAAACGAACAAAATAAATAAGGCACTAAGAATTTTCGATGTTATTCAAACTGTTGATTCTCTGGAAAAGGCGGCAGCTATTGATAGAAGGGTAGAAAAAGCAAGGAAGAAAATAATTCCGGTTTATATAGAGATAAATATAGGCAGCGAATTTTCTAAAGCTGGCATAAAGCCAGCGGAACATGAACCCTTTGGCGAATATATGGAAAAATTGGCTGGAGATATATCGGCCCTTGGGCATTTAAGGCTGGAGGGTTTGATGACAATGGGGCCTCGCTCTGGAAATCCTGAAGACGTCAGACCGTATTTTAGAAAGGCAAGAAAAATATTTGAAAGAATCAAGAATCTCGGCTTACCGAATGTAGATATGAAATATTTGTCTATGGGAATGACAAATTCGTATAGAGTTGCTATAGAGGAGGGCTCCAATATGGTCAGAATTGGAACGGCGATATTTGGGGAAAGAAAATAGGCTAGGGGAAAATGACAGAAGAGCTATCTTTTAAAGATTATGCCGTAGTTTCCTGCGGAACACTTGCCCCGGAGTTGAATTATCTGAGAAAGGAAGGTTTCCTGGATGCCGGGAAGATTGTTTATACAACACCTGGTCGGCACGAGGTTCTTAAAGAGCTTGAAAGCCAGTTGATACAAAAAATAAATATCGCTAAACAGCACTGTCAAAAAATTATAATAGTTTATGGTGGCAAATTCTGCTACGTAAACCTCGACAATTCCTACAGAACAATAGATGCGATAATTGCCGAGCAGGCAGTTGGAGTTTCAATTTCCAGAGTAAATGCAACTCATTGCATGGATATGTTAGCCGGTGAACGCCAAAGAGAGGAAATACGCGGCGGACAGAAAGTCTGGTGGCTTACGCCGGGATGGATAATCTATCGAGACTATGTCTTTCAGGATTGGGATAAAGGCAAAGCCAATGAGAATTTCCCGCAACATACGGGAGGAGCTATTTTGTTAGATGGCATCGACTTTTGGGATAAGTATTGCGGTGAGCATCCTGAGAAAATCCTTGAATTCTCTGATTGGATGGGAATAGAAATTAGACCCCATAAGATTAATTTAGATAGACTGAAAAATCTGCTTTTAGACTGTTTAACCTGAAATGTGGACAATTATATGGAACAGTGGGAAAAGAACCAGGGACCTATATTCTTGAGAAAAATTGGAATTACATCTGGCCAAACAGTGTTAGATTTTGGTTGTAGAGTAGGGCATTATACAATTCCAGCAGCAAAAATCGTTGGAAACCTCGGTATTGTTTATGCCATAGACACTGAAGAATACGCTTTAAAAGAACTACACCAGAAAGCTGACGCCCATAAGCTAACAAACATAAGAATAATAAAAACTTCAGGCCGGATGAAGTTACCACTGGAAGGCGGAACTGCCGATGTAGTCCTATTCTATGATGTTTTGCATTATCTTGGCAAAGGAAGCAGGAAAAGTCTCTATCAGGAGGCTTTCCGTGTTTTAAAACAAGATGGTTTCCTTTCAGTTTATCCCAAGCATACTCTGGAAGATAATCCTTTACGGGAATTCAGCAGTTTAAGCGTAAGTGATGTTAAACGCGAAATTGAAGATTCAAAATTTGTTTTTGAGTGCAAATTCTGTGGTCTTATAAGCCATGATGATAGTCTTAACCAGGGTTGTGTTCTGAATTTTACCGAGTACGTGCAAAAGGGAAAAACATGAAAGAAATTGAGATTTCAAGAATAATTATAGGGCAATATCACAGTAAACTGCTGGGCTGTCTTGACAATGATGTTGTCGTAGTAGGAGCAGGGCCAGCCGGTCTGACAGCCGCGTACTATCTTGCGAAAAACGGGGTCAAGACAACGGTTCTGGAAAAAAGGCTTTCGACAGGCGGAGGAACATGGGGCGGGGCTGCAGGGTATAATATCATTACCGTAGAAGACAAAACCATTTTAGAGACAATAGGTGTTGCTGCGCAGAAAAAAGGCAATTTATACACAGCAGATGCTGTAGAATTTGCCACGGCTCTGGGTTATAAAGCTAAAAAAGCAGGAGCAGAAATACTCACTCTTATAGAAGCTGAAGATATTATTTTACAAGAAGATCGCGTTAAGGGGGTTGTTGTTAACAATACAAATATAAGAGCATCAGGCTTATTGGTAGATCCCTTTTGTATTGCTGCCAAATATGTAATCGACGCCACCGGTCATCAGGCAGAATTGGTTAATATGATAAGAAGAAAAAGAGCGGATTTTCATCCGGGCCAATTACAGGAAGGTTTCATGGATGTAGAAAGGGCTGAGGTCGGTGTTGTAGAAAAAGCGGGCGAAGTTTTCCCAGGCCTTTATGTTGCAGGTATGTCGGTATGCTCTGTCTTCGGCCTGCCAAGAATGGGGCCTATTTTTGGTGGCATGTTAAAATCCGGTAAAAAAGTTGCTGAGTTAATAAATGAAAGAATTTAATCTGCCAACACGGGCTGAATGCTTCAAGTTAATACGACAGTACCATGTCCCTTCACATATCGTAAAACACAACTTAGCTGTGTCAAAACTGGCTGTCTTTTTAGCTCGACAGTTAAAGGAAAAAAGCCTGCGAGTAAATGTTGAGCAGGTAGACAAAGCCTGTTTGCTGCACGATATTGTCAGAATCTGTGATTTTAAGGAATTAAATTACAGCAGGTTTAACGAAACTGTTTCTAAGGAGGATAAAGCAAAATGGAACCAGATAAGGCACAGATACCATAATCTTGGTCATGAAGATGTCGCTTACGAGATTTTGAAAGGAAAATATCCCACACTTGCTTTAACGGTTAAGAAGCACAGATATATGGCCATGTTAAATAAGGATGAAAGGCCGATCAGTTGGGAAGAAAAGTTAGTCTACTACGCAGATATGAGGGTTATGCACGATAAAATTGTGCCTTTAAAAGATAGACTGGAAGATGGCCATAAAAGAAATGCATTTTCACATGGAGCAAACCCTCAAAGCAAGATTAATATGGCCAAAGTCGACGGCTTAATTTACCGGTTGGAAAAAGAAATTTTTGAGAAAATAGGCTTAGACCCAACTGCGGTTACGGATGAGTTTATCGATTTGTATAATCATAATATAAAGGATAATTCCAACGAAAATAACAATCGTATATGACAACCAGGCAGATGAGGGTCTAAAATCAGGATGGGGTTTTTCCTGCTTGATAGAAGCAAAAGAAAAAATTCTATTTGATACAGGCGATAGCGGCGAAAATTTGCTTTACAACCTCAGACATTTAAACATTCAGCCGGAAAGCATAGCTGCCGTTGTAATCTCGCATAACCATTGGGACCATACGGGCGGGCTAAAAGAATTTTTAAAATTAAACAATAACGCTAAGGTTTTTCATCCGAAATCCTTCTCAAAACCGACCGAGATATCGCCGACAGTTCATTCTACCGGTGCACTTGGAGGACTTATCAAAGAGCAGTCTCTGGTAGTAAACACAGAGAAAGGAAATTTGGTTATAACCGGCTGTGCTCATCCCGGATTGGAAAAAATAATTGAAAAAGCAACTCAATTAGGTGAAATCTATGCTGTTTTAGGGGGCTTTCACGGATTTTCAAAATTAGAGAAACTTCAGGGAATCAAATTAATCGCTCCCTGTCATTGTACGAGATATATTGAACAAATAAGGGAAAAGTATCCCCAGCAGTTCAAACAGGTAAAAGCAGGTACTGTTGTTGAAATATAAGAAGGTTTTTTATGGTAGGCTTTTTCGATTGGATCAAAAGACGTTCGGACGTTGAATAAAAGCAATCAGATGGCACCGGCTTGGTCATTCAAACACTTGAGAAATTCAAGGACAGGACCTTTAAATTCAAAGGGCCTGGAATGAAGCATTCACACATACCATCAGAAGAAATAATCAGATTTATACATGAAGAGTTACCTCAGTATTACAACTATAGAACGCAGGTGACAACATTCTGCGATAAGGATAACACCAGCCAGGCAAATATTAAAATCGAAGGTACAATCGATATTCGGGGGCCTTCAGCCCGGTATAACCCCTTGGACCTGACTTTTATAATAAAAACCGAATGCCCCTGATAAAGGAAAAGACCGCAAGATAGCACTAACAATCCCCGGCAAAAGTCCAGCTTTTACGCGCACCTTTAAGGTTCACAATCCTAACTACATCCTGCATAGAATCTATAGCTAAGAACATCGATCTGCTGCTGACAAATAAATTCTACGATTATTACTTGCAGCAACAGAGTATTAAGTATTGTGGCAATTTCAACTAATGCGAATTGGCCGGTGGTAATTCAAAGGCGTAAGCTCCTCTCAGAAAATAAGATATATACAATGAAGAGTAAAATCACCAACATTAAAGAGCAAGGGTATATATTTGGTCCGGTACCTTTGAGAAGGTTGGGGTGTTCTTTGGGAATAGATTTCGTGCCATTTAAGACTTGCACACACGACTGCATTTACTGTCAACTGGGCAGACAATCAGCACCGCTCTTCTTTTCGTTTTCATTTTTCTAAAACAATCCTTCGTATAGGTCACCGAAACCTTCTCTACGTGCATTGTACCAATCGAGTGCGTTGATCTCTTTAACCAACACATCAAGGCTTTTGGGATGTCGCAGTAATGATGTGGGATTAACAAATATTGTTATTACAGGCTCGGTCATAAGTGAGCAAACGGTCTGTCCGGTAATGGAAGGAAAAATTAACATTAATTTCTATACAGAGTATAAAGGCAAATCGGACTTGTTGTTGTAGGTGGATTGATCTGGCATGGCCTTGGCAAAGAATTTATGCCGCCTTTAGATGAAGGCCCTTTTCTGTATATGCCGACAACTATGCCTCATGCCTCTATTGGAGAGTGCCTGGATGTACTGCAAAAGCAGGATGTCGCATTCGTCTCTATTCCTGAGATAGAATCAGTGGTTGGCAAAATTGGCCGGGTCGAATCCTCTCTTGACCCCGCCCTCATATCAATGATCGAAACGGTCATTAATTATAAGTCCGAGTATATCGCTGATAAAAACGGCAACCATATTCGTTTCCGTTACGATAAGAAAAGTGGTGAATTTATCCGTGACGAGAACGGTCGGCTTATACCTGACGATCGTCACGGCCGGCCATTCCGGCAATGGCGGGAGCATATCAAAAGTCCCGATGACATTTGGGACGAGATTGTAAAAGCCGGCCAGATTCCGGGCACGACTTCCGCACCGAAACTACAGCCCATTGCCGCACGAATAGTCATGCTGCAAAGTGGTATGCGCGCCCCAATGGGAATTAAGGTCAAGGATCCGGACCTGGATACAATCGAAAAAGTCGGTCTGGAGATCGAACGTCTTCTTAAAGAAGTGCCCAGTGTTGAGTCGGCCACAGTGATAGCCGACCGTATTGTAGGTAAGCCCTACCTGGAGATCGACATAGACCGTGATGCCATCGCAAGATATGGAGTAAGTGTTCGCCAGGTCCACGACATTATTGAAGTTGCAATCGGCGGCAGGCATATTACTACTACGGTTGAGGGACGTGAGTGATATCCGGTCAGGGTCAGGTATATGAGAGAACTGCGGGACCAAATTGAAACATTAGGCAAGATTTTAGTCCCAGCTACCGATGGAGCGCAGATACCTCTAATACAATTAGCCCATTTTCGCTATATACGCGGGCCGCAGGCTATAAAAAGCGAGGATACTTTTCTTGTAGGCTACATCGTATTCGACAAAAAACCCGGCTATGCAGAAGTAAACGTCGTCCAGCAGTGCCAACAGTACTTGAAAGAAAAAATTGCAAGCGGTGAATTGACAATACCTGCAGGCGCAAGTTACAGCTTTGCCGGCAGCTACGAAAATCAGGTTCGTGCCCAAAAGACACTTACGATAGTTGTACCATTAGCACTTTTTATCATATTCTTAATTTTGTATTTCCAGTTCAAATCCACGCTAACCAGTTTGCTCGTATTTTCAGGAATAATTGTTGCCTGGAGCGGCGGATTTATCCTGATATGGTTCTATGCCCAGGACTGGTTTCTCGATTTCAGCGTCTTTGGAGTAAATATGCGAGAGCTTTTTCAGGTGCACCCCATCAATTTGAGTGTTGCGATATGGGTGGGATTTCTGGCCCTGTTTGGTATAGCCTCGGACGATGGTGTGGTAATGTGTACTTACCTGGAGCAGTCGTTCCGAAATAAAAATCCGAACAGTGTGGATGGCATTCGGCAGGCAGTAGTTCAAGCCGGTACTCGCAGAATCCGTCCCTGCCTTATGACCACGGCAACAACAATACTCGCGCTTATTCCCGTTCTGACCTCAACAGGGCGGGGTTCTGACATTATGGTTCCAATGGCGATACCATCGTTCGGGGGTATGACAATCGAGATACTTACAATGCTCGTTGTGCCGGTTCTTTATTGCTGGATGAAAGAAGCTAAAATACAGAGTTAAAAAACTGAAATACGAATAGTATTGGTTTTACTGGGAAAAAAAGTCTATCGAGGAACTGCTATAGTTAAAACCTCACCGGCCGGCTACTTTTTCTTTCGCAAAAACGCGGCACCTAATCCAAACAGAGAAATCGTCATCGGCTCCGGCACCGGATTCTCGTACGGCACTTCAGTTTGATAGGGTCCGCTTAGAGGGTCACCATCTTTATACTCCCATGTGCCACCTGGCGTACCTCTCTTACCAACCGCAAAGGTCGGCGTTGAACCGAGTGGACCGTCGAAGATAGCTATATCCAGATAAACGGGAAAGTTAGGGTCAAAATCAGGGGCCGAATCATCCCACTCGAAAAATAATTCGAAGGCAAACCATTCACTTGCCGAACTGGATGTGTTCGTAGCCCGAGGACCATACAGATATGCGGTTTTATCCGCGTCAGTTAATACCATATTCCAACCGGCAATATCATGGTTATAGGGTGGTGTCCATTCATTGAAAAGCCATTCGGGCGCCTGAGTATATTCGACGCTGCCTAAACCGTAAAATGCAATACATGTGACGGACTCGCCCGGGTCTAAGTTTTTATACCACTCATCCGAGCCTGTAAAAATTGTAGCTCGGGCAGATGAGACCGGGCCAATGACAATCACTAAGAGCAGGACAAAAACTATCGGCAAGCTTTTCATCAACCCTTTATCCGATTAATTATAAATTCGCTTACAAAACGCAAAAAAAGCGCTAAATACCGTGATTATCAGGTGAAGAGCCCTCTTCCCCCATTAATAATATCAATTTTTATCATATTAAAACAATAAAGTCAAGGAAAAAATCTCCTGAACAATTTTAGAATTCCGAATTAAAAAAAGAGTTTTTTGTTGACAATTGCTTTAGAGAATATTTTAATGTTTTATGACATACATGGTAGGTATTTGGGAAATTTGCAGGGGTAAAACTATGTTGTGTAAAAAGACTTCCGTATTAGCCATATTCCTATTAACGGTAGTGCCTGTGGCCGAAGCAGATTTAACCTTGATGGTCAACGACCTTAACGTATCGGAGTGGATTGAGGTTAGGCCCGATGATGATATTATCATCGCAGTTGCCGGCCAAACTAACGAGCAAAAAGAAAGCTATTCAGTAACCTGTGAGGTCGGCGGCAAACTTACACCACTGCCGGAACCAAACACTCTGGCAGAGAAACCAGAGAATAACAAATATCTTTTCACTTTCGATGATAAACAGTTGGTCTTGGCGATAATAAACTTAATTGTTGATGAAATCCTCGATTACCAGCTTAATCTTTTTAAAGTGCCGGAGGCCAACACGGTCATTTTCGGTATAGACTCAGACTCTATTGAAACAACGGAGTCTGAGCCGCAACTCGAACAAAAAATTTCGACTTTTCAAACCACCTCGTCTGCAACAGACGGCACTGGAATGTTTTTAACAACCGGAGCCGGTGATTGCAATGAAGTACTTGACCCCAACTGGTATCCTAACTTGAATAACGACCAGTCAGTCAACTTCGAGGATTTTGCGATTTTTGGTACAAATTGGAAGCAGTCTGGTAGCGGTATCGCCGGAGATTTTGACGATAATGGAGCCGTTGATTTTAACGACATGGCCATCCTGGCTTATTATTGGCTGGCAAATGCATGCGGGCCTTCTCCAGAGGAAGTTTTTGAGGCATTTAAGGCTGCTTTACTGGCTGATGATGTTGATAAGGCCGTAAGTTATTTCGCTGAGGTATCGCGGGAGAACTATCGTGCACTTTTAGAACAACTTCGGCCGTACTTTTCACAAATGGTAAGCGATATGGGTGATATGATTTTCATAAAATTCGATAGCGATATGGCTGTGTACGACCTTTTACGTGAGGAAAGCGGGAATATATACGGCTATCCCGTTACTTTTGACAGAGACGAAATGCATCAATGGAAAATTTATGACTTTTGATAGTACCAATGCTTACTGAAAAGAAAAAAATTGTACTAATTATAACCCTGACCGCGATTGCTCTATTGATTTGTATGATAGACGTTTTAAGTTTCATATTCTCTGTGTACGAGATATGCAGTTCTTATAATCGTTTTTTATATGAGATTAGATTTATCTTCTGGGGTTGGTTGCTTGCACTTGTTTTTGCAAGTACCGCCGTAGGAACAACACTGTATTGGAAATCTGGCAGCTTATTATTGAGACGATTGGTTATATTCTTTTCAATAACCTCGATACTTTTTTCCCTAGCGGTGCTATGGATGCTCATAGCCATGTTGTCATTGAAATCCTGAAAAGTAGTATTGGAGTATTTCCATGAAAAAGAATCTGATGATTTTAGTTGGGATACTGATTACTCTTGGCTGGAACTCACAAGCGCATTCATGGTCAGGTGAAACGCATAAGGCTTTGACAGAAAAGGCGGTTTCTAACAATAATCAATCAATTCTGGATAGTTATCTCAAAGATGAATTAGGTATGGGACAGGGACTTACCAGCATATTGTTATTGGATGAGTCGATTACGCCGGACTCCCAACGTGTACTGCCCAAAATACCCCAGAATCCCACAGTTCTTGATTTATTGCAAGCCGGCGCTGCTTTGGAAGATATTCCCTTGCCGAGAGCAAGGCACCATTTTCACGACCCATATCACAACACTGGATTGGAGAATAAGTCGGAGCATCCCGCACGCGCACCAGTGATCAACTGGTTTTCACAAAGAATATGGGGTCTTAGTTTTGACTTAACAGGGGCATCAACACTTAAAAGAGCACTTGGAACAGAGAATCCAAACTGGGAGCAAGAGTATGAAAACTACTTTGCGTGGCCGGACACGAGATACTACTTTTATAAGGCCCTGACAGAAGAATCTCAAACAACAAGAGAACATTACTTAGCTCTAACATTCCTAGCACTGGGGCATGTATCGCATTTGCTGGAAGATATGGGCGTTCCTCCTCACGCCAGAAATGACTTTGTAGAGGCACACTTTAGGGCACCTAAGGGTTTGTGGAAAAATCCCTTAGAAGAATATGTTGAAAAAGAAATAGCAAGCATAGAAGCAATACCTTCAAGATGGCTTTCCGGCTGGACGCCGCAGGCCAAGGTTTTTTCGAAGCTTGCTTATTACTGGGATATTGAAAACTATACTGGCCAATATGTAGGAACAAGCCCGCTATCAAACTGGGGCCTGTCAGAGCAAACCAACTACCAGTTTTTATCCAAAAGCACAATTTTCAGGGCTAATGATGGCACAAAGTATTATTTTCCTCATCCCAATGTCAACAACGTAACAGGATACGTCGAGTCAGGTGTATATTTCTGGAATTCAGCACCTGTTAATTACAGGTATATTAGCGGCTATGGCATAACACATCTGGCAAGAAATAAGTTTATTGATTTGTATTCTGACCCCATCATTCCATATCCCATAGCGACAGTAGCATATCATACAACCTTTGATGATAGGGTCTATGAAGACTATGCAGAAGCCACCCTCCCGCGGACGATTAATTATACGACAGGGCTAATAAATTACTTTTTCCGCGGAAGGTTAAGCGTGGAGCCTAACTGCCTGGACGGTAGTAACGTGCAGCTTATTATCACCAATGACTCAAATAATTCAGGAATACCACAAACACTAAAGGGCGGAATATTTGAACTCTATTGGGATAATGTATACGGTGAAAGAACCGAGGTAACCAGCTTTTCAGTCGACGGATGGAATTCAAGCAGCACCTTGGGTTACGGCCAATCCGTCACAGGGCAATTCACCTGCCCTGAGCAAGGAGCAAGAAATTATATTATTGTCTACAAAGGCAATATCTGTGAAAATCCTGCCGACCCAGATGCCGACGACTCTAACGCTATAGCAGCTGTTAATTTTCAGGTACCGGTATGTTCGTCCCCATTTCCAGAAACATCTATAAACGTTATTATTTCTGGTGTTGAAGAATGTAGTGGTATTCCAGAAGACCCATTGACAGGAGAGCCGCCGGAAGGCTGTTATGATGGTTATCATGGTTGGTTTTACAATATCAATGGAACTCATGTTTTGGATTATATGAAAAGTTATGTAGGCGGCCAAATAGTAGATTATTTGAAAGTTATTTCCGTTGAGGACCAACCTTGTATATACCTGTGGCTAACACTGCAGAGATTTGGACAGTGCAAGGCAACGTTGACCATCGCTCAAAAAGATCGTTGCGTGTGGTGTCAAGGCGATGGCACTTGCGAGATTTTGTTCGACGGCTATGTAAATTTTAATGATGATTCAAGTCTGCCTCTTACTATAAACAACAAACCTGCCACTTGTTTCGAAGGAAGAGATCGTGGTGATGTAGAGGAACACGACTATACTGATTTTGATGGTGAAGAGTGGGAGTTTTTATGTTTGGGATACCCTGATCTCTGTGATTATGGTCCGCTTGTAGGCAGAAATGGTACGGCTCAGATTTGGTGGTAGCTATGTCTTGCAATAAAACCACAAAATCCTAATTTGCAAGACAGTAGATAGCGGGAATAATAGAATACAGAATACTGAAAAGCTGTGAACTTATTGCCTTGTTGGGTCGGCAACGGGCTGCCAGGCAACGATTCTTACATTGCCTCCACTCGGATAAACTCCGCTTCTGTCAAGTATAGCGATTATCCTTTTCTGCGGGCCGTCGGTCCCGATTCGAACGAGAATATAGGCGGTAAAAACGTCGCTGCGGACCGTTACAAGATTGCTTATTCTCGCGAATATCAAATCCCGCTCCTCAAAATCATCTCTTGCGCCGTCACCCCCCGCAGGCGGCGTTAAATCAGGAAAGCCGCTCTGGTCGGAACCATCAGTATAATAGTAATCAATACTGCGATAGGAGTTTGAATCGGTAACATTCATTAACTCACCAATACTCCCAAAACTGCCTGTATTATTTCTATGTGCTACTATCTTGCGTGCCAAATCGCTGCGATCAAATCCACTCTCTCTTTTAGAGACCCAGGGTAGCTGCGCAATCACAAACCACGGAGCGGTATTGATATTTATCCTGCCGGGTATTTTCCACTCCGGCGTTTCGACCAAAGCATCTTCATCTATTCTTTCAGTGCCAATTTTCACCCAGTCGCCATCATTATTTATTCCGTCTCTTGACGGGTCAAAAACAGTCAGATACTGAAACACATTCTGGTAGGCTGGATTAGTCAAATCGACGCGTACGTTAGTCTCTCCGTCGGTACTCGAACTATAACCGATTGTACTATTCCGGTCCGCCACGTCTTCGTAATAAGCGCCCTTGCGGAAAATCATTCCAATCTCGCCTACATTCGTAAAATCCCTATCCGCAGGATGCGCCTGAATTCTTCTCGGGCCCCTGCCGAAATATTTATTGTCCTCACCAAGTGTTAGTTTATCTGTTGCATCGCCGGAAGACGCCCAAATGCGCCTTATGCACTTATGCAGCGTATTATCCCTCTGAACGCTGCGGAGAATATCATTTGAGTCGGCCACATCCACTTTCAGCCAGCCACTGCCGGAATCAGGCTGCGGCACTATCACAGAATCTGCCACAATCCACCTGATACTATTAGGGTCATTAACATCACCTACGCGCCGCTGCAGCTCTATAAGGTCGCCGCCGGCAAATACTATACTATAACGATTGAAATCATTTGGTTCCTGCACAGTGCCGGCAAGATTCGGGTCATAGTCATTGGAATCAAAACTCGTTGTCAGAGGCACGCACGGGTCTTCAAAATATATTACGTGAAACCGCTGCGAGCCGGACCAATCAACACTAACCGGACTGTCCGCATAGCGTGGAATACTGAGCCGCCATTGGTCGGACTCGGGATAGCTATCAACGAGATAAGGCTTGTGAAGTTCGATTGCGTAGGACCTGTAGGTTGTCGTTATAATACCCGGAATAGTGCCGATACCTCCCGGCATAGTGATAGTTTTGAATTGATGGGCCAGTTCGGATATATATACGCAGGGCCGCTCAAAGCCATAAAACATCTTACCGACCGGCAGACAGGGGTCATTAGGGTCGAAAAGCGTTACTTGCGAGTCGCTGTCACGAAAATCCTTCAGATTTACGGCTATGTGTGCTGCTTCATCCTTATCGCTAATAGCATTTTTTATCACTTTATACAATGAGCCTGTATCATCTCTATTAATATTTACCATTTTTTTACCAGCCGGCGTTATAATCCGGTCCATATTGTAAGTCGTTGATATATGTCGATAGTCGTAATCATTAATGTCCGGCGAACTATTATTCGTATAATAAAACCATTTGGTGGGGTCATTCAATTGCGAATTGCTGTCTCTGGGAACGAACGGGTACCAGTCATAAGCTTTATACCAAAGCGCCTCGATTCTCGTATTGATAGGCCTGTAGTTAAGAATATAGCGGTACCTTAGTTTTAATTCATCGGATATATCGAACGGTGTATAAAGCCCGTCTGGCTCATCATAGCGCCAGACAACATCTTTGATATAATCATCCTGATTCTGAGGTACGGAGACGTATCTTCTATATCTATCATTATCAAGCTGACCCAGAGGATTTGTCGTAGTGCCTCTTTCGGATAAGGCCAATAAGTTAATCTGCATCAGGTTTGAGCCGTCGATTTTATCAGGCACAGTGGCATTAGGGTCAAATTCGTAGCCTGTGTTGACATTCAGCATCCCGCCGTTGTCGATGACTCTTACCGCCGCGAAGATTGGCCTTCCCTTGCTGGTTACAATATCTTTAAGTCGTATCCATTTCGAATCAGCCACGTCGTCACCATCCGCATCGGCCAATTGCTCTATCGGAATCAGATTAGAATACTCGTCATCGGGGTCGAACAGGTCGATTAACTTACCGTCGGGTATAATCTGCACCTGCACGTCTTTGGCGCCGGCAAAATTATCGTACAGGTCCGTTATTTGCTTCCAGCGGTAATCATTTATGCCTTTTTTATACGGCTCAAGACTCGCCAGCCACTTGTCCGCATCATCGGGATAATCAAAGTATTCAGCACTCGGACCAACACCCGGCACATCTTCGACTAATTGCTGACATATTTCTTCAACGACCGCATCGGCCGCTGCATATAGTTCCCTGTTTTCGGTTATGTAAGATGTTGCAATTTTATCGACACGCGCGCTCATAACAAACATTATCCCCACCGCCGCCAGCAGCACCGTCACCACTACGGTCATAATCAGGGCCGAGCCTGCCCTAAAACCGGCTTTCTGTAATCTTTGCGGTTTAGATTTCATTCTTCTAAGGCTAAAATTTATCTTCCACATAAACAGTATGGCTAAATCTCCTGCCGCCTTCCAGAATCCCTTTTGAATCGTAAAGCGTAAATGCAAATCTTATAGCCTCAAGAGAGCCTGGATAAACATTAGCTCCAATTTTCACCTGCTGATTACTTGGCCACCACTCCCACCTGTTATTATTTGGATCCCAGTATGAAAGCTGTACTGTAAAATTGTCCACGCCCTTGGCCATAACCATTGGTATAAAGTTAGGGTCATCAAGTTTCGCGCCCGGTCTGCCTGCCCACAACTCAATCCATGCGTCATAATTAGCCTGATTGGTTTTTGGGTCCGGCATATCATCCTTCTGGTAAGCACGCCACTCAGCCAGCGACCGTTCATCATATTCACGCGGGTCATCAATGTTGTTGGGGTCGAATTTCTTCTTGTCAATCAGACGACTGTCGGCCGTTAATGACTGGACCCTCCTTAAAAGTAATTTCTTTCGTTTGTCTTCTTCCTCGAATGAGTTAGGGTCGGGCTCTCTCGACTGGCCGTACCATATCCTTGCCACATTTCCCACCACTGTTTTATAAGCGCCTGTGTTTAATTCATATTGCCTGGTTGACTGGAAATCGCCGTTGGCAAAGAAAACGAGTCTATCGGACCTGAGGTCATCATTCGGCTCGGTCGGTGTATTAGGGTCCGTTACGTAGAAGACACCCACCGGATTCGGAATCGGCCTGAAGCCTTCGAAGTCTGCGTTTATCTGGTCGGTTATTGCCCGCAGATTCCGCATAATTTCGGAGGTCGCCCCGGCCGTCCGCTGCGATTCAATCGCCATTTTGAAAATCCCGCTCACGGCCACCATCGTCACGGCCAGAACCGACACAGCCACTAACAGCTCAGTTATGGTAAAACCCTTCTTCATATCCAGGCCACAGTTAAAATTTTATCACCCTTTGATACACGCCAATTACCGGATTTCTGCCTCCGCCAACCGCCGGTGGTACCACCCAGATATCGACAAACATCCTGCCTGTAAACTCACCTACCCAATCTCTATCAAGGTAAATCCACTGTTCATCTCTTTTCAATACACGATATATCTGTCCCGTCTCATCATCCAAAATTAAACTACTATCAACAATGAGCCTTCTCGGTACAAAACCTGTACGATTCCGGATCATGTTGGGCCTGCTACTGACAATATTAAAGGTATTCCGACCAAATTCATCATAGGATACCAGAACCGGCCTTGGCCAGTCATACACTGGTACGTCCGGGTCAACTCGGGGATACCGCGTATGCACGCCCGTCTTTCGGCAGACAAAAACTGTTACCTGTACCCTCCCCGAATCAACATCGACCTTCCTACAAAGCGCCGACCAGTAATAGCTGTGCAATAAACCGGTTTCAACCGACGGATACACGAAAACCTCGTTAGAATTGGCCGGAAGCACCCTAAAAGCAATATTAGGCTCATTAAAGTCCGACATTTCATCTGTGTCTAACTGGGAGACATTCACGCCATAAAGCCTTATTTTTGCAAAGGCCTCATCTGCAGCTACCGCGGCAACTGTCCTTTCCGCAGCCACAGTCGTAAGGCCTATACCGACCGGAAAGGTCCCGGCAATAAACACAAGGCCAATTGCCAGAATACCTACCGCTAACAAAACCTCCGTCAGTGAAAACCCGTTTTTTCTCAGTTCATAGTTCATAATTCAAAGTCTTTTATGAAGAACTAATCACTCAATAATTGTTCCCGTATATGAATTTATATAAAAGACCTTCAAATGCCGTAGATAATCCGTCCACCGGCTACTTCCATTAATCCTCGAAAACTCGTTTTTATTGTAAATAATAAAATTGCTTACACTCAGCTCTTTTTTGTAACCATCAGCTACATAATCGTCTTGGTAGAACATTGCTTGGCCTGCATCGACCTTCGCCCTCTTATTAAAAATCTCATCGTCGCTTGCACCATAAAAAGGAGAATCACCTTGCCCATCCTTATTTCTCACCTGCACATCGTGAATTACCAGTTTCCCCGCCGGAGTAAAAATGATTGAAAAAGTCGTTTTATCGTTAAGCTCCACAGGGGAATCTATATCAACATCACTTCCAATACTTTCCATCACGCCCTGGCCCTCTGGCAGTTTAACAGGCTTCAGGCCTTCGATAGCCCGAAAACCGTTGGCAAGGCCGAGGTTGGATTGGTCGTGCAGGATGAATATCATATATTGATTGCCGTTGGGGTCGAACTGGAATCTTATCCCCGCGTACCGTTGATGCCTTGCGGCAAGCGCGCGAGCGGCCGAAAAAGCACCGCTAATCATACTCTTGGCGCCGCTCGAATGCAGTGATTCCTGCAGAATCCGTGCTGCCGGTATCGACACCGCTACCATAATTGCTATAATCGCCATAGAGACAACCGTCTCGCTTAGCGTCAAGCCAACTCGTTGTCTCGTTTTTCCCGGCATCTCTCCACCGCCCTATACCAAAATTCTCACATTCCTTTACTTGCTATATCATCCCTGGTCCCGAATACTCCATCCGGCCCGGCCGAAGTAATTTTAGGGAAGTTATCACCAGGCTGATACTCATAACGAAGCGTTCTCCCCCATGGGTCAATAAACCTGATTAAAAAAAACTCGTTTTCCTTGTCAGGATCAAATTCCAATACTCTAACACCTTCAGGATTGCTTTCGTTCTCATCGAGATTTGTTGTCAACGAATCACTTATCTTACTAATAACTTTTCTGCTTTCCGGAACTCTGTTCAGGTAATAATACAACGCCTCGCTTGAAGTAAATTCATCGCTATGACTACCCGGACCATCAAAAGTGCCTTCCAGCGCGGCCTCCAGGCTGATTATGTCATTACACTCCGTCGGAAATGTGCCCGTGAAATCGTAATACTGCTCAAGTGCAGTAACCAGGATGCTGATTGTACCCTCGGAAAGTCTGGTCTTGGCCTGCGTAAGCGTATAGCTTCCCACACCTACAACGATACTGACCAATATGGCCAGGACCGTCACTGAAAGCACCATCTCAAAAAGAGTTAGTCCCGATATATCTCTGGAAGATTTCATTTCAACACGCCGCCTTTTTAGCGCCCTAATAGCAGGAACATCATGCCGGCAAAACAATCGCTACTTGCTGTAGTTAGTAATATCGTCTTTTGTGCCGTAAATGCCGTCAAAACCGGCTGAGATAAGTATGTATGTATCTGGATTGCGAGGCTGCGCCCCAACTTTAATTACCGGATTCGTAATCGACTCATAAAAAATCCTCATTCCGTCTTTCGTTGAATTAACGGGGTCCGTATATCCCGAGCCGAAATGATGGTCTGCATCAGTTCGACGTGCTGGAGCCAGTCTCATATTACCCAAATCTATAAGCTCCTGATTATCCTCATAGTTATAGATATTTCCATTAGGAGAGCTAATGTCAAATTTTTTACTGCTTCGGCTTGCTCTGAAGTAAAGTATTGGAGCACCTACTGCTAAGGTAGTCATCGGCCCCAAAGCAATTTCTTTATCTGTGTAGGTATCGCAAAGCACCGGGCCTAATTCCTTTTGGTTAGGGTCACCACCCGGGTATAAACTACCCGTAAATCCATCAAACAACGTATCAAGGTCAAACGCTGCTGTTCTTTCATCAATCTGTAGGTACGGCCCTAATCGTCTCTCAATGCTCCGAGTTTTTTCCGGGTCCGTTATGGCATACACCTTCGAGTTGGACTCGTTATCGAGCAGGTCAAAATTGCTTGCCGGGTCGAAGCCCCGCAAATCACAGCCGACAAGTGCCTCAGCGAGTTTCTGCGCCCCACAGGTAAAGTCAGCCCCTGACCCGGTCAGGTTGGACGGTGGATAATCGTCGTAATCATTGTAGAACATCTCAAGCGACGATTTTATACTGTATAATTGTGCCTGCTGCCTTACTGTCTTGGCGTATTTTTTCGCCAGACTTATTCCAGGAACCAGTACGCCGATGATAAGGCCTATAATCAGCATCACCGTCATTAATTCAATAATGGTAAAGCCGTGCTTTCTCTTCGATTTTAGTAAATCCTTTTTCATATCGCTCGCCTGTTTGCTTATGTGCTTAAACTTTTATTTGCTGCTAAAATTAGTAATGTCGTCATCCGTGCCGTATATACCGTCGTAACCGGCTGAAATCAGAATGTATGAATCAGGATTGTAAGGCCATCTCTGCGTTGATACTTTACGGTTGGTGATTTTGTTGTAGAAGATTTCTAAACCGGTGTCATTTGTAACAGGGTCGGTATAGCCCACACCACCAATATCGTAGTGATGCGTATCTTCTCTGTTTGACTTGGCGGTCCCGATAGTAAACACACCCAGATCAACGAGCACCGCATTATCTGTAATATTGTAAATATACTTACCGACATCTCCAATTACGGCACCGTCCTCCGCCTTGGGAAACAGCTTTGAGGCAGCATTAGCTTTGTAGTAGAGTATCGGCGTACCTGCTTTAACCGTGATTGTTGCAGGCGGGTCGCTGTCGTCCGTAGGGTCGGGAATCTGTATATTTTTCACTCGAAAGGCATCGCAGAGTACAGGACCAAATTCTCTATTTCTAGGATCGCTGCCCGGATAAAGAACATCCGTCTGGTTGATGCCAAACAATGCCTCCGGGTTAAAAATACCCACACTTTCAGCGGTTTTCAGATACGGGCCCTTACGTCTTTGTAAGCTCGCCTGCTCTTCAGCAACGGGAGTAATTGCATACGCTTTCGGTTGATTCGTTAAGGTATCAGCAATGTCGAAGTTACTCACAGGGTCATACCCCCGCAAATCTAAGCCCACAAGCGCCTCACAGAGCTTTTGTGCCCCACATGTCCATTCGTGCGCACCTGATAAATCTGTCTGATTAGATGGCGGGTAGTCACCATAATCGCCGTGGAAGGTCTCCAGTGCCGCCTCGATGCCGTGAAGCTGGGCCTCTTGCCTTACGTCTTTGGCAAATCTCCTCGTGGTACTAAGCGCAGGAACTAACAGACCAATAAGCAGCGCAATTATCGCCAGAACTGTAAGAAGCTCAACAAGCGTAAAACCACTTTTACTACCGGATTGTTTTGAATGTATCTTCATAATCTCGCTCTCCTTTCCAGCCAACTTCTTTAATGAGTTCATATAACTGTCCTTCCAAAATTAAATTCACTTCCACAAGTCCTCTTCATATCTCAGAATCCGATTAAACATTACTCAAGGTAGTAATAATCTTCACCATCGGCATAAACACCGACAGAACAATCGTTCCTATAATCAAGCCAAGTACAAGAATAATAACCGGCTCAAGCAAATGCATAAGGCTGGCAACAAGAACATCCACTTCCTCATCATACGTATCTGCAACCTTCTGAAGCATTTTGTCCAGGTCACCCGTCTCCTCTCCTACATCAATCATATTTACAACGATTGCGTCAACTGTCTTTGATTGCCTGAGCGGATTTGCAAAAGTATCGCCCTGCCGGATGGAATGGTGTACCTTTCCGAGCATCTTCGTATAAACCTCGTTGCCGGCGGTCTCAGCCGTTATACTAATCGCCTCCAGAATCGGCACACCGGCGTTGATAAGCGTCCCCAAAGTCCTGGTCCAGCGTGCCACTGCTGTCTTGCCGATAATCTTTCCTATAACCGGAAGCCTCAGGTTCACCGTATCAAAAACCAATCTGCCTCCTCGAAACTGCCTGACTGCCTTGAGAATAAAGTAAATTGCAAATGGTACTCCTATCAGCACGACCCAGCCGAAGTCGTTTTTAATCCAATCGCTTGTGCCGATTAAAATCTGTGTAAGCCTTGGTAATTCCCCGCCACTCATTTCCTTCAAAACATCTGAGAACTTCGGAATCACAAACGTCATCAGCAGCATAACTATCCCGAACGCCGCTGACATTACCACTATAGGATAAATAGTCGCGCTTTTGATACGCCCTTTAAGCCGCTGGGCCTTCTCCATAAAGTCCGCCAGACGCGAGAGAATCAAATCCAGAACTCCCCCCGCTTCGCCTGCTGCAACCATATTCACAAACAACCTGTTGAAACATTTCGGAAATTTCGCCATCGCCTCCGAAAGACTTGCGCCGTCTTCAATTTCGTCCGCTACATACCCGACAACCTTCTTGAATGTGCCCGCTTTCTGCTGCTGTTCAAGGACTCTTAGCGAACGCAATATTGACAGGCCCGCGTCCTGAAGCGTTGAAAGCTGCCGCGCAAACTGCGCCAAGAGCTTAACCCTCACCCTGCCACCGGCACCTCGCCGCCTTTTAGGCTTGGCAACCTCGGTCTTCGCCGCCTTCCTCCTAACTCCGCCTTTGGGTCGTACCTTCGTCGGAAAATAACCAAGATTTCGTATCTTGCTGACGGCCTCTTTGCTTGTCAGTGCCTCAAGTTCATCCTTTACCTCTTTGCCTTGTGCATCTAACGCTTCATATTGAAAAACAGGCATAATACAAGCCTCCTTTGAATTCTAAAACCTGTTCTGTACAAATACTGTTTAGTCTTCCTCCGCTATCGTCTCTTTAACCACCTCTTCAATGGTCGTCTGCCCGTCATATATTGCCGCGAGACCGCTTTGCCTGAGCAAACTCATACCACTCTTCCTCGCTGTTGAACGAAGTAAACTTGTGGAAGCCTGATCCATAATCAGGTCCCTCAGCTCATCATTTAATAACATAATCTCGAATATTCCCACCCTTCCCCGGTAACCGGTATTATTACACTGCTCACAACCTTGACCGTAGTATATTTGCTTTCCCTTTATATCATCCATTGTCAGGTTCAACTCCATCAGCATTTCTTCTGTTGGCTCTAAAGGACTCTTGCAGTTTGCGCATATACGCCGGACAAGCCGTTGTGCAATAATTCCTTCAAGAGTGGACGTAACTAAAAACGACTCAAGACCGAGATCCAGCAGTCGTGCTATTACGCTTGGAGCATCATTGGCATGAACCGTGGAAAAAACAAGATGCCCCGTCAAAGACGCCTGTACCGCTATCTCAGCCGTCTCCAGGTCACGAACCTCACCGACAAGAATAATATCAGGGTCCTGACGCAGAATAGAACGCAAACACCTCGCAAACGTAAGACCAATCTCCGGGCGCATCTGCACCTGAATAAGTCCGTCTATATCGTACTCCACCGGGTTTTCAGTCGTTATTATCTTCCGCTCAATTGAATTAAGCTCAATCAACGCGGAGTACAAAGTCGTTGTCTTTCCACATCCCGTCGGACCCGTAACGATTACAATTCCATTCGGTTTATTAATCAATTGTCGGATAATTCCCAACTCCCTCTGACGCAGACCCAGCTTCTCAAGGTCAAGGTTCACCTGGCTTCTGTCTAATACTCTAAGTACTACACTTTCTCCATACATAGTTGGTAAGACACTTACACGTAAATCAACCGGCCGACCCTGTACAGTAAGTGGTATTCTGCCATCCTGAGGTATTCTTCTTTCCGCTATATCAAGATTCGCCATAACCTTTAGTCTTGAGCTCAAAGCCATCGCAATATGCTTTGGCGGCGGTACCATCTCGTAAAGAACACCATCTATACGGTATCTCATCTTGTATTCTTTCTCAAATGGCTCAAAGTGAATATCAGAGGCCTTATCTCTAATAGCCTGCAGCAAAACAAGATTCAAAAGCTTTTTAACCGGATTTGATTCTGCCAACTCTTTTAACTCCGTCAAATCAATACTTTGGCCTCTTCCTTCAAACTCTGCGAGGAAACTGTCTTCTTGTATCTCGTTGATTAACTCGCTTATGTTCTCTTCATCTTTTGCATAATACTTTTCAAGTGCTTCTTCTATCGCCTCCGGTTCGCTTACCTTAGCTAATACCCGAAAACCCATCAATGTGCCTAAGTCGTCTGTCGCTCTGAAATTATCCGGACTATCAAGAGCTATTACTAACTCATTTTTTTTCTCATTGTAGCTTATAGGTATGATATGATAGGTCTTGGCCATTTGTGCTGGAACGTGTTTGATAACATCATTTGGAATATCAATCTCTTTCAAATTTACATATTCCATTCCCCTCTGTGCCCCAAGGGCTATCCATAACTGTTTTTCATCTACTAATCCGAGTTCAATAAACACTTGTCCTATTGGTATATTCCCGTTACGCTGCTTCTGAACCTTTAGGCAATGATGTACCTTCTCCCGAGTCAAAATGCCCATTTTTACTAAAATTCGACCCAGTGTCCGGCCTTTTAATTGCCCTATCGGAGGAAGTGAAATCATTGTTCATTATCTCCTGGTTTTTCGTTTATTTGTAAGCAATCTTCTTTTCTCTCTATTATATTATATGCACATAACACTTGATTGGCAATGAAATTATTTAATAGACACGTGGTTATTAGGACTTTAAAATGAGTGATAAGGTTCTTTTGTTACTTTTTCATCAATAAAATAAAAGATTTTCGTGCCAAATATTCTTCTAAAAAGCCTTACTTTTTAGGTGAGATTGATATTATCTCCCCCATTCTGAGGCATTAAAGTTGAAGCACGGGTCCAATATCTTCTATTGCTTTTCTTTGCTCTGCCGTTATACCCTTATGCAACGACTCGGCTTTTTCAATTAGCTCGCCCGGTTGACGCGCTTTTTCTATCATTGTCTCCAGACTTATCTTGCCTGATTCAAAAAGGTTCCACAGGTGTTCATCCATAAGTTGCATACCCAATCTCTTGCCTGTCTGTATGACAGAATTAATCCTAAAAGTCTTGTTTTCGCGAATAAGATTGCCAACAGCAGGTGTAACTACCATAAATTCATATGCTGCAACCCTGCCCCTGCCACTAGCCAATGCACATAGTTCCTGGCTCAAAACCGCTATCAAATTACTGCTTATTTGAACCCTAATCTGCTCCTGCTGTTCCACTGGAAAAATGTCGATAATTCTTGTAATTGTACCCTGACAGCCGGTTGTATGCACCGTACTAAAGACAAGGTGACCCGTTTCTGCTGCCCTAATTGCTGCCTCCATTGTCTCTAAATCTCTAAGTTCAGCCACGAGTATAACATCCGGGTCCTGCCTTAAAACACGTCTTAACGCCTCTGAAAAAGACGGCACATCAACACCGACCGTTCGTTGACTAATAATCGACTTTTTATGGTTATGGTAGTACTCTACCGGTTCTTCTATGGTTACAATATGCCGGTCAAAATGTTCGTTAATGTAGTTTATCATCGTCGCAAGAGTTGTGGTCTTGCCACAACCGGTAGGCCCCGTAACCAGAAACATCCCTCTCGGTCTGCGGCAAAGAGCCTTACATATCTCCGGCAGACCTATCTCCTCAAAACTCATAAGTTTCGTTGGTATCAGCCGCAATACCAGCGAAATATATCCTCTTTGCCTCCAAATGGCAACTCGGAAACGCGCTTCTTCTCCAAACGCAAATCCGAAATCTGTGCCGCCTTGTTCTTGTAATTCCTCCTGATTTCTTCCAGGCGTTATACTTTTCATTAACGAAGCAGTATCATCAGGCTCTAAAACCTTCGTCTCAAGTGGTCTTAGCTTGTTATGTAGTCGTAAAATCGGAGGTCTGCCAACGACCAAGTGTAAATCGGAGGCCCCTTGCTTAATACATGCTTCTAATAATCTGTCTATATGTACTGTCGCCATCTTACATTCCTGCCAATAAACAACACACAACCACTTTTTTAACCATCTATAATGAAACCTTCTTCCTGTGCATATCTTGCTACTTCTTCCGGTGTTGTTATACCGTTAAATATCTTGATTTTCCCGTCTTCAAGTAGATTTCTCATACCAGCTGCTCTTGCTGCTTTTCTTAATTCACTTGTTGTTGACCTCTTAAACGCCAGTTCCCTGATATCGTTATTCATATGCATAACTTCAAAAATAGCTATCCGCCCCCTGTATCCAGTATTACTACATCTCGGACAACCAGCACCCTTGTAAACCGGCCGATTTTTAACCTGCTCTGGACTTATATTTAAGAGACGTAGATAACGTGGATTTGGATTTTCATCAACAACTCTACATTCCTTACAGATAACTCTTATGAGTCTTTGTGCCATAATGGCTTGTATTGAACTTGCCACCAAAAACGGCTTTACGCCCATATCTAACAATCTCGTGATAGCACTTGGGGCGTCATTCGTATGTAAGGTGCTAAAAACCAGGTGCCCAGTAAGTGCCGCTTGTACCGCGATATCTGCTACTATGCCATCTCTTATCTCACCAATAAGTATGATATTCGGAGCCTGACGCAACATTGCCCGAAGAATTTTTTCAAAGGTTAAGTCTATTTCAGTCTTGACCTGGCACTGGTTCATTCCCGAAAAGCTATATTCTATTGGGTCTTCAGCTGTGATAATCTTAACATTGGGTTTATTCAACTCCTGTAGAGCAGCATAAAGGGTTGTCGTCTTGCCGCTACCTGTCGGGCCCGTCACCAGAAACATACCATTCGGTCGCCTAATTATGTTGTGGAATTGATCATAATTATCCGGCTCAAAGCCCAATGATTTAATTCCTATATTGACCGCATCGGGCCTTAGAACACGTAATACAACGCTTTCACCGTGGTGTCCCGGCAGGGCTGAAACTCGGAAATCAATATCCATACCATTCACTCTGCGTTGAATACGGCCGTCCTGCGGCAGACGTTTTTCGGCCATATCCATACCTGAGAGAATTTTTAAGCGTGCTGTAATAGGAGCTTGCATATTCTTCGGAATATTGTCCCGCTCCATACAGACCCCGTCCACACGATACCTGACACGAACCCTGTCCGTCATTGGTTCGACATGGATATCACTCGCCCGCATATTCACTGCCTCATCTATTATCAGGTTTACGAGCCTGATAACGGGGCCTTCATCTTCGCTCTCCTCCGCTGCCACAGCACGCCGCACTTCAGCCTCTATAGCATGACCCGCCTCTGTCAACTCTGCGGCAGTGGCATCCATACTACTTTTAACATCATCGGTTGCCCGGTTAATATAGGCGCGAATCTTTGATGGGCTGGCAAGGTAGCACTCCAACTCAGAACTCAGTCGGAAACGCAACAGGTCAAGTGTATCCAGGTCAAGAGGGTCACTGATGATTATTTTTAATTTGCCGTTAACCGTACCTAAAGGCAGGATATTATGCTTCTTCATCAACTCCTCAGGTATCAATGCCTTTGCCTCTGCCGGAATTGATGTATGGTCTAAATCCACATATTCCAGGCCGAACTGCTTGGCCAATGCTTTTGTAAGACGCTCTTCATCCAATACCCCCAACTCAAGAAGTGTCTCGCCGAGGCGCTTATTATTCGCCTTTGAGCTCTTTATGGCATTACTCAATGTCGGCTTATCAACCAGACCCTGCTTAAAAAGTATCTCGCCTAAATGTCTGCGTTTCTTCGCCATTACAGACCTTTATCATAACCTCCCACTATGTTTATTATACCACGTAGGCTTATTTTCGTCAAATCTCCAGTTGCAGTCTAAGCATATTAAGTGCAGTTAACGCCGCACGAAGGCGAATTGCATCCCTCTTTCGCGGAAAAAACATCCGTTGATGCTTGCAGCCGGCCTGTGAATCCAGGGCAATATGCACCAGACCAACCGGTTTTTCTTCGGTCCCACCACCCGGGCCGGCTATACCGCTTATGCCGATTGCAAAGGTTGTATTGGATTTCCGCCTGGCGCACCGGGCCATAGACCCCGCAACTTCTTCGCTGACTACTCCATATTTTTTTACAAGCTCCTCAGGCACACCAAGTTCATTTATTTTCGCATTATCAGCATACGTAATCCAGCCGTGCGTAAAATACCTGCTTGCACCCGGAACATCGGTTATTAGCTTTGAAAGCAACCCGCCTGTACAGGACTCGGCAACAGAAAGAGTTTTGTTTTGTCCGGCTAATTTTTCTCCAACAACTTCCGCCAAACTCACATCGCCAATTCCATATATCAAGTCCCCCAAAATACTTCGCAATTGCTTCTCATCCTGTTCAACCATCGTTTCGCACTGCTTCTGTTCACTCCCCTGCGCAATAATAGTCAGGCTGATTATTCCGGAGGAAACGGTACAATTAATCAAAGGATTTCTGTGACGCTCCATTATATTACCGAGTTTCTCTGCGATTTGTGACTCAGGAGCCCCAAAGCACTTCAGTCTGTGAATAACTGTTACCTGCCCCCTTGCATATTCCTTCAGTTCGGCAAAAACAGAATCCTCGAAAATCTGTTTCATTTCCGCCGGTACACCCGGCAAAACCACAATCTTCTTATTTTGATACTCCGTCACAATACCTGGCGCACTACCCAGCTTATTAAGCAACGGCTTGGCCCCAGCAGGTACATAAGCCTGGGCTTCGCAGCGCTGCGGCATTTCTATACTCCGTTTCGCAAAAAACATTTTAAGCTGCTCTAAAAGTTCTCCCTGCAACTCTAACTGCACATCAAGAAATTTCGCCAGTGCCTGCCTTGTTATGTCATCATCCGTGGGTCCTAATCCGCCGGTCATTACCACAATATCCGAGTCTGATGTCGCTCGCTCTAAAGATTTCACGATTGAATCTATCTCATCGGCCGTCGCAAAGACTCCGACAACCGGCAGGCCGGCAGACAGCAGCCGGCTGCTTATATACGCACTGTTACTGTCGAGAGTTTGACCTGTCAGCAGTTCATTACCCACGCTGATAATGCTTGCTTTTTTCATAACCCCCTCAAAATTCGATTAGTGCTTTTACTACGCCGTCGCGATATCCGGCGACTAAATCAAAGGCCTGCTGGGTTTGTTCGAGCTTAAATCTATGAGTTATCATAAATTCAACATTCACCTTGCCCGATGCAACCATATCGACCGCCGGTTGCATACATTTGTTCTGCCTTCGCACGTTTATTACGCTAATCTCTTTTCTTCGCAGCTTGTCAATGACAAAAGAAACTCGCTGCGCTCGCGGTATTCCGACAAGCATAATCTTCCCGCCCGGCCTTACTAAATCAACCGCCTGGTCAATTGTCTCCTGCTCGCCGGCACATTCGAACACCACGTCCGGCCCGAATGGAACCTTTTCGAGAATCGCTTCGACTACATCTATATTATTCGGATTGCCTACCCAGCTTGCGCCCACGTTCCTGGCCACTTCAAGCCTTTCAGGAACCTTCTCGGTAACGCAAATATCCTTCGCCTTGTTAGCCTGCGTAACAACAAGCGCGCTCAATCCGATTGGACCTGCGCCGAGAATTGCGACTTTAGAGTCGCCTGTAAGGCCCGACTGCCTGACGGCATAAATGCCTATAGACAGCGGCTCGCACAATACTGCCTGGGCCAGCGTGACTTTTCCATCAACAGAATAAAGACAATCTACGGGCATAACTATATACTCACACAAGCAGCCTTGGGCCTGTCCCGGGCAGCCCAGAAATCTCAAATTCCGGCACGTATTTTCCCTGCCCGCCCGGCACTGGTCGCAGTTATGACAAACCATTGCCGGGTCTATCGCCACCTTCTGGCCTGCTTTGAGATGCTTGACTTCGCTGCCGAGAGCCACAATCGTCGCAGAGCACTCGTGCCCCACCATAAAAGGAAACTCAACTACCTGCGAACCGATTCTGCCAGTCTCGTAATAATGCACGTCAGAGCCGCATACCCCAACCATTTCAACTTTGAGCAGAATATCATTTGTGTCCTTAATCTCCGGCATCGGTAAATCCCGCAGCTCCATCTGCCTGATACCCGTCAGCACTACCGCACGCATTACAATTTACCCTCGCGGAAACAATCTCTACACATTAAATCTAAACTTAATTACGTCGCCATCCTGAACAACATACTCCTTGCCTTCCAGCCGAACCTTGCCTGCCGCCTTGAGCTCCTTTTCACTGCCATATTCCTTCAGTTCGGCAAACGCCATCGTCTGGGCCCGAATAAAGCCGCGCTTCATATCGGTGTGTACCTTCCCCGCCGCTTCCAACGCTATTGTGTCCCGCTTTATCGGCCAGGCACGCACTTCGTCAGAACCTATTGTAAGGAAACTAATTAAACCCAATGCCGAATAGCAACTGCCGACAAATTTATCAATGGCCCTTTGCGCCAGGCCCAAATCGGCCATAAATTCCGCCCTGCTTTGGGCATCCAGCTGGCTCAGCTCCCTTTCAAGCCTTGCACAAACCGCGACCACCGGTACCGTTCCATTAACATCCAAATTGAGTTCACCGGCTAATTGTTCCTCACCGAGATTGACAACAATAATCATTGGCTTCAAAGTCAAGAAACCGAGTGAGCGAATCAGCTCTAATTCTTCTTCACTCTCGATAACACTTCTAATCGACTTTTCAGACTCGATGGCTTCCTGTAACCTTCTATGTAAAGCCAGTTCCGCTTCGTCGTGCGCCTGCTCTTTACCCGGTTTTTTGAGTTGTTTTTCGAGCCGCTCGATTCTTGTACTGACAAGCTCCAAATCAGCTAACAGAATCTCCGTTCGCAGCTCAATCAGATCCTTTTGTGGATTCAGGCCGTGGCGATAAGCTGGAACCTGCGGATTCTCAAATTTACGAATCACCAATGCCAGCATATCAACCGTTCTTACCTGGCCGATTAATCGACGTGCCGCGGCCCGTGTATGCTCGTCCGTGAAAGAAAGACCCGGCACATCAAGACAATCAATCGTCGCATAGACCTTTTTTTTGCGCTGATACACTTCTGCCAGCCAGTCAACTCTCTCATCCGGAACGGACACCATCCCTTCCTGTATATTGGTTGAGCCGACCGGCGGAATCTCTACGCCGCTTATCGCCGCCAGAAGTGTGCTTTTACCCGATTGTAGTAAACCCAGCAGCGCAACTTTCATTTTTTTTAGTCCTTGTCCCTGAGATGCTTATAAACTTCACGCCCTTCAACATCGTACGCCACAATGGCCGGGAAATCCACTACTTCCAATCTCCTTATCGCTTCAGCACCTAAATCCTCGTAGGCGATTATCTCCGCGGCAACTATGTGTTTACTCAAAAGCGCACCCGCCCCACCGATTGCTGCAAGATGCACCGCTCCGTATTTCTTCAAGGCCTGCCTGACATCATCGTTTCGATAGCCCTTGCCAATCATCGCCCGAAGCCCCCGGGCTATTAGCTTTGGACTGAATGGGTCCATTCTCGATGACGTTGTCGGCCCTGCGGAGCCAATGGGCATTCCCGGCCGAGCAGGCGTAGGGCCTACGAAATATATAATCGCCCCATCAAGCTCAAACGGCAATTCTTTACCCTCATCTATCAGGGTGCAGAGTCGTTTATGAGCCATATCCCGCGCTGTGTATACAACGCCGGTTATCGAAACCCCGTCTCCCGCCCGCAACGAGCGAACAACCGCTTCGGTCAACGGCGGCCGAAGCTGCTTTACCTTGACATCTTTGGCCATTATCTTTCACCAGATTGAGAATGCTGTTTAAGATGTCATTTTACATTAAGATTTTCAGTTTTGCGAGTTAAAAAACAAAGCTCCCATATAACCGGGCTGCGATTGGAAATGACGTGAGTTAAGCCAAAGGAGTTTACCAACAGCTAAAATTTTTATTCAGGATTTGTGCAAAAATGTTATAAGCCGTTTACTTTCAACGGAGTATGCAGAGCCGTCGTAATCACCGTAAACCTTAACAATATCGAAACCAATCCACTTCATAAGAATCCTCAATTCCGGAAGTGTATAATATCGGATATCCCATCCAGCCTCCTGTCGACCGTGCTTATCCTCAAGAATTGAACGCCTTCTCAAGACGCACTTTGCCGCGTCAAAATCGAGTTCGTAGTGATGCCTTCGGCCATCTGATAACTTCTCGGATTTGTTTGTCTTCTTATTTACGAAAGAAAAGATATTGCCCTGGTCAAAGACAAAAGTGCCTTTATCTTTCAGGGCTTTATATATTCGGCGGAAAATATCCTTATTTACTTCTTCATCGTAAAAAGCCAGCGAGGTAGATAATGACAAAATTACGTCATACTCCTGTGATAAATCCAACCGGCGCATGTCGATTTGCTGAAAGTCCAGTTTTACTCCAACCTCCTCGGCTTCCTGTTTAGCTTCCCTGATATAGTCCGCAGACAAATCATATCCCGTAACACAATAACCTTTACGGGCAAGAATGATTGAATGCCGGCCGTATCCGCAGGCCAAATCCAGTATCTTGTTTCCATGTTTCAACGGTATAGTTTGCTCAATAAACTCAACCTGTTTTTCAGCTTCAGATTCTTTATAGAATTGCGTAATATCCCGAAATCTTTGAGAATAAAATCTCTCGTGGATTGACATATTTCTATATCTACACTTTTCTACAAACAAGCTCACCAGTACCGATGGGCACAACCATCGCGTCCACCCGAGGGTCATTCAACGAATGATTCAGCATCGGCCGAAGTTGGGTTTCGTGACTGATTGCATTATCAGCGACTAAAATTCCGCCGGCAACCATATTGGGCACAACTATTTCATAACATTTTCCGTAAACTTCCTTTTCCGCATCAAGAAAACAAAAAGAAACATTCCTGCAATCAGCAAGATATTCCAGTGCATCACCGTGAATGAATTCCACCAAGTCTTCGATACCAGCCAGTCGAAATGTCTCCCTTGCCAACACCGCTTTTTCTTCAAGAATCTCAAACGTTTTTATCTTGCGATTAACGGCACGGCAGGCCAGAGAAAGCCACATCGTCGAATACCCACCACTTGTGCCAATCTCAAGATACTCTCCTTCAGGTGCTCCGGCCGCCAGCATTGCGATAAACCTGCCCGTTTCCGGCGGAACTTGTCGCAGTCTTTTCAGTCGACTCGCACCATTGTCTCGGTCTTGCCGGTTCATTTCTTCGAGAAATCGCATCCGGTCAATTATCTTTTGTGGTATATCTGAAAACATGTGTTCAAATATAGCTTAATAACAAATCCAGGTAAATAAAAAATACAACGTTAAAAGAAATGCCGGCAAGATATCCGTTACAGACCTTCTATATTCCGGCGATGACACACTTTTCATCATAAGCCCTTAAATCACTACACCGAGGAAGAGTAAAAGCGCGCCGATTACCGCCGCGGCGAATGTGATTTTGGACCACTTTGTGTATCTTGCGAAGCCGGGGTGCTGCTCCTCGAACTCGTGATAATAATCATCGAAGTCCGAGCCGGGCTTCGGCCTAAGGGCCAGCTTCACGTAAAAATGCGCAGCAAGTGCAATTAAAAATAAAGGCCCGCCCAAAATGCAAAATAATACATCCATAATCTCATTATAATAACGTCTAATGATAAGTCGGCAAGTCATTTATCCTTGCAGAAAGGTCGTCCAACTCATAGAATTGCTTGTTTAAACCGGCTGATTCAAGGAAAAGCGATGTTTGAATCACTGACAGAAAAATTCAATGCGGTTTTCCGGTCCCTGTCGGGCCGGGGCCGAATCACCGAGGCGAACGTTTCGGACGCGATGCGGGACGTGCGTAAGGCACTCCTCGAAGCCGACGTTAACTACCAGGTAGTCAAGGAGTTTTGCAAGAACGTAAGGGACGCGGCCGTCGGTGCGGATGTGATAAAAAGTCTTCATCCCGGCCAGATGATGATAAAAATCGTAAATGACGAGCTTACGAAGCTTATGGGACCGGTCGATACGCGGATATATTATGTAAGCCCGGGACCGACGGTGATATTGCTGGCCGGCCTGCAGGGCTGCGGCAAAACAACGACGGCGGCAAAACTCGCTAAATATCTGGTAAGCAAGGGCAAAAGGCCGGTCCTGGTTGCGGACGATTTACAAAGGCCGGCGGCAATCGAGCAGTTGATTACGCTCGGCAAGCAGATTGATATCGATGTTTACAGCGAACAGAGCAAGAACGCGGTCAAGGTCGCGAAGAAATCGATAAAATATGCCCGCGAAAACGGTCACGACGTTGTGGTTCTGGATACGGCCGGGCGACTGCACATAGATGAAGGGATGATGAGTGAGGTCGCCGATGTGACAAAAGCAGTCAGTGCCCACCAGATTTACTTAGTCTGCGATGCGATGACCGGTCAGGATGCCGTCAATTCCGCCAAGGCCTTTAATGAAAAGCTGGAGCTGGACGGCGTTATTCTGACAAAACTGGACGGCGATGCCCGCGGCGGTGCGGCCCTGAGCGTCAAGGCCGTTACGGGCAAACCCATAAAGTTTATCGGGGTGGGTGAAAAGCTCGATAAACTCGAAGAATTTCACCCGGACCGTATGGCAAGCAGGATTCTCGGGATGGGCGATGTCGTCACATTGGTCGAACGCGCCCATGAACAGTTCGATCGCGAAGAAGCCGAGAAGATGCAAAAGAAAATGGCCAAGGGCAGATTCGGCTTCGATGACTTTCTCAAGCAGATGCAGGCGGTCAAAAAAATGGGCGGCATGTCAAGTATGCTAAAGATGATACCAGGAATGGGCTCGCAGTTAGGTGACGTGAATTTGGACGGCAAGGAACTCGACCAATTCGAGGCTATCGTAAGGTCGATGACGCCGGCTGAAAGACGCGACCCTGATATTATCGATACATCACGACGAAGACGGATAGCGTCCGGGTGCGGGATGCAGACGAACGATGTATCCGGCCTGGTAAAAAGCTTCAAGCGAAGCAGAGATATGATAAAAACTATGAGCTCGGGTGGAATGGGCGGCTTTAAAAGTTTGCTTAGCGGCGGTATGAATATGGAAACTCTCGGCGCGATGATGAGCAGCGGGCGAAAGATAAAACAACGCTCAAAACGGAAAAGAATAATAAAAAGAAAAGGCAAGAAAAAAAGGTAAAAAGGCAACATACTCAGGCGAAGCAATAATGGCGACACAGCATCAAATCTCGCTCGAACAATACCTCCGGAAGCTGGCATCTTCAGTTGATAATGATTACGGACAGCGTATAAGGCAGCGATTCAGGGACATTCGCGGCAGCAGTGAGCTGGCAATGCTGGCCGCGCCCAGCAGCGAGGAACTGGAACAGCTGAAAAAGGCGGTCGCTATAATGACTCCTGCCGAAAAGGCAAACGCGGTAAAGCTAAGCGATAAACAAATCCAAAAAATCGCCGCCGATGCAGGGATTGACACCGGGATATTCGCAATTTTCATAAACGGTTACGTGCTGGAAAGCCTAAAACATACCGAGGATTCTTCTCTTTAAAACAGTTCAACAATAAATATATGTTATACTTCGATATAGGCAGTGCGTTTGATTTTGCCGGTTGAGGTCTTCTCAAACTGGCCCGTTTTTATTTCCACAAGCTCCTTAGACGGTATTCTTTCAAAGGTGGCCAAGTCCCGGCTGGCCCGCTGACAGCTATTGATGCTTTGCCAGAGGAGATTCCTCAGGACATCGGGTCTACTCTCCAAATGCCGCTGAGAGAAGTTAGTATCGGCCTGAATTTGCTGCCAGGCAGGCCTGACAATGGCCTTGACTGCTTCCTGTTCTTTGCCGGAAGAGGTCTTTCGGCGGGAAGGCACAACTACTACCTCCTCGACGTATCTTGCCTGGGAAAGGCTAAGCTCGACCAGCTCCGGGTGAACGTTTTTGCCGCCGGGCAGGACTATTAAATGCTTCTTTCTGCCGGTAATAAATAAGTACCCATCGCTATCAATGTAACCAACATCGCCCGTATGCAGCCATCGAACGCCATTTCTGTCTGTTTCAAAAACGCTGCTGGTGGCCCTGGGATTATTGTAGTAACCTTTGACGATACACGGGCCGCCGAGGAGAATCTCGCCTTTTTGCCCGGGTCCAAGGCGGTGGTTTTTACTATCGACGATTTTGACGGACAGGGACTGAATCGGCCTGCCGACGGAGCCTAATTTCCTGACGCTATTATTAAAGCCGTAGATTGGAGAGTTCTCGGTAGTTCCATAGCCCTCTCGCAATTGCAGGCCCCTCTTCCAGAAGACCTGCATAACCCATTTTGGAAGCGGCGCGGCACCCGAAACAAAAAATCGCAGACTTTCCCAACCGAGCTTTTTGACCATTTTCCTGCCGACCATTTTCGGCCAGCACCGGTCAGCGATGTTGAATAGTATGCTTTTATCTCTTTTAGCAGCCAGCTCCTGCTCAATTCTTTTAGCAAGCACGGCAAAAAGACCGGGCACCGCTACGAAGACGGTTATACCCCTCTCGCTTATCAGCCGAGCAATCCGGTGATACTGATTGGTGTAAACGTTTGATGCGCCGACCCAAAGCGGCAGCAGTTTAGTAACGGTAAAGCCGAAAGAATGGTGCGGCGGGATGATGTGGCCGAGCTTATCGTCGGCGGTTATCTTAACACTCTGAAGTGCACCCTGGATATTGGCAATGAGATTGGTATGAGTTAATTCCACTTCTCGGGGGTCATCGGTCGTGCCTGATGTACAGAGAATTGCTGCCGTTTGTGTAGGCTTAATTTTTGCCCTCGTTTCATTCAGCGCTGCAAGCTGCCGATCGGTTTTGGTACTTTTTTCATAGACGGTCATCTCGAGAAGTTCCAGACCGGCCGAAGAGGCAAACTCTTTCAGTTTTCGCCTTGAGTAATCATCCTGATAGTCATCGGCCATAACCAGAAGTCGTGAGTTTGTATGGCATAAATGTTTTTTGACTCCTTCGACGGGTCTTTCAGGGTCGATGAGTACGGGTACGGCCCCGGCAAGAATAATCCCCCACAATGCCACATCCCAGTCGGCGCGATTTTTGCCTAAGATAGCGGCCTTGTCGCCGGGACGCAGTCCTCTTTTTTGAACCAGGTACATGGCAAACTCGATGGCTTTTTTTCTTAACTCGCCGAAGGTAAGCCTCTCACAGCGATTTGTTCTTAGAACTTCCAAAAGCTCCTTGTGCGGCCGGGGATGATTTTCCAGCGATTGATAGAAAAGCTCAGGCAATGTGCCGTATTTGAGTCGGGCTTCCATTATTTTCTTCCCGAAAGCACAGGCAGATGGCTTCGTGCTCCTGCGTCCTAACTGATTGCGAGATTATATTAAAATTTTCCGTGCGTTCAAATTAAAAATATAAGCGTGGTAGCCAATCAATAACCGATTAGCCATATACCACAAAGTCGGCAAAGCAATATAAGTGTTGGTTTAGGGAATATAAAAGGGCAGTTTTTGTAAATATCTTTAAGAAGACAGGAAATACCAAAAACTTCTTGACAGTAAACTAAAAAGCAATTATACTTTATAGTTTGAAAAACAAACAACAAGTCCTTCTCATAGTATCAAATAAGCCCATCTGACGCAAAGAGGAGAGGTGATTTACTTGTCTGACTTCAGGACGAATTTTCTTAATAGAAGAAGCAAAAATGAAATTATACCTTAGTCTTAGAAACTATTTCATCGTGCTGGCTTGCTTAGCCGCACTAACAACAGCGGGGATTAATTCAGTTTTTGCCGATTGCGAGGTCGCTAAGCTTCTTCCCTCCTGTAATATAGAGGAAAATAGCTTCGGCAACGCTGTCAGCGTTGCCGAATATATCGCCATAGTCGGAGAATACTTAGACAATGAAAACGGCAGCGAATCCGGCTCAGCATATATTTTTCAATACAGCACCTCAAAATGGATTCCTGAAGCCAAGCTACTCGCCTCCGACGGCGCGGCGGGTGACAAGTTCGGATGCTCCGTAAGCATTCACGAAAGAACCGCCATCGTCGGGTCAATCGGGGACGACGATAACGGCAGTAATTCCGGCTCGGCGTATATCTTTCGCTACATCAACTCAAACTGGGTACAGGAAGCTAAATTACTTCCTTCCGATGGTGCAGCGGGTGAACACTTCGGACACTCCGTAAGCATCTTAGATGATGTTGCCATTATTGGAGCAAAATACGACGATGACAACGGTACCTATTCCGGCTCTGCGTACATCTTTCGTTTTAACGGCTCGACCTGGGTGCAGGAAGCCAAATTACTCGCATCCGATGGTGCAGCCTACGACCACTTCGGAATCTCCGTCGGCATTTGCCAGGATAATGCCCTAATTGGGGCAAGCTACGACGACGATAACGGCACTCAATCGGGCTCGGTATATTATTTCAGATTCAACGGTACAAACTGGGAGGAGAAAAAAAAGATACTCGCGTCCGACGGTGCGGCATATGATTTCTTTGGCACTTCCCTCAGCATTTACGGTTCTTACGCCGCTATCGGGGCAATCGGTGACGATGACAACGGCAGTTACTCAGGCTCTGCTTATCTTTTTATGTGTCTTGGTCCCGAATGGACACAGATAGCCAAATACCTCGCTCCCGACGGTGCAGCCTATGACCACTTCGGCTGCAGTGTCAGCATTTTTTATGATACTACCGTAGTCGGGGCATATCACAAAGATGCTAACGGAAGTAATTCCGGGTCGGCATATCTCTTCGAATATCACGGCAAAACCTACGTCCTACATGCATCCGATGCACAGGCGGGTGACAGGTTCGGCTTTGCTGTCGGCATTTGGAACGATATCACGGTCATCGGGGCATATTCCGATGGTGACGGTACTAACGGCCCAAATCCCGGCTCAGCGTATGGCTTCAAAAGAAACACTATACATGGAACCTCCACCTGGGAAGAGAAGGACAAATTACTCTCCCCCAACGGTCCTGCATATAACTTCCTCGGATACTCCGTCGATATTTCCGGGGATACAGCAATCATTGGAGCAAAAAGGGACGGCGTAAACGGCTTTCATTCAGGCTCGGCGTATATTTTTCGGTCCAACGGTTCGAACTGGGACGAAAAAGCTAAACTACTTGCTTCTGACGGTACGGCGGGGGACAAGTTCGGATGTTCTGTAAGTATTTCCGGCGATACTGCCGTCATCGGGGCATACGGCGACCGCGACAACGGCAACTACTCCGGCTCTGCTTACATCTTTCGTTTCGACGGTTCAAACTGGGTGCAGGAAGCCAAACTACTCGCATCCGATGGTGCGCAGACTGACTACTTCGGCTATTCCGTCGCAATTTCCGGAAATGTCGCAGTCATCGGAACAGGCCTCAGCATCTACAACAACAGCCCCGGTTCGGCTTATATATTTCGTTTCGACGGCTCAAACTGGATCGAGGAAGCGAAATTACTCGCATCTGATGGTGCACCATATGACGACTTCGGCAGCTCTGTCGCTATTTCCGGCAATGTTGCCGTAATCGGGGCACGCCTTCACGACCCTAACGGCTCAGCGTATATCTTTCGATTTAATGGTTCAAGCTGGATCGAAGAAGCAAAATTATCAGTTTCCAGTAGCTCAAGGCTTGGGGAATTCGGCAGAACTGTCGGCATTTCCGGAGATACAGTCGTTATCAGCGCACGTGAGGTCGGAATTTACTCCTCGGTATACATCTTCCGATTCAATGGCATAAACTGGTTTGAGGAAGCCAAGCTCGTACATCCCGAAAGTTCATCGAGGAATTACTTCGGCGAGGCTGTAGGCATTTGCGGAGATACAGTCGTTATCAGTGCACATGAGAACCGAGATAATTCCACTGCATACGTCTTCCGGTTCGACGGCACAAACTGGGTACAAAAAAACAAACTCTTTGCATCCGATGGCGCGGAGGATGATCACTTTGGCGCCTCTATCGGTATTTGGGGCAATACCGTGGTCATCGGAGCGCCCTTTGACGACGACAACGGCAGTTTCTCAGGCTCAGCTTATATCTTCGGCCTTGATGGCGCAACGTGGGAAGCCAAACTGCTCGCCTCTGACGGTGAGGCTGAGGAGCGATTCGGTCGCTCTAGTGTTTCCGGCGATACCGCCGTCATCGGAGCACCCTACGACAACGACAACGGCAACTACTCCGGTTCGGCGTATATCTTTCGGTTCGATGGAGCAAACTGGGTCGAGGAAGCGAAACTTCTCGCCTCAGACGGTGCGGAATCTGACTACTTCGGCTGCTCCGTCGGCATCTCCGGCGATACCGCTGTCATCGGGGCATCGGGCGACGACGACAACGGCGGCAACTCCGGCTCAACGTATATTTTTCGCTTCGATGGAACAAACTGGGCCGAAGAAGCGAAACTTCTCGCCTCCGACGGTGCGGCGATGGACCGCTTCGGCGCCTCTGTCAGCGTTTCCGGAGATACTGCCGTCATCGGGGCATCTGGCGATACTGTCAACCACTCTGGCTCAGTGTACATCTTTCGCTTCGATGGAACAAGCTGGGTACAGGAGCAAAAACTTACCGCCTCAGACGGCGCGGCGGCTGATAAATTCGGCGTCTCTGTCAGCATTTCCGGCGATACCGCCCTCATCGGGGCATACGCCGACGACGACAACGGCAACTCATCCGGCTCGGCGTATATCTTTCGCTTCGATGGAGCAAACTGGGTACAGGAGCAAAAACTGCTCGCATCCGACGGTGCGACGGAGGACTACTTCGGCCTCCCCGTCGGTGTTTCCGGCGATACCGCCGTAATTGGGGCACACTACGACGACGACAACGGCAGCAATTCCGGCTCGGCGTACATCTTTCGCTTCAATGGCGCAAACTGGGTACAGGAAACGAAACTTCTCGCCTCAGACGGTGCGGCGTCTGACTACTTCGGCCGCTCCGTCAGCGTTTCCGGCAATACCGCCGTCATCGGGGCATACGGCGACGATGACAACGGCGACTTATCTGGCTCGGCGTATATCTTTCGGTTCAACGGCTCAAGCTGGGGCGAGGAAACGAAACTTCTCGCCTCCGACGGTGCGACGGAGGACTACTTCGGCCTCTCTGTCGGTATTTCCGGCGATACCGCCGTCATCGGGGCAGGCTTAGACGACGACAACGGCACCAAGTCCGGCTCAGCTTATATCTTCGGCTTAAGTATGAATCCGGGCGACCTCGATTTCGACAACGATGTGGACTTCGATGATTTTTGCTTATTCGCCGCGTACTGGCTGGAGACCGACTGCGGTCCCTGCCGATGTGACAGGGCCGACTTTACCAGAGACGGAGGAATGGATTTTTGCGATTTTGCAATTATGGCCGAACATTGGCTGAGAGGTAAATAGATTCATTATCGAATTTAATTCAAAATAAAAATGCCGTAGTTATTTGGCCTGCGGCATTTTCTTACACCACACAACACTTATTATAAAATCAGCAGAGCCATCGACGTCCGATAAAGTCCGGGGATTGTTTGGCGGCCGGACTTCTCCGTAAAATCATGACAATAATCTTCAAATCCATCCTGCTTTGAAAAGTCGGACGCTGATTATGCCGAAAGGTTTATTAATCAGGACGAAATTTAGCTCAAAAAGGCAGGATTCGACTATGTACGATGAGCTCCTTTCTTCAGGCTGTACTTTAAATGACCAAATTGCCCGTCAGCTTTTCAGTATTATCCCCGAAGACGGCCCCTTAGTTGCAATAATAGACAGGCAAGGCAATTATTGGCCCAGCGAGTCTGAAAGATTCAGTCAGCTCAATATCGACGAACAGATACTAAAGCAGATGTGCAACAGGATAGATGACGGTGCCGAGCCGGTCATTTCACAGATAAATGATTTTGGCGTCGTTATATCGCAATTGGCAACGGAACATACTAATTGCGGCTATGTGATAATTATGCTGCCGAAATATACGCCGGAGTCCATACTTGTCAACATTGAGCTGATAGAAACATTGCTGAGTCAGGTCGGTCTCATAGGCAGGCTTGTAGAGCAAAACAACCACCTCTACCAGCTCCAAATGAAACAGTTTAATCTGGCCGCCAAGGGCACATCGAGTTAAAAACGAATCTTCTCTGAAGACGGGACAAAAACACCCCCATAGAGAAAACAAATCAAAGTTTGCATTGCTTCCGGCAGTACAATTGTTATAATCCGAGCTGACTTTATGATACACATAGCGTTCGATTTGACTCACCATTTAAGTTAAAAAGGTAAAAAAGCGGTGAAATTCAAGGTCTTCAAAGACGGCAAAATCATCGATAAGTTCGAATTGTGCGGAGCATATCTCTTCGGTGCGGACGGCATCGCGTTCCGGGCCTCGGCTGAAGTAACTTTTAAGAAAGGATTAATAGAATGTAAGAAACGCAGCCCAGAAGCGGCAGGGCTGGCGCTGCTTTGGCCAATTGACGGTTTCGGCAAAGTACATTTGTCAACAACGCGCCTGCCGGAAAGGCAGCGGCCTTATATCCTGAACGTCGAGCTGGCGCGGGCCAAATTAATGCAAATCACTATAAAGCGCGAGGACTGGTCCGTATTCGAAGAGAATAACGAGTTGAAGAACGTTGCGCACGAGGCAATGAACCTGTTTGTCGAGTCGCTCCAGAATATCGGTAACGGGGCGAAAGCCTCCCTCCTCGCAGACGAATCACTGAAAAAGGCCGTAGTTCTTTCCGAGCAGTTAACCGCAATACATGCCGAGCTTTTGTTTGATACAAGAGTTAAAACCCGAGGACTGGGACGGCACTGCCTTGGTTGCTGTATTGAAATCGAACAAATTAAAAATGCAGAATATGTTAAAAGGCTGCTGGCGTTATTCGGCTTTGTGACAATACCAATAAACTGGGCACAAATAGAACTTCAAGAAGGTGAATACGATTTTTCAAAGGTCGATGAGTGCTTTAGTGCACTGGGCAGAAAGAAGTTGGCGATTAGTGCTGGGCCGTTACTTCGTTTTTCCAAAGAATGGCTCCCCATCTGGCTTCTCAAAGAAAAAGCAGGCTTTGAAAAAATTCGTGAAATGGCGTATGAATTTGTCTCAAAGGTAGTCAACCGGTACGCCAAATACGTTCATTCCTGGCGGGTCGTCAGTGGACTGAATGCTCTGAATCATTTCGGCTTCAGCTTCGAACAGATACTGGAAATGACGCGTGCGGCAAGTCTTGCGGCCCGGGCCGCCGATCCACGGTCTTTGAAGATTATAGAAATCGTGCATCCGTGGGGAGAGTACTATTCATCGATGCCGGAAACAATCCCGCCGTTAGTCTATGCCGATATAGTTACACAAAGCGGAATCAGTTTCGACGCACTCGGGCTTGAGATATGCTTCGGCAAAAACCAGGCTGGTATGCACATCAGAGATATGATGGACATCTCAGCGATACTGGACCGTTTCGCCGCAACAAACAGACCCGTGCATATAACCGCAGTTGCCGTACCCGACCAACCAGGTAAAGATTCATATGAAAGCAAAGTGGCGGGCATCTGGCATAAACCCTGGAACCAACCGATACAGGCTCAATGGTTAGGGCATTTCTGTAAGATTGCTCTGAGTAAGCCATTTATAAATACAGTAACATACTCCAAATTTGCAGACACCGGCGCGAACGAGGCAGTCGGTTACGGTCTTCTTGACGAACAACTCTCGCCCAAAGACTCATACCATGTCCTTAGCAGACTGCAAAAACTTATAATCAGTCGATAATTTTTGGCTTCGAGGATATGAAAAAAGCGTACGATGGAGGTTTTGACAAATGCGGATTAGAACAAAGTAACCGTGAATCATTCCCTTTCATCATCAGTATCCTGATTTGCACATTGACTACGGCTCTTTTTGCAGTGCCATATCTTACCAGAGCTTTCGAACAAAATAACAACGTTCTGGCCGGCAGGATAAATCCAAACAATGCCTCTGCAGCAAGTCTGGCAAGGCTGCCAGGAGTGGGTATAGTACGGGCGGAGACTATAGTGGCGTATCGGAGAGAATTCACCTCAACAGACAGCAATCAGGTGTTCGAGAGTTGTAAAGACCTGGAAAAAGTTAGGGGAATTGGGCCAATAACAGCACAGAAAATATGCGAATGGCTGAAGTTCGAATAAGAATAGCGGGCACTCTATCCTTATATCAACAAAGGGAAGAAATGGACGATTTGGAAATTGACAAGAGCGATGAGGGTCAAACAAAAACTGAGAGTACAGAGAGTCTTGCTAAACGCAGCCTTTTGATTGCTTGCGCCATTTTTTCCCTTGCGCTTACAATTCGCCTAATCTATCTTTACGAAAGTCCGGCCAATCCGTCGTTCCGAGCGCCAATTGTCGATTCCGATACTTATGATGAAACAGCCAGGCAATTTGCTGAAGGCCAAGGCCTGGGAAAAAGCTTTTTCTGGCAGCCCTTTTTTTATCCTTTCTTCCTGTCTGTGATCTACTTCTTCAGCGGCAACTCAATCATTGCCGCAAAGGTTATCCATGTGCTGTTAGGTAGTTTAACCTGTGCACTGACCTACAGATTGGGAGCAAAAATTTTCGACAGAAAGACCGGCATCATAGCGGGTCTTATTACCGTGTTTTATGGACCGATGTTCTTTTATGAATCTCAGCTTCTGGCAACAGGTTGGGCAACGCTTTGGGTGGTGGTAGTCGTACTGCTTTTTCTGAAAACGAAGGAGAAAAACAAAAGTTGGCACTGGTTTTTTCTGGGCCTATGCGGCGCTTTAAGTATCGTTACTCGTCCGACGTTCCTCCCATTTTTTCTTGCCGGTTGTATCTGGTTATTGTTTCGAATTCAACGTGGATTGTCACTTACAATAAGGCTCGGCGCTATTTTATCAGGGATTGGACTAATTATGGTGCCGATTGGCGTTGCGGCTATGTTTACTATCGATAGATTTTCGATTCTTCCTTTTTCCAGTGGAATTAACCTATATATTGGTAATAATCCAAATTACTGCCAGACACTAACTGCTAAACCCGGCAAAGAATGGGATGAGATGCTCAAACTCCCGTCACAATATGGTGTGCACGCCGACATCTGGGATTACGACAGATTCTTCAAGCAACAAGTGATAAAATATGTGAAAAGTCAACCACTTGATTTTGCTCAGGGATTGGGACGCAAGACGCTGGAATTTGTATGCTCAAGAGAAATCCCGAGGAATGTAAGTATATATATGTTTGGTAAATGGTCGCGCTTACTCCGCCTGCTGACATGGAAAGCTGGTGGATTTGGATTTCCATTTGGGCTAATTATTCCGCTGGCTGTATTAGGTGTAATTTTAAACCGGAAACGCATTCCGGCAATAGTGACACTTTTTATTATATTGTATCCCTTGTCCGTCATTCTGGTTTTTGTTACAGGCCGATACAGGGTGCCAATTGTTCCGATTCTTGCAATCCTTGCTGCGGCCGGGCTGGTTAGTATAAAAAAAATGATTATGCTGAAGCGGCGGCCAGAGGTTATGATAATGGCCGCTGTGGTTCTTGGGACGATTTTATTATCAACTCTGCCAGGACCATTTTGTCAGGAACAGATAGATTTCGAGCCTGAGTTTTTCAACTCGGTTGGCATTGTGATTAGCCGGCAGGGTTTTAATGATAAAGCAATGGCATGTTTTTCCGAAGCTCTTAGGCTGAAGCCGGATTTTCCCGAAGCGTATTATCACGCAGGTAACACACTTATGCAGCAGAACAAATCGATCGAGGCAATCAAATACTATAGAGATGCGATTCGGCTGAAACCAGATTATCCTTTAGCACATACCAACTTGGGTATGGCACTTATGGAGCAAGGAAAGCTGGATGAGGCAATTGAGTATTACAAAGAAGCCATTCGGCTAAAAGCGGATTTTCCTGAAGCTTATTACAACCTGGGTTTAGCTTTCGAATTGAAGGGCAAAATAGATGAGGCAATTGAGTATTATAGAGAGGCGCTTCGGTTAAAACCGGACTTTTCTGAAGCCAGTAAAAATTTAGCCTCTGCGCTGGCGCAACGTAGTAAATCAAAAGATACAATTAAACAATAAATTAAATATGGCCGGCCGTTAATTATCTGGAAAATTCCGGCCCAATAGTATGTAGAGAGTAGAAAAAATGGATGAGTGGAAAGTAAATAAGCCGCTTGGGCAGTGTTGCGGAACAGGTAAAAAAATCGAACCGGGTGAAGAGTACTTTGCTACCTTAGTGAAGACAGAAGAAGGCTTGCAAAGGCGGGATTACTGTGCGGAATACTGGCAAGCTGAAAACCCGAAGGTTTATTGCTACTGGAAAAGCAGGCTTGCAGCTACCGGACAAAAGAAACAACTCTTCGTTGATGACAACATGCTGATGGCCTTCTTTGAGCGATTAGGCAGGGAGAGTGAGCAGGAAAAAACAAACTTCAGATTTGTTCTGACATTAATATTAATGAGGAAAAGACGCCTGAAATACGACTCATGCAGGATTGAAGAGGGTAAAGAGATATGGCGGCTGAGAGTAGTTGGTAATAGTGAGATAGTCGAAGTAACAAATCCACACCTTGATGAAGAGCAAATTGAACAACTCTCCACACAAATAAAACAGATTTTGCAGGTGGATATTTAGTGACTCGGCGTTACTCAAAGTTTCAACAACAAAAGTAAACAGAAATCTTCTTTTAGGAGGAAAATTCCGAAGCTCTGCGATTTGCAGTTCTTTTAAATTATCTTTCCATCGGAGTAGGGGTAAAATGATGGTTATTTCTGGGAGTTTCCTCGGGGTGGAAAATCCTTACGGTGTTCTTGCCGGCCTGCTTTGCGTGATAAAGCGCCTCATCAGAACGATTTGTAATATCTTCCGGACAACTTTCAGGCTCGTAATCGCCTAATCCAACGCTGATAGATAATGGTATGTGTTGATTTTCCCAGACTAATGGAGACTTGGCAACCAGCTCAACCATACGTTCGCCGACAAGAACAGCTGCATCCAGTGTAGTATTCGGCAGAATAATGGCAAACTCATCGCCACCATAGCGTGCAGCGGTGTCAATCTGCCGGATGCATTCGGTAATTTTTCGGCTGATTTTCTTTATAGCCATATCTCCTGCACGGTGGCCGTAAGTATCATTTATCGGCTTGAGGTTATCTACATCGACCATAATAACTGAAATTTTGCCGCCGTAGCGCTGGGAACGGCGCAGCTCTTTTTCAAGGGTTTCGTAAAATGTGCGGTGATTAGCCAGACCGGTCAGACCATCAGTCTTGGCCTGCCGTTGTGTCTTTTCAAATAGCTTGATATTGCCAATCGAAGCCCCGACCAATTGTCGGAAAAGCTCTATGACCGCAATATCTTCTGAAGTGAATCGCTCTCCATGCAATTTGTCGGCCAGGTTCAGGACACCAATAACACGACCTTGACAAATGAGGGGAGCAATAACGCAGCTTTTTGTTTTGTAATTTGTAGCGAACTGCCTTTGTGATTTTCGGATTATCGGCCTATTATACGTGTCAATGTTATCGACCAACAATAACCGTTTAGTTCTGATCGCCGTTACCATAGGTGGAGGAGGATTCTGATTGAGTGATACTATATTATTTATCGGGAACTTATGATTATGTCCGGTCAGGTGTAAGATATCGCTGGCCTCGTCCAGAACATACAGAGAAGCAAGTCGAGCATTGACAAGTGAACGAATCTGGTTAACGCAGACTTCGGCTACAAGCTTAATATCAAGGCAGTTAAACCGCTGAACAAGGCAGGTAATCTCATCAAGCAGCCGGGGGGTACCGGGGACGAGGGACTTCTGCTTAACGGTCTTTCTCCGGGCCTTACGACGGCCTGCAGTAACCTTTTGCTGTTTTTCCATAAGCACCGCTCAGGCTATATATTATAGGAACTATGAATCAATCTCTCTGCCTTTGTATCGGAAATTTCGGTACGGGTATTTTGTGAAAGATTATCAGCGGCAAAAAATAATCACTCTGGCAATGTGGTAAAGTCTGTGAGAAAGTCCTCCAGCTTTTGGATTTTTTTCGTTGACAACGGCAGATATCGTTGTTAAAATAAGAATAGTAAATATAAGTCTATTAAGATATTACGGTCCAAAGACCGCAGTGGAGGAGCTTGAGGGAAAAGATGAAAAATAACGCTGGATTAATACTCCTGGTGATACTGTTAGGTTGTATTTTGTGCTTCGCCGGCTGCGGCAGCACGATTATAGGACAAGGTGAAACGGCTGCAGAGGGACAAAGAAGGCATTTACGCCAACTCGAGCTTTCAAGGCAACAACTTGCGGACGATTTCGATGCCCTTCTGCTAATGGATCAGCCAACCAGATTGAGCGACAAAAGAATCCGCTAAGTTATGCCAACGGCAGTATACCGGGGGAGGGGTGTGAAGTTGCACGCATAAAGGCCTGCGCGGGCGATATTGCCGGCGTCAGCCAGAGCATCGATGAGAAGGCTCTATCTAAAAAAGTTGTATAAAGTGAATTATTGGCGGGCTGCATCCCGGACAATTGGGATTTGGGCGTGGAAACAATCATCGATTATCTCTATCGAATCGGCACTTATAATAAGGCTGTTGTAATTGTCGAGTTGCTCTTCATCAGCTTAGTGGTCTACTGGGCGGTAAATTTTCTCGAAGGGACCCGTGGAGAACGTCTGTTCAGAGGCGTTATTTTCATTCTAATTGCAGGCTCACTAATCCTTAACTTCGTAGTCGAGCAATTTGTATTCGAACGTCTCCAATACCTCTACAAGGGCTTTTTAATCACTGTGTTAATCATCGCAGTTGCCGCTTTTCAACCTGAAATCAGAAGAGCATTGATACGTATAGGTCAGCCCAGGTTCCTGAGAAGCTCGTCTCAACAGCTTTCGCGGACAGTAGAAGAGATTATCACAGCAGTAAAAGAACTTTCAGCGACACGCACCGGCGCGATAATTGTTATACAACAGCAGGTCGGGCTGGGAGAATTTATCGACACCGGAGTACGTATTAATGCGAAGGTAACAGCACAGCTACTGGAAACTATTTTTTATCCGGGAACGACCTTACACGATATGGCTGTGATAATCCAGGGCGATAGAATAGTTGCAGCGAGAGTCCAGCTACCACTGGCAGAGAGCGATTCGGCAAATGAGATGAGGCTCGGCTCACGGCATCGAGCAGCCATCGGCATCACCACGGGTTCAGATGCAACTGTAGTCGTGGTCAGCGAAGAAAGTGGAACAGTCTCACTGGCAGTCAATGGTAATCTGGTAAGAGGTATATCCGATTCGCAATTGAGAAAGCATCTTACAACGGCAATGGTTGAGACTATGCCTTTTGTCGAGAGATTCTGGAAAGTACAAAAGAAAAACTCGGTAAAAAATCCGAAAAATGTATAATCTCGGAGATTCAAAACCGGCAGACGAACAATGTTGCACAATATTAAAAAAATAGCAGTCGTTATATTTATAACCTTGTTGATATGGGTTTGGGCTGACCGCGCGCTGGACGAGGAATTGTCCGGAGTCTCAGCCAGTCTTTCTGCTGACCCGTCGGCAAATCCTAAACTGTGGGTTAACTTCAACAATGATTCCACATCGCATTTCAGAATAAGCCTATCCGGACCTGTCTCAAGAATAACAGAGGTGAAACGAAAGCTGAGGGACCGTTCATTGACATTTAGTTTCCATTTTGACCCGGAGAAGGAAAAAATAGAGGTGCCCACTGACGAATATCCTCTGGATTTACTCGGGCTTATGCAGAAAAATGTCGAGATAAGAAAGCTCGGGTTGAAAGTAAAGTCCTGTGAACCAAGTACAGTAAGTGTTACGGTACTTAAGCTGGTGGAAAAAAATCTCCCTGTCGAATGCCTGGACGAAAATCGGCTGCCTGTAGTGGATGTTGAATCAATAGACCCACCGCGAGTTAAGATGCCGGTCCCTGAGGTCTGGATGGGTGAGCAACTCAAGGCGATGATTCGCCTGACAAGCAAGCAAATTAACCAGGCGCGGCTGGATGCGATTTCGGCCAGGCCGTATATTGAAATTGGACCCGGTAACTTCCAGTACAGCGATACGCGTGTGCAAATCAAACTATCCGCTATGAAAGAGCGCCTACAGGATTACGGCATCCCGGCAACTATCGGCTTTACACTCAGCGAGAATTTGCTTGGTAAATTCGATGTAGAACTGACAGAAAGAGGCCCCAGCACGATTGGAATTAAGGCCACGCCAGAGGCAAAAGCAGCATATGAAAAGACTTCATTCAAGCTGCTGCTTTTCATCGAAGACGAGGACATAAAAGTGACTGAACCGATATTGAGACAGTTGGTTTATAACTTCCCGCCCGAGTTTGTACAGAAAGATGAGATCCGAGCGACCCAGCAACAATCTCCCAAGGTTCGATTTAAGCTGATACCGCTGAGCCCCCAGAGTCAGCTGTCGCCGCCGGGCTCTTAAAGAAAAGAATCACGGTTTCTATAATCATCCATAACGCCAGGATGGAAATCCCAGCCCCGATTGTTGTCAGAAGCCAATTCTGCGAGGCGATAAACCTTTTCTCACTCAGAATCATAGCAGAGCTTGTTATGGTCAACATAATAAGACAAGGTACAGCAGTTACTATGAATGCCGCTCGGCCCCTGCTTCTGAGATACATTGTGACAACCAGAAGTGCCAGGGCTGCCAATAGTTGATTGGCTGTTCCAAATAAAGGCCACAGTTTCATTGCACCCATTCCATTGGCGCCGGTGGCGAATGCCAGCACAGCAGCACTTCCAACGGCCAGGGAAGTTGCAACCCAGCGATTAGAAAGATACGGCATCCTCAGCTCTGTCGTTAACTCGCCTATAACATAGCGCTGGATTCGGACCGAGGTATCGAGAGTGGTTCCGGCAAAAGAGGCGATGAAGACGCCCATCACGGCTATACCTATTGACTTAGGCAAGGAAATCGAGGTCATTATATTGGCGGCACCACCAACCACGGGAGCTATCTTGGTAGCAAGGCCTTTCTCACCTGCCCAGGAGCTGTAATACTGCTGCCAGACGGCTTGTCCGGCCTCGAGTGTTTCCTGACCCATTCCTATACCTGCCGCCACACATACAATAACCAGCACGGCCAGAGCACTTTCCATCAGCATTGAGCCGTAACCAACGAACAGACTGTGGGACTCACTGGAAATTTGCTTTGAACTGGTACCACTGGCGACCAATGAATGAAAGCCGCTGATTGCGCCACAGGCAATTACGACAAACATAAACGGCCATATCGGCGGGGCCTGTGCCGGAGAAAGGTTAACCGCCGGCGCCACCAGCGGAAGGTTACCGGTCGCTGAGGCTACTACCACTCCACAGGTCAAAAGCCCCATTGCTATAAACAACTGCCAGGCGTTTATGTAATCTCTGGGCTGCAAAAGCATATTCACCGGCAGCGTGGATGCTATCCAGGCATATAACAAAAGAACGATTGTCCAGAGTCCGGTTGGGGGTAAAAAGGTCCCTTCGGGCATACTGAGCAGGCCGGGCCAGCGAATCTCGAGATAAGCACCAAGGCTGACGGTCAGATACATAGTAGCCACGGCCATGAGGGTAGCAAGCGCGAGATTTGCCCCTTTCTTATAAACCGCCCAGCCGAGAGCGACGGCGATTGGAATCTCCAGCCAGACCGGCAGAACTGATTCGGGATAAATCTGGAAGACCACAGCGATAATAACGCCGAATATAGCGATAACAATCCATAAGGCCAGAAAGACTATCACAAAAAAAATGAAGCGCACGCGCCTGTTGATATACTTGGCGGCGACTTCGGATATACTCTTGCCCTCATTGCGCATTGAGACCACGAGTGTTCCGAAGTCGTGTACGGCACCCATCAGGATGCTGCCGAGAAATACCCACAGGACCGCGGGCAGCCAACCCCAAATGATGCCGATTGCAGGCCCGACAATCGGCCCCGTGCCTGCTATTGAGGTGAAATGATGGCCGAAGATTACCGGCTTTCGGGCAGGGACATAATCGATGCCGTCCGAAAGCGTAAGAGAGGGAACAGGAGCGTTCTTATCCAGCTTAAATATCTTCTTGGCAAGAAACCGCCCGTAAGTGTTGTAAGCAACGATATAACCTGCTGTGCAAAGAACAATCAACAATAAAGTATCCATTCCAGGTTCTCCTCAAATCCAAAAACAAAATCAATCTCGTCTGGTGCGAAACAGAAGCCTTATCGGCACCTCGGCTATCGGTAGCAGCTCTCTTAACCTGTTTGTAATAAATCGGCGATAATTCTCTTCAAACAGTTCCGGCCTGTTTACAAACATCAGGATGGTCACGGGCCTTGCGGCAATTTGCGTGGCATAGTAAATCTTCGGCCAGCCACCCTTACTTCGTCTGGTTGCGCCGACTCCTTCGGCCTTTATCGTTTCAAACGCCTTGTTTAATTTGCCGGTCTGTATAAACGATGTTGTCTGCTTGAAAATTTCGGCCGCCAGATCAAGGATGCTTTGAACGTTCTTTCCCTCTGTTGCAGTCGTAAAAGCTATGGGCGCATATTTTAAGCCGGGCAGCAATTTAGTCAAATAGTCTTCATAGTTACCGGTTACAGTCGTTCCTTTCGCCAGGTCCCATTTGTTGACCACCAATATGCAGCTTTTATATTCGTCTGCAATAAATCTTGCGATTTTTTTGTCAACCTGCGAAACTTCTACCGTAGCATCAATTAAAAACAAAACGACATCGGCCCGGCGAATTGACTTTGTCGCTCGAGCAAAGCTGTAAAACTCAATACTGTCGGCTATTTTACTTTTCTTTCTTATCCCGGCGGTGTCAATAACAAGAATGGTTTTACCATCCTTTTCGAACCGCACATCGATAGCATCTCTGGTTGTGCCCGGTCTTTCACTGACAATGACCCTTTCTGAGCCGACCATTGCATTTACTAATGTGCTTTTACCGGCGTTGCGCTTGCCGACTATGGCTATTTTCATCACCGGCTCCGGTGGTACCTCTGACTTTAGATGCTCAAGTTTCTCAAAAATTTTGTCGAGCAAAACAGCCTTGTTAAGATTGTTTTTTGTCGAGATACAAAGAAACTGGCCTAAACCAAGTTTAGAAAACTCACCGGCAGCCGGAAACATTTTTGCGATGTCTGCCTTGTTGGCAACGCCGATAACCCCAAGTTCATTTTTGCGTAAGAGTCGACTTATCGCTTCATCCAAAGGCACAATACCATCACGAATGTCAACCATAAACAATATAAGATTAGCCGATTCAATCGCCGCAGCAATCTGCTGTTCAATATGTTCGCTTAGCTGGTCTGCATCAACTATCCCATAGCCGCCGGTATCAACCAGCTCAAAGTAACGCTCTTTCCACTCGATTATGGCAGATACTCTGTCGCGCGTAACGCCTGCGGTTGGCTCGACGATACTTATTCTCCGGCCGGCCAGGGCATTTAAAAGACTACTTTTGCCCACATTAGGCCGACCAATTATTGCAACTACCGGCAGCGTCATAAATACCTTCCAAATCTAATTGAAACAATTAATTATAACAGAATGACTGCTAATTTGAAGTGCCGAACTTCCATCACATCGGCAACACAACCTAAGGTTCTTGTTTTTCATATTGAAATACCTGCTCTACACTAACTCCAAAGGTCCGGGCTATTCTGAATGCCAAGGTAAGTGATGGTGAATACTTGCCCGCTTCAATCGCGATTATTGTCTGCCGGGTAACACCTGCCTTGTCAGCCAACTGCTGCTGCGTCATCTCCCCGTTTTCAAAACGCAATCTGCGTACCTGGTTCTTAATCTCATTGTTAGCCATCTTTTTCTCCCCGGCCATATTGAACCAGAATTGCTACTGAGCATACAATCTTCATAAAAAGTGCTCCTCCAAAAGCCATCAATGGCAGTGTCATCGTTGGCACGGAATTTTTTGGCCCGATGATGATAAACAACAGATAAGATAATAGAACGAAAACTATCCAGAAGGTTGTATAAGCAAAAGATAAAGCTCTTTTTCGGATTAAACTGTCACGCTCATCGCAGACCACCCCGCTTCGGCTTTCCGGTTTCTTAAACATAAACGGCGTGAACTTTAACAACGCCAGAATTCCTATAAACCACAGTCCGATTGTTGAATAACCGCGTATGCGGAATTCTATTGCGATCGCTGTTGTAGTAATAATAATTGTTGTCATTATTACGATTAAATTAAACCATGCTATTTTTTGATATTTATTCATGATTTTTCTCCTTCGGCCCCCGGCCGTATTGAATCAGAATCGCCAAAGATTGCACCACAACTGCAATTACACCTCCACCACCAAGTATCATAGGTAGCACATAAACGGGGGCAGAGCCGCTCGACCTGAAGGCAAGCCACGGAAGCATACAGGCAGCGACAAAGAAAGGCCAAAAAACCGAATGTGCAGCAGTAAGAGACCTTTCGTAAATCAAACGGTCTCGTTCATCAAAATTCGTTCCGCCTTGACGTCGTTTTTTCCGGAAGACCGCGCTCGATATACCCAAAAACCCTAACAATCCCATAAGTGGAATCCCGTGGTGTGGTGTAAACAAAAGAGTAATCGTTCCGCTGAGTGTGATAGTTATTGCTATTATAATCAGATTAGACCATGCGAATTTTTGTGCACTATTCATGATTTTTGTACCTCCAACCATATTGAGCCAGAATCATTACAGATTCTACAAGCCTAAAAACAATATATCCCCATTAGCCAATTTTGAACAACGCGTCAATGGAGATTGAACCGTCTATTCCAAGGATAAGCCAGGCTGTTATACAGACGGCAACAAAGAAGAAACACAACGAGGTAAAGCCGGCGAGAAGGGCTCTTCTATGAACCAAATCATCGCGCTCGTCAAAACCAACTGTGCCTTCGCCTCGCTTCTTGCTGAAAAGGACAGGCCCCAGCAATGTAAGAGCAACACCAAGCCGCCAAATCCTAAACCGTGGAGGGCACACGGCATTCCCGCCAAGGCACTCAGAATCCCGACCGCTATGGCGGCAAGGATAATACCCAAACATAGGACAATCAGATTGAACCACGCTATTTTCTGTGCTCTATTCATAACATTTTGTCTCTCATAATCGCTATTTTTCTTAGTACATGTATACTATATTGCACATAATGTAAAAGATACATTACTATATGTCAAGTATATATTACATTTTTTTGCAAAAATTTTCCCATTTTTGCTTTTTATGGAGTAGCCTTTCTGTAAGTCTCTTGTCAATAAGCTATTACGCTAAGTTAAGATATGGCTTTTTTTCGTCAATTTTGCAGAAACCTGTTTTGGCACTTGTGCTACATGCCTTGTTACAACGGACAAACAGACCAGGGGTTGAATTCGAAAAGATGCGGTAATTCCACAAACTCTATGGTGCTTTCAAAAAGCCAGCCTTGAAGCAACTCAAATAAGTAATGGCTTGTAAAAGAATTAGCATCATACGCAGATACTTCAGATTAGGCACTTTTGCAATTGATTAGCCCGAAACATTCATATTTGAGTAACCTTTTTTCAGTTTTTTCCCGCCGGGTGCGGAGAAGCCGCCGATTTTACCATTACTCCTGATTATCCTATGGTAGGGATTTTTTTAGTCAATTGACAAATTTGTCAGATAAATGGTATTTTGTAGCATCTCTGTCCTCTGAGTATTTACTGAAGGCAGAGGGTGTATGGTTATTTATTAAGATTAAGTCGTCCAATGGTCAAGATTACAAGATAACAGACGGGACTGTGATAAACTATTTACATGGTAGTAAATAGACGGCGTAAGAAAAATGAAATCTTAATTTATGAGTAAATACAGGAGTGACCGAACATTTTTAGGCCGGTTAATACTCTGAAACACCCACCAGGATGGAATAAGCTTAAAACCGGCCAGCGTATCTATAAGTTACGAACTATTTTGGAAGTCCGGCACTATGATTGTGGGTATAGCACTTTTCATAATGAGTTTTGGTTTGCTGATGGATATAGTGAACCTATACTGGTACTTTAAGAGCATAAAAACTGAATCTCCTTCACCGATTGTATTAACTCCGTTAATACCATATTTAATTGGTGTTCTTCTGATAAAATACCAAGGCATATCCTGGATGACCTTTGCAATATTTTTCTTAATATTGTTTTTTATTCATATTTTTTCTATTTTTCTTTTGCCTATTCTTGTCATGGCGATTTTAAAATATTACGCATGGAAGAAGCATATTTGATTTTAGCTCTTACAATAAACGAAATGACTGACCAATCACGTTTATGAAAACTCTCGCAATAATTGCAATAGGTTTAGGAAGTATTATTTCACTAAGTAATTGGGCTACAATATACCTATCGTGGGAAACAACGAAGTTCGTTTCCTCAGTGCCCCTCTTTGGCGCGCTTTTTCTCGGCCTTGGTCTGGCACTTTTTGAAAAAACCAGGTACTATGCGTTGCTATGCCCTGTCGCTGATTATGGAACACTTATTTTAATTGTTTCTATACCTCGATTAATCAAAGAAGAATGGGAAACCAGCAATTTTAACCTAATTCAGACTCTTCTTATTGGAAAGTCAGAACATACCAAGTATGTATTAAAACTCTATAGAAAAGGGATTTTTATCATACAAGCAGTCCTAAAACCTTTAGAATAAATATAAAGAATCGAACGGCGGAAAGTACTAATGTGGAAAAAATGTAAGAATAAAGCTTACACTGGTTTTTTGATACGCTTCGTATTAGGAGTAATAATTGCGGCTATAGCCTGGAAACCATTGACTTCTTTAACCTTTGCAATTTACTGCCTTGATCCCCGTTTTGATGTCGGTGGTGGATACGAGATATGGTTCCCCGGATATTTATTCTATCTCAAGCCAGGAATAGACGTTCGAGACCAAATGCCCTCAAGATTGATTTATCCTGAAACAATAGACAAGGTGGCCCTGGTAGATAACTGGATTATTGGTAACACAGCCAAAGGCTGGTTTGCCGTCAACAAATTACAAGGCAATCTGCATTATCCCATTAATACAGTACCCGAACTGGAAAGCATAATAGCGAGACGTATTGATAATCTTACATTCCTAACAGAAGCCGATTTGCTACCGTATGAAGTACGTTATAACGAGGCGAGAAAAATAGTAACAAAACTGAAAGCCTTCCTGCTGACGCTTCCAATACTATTTGGTTTTTTGCCGAACGTTTTCCGGCTGCTATGGAGGTTAATTCTACGGCGGAAAGACACAAAAGATGAACATTTGACAGGGAACTTGACCTGATTAATATGAAAAAACTGCGAGCCTTGACCATAAGAGTTTTATGGGAATTAAATTATGAGAATTATTATTGTTATATTAATCGCATTATTAATTCTGACGGCGATTTATGTAGCGTTTTATCCTGAAAAACTGATTCTTACCTATATAGCCAATACTTATATCCCAGTAAGGCCGCTGCCGCAAAACTGGATAGCACCAGCACTAGAACGCGTAACAGGCCTGGAATTTCCTGTTAAAATTTCAAATGCCAAAGGTTTTTTTGAAGGTGGACGCGACTATTGTATTTTCGTCAGGTCTGAATTGGGTCCAAGTGACGTAAACTCTTTGGTGGAATTCTTATCAAAAAATGCGACCGTAACCAAGGCAGACCGTAACTACCTTGAAGGGGTAAAGGCCGCCGGTTACACTTTTTTCCCGGATGTCCTGTATTGGGAAAAAGAGTATAAGTTCGAGAAGTTGTTCGATATAAATTCTTTAGGGGCCGGGACGCTTATCAAAAACACTAATGAGCGAGGATACACAGCTTTCGTCGATGAAGATAACAAAGTTGTCTATATTTACGCTTACTGGTATTGAATTGAGAACAAGGCAGGGATATTGGAAAAAGCGGCACAGATTACTATTGCAGGTTATAATATACAAAAAACTTGATTCATATTAAGGTTTAGAGAGCACATAAAATATGATTCAATTTTCAAACGAAATGCATTCTTTTTCTTTATTATGTGGTTTTTGTGTTTATCTGATATTGCTGGTCCTGTCATTAATCATCGCATACGTTATATATAGAATTAAGCATACTAACTTATTCAGGAAACGACTCTTTCTGTGTGCCCTTTTTGGGGGATTATTTTTATTTCCATGCTTTTCCTGGTTGAGCTGGCGTGTTTATTCACTACATATTATACATTCCTACGCGAAAATGATAGACAGTTGCGACAGCGTAAAAATCACCATTCCTACAGGGATGCTGGGAGTGATAGCTCTTTCTTCAGGTTATCACGGAGATATAAAAAGTATTTTATATGACAAAAAAACAGAGTATCGTACAGAATTAGTGATTACTGACAGAACTGTGCTTAAATCACTTTCGAATTTAATTAATCAGTCTGATTATCATGTGGGTACCCCTGTTTCAAGCTATATTACTTACTGGGGAACAGTATTTTATGTGTTTAAAAATGACAAGCAAATCTGTACATTTACAGTATTAGCAGAAGATAATTTATTATTAGGTAAATATGGGTGTTTCTTTTCTTTGAAAAATCTTCAAAAAGAATTCTACCGTATATTACCTGAAATGCAACCGTTGGTTCATAGAGCAGAGTGTGCAGCAAATATTGAAAGGCTTGGTTTTGACTTAGATAATTATACTAAATTTATCAAAAAAGGATATTCAACATTATTTAAGCCAATCAGACCTTATCCTGACCCGAATTACTGGAATGATTTACTTCTGGCTTATCATATTAAAGCTAAAGATGTTGTTGAACAAAGTATATTTAAGAGATTTATGTGTCATAATCATGATGAAGCACTTTGTGATTTTGCTATGAATCCAATTTGCACGCCGGAATCACCGAATGATGTTGTGTTGCTTTTCGAGGCGGATTCCGGCTGGAACCAGCACGGCGGGTCTGAGCTTATGGTTTTCGATCACCATGAACCTCCAGGCTGCAATGTTTTACTTAATGATGGCACAGCGAGATTCATTACACCCGACCAGATTGATACTCTTAATTGGGGCATTGATGAAAATTTACCTACCATTAAGGAAGAATGATTTTCATAGTTCATTAAGTTGTATGGCCTTTTCTTCACCAAGCCAAGCAACAATTCAAATCGTAAACACACAGCTTTCCCGGTAGTTGAATGATGATTATGCCTTCTTTGTGCCGGCCAAGGTGTATTTTTCAAATTCGATAAGTCCCGATTTAATGCGGGTTCCGCCGGGGGCGGAGAAGCCGCCGATTTTGCCATTACTACGGATTACCCTATGGCAGGGAACAATCAGAGGTAGTGGATTTCGAGCCAGGGCATTGGCGACGGCACGAACGGCTTTAGGCCGACCTGCGGCCGCTGCCAGGGCCAAGTAGGTTGAAGTTTGGCCATAAGGTACGCCGCGGCAGGTCAGGAGCACTGAACGGGTAAAAGGCGTCAGATTCTGCAAAAAAACAGGTGTATTCGCATCAAAATCGACCATTTCGCCCTCAAAATAGGCGATAATCCTGTCCTGAATCGGCCTGTAAAGCCTTTTATCAAACTCGGTACTATCAAAGCCAGAAAGTAAACCGGCCTGTGCTACCGACCTGGTTGTGGTGGGTAGGAACGTGCGAATAAGACCCTCTTCGTCGGCAAGCAGGCCGAACCAGCCCCATTTCGTCTTAAAAATCACATATTTCATAGTAATCTAATATCTAACAGCCATTTTCATTGACGCAAGTTTAAATTTGTGTTAACTAATGAGCCACTACAATGAGGCTGGTTTTGGCGAAGATTTAAAAGTCATAATCTTTACAGGTTTTACATTATGTCTCTTGAAGAGTTGCGAAAACAGATAGATGAAATTGACAGCAAGCTGGTAGAGCTTTTGAACCAGCGCGCCCGGATCGTGGTGGATGTCGGCAAAATAAAGAACCAGGGTGACAAGCCCGTTTACTCGCCGGACCGCGAGAAAGAAGTGCTTGCAAAGATAATCAAGGCCAATAAAGGTCCCCTGCCGGATAAGTGCCTTACAGCTATCTGGCGTGAGATGATGAGCGGCTCGTTCATTCTGGAGCGGCCGTTGAGGATTGCCTATCTGGGACCGGAAGGCAGCTTCACACATACGGCGGCTATGCTGAAATTTGGTCAAAGCGTAGATTATGAAGCAGTGATGGACATAAGGAATATATTCGAAGAAGTCAGCAAAACACACTGTGACCTCGGAGTTGTCCCCGTGGAGAATTCAGCCGGGGGAGGAGTTATAGAAACGCTCGATGCGCTGATAGATACGGATGTAATGATTTGCGCCGAGGTACTGATGGGGATTCATCATAACCTGCTGGCGAACTGCCCCCTGCAGGAAATTGACAAGGTCTATTCAAAACTGGAAGTTTTTGCTCAATGCCGAAACTGGCTTAGCGCAACATTCAAAGAGACAAAAACCATTGCGGTTGCTTCGAGCGCTAAGGCGGCACAAATGGCAGGAAACGAAACGCGTGCGGCGGCAATAGGCTCACGCATTGCCGCCGAGCTGTACAGCCTGAAGATAGTTTGTGAAAATATCGAAGACAACGCCAACAACGTTACAAGGTTTCTAATAATCAGTAAAGAAGACGCCAAACAGACCGGAGAGGATAAGACAGCTTTGCTGTTCAGCACGGCACATAAGGCCGGTGCCTTGGCAGATGTTCTGAGTGTATTTAAGTCAAGCGGAGTAAACCTGACGAAAATCGAGTCAAGGCCAAGCAAAAAGAGGGAATGGGAGTATTATTTCTTTATGGACTGCCAAGGACATAAAAACGACGCAAATGTCAGCAAGGGCATAGAGTTAGCACGACAGCATTGCCTTCAGCTTTCGGTGCTCGGCAGTTTTCCAAAAGCAACACAATTGTTATAGCCTTGCCGGCCGGCCATCAAAACGGGCGTTCTTATCAGGAGAGTTTTAATGAGAAAACCATTCGTAGCGGGCAACTGGAAGATGAACACAAACAGTCAAAGCAGCTTGTCTTTGGCAGAAGGCATTGTCAGTGAGTTAAAGCAGCTCGGTACCGATAGACTTGATATAGCGATATGCCCGCCATTCGTGTACCTGCAGCAAGTTGCCAAAGCCGTCAGCGCCTCCAACGTTGCTCTTGGTGCTCAGGACGTCTATTACCAGGCAGATGGAGCTTTTACAGGCCAGATAAGCTGCCAGATGCTAAAAAACATTGGCTGCATGTATGTTATCATAGGTCACTCTGAAAAAAGGCACGTGATTGGTGAGAAGGACGATTTAATTAACAAGAAGCTGACAGCGGCAATCAACAGCGGCCTGCTTCCAATTTTCTGTGTAGGTGAACTATTGGAGGAAAGAGAAGCCGGCAAGACCGAGACGGTGGTAACGAGACAAATTGAAAACGGTCTGGCCGGTTTGGAGCTTGAGAAGGTCTCTGCCATAACGATAGCTTATGAGCCTGTCTGGGCTATTGGGACGGGAAAAACAGCTACTTCAGGACAAGCCGAAGAGGTCCACCAAATGATTCGGGCTCTTATCGAAAAAATGTACGGGAAGGAACTTGCCGAAGACATTCGTATCCAGTACGGCGGCTCAGTAAAGCCGACAAATGCTGCCGAATTGATGGCCGAGGAGGACGTTGACGGCCTACTCGTGGGCGGCGCCAGCTTGAAAAAGGACGATTTTGTAGCTATCATTAAGGCATCGTGGCGAGCCAAATAGACAAGTAATTCAACTATAAAAGAGGAAAAAAATGAATCTTCCACTTGCGGCGGTAAGCTTAACTATGCAGATTGTCAGCGTTTTATTTATCCTCACAGCCATAGCGCTGGTAATAATAATCCTGATACAAAAGGGCAGGGGCGGCGGTTTAGGCGCATCAATTAGCGGTGGCGCGGCTGGTGGACTTTTTGGCTCTAAGACAGGCGATTTCCTGACATGGGTAACAATCGCAATGACCGGATTATTTCTGTTTCTGGCTGTTATTATGGGTTTATTTTATAAACCAACAGTTACACAGGTGGAGGCCCTACCATCACCAATTCAGAGACCTGCTGAAAGCCTGCCGGTTGAGAAACTGAACCAAATACCAGGTGCGCCGGAAGAAGATGCGGGGGCAGGATTAAATCAGGGTAGTCAGGAAACTACCAGGCCGGTCAGTCAATAAAAACCGCCGGGCAAAATCAAATTACCTTTAAGGTTGTAGAATCAAATGGACAGTATGACAGGATATGGTAATGCGGAAGGCCATTTCGACGATATAAACTACTACGTTGAGATAAAAACGGTAAACAACCGATATTTTAAGACGAACATAAAACTGCCCGAAATGCTCGCTTTTTTAGAATCGGATATAGAACAATTTCTGCGTAATAATTTACGTCGGGGCAGCGTGAATTACACGCTAAGATTCAAAAACGACTCTGCAACAGTAGCGTGGGAAATCGACGAATCGTTACTGAAAAAGGCCGTTGAAAAGCTGACTTCAGTGGTACATACAATTGGGACTGAGGTTAATATAGACACTGGTTCCATTCTGGCGTTGCCTGGGATTCTTAAACCGGCTATTCCGGACGAAAAACAGGTCGAGAAATACAGAGAGGCAGTTCTGCATGTTACACAACTTGCGGTTGAGCAATTGAAAAAAATGCGTGAGCAGGAAGGGACTGCACTGGCTGCGGACCTGATGGGGCATTGTGAGCATATAAGAGAAAAGATTGAACAGATACGGCGGCAGACTGGAAATGTGATCCGGGAATACCACAATCGGCTGCAAAAGAGAGTGGACGAATTACTTTCCGAGGCAAAACTGAAACTGGATGCAGAAACACTGGCAAGAGAGGTAGCTATTTTTGCAGAGCGAGCTGACATATCCGAGGAAATCGCGCGTCTCGATTCACATCTGGAGCAGTTTTTGAGTAGTTGCAGGCAGGATAAGTACCCCGGCCGAAAGCTCGAATTTATTACGCAGGAGCTGCTGCGTGAGGCCAACACGGTAGCGAGCAAGGCAGCCGATGCCCAAATCGCCCATTGTGTGGTGGAAATAAAATGCTATATTGACCGCCTTAAAGAACAGGTCCAGAATATTGAATAACAGTAAACAATGTGCGAAAGCCAAAAACAAAAATGTATGTTGGTGATAATAAGCGGTCCCTCCGGCGTAGGGAAAACCACGATATGCAAAGAGGTAGCCAAAAGGACAGATGCCCTCCAGTCCATATCGATAACTACCCGGCCCAAAGCAGAGAATGAGATTGACGGGGCGGAGTATCGTTTTGTTTCAAGAGATGAGTTTCAAAAGCAAATAGACCAAGGCCGATTTTTAGAATATGCGGAGGTCTTTGGAAACCTGTACGGCACCCCGAGGGAACTGATAGATAAGGCCCTAAAAGAGGGCAAAACCATTATTCTGCAAATCGACGTCCAGGGAGCCATACAGGTTAAAAAGATCTATCCTAAGGCGTTGACGATTTTTATCCTTCCACCGAACCAGAGAGAATTGGCACATCGCATGACTGAGAGAAGCCGAGATACGCCAGAAACAATAGAGCAAAGACTGGACGGAGCAAGTAATGAAATCGCGGCAGCGTGGCAATATTACGAAAATATGGTTATAAATGATGAACTGGAACAGGCGATAAGCGAAATAATACAAATCGTTAACTACAAAGCTATGGAGAAGAATGAATGATTGAGGAGTTGAAAAACACCGACATAATTGACAAGGTGGGAGGCAGATTCAAACTCTCGGCATTGATTCAAAAACGGATGCTGGAGTTAATGGAAGGCTCTCGGCCATTGATTGAAGAGACGGGAGGAAAAACACTTATGGAGATTGTGGTGGATGAAATCAGGCAGGATAAGATAGCAATCGACTACGATGCATCCGGTGTAAGCAGGCCAGAGGACCTAACGGGCCGGTAAATATGGCGAAAAAAAAGTCAAATCTAAAAAATGTGAACATTCTTCTGGGGGTTACTGGCGGAGTTGCAGACTATAAAGCGGTTGAACTGGCAAGCAAGCTTACCACGGCCGGGGCGAAAGTAACAACCGTAATGACGCAAAACGCCTGCAAATTCATCCAGCCCAGAAGTTTTCAGGCAGTTACCGCCCTGCAGGTCTATACGTCTATGTGGCTCGAGCCGGGAGAGTATAAAATCGAGCACGTCAGTCTTGCCGAACAGGCCCAAATTGTAGTAGTGGCGCCGGCAACCGCAAACATTATTGCTAAGATGGCAAACGGGATTTGTGACGACCTGCTAAGCACTACGTTATGCGGCTGCTGGCATAAGCCGGTGGTTGTGGTGCCGGCTATGAATAACAATATGTGGGACAATCCTGCGGTCCAGTGGAACATAAAATCCCTAAAGGAAATGGGCTTTGAATTGGTTGGACCCCAGACGGGTAGGCTGGCCTGCGGTAGTGAGGGCATCGGAAGAATGTCGGAACCGCAGGATATTTTGAAGGAAATTGAAAAAATCGCTACGAAAATTAAACGCAGGAAAAGATAAAACTATCCGGAAAAATGCATTTCCTAATAACATCAGGTGGCACACGCGAGTATATTGACCCTGTTCGGTTCATCTCTAACGCCAGCTCAGGCAAAATGGGGTATTCTCTTGCGCTGGCGGCAATCAAGGCCGGCCATAAAGTAACAATCATCAGCGCTTCGGATTTGCAGCCGCCGATAGGAGTGAATTTCGTCGGCGTAGACAGCGCTGCCGAAATGTTTGCCGCCGTGAAAAAATCCTTTGCAAAATGTGACTGTCTGATAATGGCCGCTGCGGTTTCAGATTATACGCCCGTTAAAAAATCAAAAATAAAAATTAAAAAATCAAAAAAAGATTTTATAATAAAATTCAAACCAACCCTCGACATTCTAAAATGGGCGGGAAAGCATAAAAAGAAAACGCAAATCGTTGTTGGTTTCGCTCTGGAAGATAAGAATCTTTGGGCAATCGCCGAAAAAAAACTAAAAGAAAAGAAACTCGATATGATAATAGCCAACAGCACTGATGCAATCGGGGCCCATAAGGCAACCGTTCACATCAAAAAGGCAAATAGCAGCTGGGTAAAAATTGAAAACAAAACTAAAACCACAATCGCCAAAAAAATTATTAATTTACTAATTCGCTAATCCTTTATACCAAGGTCCTCTTTTGTTAACATGCTCTCGAATTTGTAGCCAGCTTTGGTGATGTTTTCCGCGGCGCCTTGCTTGCGGTCGATTACGCAGACTATCTTTTTTACCCTTGCACCGGCCTCGGTGATAACCTTCACCGCTTCGAGGGCTTGTCCGCCGGTTGTGGCAATATCCTCAACCAGCAAAACCACATCGCCCTTCTTTAAAGCGCCTTCGATTAGCTTGCCTGTGCCGTAACCTTTTTTGCTGTTGCGGACGATAATCCAGTTTTTGCCTGTAGCTATTGCGGTTGCCGCAGCCAAAGCCACACCGCCTAACTCGGCGCCGGCAATTAAGGTGACATCATCAGTTACATATTTCGCGAATTCATTGCCAATATCCTCCAGGATATCAGGGCAGGTCTCGAAAAGATATTTATCGAGATAGTATTTGCTGCGTTTGCCGCTTCGAAGAATGAAGTCACCTTCGAGATAAGCGGTCTGTTTAATTCTTTTTGCTAATTCTTCTCTGGTCATCGGTACCTCGTAATACTCAGACCTCAAGCTGAACTTTCCTGTTTAAGCATCTGCGATATCTTCTGCGGACGGGCGTTACGATGGCCTTTATGAATTCATCTACCTGCTGTGGTGCCCTGCCGATGTAATTTTTTGGACTCAGCACAGTCTTAAAATCGATTTCTTTGAAAGCCGGGTCTGATTTAAGCCTGTCGATGAGGTCGTTTGGTTTGCCGGCCTGTTTTACCTGTGCGGCGGCTGCGTGTGAGTGCTGTCTGATTTTTTCGTGTAAAGTCTGACGGTTGCCACCGTCTTTTACACCAGCCATCAGGATATTTTCGGTGGCCATAAACGGCAGCTCAGCGGCCACGCGAGTAGCTATTACCTTCGGGTAAACAACCAGGCCGTCAGCAATATTAATTAGAATCTCCAGGATTCCATCGACAGCTAAAAATACTTCTGGAATCACAACCCTCCTATTCGCAGAATCATCAAGGGTCCTTTCAAGCCACTGCTCACTGGCCGTCATTAAGGGACTACTCGCCAGACTCAGGACCAAACGCGAAAGCGCGGTAGTTCGTTCGGAGCGCATCGGATTTCTCTTATAGGGCATCGCGGAAGAGCCTACCTGAGATTTTTCGAAAGGCTCTTCAATCTCTTTGAGATTCGCAAGCAGACGAACGTCGTTACAAAGCTTGTGTGCAGATTGGGCAACCGATGCAAGAGTATTAACCACAAGGGCATCTATCTTTCGCTGATAGGTCTGGCCGGTGATGGCACAGATATTCTTAAAGCCGAAGGCAATGGCAAGACTTTTATCAAGCCGTTTGACTTTGTTGTGGTTTCCATTGAAAAGGGCCAGAAAAGACTCCTGGGTTCCGGTCGTCCCTTTTACACCACGGAAAGCAAGCGTATCCAGACGATGCTCTATCTCGTTTAAATCCATCACGAATTCATAGCACCACAACGCGGCCCTTTTACCGACAGTAGTAAGCTGGGCGGGCTGAAAATGCGTAAAGCCAAGTGTGGGCAACCTACGATACTTTGCCGCAAATCTGGCCAGCAGGTCAATAAGACAGGCGAGCTTTTCAGTAATGATTTGAAGGCCCTGCCGCATAATTATCAAATCGGTATTATCTCCCACATAACAACTTGTGGCCCCAAGATGAATGATGGGAGCGGCCTTCGGCGCAACCTCGGCAAAGGTATGAATGTGGGCCATTACATCGTGCCTGAATTTTTTCTCGTAGGATGCGGCCTTGTTAAAGTTAATATCGTCAAGGTGTTTGGCCATTTGGTCTATCTGTGTTTGCTTAATATCAAGACCGAGTTTTTTTTGCGCCCTGGCAAGCTCAAGCCAAAGCCTGCGCCAGGTGGCGAATTTCCTTTGCGGCCCGAATAGCTCGGCCATTCCCCTGGAAGCGTTTCTCTCGACCAATGGACTTTGATAAAGCCGTTTATCAAGGGTCATTTTTTTCCTCTCCGTATTTGCTCCCAAAATTTCATAACTTTTTTATGGCTATCTTGAAGCAACGGCTCTATTTGCTGCAGTTCCTCTTCGGACAGTGGTCGGTCGGCGGCCTGTACAGTCTCTTCGATTTGTTCCGGCCTTCTGGCTCCCACGATGGCTGCGGTTACTTCAGGTCGGCGAAGCACCCAGGAAATTGCCAATTGTGCCATAGTTTTGCCGGCTTTATCAGCAATCGGGCGCAGGTGCCTAATCAGTTTATCATAGACCTCAAAAATCGGCGGATTGAAACTCGGGTCTCGCTTGCGGTGGTCATCATCGGCCAAAGCCTGGACTTTTTCGGGGGTAAACTTGCCTGTCAGCAGGCCTTTTTGCATAGGGCTGTAACAAATAACACCGATATCGTTCTCGGCACAGAAGCCAAGCAGGTCCTCTTCAATAAATCGCCTGAGCATACTATAAGGCGGCTGAAGCGAGGCGACCGGATGAATAGGCTGTAGGCGGCTAATCTGTTCGGCATTGCAATTGCTGACGCCGGCATAGCGAATCTTTCCGGCCTTGACGGCCTTTGCAATTTCCTCCCAAGCCTCTTCAATTTTCTCTTCTGGCTCCGGCCAGTGAATCTGATATAAATCTATTACCTCTACCTGAAGCCGTTCCAGGCTTTCGTCGATTTCCTCTCGAACACTGTCACTGTCCAGGCTGGGAACTCTATGGTGCTGTTCATCCCAGCGTAAACCGCACTTCGTGGCAATTATAGGCTTTTCGCTAAGCTGGGTAAGGGCTTGGCCGATGACTTTTTCGGCATGCCCGCAGCCATAGATAGCAGCAGTGTCTATCCAGTTGATACCGGCATCAATAGCCCTCAGGATTGTCGCTATGGATTCGTCGTCATCCTGCGGCCCCCATCCGTACTGCCATGGGCCCCCTATTGCCCAGGTTCCAAGGCCAATTCGAGTTAACTCAAGGTCGGTATTACCTAACTTCTTTCGCTCCACATTTTTCTCCTGTTTGACTCAATTTTAGGCTTTTCAAACGGCAACGTAGAAAGATAACTCAATTCGGCCGGATTATCAATTTATTTTCGGCCCGGCCAGGTTATATGATGGCCGCTGGTTGTGGAATTGACTTTCGGAAGCTAAAAGGCCGTGCTTTGGCAAAGTTTATTATACACTCCGGTCCCCGCAAGGAGCTGTTCGTGGGTGCCGATTTCTACCACCTTGCCGTTGTCCAGGACGATAATCTTGTCGCACTTCCTGATTGTGCTTAAGCGGTGTGCGATAATAAAGGCGGTCCTGCCTTCGAGCATTTTTTCAATGCCTTCCTGAATATATTTTTCAGTAATAGTATCGACGGAGCTGGTAGCCTCGTCAAGAACCACAATCAGCGGGTCCTTCAGCAGCACTCTGGCGATTGCGAGTCTTTGTTTTTGGCCGCCGGAGAGCATCACACCTCTTTCACCAACGTGTGTATCAAAACCACGAGGCAACTCCATTATAGCGTCATATATGTTCGCAGCGACGCAGGCACGTTCAATATCCTCGTCACTTCTGTCGGGATTAACGAAAACCAGATTGTCCCTTATGGTCCCGTGAAACAGGAATGTTTCCTGGAAGACCGCGCTTATATTTTGATGCAGAGAGGTTTGCGTGAAATCGCGGATGTCCCGGTCATCAATGGTTATGCAGCCTGAGCCGATATCATAGAACCTTAACAGCAGCGAGATTAAAGTACTCTTTCCACTTCCCGTTAGTCCGACGATTGCTACTTTCTGACCGGCCTCGACATCAAAGCTTATATCCTCCAGAACATTATGATTATCTGTATATGAGAAGTATACATCTCTATAACTGACCCGCGGTACAATCAAGTCTTTGTTCATTATTAGGGCATTACTCTTATCTTTTATTTCAGGCGATATACCTATGAAGTCAATAATACGTTCCAGTGAAACCATACCGTTTTGCATAATGTCGAAATAGCGTAGAAACATGCTAATCGGCATATAAAAATGGTTAGCCAATAACAGGAACGCAGATATCTTGCCGATAGTAACATCACCTATATCATATAACATAAACACACCACCCAGTATTGCAATCATCACGAGTCCGAAATCCTTGCTGCCGTACTGCAATTGGTGATTGAAACTAAAGGTCTTCATTATTTCGTTTTGAATATCATAGAACCTTCGGTTGATGTCCTCATAAGACCGGCCGGATTTGCCTTCCATATTGAAGGCCTTGATTTCCCTTATGCCGCTGATAATCTCCTGCATTTGTGCATTTATCTGCGACTGGTTTTCTCTCTGTTGTTTGTACATTGGTTTCAGCTTAATCCGGATGGAATAGAATGAGTAGCAAATCAACGGCAAAGGCAGTACCGCCACGAGGAATAAAACCGGCGAGAGCATCAGCATAAGGGCCGGCGCCAATAGAAACTGAACGGCCTCGTATGTCAGGCCGAAGCTGTTTCTTAGCATCAGGCTGAGGTTAAGGACATCGCCTACCGCCGTGGTCATAATTCGACCGACACGCTCGGAGTTAAAAAAACTCAATGAAAGTTTATTAATGTGATTGTGAATCCTTATTTTTATGTCGAAAAGAACATTTTCAACACTTCGCGTGGCTCTGCGGTGCATTATAACACCGATACTATTTGCAATAAGAATTACAACTACTATCCCGGCGGCAAAATAGATGGAAAATAAAAGCTTCTCATGAATAGTATAATCCGACATTACCGGCAGATGTAAACCAAACAGACTCATTTGCTTATCTGCAAGAACCAGGTCTAAGTAGTAGCGCACACTCAGGGCGGGCAAAAGATTAAGGGCAGAGTTGAGAAAGAAAAGGACATACACTATACGCAGGGGTCTTTTATAAGGCTTAACGAAAGTCCAGAACTCTTTGAGGTATTTTTTTTGTTTTTGGAGTGGATCTTTTAGCATCACCAGCCACCCGGTTGCAGCAGGTCGCTAACCAGCTCAGTCCACCAGTTGGGGTCCCTGAAATATTGCTTCATCATCATTGCAGCCAATACGCCGTCGCCAACAGCGGTAGCGAGCTGCATTGCCGCTCCCACCCGGCAGTCCCCCGCCGCGAAGACGCCCGGCACAGCCGTTCTCAAGTAAGCGCAACCGCATTTTATGAAATTCTGCTCACTCAACTCGACAAAGCCCTTCAAAAAAGCAGTATTTGGTACCATGCCGATAAATATAAAAACGCCATCGCAGGCGAAATCCTCCTGCTTTTCTGTTTCGACGTTCTTGAGTTTGACCGACTGGACTTTACCCTGTCCCTCGATAGCGGTCACGATTGTATTATACCGTATTTTCAAATTAGAGTTCGTCTCATTAACCTTTTCTAAGAGCTCTTCCTGCAGGATTTTCGTGGCCCTAAATTCCTTCCTGCGATGCACCAGTATTACCTCTTCGGCAAACCGGGCTATGTGTAGTGTTTCTTCAATTGCGGTGTTGCCGCCGCCAACAGCAACGACTTTCTTTCCGCGAAAGAAGGGAGCATCACAGGTCCCACAATAGCTCACGCCCCCTCCTGCGGAGCGGAACTTATCCTCCCCCGGCACGCCTATTTTACGATAACTGCTGCCGGGAGCAAGAATCACGACCCTGGTGGTGTACTTACTCTGTTCACAATTGACCTGTATACCACCGTTAGAAAGCTTTTCAAGGCTGGTAACTTCGTCTCCCGTTTTAATTTGTGCACCGAAATTCGTCGCCTGATTTTGAAGCTTTTCTATTAAATCCGGCCCGGTTATTCTCGCGAAGCCCGGATAGTTTTCGATTCGGTCCGTGTTGATGATTTGTCCTCCCGGCAGGAGCTTTTCAATAACCAATGTTTTGAACCTGTCGCGCGCCGCATAAATAGCCGCGGCCAGACCTGCCGGCCCGGCACCGACAATAATGCAATCATATCCCTCTGCAGTCATAGGTAACTTTCTCCAATTTTTACAACTCGTTTCTCTAAAAAGCGTTTTGCTTTTACATCCGAAGGAAATAATCCCGCCATACGGGAAAGTATTTCAACACCTCATCTTTACTGCTCCGCTGGTAAATATAAATATTATCCCGGTGGTGCATCGTTTTAAAAGTCTGTTTATTATCATCGAGATATATCTTTCCATAATAATCCTGCTGGTCGAGAAAATCCAGCCTGATTATATAGGCAGCTGGGGGGTCGCTGTCATTTTGGCCAGAATTAATGAGCGAAAGCCGAGTCGGCACGATTCTGCCGTCAGAGAATATCAAGTCGACAAGAGCTTCGGTCATACGGCTTTCTATAAACAGCTTAATGAGCGGCTCAATAAATATCTCAGGCAGGGCTGCCGGGCCAATAATATAACTCCTCGAGATTAGCGGTATATACGACTCTACCATCATTCGGCCATCTTCAGCAAGCTCAATTCGAACCGTCTTCCCACTAACGGTTCCAGGCCCATCGGTTTTACTCATCCATAAGAACTGCTGCAGCTTCTGGTAGCCTTGAAACAAACTTTGTCCGCCCAACAAGCCTTCCCGGGTTCGGATGTGATAAAGCTCAGTAAGCCGGACATTATTCGGCCCTTGTTCGCCAGACGAAACGGTGATTGAGCTTGTCAGAAATCCGCTAATTTGATTTCTTGCATTTTTTATAAGAAAATACTGCTGCTGGTGGTTAGGCATTAGCTGAGATAAACCGTTTGTTTTGAGTTGCTCTATAATTCTGCCTCCGCTCTCAAGAAGAGAATCATTCTCAAAACTAACTGTTTTTGCGGTGCTTGTAAAGATTTGCTCTATCCAACCGGCATCAGATGAAGGCGCCTTGGCCTTAATACTCAAGCGACGTCCATTCGGTAGTTGAACAATACCCAAAAAAACATCAAGCAGTTTATCGGTAATTCTAATATGTGTCCAGTCTATGAGGACGGTTGAGTTTTGTATTTTACCTGTCCCAATAACAGTCCCGGCTAATTCTCTGCTATAGCGTTTAATCTGCAGGTTCGTCTGGATTTCCGATGGAGCCAGTAAGTATTTTATTTCAACCAAGGCGGTTATTCTTCCGGCTGCTGGACCGAAAACGCTGCTTATGGTGAAGGTATTCGCAACGAACTGCCAAGCTGTTTCGCTTTGCCAGCCATTGCCCTGCGGTATTCTTGCCGTAACCCCGGTATATGGAAGCTCAATGGTGCCTGAAAGTGCCAAGCGGGACCTTGACAATATGAATAACTGGGCAATCACCAAACCCAGTGCTAAAATACCTAATAACACAACTTTATCAAAGGTATATTTTCCTTTGCCGGAACCGTTCATAAGGTTTATCATAAATTGTTCTTGCTATTGCTGCAACTTAACGATTATAAGTAAAGGCCAAAATCAGGCTTATCGAGACAAATGAAAAAAAATAAGATAACCAGATGGAAGACATCTATTATCAAGAATTAGTCTTAAGCATTTGTGCTGATAATGCCGAAGAATCCGTATAAGACCTAAAGGGCGGCCTGGAAAAAGAAAATTAAAGGCCTGAATTTGTACAAAAAGGAGGATTTGGGCTATGAACCAGCCCGAGGTATTGCGGACACAGCAGGTCACTGAAGTACTGAAAGCGGCGACAGCTGAGCAAACTGCAGGTGTAATGACCCATCTCTCGAAAGGCAAATGGCATAGTACGAAGATTCTTTTCACAAACTTCAAAGAAAAACAGTTGTACGTCGAGACAATAGCTAAAGGAAAACCGCACCCTCTTAATATCCAAATAGACCAGCCTGTCGGAGTATCGTTTAGGAAGGGTTACAACAACTACATCTTTGAGTCAGTTGTAGTAGGCTATTTGCCCAATCAAGCAGACTCAGGAGGAAGTAAAATTGTTCTGGCTTCACCAGCCCAAGTGGAAAAGTTCCAGAGAAGAAGCTATTTTCGCGTTGCCATTCCCGATGGACTCAGGGTGCAGGTGTTTTTCTGGCACCGCGGTTATCATGACGAATGCGTTGATATACCGCGTGAGAACTATTGGAAAGGCAGGTTGCTGGACCTCTCAGCCGGCGGCATGCAGATAGCGGTCGATATCAAGCAGAAACCCAACTTCAAGACCGGACAATTCATCGGGCTTCAGTTCACACCTATGCCTTATGAAAAGCCCGTGCTACTTGAGGCACAAATAAGGCATATCGCCCCCACGGCGGACGAAAAAAATTTATGCCTTGGTGTGCAACTGATAGGCCTGGAGGCCTCTGTCGAGGGCAGAGAAAAACTATGTAAGCTTTGCGGCATTGTCGAGCGGTACCATCAGATGAACCAGTGCATACAAAAAACTCAACCATCTTCGAGCCAACGATGAAATTTTCCCGCTCATCCCAAAGCAAAGCGCAGGCTTAACTGCCAGCTCAAGCACAATAGTATAAAGACTAACAGAATTTCTCAGAAAAGAAACAACCCCCTCCACCGAAAATCAGCTTAACCGCGGCGGAAACGTTTGGCATCCTTCCCATTTAGTCAGAGAGAAAGAATTTTATAATTGCCAAGCCTTTGCAAAAGCACTGAAGCTGCGGTCAAAGGTCTTTTCAACATCATCGGGAAAGCAACAACCCGGCAACTGCCTTGCTGCCAAATGTTGTCGCAGACATTCACAACACAAGCCTTTTTTAGGGCATCCGGGATAAGTACAGTTACAGTCGCTTAGATTACGCTCCTTCTTGCATTCCATAAAATCTCTCCTCCCTGCCTTTGCGCTGTTCATATGTTCAAATCAAGGTTAATTGATATTATAAAGTTAAAAAAGAAAAATGCAACTCAATAGTATCTGCATTATTGAGAATATATATATGGTGGATGTCCTGTTTGGCGCCAGTAAAGTATTTAATACCTGTAAACCAACAGTTATATCTGCCAAAATTGAACTATCTAATAAAATTACCACAAAGAGCCCGGATTTTTTCTGAAAAGTTTTACACAATATTGAATCTTGGCTGTTATTATTATGTAGGAACTGAACATGTCCAGGTTTCAGGATTACCGGAGTCCTGTAGATGAAGTTAGCCAGGCGAGCAGAGACCTTCGAACAGTTAAGAACAAAGTATATTGGATTCTTAGCATCAGTACTTTGGAAGCTGACCGGTGACCGTGAACTTTTTACAGAAGCAATGCAATATTCCTTGTTAGGGATGTGGCAGAACCTCGAGAAGCTAAATGGCAAAAAAGCAGGTATGTATATCTACCGGATTGCACTGACGGCTAATTCACAAGCGTGGCGGAACAGAATCGGCAAAAATGGGCAATTCGCCCAAAGACAAGTTATTTCAAATGAAGAGCCGGGTGAAAAGCTCGACATTAATGAACTAACCTCCCTGGTCAGGCGTGAAATAAGCCATCTTCCAACTAAACAGGCAAGGGCAATAGTAATGCGATACCTGGAGCAGCAAGAATACAAGAATATCGCTGACAAACTGCGTTGTACGGAAGCCGGGGCAAGGTCGCACGTATCCAAGGCGATAGCAACCCTGAAAAGGAAATTGGCAACTTTGAAAGAAGAGGTTCAGTGAAATGAAGGACGAACAAAATATTGAAGAGGTCCTGAAAAGATTAGGCAGCAAAGATATTCCGGCCGATGTGCATAAAATCGCAGAAGAAACATCAAAAGACTTCAGTAAAACCTTAATGCAAACAAGACAACGGAAACATTATTTTTTATGGGAGTATATTATGGAAAGCAAAATGACAAAACTGGCCGCTGCGGCGGTGATAATTATAGCGGCATTCTTCGGCATCAGCCGTTTCTCCAGTGGTACCGTAAGCTTTGCGGACGTCATCAAGCCGATACTTAACGCCCGCACCGTAGTTTTTGACTTTATCGTTGGTGAAGAAAGCGGTCCCGTTATCCACGATATAGTCGCGGGAAGCAGAATAAGAAGGACTTTCTCGAACATGGATACCATCCTGATACTCGACCTTGATAATTCCAAGATGCTTACATTAGACCCAATGAATAAGGGTGCTATGTACATCGATATTGGCGGCGCGATTCAGGAAGGGACAAGAAACATGCTTGGACTCATCCGTGATATCGTTAGCGATATAGAAAAGCACCCCGAATGGCCGGTCCGGGAACTTGGGCAGAGGCAGATTGACGGTCAAAGGGCTATAGGATTTCAGGTTCGAAATCCAAACGAAGAGATTACCATTTGGGCAAATCCCGAGACAATTAAACCGATTCGCATCGAACTACTTTTTGGTCAGTCGTTTAGCATAATCAAGAATATCGAGTTTGATGTACCAGTGGACGAGTCGCTTGTTAGTATGGAACCGCCCGACGACTACACGCTTGGCAAAATGGAATATAAACTGAATCAGTTCACTGAGGAGGATTTTGTCGAGAGTCTGCGTATATGGGCCAAGTTTATGCTGGACGGCCGATTCCCTGACACTCTCGTTGTAGAGGACCTTCTTAAGATGCCCCCTTTACTTGGAGAAAAGCTTGGTAGGTCGGGTCTTTCGCAGGAAGAAGCGACGAGGATTGCTATGACCTTTGTCCGCGGACTGACGTTCTTACAGATGGCGGCGAACGGCTGTGACTGGCACTATGCAGGCAAGGGCGTAAAGCTCGGCGATGCCGATAAGGCGATATTCTGGTACCAGCCGAAAGATTCAGAAACCTATCACGTGATATATGGCGACCTGTACGTCGAAAACGTAGCTGCGGAGCATCTGCCGAAGTAATTTGCCGAACGAATGTAATGCTTACAAAAGGCCGGGCTTTTTAGTTCGGTCTTTTTTTATGCGCCTTTCGATAGTAGAATGGAATTTGCGTGAAAAGTGAAATCTTACAGAAAATATTTTTTCTTTAGACCCAAATGGACGTTCGAATTGTTATATTAGTGACAAACGTTTGTTTTTGGAGTTAATCAGGCGAACCTAATGGTAGATAAGCTACTTGTTTTGAGATGTAAACTTGGAAGCAAAGATGCCCTGGGGCATATCTATGAAAAGTACAAAAAAGACCTGTTTGTTTTAGCGGTCACTTTGTTGAACGAAACAAGCGCAGCTGAAGATGTCGTACATGATGTTTTCTTGTCTTTTGTCCGGACCATTGAGAAGTTTCAGCTGACTGGCAGTCTTAAAGGATATTTGCTGACTTGTGTAGCCAACCGAGTACGAAATGTAAACAAGGCAAAAAATCAGCAGAGCATTGAGGCGGCCCCGGAAGAGCTTGTTAGGTCAGGTTTAAATGAGCCGTTACGTTCAATTATCTGTAATGAACAATTGCAGCAATTACGTAGTACGATGGCTCAACTTCCATACGACCAGCGGGAGGTAATAATGCTGCACTATCAGGCTCAGATGACATTTAAGACTATTGCCAAACTGCTTGGAATTTCAGTCAATACGGCTAAAAGCCGCTATCGCTATGGACTCGATAAGCTGAGGTTAATTTTGAATGACGAGGTAAAAAAATGAAACCAGCAGATAAAATAAAAGAGTTAGTTAATAAATCAGATGTTCAAACCAAAACAGAGATAGATAAGAGAATCCTTGCCGATGCCCTGGAGCACCTGGAAAAACTAAAACAACAAAAATCATCTCAAGCTCAACTGAATATGTGGAGAACTATTATGAGAAGCAGAATAACAAAATTAGCCGCTGCTGCGGTGATAACTATTACAGTACTTGTAGGCGTAAATTATTTCATCGACTCAATCGGCGTAGCGACTCCTGCGTTTGCTGATATTGTTCGGCCCTTTCTCAGTGCCCATACGGCCACCTTCAAGACCACTATGAAAGTGGAAGGCGCACCAACTCAAATCCTCGAAGGTATGTTCATGGAACCTGTACATATGCGTCAGACAAGCACCGAAGGTGTTACCGTTATAAGTGACCTTCAGCAAGGCAAAATCGTAACTTTGGTTCCGGCACAGAAACAGGCTGTCGTGATAGAAATGCAAAACATTCCGGAGGATAAAGACCAGAGCCAGTTCAATTTTTTTCACGAGGTCAGAAAACGGATCCTTAAGGCACAAGAGACCGAGGATGAATCAGTAGAATTTCTGGGTGAGCAAGAAATTAATGGCGTCCTTGCTGTGGGATATCGCATTCGAAAATACGGGGAGAACATGACAATTTGGGCTAATAAGGAAATGAAAATGCCCATACGACTTGAAATATCAAATGGTCCGGTGACCAACATCATGAGTAATATTGTTTTTGATGTTGAACTGGATAAGTCGCTCTTTGATTTGAAAGTACCTGAAGGATACACTGTACGAACAATGCAAATCGATGCCTCCGAGCCGAAAGAAAAAGACTTACTCGAAACGTTCCGTATATGGGCTGAGTATATGGATGGCAATTTACCTTCTGTTCTTGATATGAATGCCTCGATGGAATTCACCAAGTATCAACAAAGAAAAATGATGGAAGAAGGCCAGGAGCTGTCCGAGCAAGAGATGATGGAAAAGATGCTGGGAATACAACAAACTATAATAAAGATATCCCGCGGTGGAATGTTCGTGCAACAGTTGCCTCCTGACAGCGACTGGAACTATACCGGGGGCGGCGTAAAGCTTGGCCAGGCCAGCAAAGCAATATTCTGGTATAGGCCCCAAGGCTCTGAAAACTATCGTGTGATTTATGGCAACCTGTCGGTTGAAGAAGTACTACCAGAAGATTTACCCAAGTAATTTACCGAGCGAACATAATGCTTATCCAAAAGGCCGGGCTGATTTGGCCCGGCCTTTTACAATGGCCGAGCCGTTAGCTTGGCTGTTTTTCCGCATTTCTAAAGCAGGAACCACATTTTTGAAAAATATTTGAAAAATTTTCCTTTTTTCTATTGATGCCTTCTACAAATGTAGTAAAATACTTCTACGGTTGTAGAAGGAGACATCTATATGAAACTAACACAAGCAGAATGGCAAATTATGAATGCCTTATGGCAGGAACACCCCGCCACGGCAAGAGAGCTGATGCAGCGTTTGCCCAAGGGAATCAATTGGGCCTATACCACCATCAAGACTATGCTCAGCAGACTTATCGAAAAAAAGGCCGTAAGCGAACACAAGCAAGGCAACACCAGTCTCTACAAACCGCTGGTTTCTCAGCGGAAAGCTCGCCACAGTGCCTTCAAGTCTATGCTTGATCAGGCATTTGAGGGCACCATGGGGCCACTCATGCACTTTCTGATTGAAGAAGAAAAACTGAGCAAAAGACAAAGACACCAGATATTGAAAATCTTACAGGAAAAAGCAAAAACCAAGGGAGAATAAAAGTGATAGACCAAATCAACAGTATCGCACTATCGTGGTGGAACTGGATGGCGGCAATGTTCTGGCAGGTCGGCCTACTCATAATTCTAATTGCCTGCGTCGATACTATCATAAAAAGATGGGCCTGGCCTCAGCTACGCTATGCCCTCTGGCTCCTTGTGCTGCTTAAGCTCGTTCTTCCTCCGGGCATTTCCTCACAGGGCAGCCTTACAGTAAGATTGCAGCCGATAGCCAGCCGAATCGTCAACCGTGTAATAAGCGAATCCACTGATGCCGCTGAAAAGCTGTCTCCTACCATCGCGCCTGAATCCGCAGTAACAGCCCCGTTAATAGTGTCCCCAACTAAGGTGACAGCCAGGCTGCCAGGACTTGTAACTGAAGACTATATTAACGCAGGCACAACTGTTGCGCTCGAGCCGTTCGTCAGACCCACATGGCAGGCATACATTATGGCCGTCTGGATGCTCGGAGTGTTCGTGTTGGGTTCCTGGCTGCTTTTCAAGCTACACATACTTCGTAAAGGCCACCCACTCAGCAGGCCGGTCTCGGCACTGCCGCAGTCATTCCATAATACGATGTCAAGATGTGCAGGATTGTTGAAGCTTCGAAGAATTCCCGCGGTAGTGGTAACTGATAAAGTTATTTGCCCCGCGGTATTTGGCGTATTTAGACCAGTATTACTGATGCCCGTGGGCTATCTGAGCAGACTCTCTCGCAAGGATGCAGAACATATGGTCCTGCACGAGCTTGCCCACATAAAAAGAGGTGACACGATAATACACAGCGTCTGTATGCTGCTGCAAATTTTCTATTGGTTCAATCCGCTGCTATGGCTGGCCCGTCGACAAATGCACCATCTCCGCGAACTATGCTGTGACGCAACTGTCGCACGTTTGCTTAAAGACAAAACCACTGAATACCGCGAAACCTTAATGGACGTCGCCCGCAGATTTCTTGCCAAATCCGTTGAGCCGGGTCTGGGTCTTCTTGGCCTGTTCGAAGATTCCAACCGGCTGCTGGTTCGCCTGAACTGGCTTGAAAAGAAAACCTGGAGGTATCAGAAAATGAAAAACCTAACCGTCATTACCACAGTTGTCCTTATGACTACCTTCATTCTGCCCATGGCGCAGGCTGAGAAGAGACCACCGGTCGAACAGAACACGGCCGACTCTAAACAAAGCAAGATGGAAGCCAAAGAACAATTGTCGCAGGAGTTGCAGGCCCTTAGGACCAAGCTACAACAGTTAGAGGCAGATAAGCAACAACTCCAGGAATCTCTGGCTCAACTCGAACAGCAGCACAGGGATATTTCCCGAAAGCAGACGGAACCCGATGAACTCGTTACACCTGAAGCCGGGACAGAGCCTGGCCGGCGGGATGTTGAACACCTTAAGCTTAAGACAGAGTATGAGCTCGAACTGAAAAAGCTTAAAGAAGAATATGAAAAAGAACTGAGGGCACTCCAGGAAGAGTTCGAGGAGGAACAGCAGGAACTCGAAGAAGAACTTCAGGAATTGGACGAGGAGATGGATGAAACGGAGTGGAATGAACAGATGCCCCAATGGCTTGAGAGCGAGGATATGCAGATGTGGCAGGATAAAATTAAGGAATGGACAAACAGCGAAGAGTTCAAACAATGGCAAGACCAAATGAAGCTTTGGAAGAAACAGATGAAGCAGTGGGCAAAAGGCATAGGAAAGATGGGAAAAGCCGAACGAAATAACGGCCGTGTAAAAATAAAGCCAACTCCGATACCAATGCCTGTAATGCCCGAAGTGCCCTCTATGCCTACCATACCTGAGATAAGAATTGATGTACCAGTAGTTGAAGAAAATCACTTCAAAGACGTCGAACCGACTGATAGTCCGCAGGCACCACAAATCCAATTAAACAATACCCAAGCACCTAAGAACATCGAGGTCAACAAGTCAGAGAATGACATGTACGCTGCTACTGCGGAAATGAATTTCTTCGCAACGACGGCACCGAACACCTCTTTTGTAATCAGAAACAATACAGGCAATATTATCCTGAGCCCCGGCAAAAACGAAAATTTTACTGCCAAAGCCGTTATCAGGGCAAAAGGCAAGACTGCCGACCAGGCACAGCGAATTGTTGAAGAAGTTTCAATAAATTGTCATTCATCGGGGGATATTTGCTATTTAGGTGTAACCAAGCCGGAACATAATAGATGGAAAAATCTCAACGTGGATTTCTACGTAAAGCTGCCGGCCGATGTCCGGCTGGATGTAAAAACTAATATGGGCAGAATTGAGCTTCTCAATCTCAAAGGTAAAATCAAGGCAGTCACGAATATGGGCTCGATTAAGGCTGTAGATATAAGCGGGGATGTCGAACTAACTACAAATATGGGCGACATCGATTTTGTCGCGTCCAGTGATATTTCCGCAAAATTCAAAGCTTATACTAATATGGGCTCAATAGAAAGCGAGTTGCCACTGGATATTGACATGAGTGATATGATGAAAAGAAAGGCGGAAGGCACTGTGGGTAGCGGTGAAGGCAGTATTCGTTTGATCACAGATATGGGAAAAATTAATATAAAATGGCCACCATCACCATAAGACCGACCAAATACTAATTCACAGTCCCTATGTTTTTTCGAGCCAGACGGCCATTTCGCCAGAACCCCGGTTGGCCCAGGCATAATATGGAACAGCCAGAAAATCCTGTTGCTTTTTTAAACCTATTTTTGTCTCTTCATCATAACTCACAGCCCTGCCGTAGATAACTGTAACGCCGTTTAGCATATCTTTGTGATATTCAGTTCTAAGGTTGGCGCTATCAGGTAAAACTATGTTAAGGGCATGGCCATTATTGTCTTTCCATTCGGCGCAATACACAATTGGACCTCGCTGCAGGGCGACTTTACCTATATCGTCTTTAACTTTTTCGTGGGCTATTATGCGCCTTACAGGCATAGGTAAATACAATCCAATAACATCACCTTTATTCCAGTTTCTCTCAATGCAAGTAAAGCCTTTATCCATACTTAAAGAGAGTGACTTGCCGTTGACTTTCAAACCAACTTTTTCGCTGTAATCTTCCATATAACGATACAAATTGCCGGGGACAGGCTGATTTTGTGACCAGCCGGGTATCCGAATGCAGATTATAAATTTCCCGGGACATTCCGGCTTAACGTTTATCTTCACATTTCCATCCCAAGGATATTGAGTTTTCTGGCTTAACTGAACGGTGTTATCACCAACTTCGAGGATGGCTGAGCTATCTACGAACAAGTTGATATAGATTTTATTCTCTCGCTGAGCATAAATGTAGCCCGGAACCTGCGGAATAAACCGCACCAAGTTGCTTGGACAACAGGCGCAGGAGAACCATTGGCTCCGCTGATGCTGACCCTGAGACTCGAGAGGATTTGTATAGAAGAAACTGTCGCCACTTAGAGACACACCCGAAATCAGAACGTTATAAAGGGTTCTTTCGAGGACATCGATATATTTTGCATCGCCGTTTGACAGAAACAATCGATAGTTCCAGAAACAATTGCCGATAGCGGCGCAGGTCTCACAATAGGCAGATGCATTGGGCAACTCATAAGCATCGCCGAAGGCCTCTCCTGAATCACGGGCGCCAATACCGCCTGTAATATACAATTTCCTGGTGACAACGTTATCCCATATTTTATTTATTGCATCAAGATAACGCCTGTCTGCAGTTAAGGCGGCAATGTCCGCCATTGCGCCGTACATATAAGTTGCACGGACAGCGTGTCCTACAGCTTCTGTTTGTTCAACAGGCTTTTTGTGTGACTGGCTGTATTCACCCCCACCGGGGCCTCGAGCCTCAAGGTAGAATTTAGCGAGTTTGATATATTTTTCGTTGCCGGTTGCACGATATAGACGGGTTAGTCCCATTTCAATTATCTGGTGTCCGGGTGTGGATTGATTTTTGCCGGGGCCAAATACGGTGTCTAAAAAGTCGGCATTTTTTATAGCTACATCGAGTAAACCTCGTTTGCCGGTGGTCTTGTAATGTGCAACCGCTGCCTCGTAGAGATGGCCCATATTGTACAGCTCGTGACTTGCATCAAGCTTTTCCCATCGTTGTGTGCCGAACCATTTGATTAGATGCCGGGCATTATTGGTGCGTGCGGTATACAAATAGCCGTCATTTTCCTGAGCGGCCGCTATTTTGGCGATAATCCCATCGAGATATTTATCGAGGTTTGGGTCGGGATGCGTGCTTAATGAATAAGCCGCGCCTTCAATAACTTTATATAAGTCAGTGTCATCAAATGGATAGTCGCCGCGATACTCGCCCTGCATCAGGCCGCCGGCTATGGCAAAATTATCTATTCTGCCGGTTTCTTCGCATTTTTTAAGGATATGAGGGATAGTAATTTTTCGATTAGTCTCGATTCTTTGCATCCAGAAATCATCGGTAACTTTAACATCGGTGAATGGTACCGGGTTAACCGGGTAATCTTTCATCTTTTGCCTTAATGTTATTTGCAGTTTTTTGCCTGAAACAGCGCTATTAAAACCGGATTGATAAAGATAGAATTTTACAGGCAATTATGAGAAGTGCAATTCTATAATATCCTTGTCGTTTAGGACGTGGTTTCTTTGGGCGTTCTGGCCGTCATAGACACCTTTGCCCCATATTCTCGCAAACTTCAGTTTGTCAACCAGTTCCCTGTGAATGGCCGCCGCCAGGTCCATAATTGTAGAGTCGGCTTGTAAAACAAAGGGGTCATTCATATCGGCAGGCTTGCCAGGTGGTTTTGCATAAACTCGGATGATACCCAGCAACCTGAAGAATACTCCGGATAGATTCTCAATGCCTGCACCGGTCTTAGTGGAGATTTCGATAAATTCAAAAGGATATTTGCACGGTTTCTTCAGTTTCCGGAGAGCATCAGGTTCGGCGATATCGGATTTAGTGCAGATACAAAACGCTTTTTTTGCAATAACGTTACCCTGGGTGTCATAAGCTAAAGTTTCTGCATCAATGAGCAGGTTCCTTGATTCGAGGAAATCCAGACAAATCCGCAGCTGCTCCTTTACATCGGCTGAAAGGTCGACAACGATAGCAATCAGGTCGCAGTTTCGATACGTTCCCACCTGTCCGGGCGCGATGAAATCGGCAGTAATTGGAGGCATATCAACAAGCTGGAACTGAATATCCTCGAACTGTACCATTCCCGGCGTTGGAACGGTAGTGGCAAACGGAAAATCGGCAGCGTTTACCTTTGCGTTTGTAAGTGCCTGCACGATAGAGCTTTTACCGCTATTGGGCGTTCCCAAAAGTACAATCTGGCCTGAGCCGCTTCGCGGTACGTAAAATATATCGACCTGTTTGACTGCTTTTTTCTGTGTGGCGGCTTCTTTGAATTTACTTAGCTTTCGACGCAGGTCGGCCTTTAAGTGGTCTGTGCCCTTGTGTTTGGGCATAACCGCCAGCATTCGCTCAAGGGCAAGGATTTTCTCCTCATTAGTAGCAGCTTCGCGATACCACTGCTCGGCCTTAAAATATTCCGGTGTCAGATTCGCAGGCATAATTGATAATAATATAGCATAATGATAAATTAAAATCAAACCACTGCTGTCATGGTACCCAAAACTATATTCCTAACATCAAGGTGCCTATAATCCTTCTTGCGTTAATTCGCAAAATTAATTATATTAATGCTCGCCAGGTTAGATTGAGATAAATATGCAAAAGAAACATTTCGTTATCGGCCTGGATTCGATTCAGGACAAAGACGCCGGGCTGGTTGGCAGCAAAACTCTTAGTCTTGTCCATATGAATCGAATGGGCCTTCCTGTTCCGCCCGGTTTCTGTATAACAGCAACAGCATACCGTAAACATATAGAGCGTAACAACCTCGTCAATCACATCACTTCGACAATCGAGCAACTCCGCACAGTCTCGCCAGCTTCTCAAAAATCTGTCTTGTCAGACCTCAGAAAGACTATAGCACAGAAGCCCTTGGCAGACGAGCCCCGTAAACAGATAGAGCAATACTATCAAGCACTTGGCGCTAAACACGTCGCAGTCAGGTCATCAGCCACCGCCGAAGATTTGCCGGAACACTCCTTTGCCGGCCAATATGATACACACTTAGGAATAGTGGATCCGGACGCTTGCATTGAAGCTGTCAAGAAATGCTGGGCTTCGTTGTGGACGCAACGTGCGTTTAACTATCGAGAAAAGATTGGCATTGACCACCTTAAGGTAGATATGGCCGTAATCATCCAATCGCTTATTGAAGCGGATGCATCGGGTGTACTCTTCACGGCTGACCCTCGTTACGGACCTTCAGGTAACATTGTTATCGAGGCGTGCTTCGGATTAGGGCAGGCTTTGGTTTCTGGTAAGGTGACGCCTGATAGGTTGGTGGTTCATAGAAAAAATTTAAGCCTTCTTTTTCGAGAGATTTCAGAAAAGAAAATTGAGTGTGTGCTCGATAAAGAGTCAGAAGTCAAAGAGCAGGCAATTCCACATGAAAAGTCAATTACCTGGTCTTTGAACGAGAAGCAAATAAAATTCCTGGCAAGGATTGCACGGAAAATCGAGACAGAGTTTGGCTGTCCGCAGGACATTGAATGGGCGATATATAAGAATAAAATTTATTTACTACAATCCAGGCCAATCACTGCTATGTCACAGGAAAGGTCTTGGGAGGACCGCCAAATCTGGCACGCTACTCCCAGAGAGGTAATGCCTGATGTAGTTACACCCGTTACACTGTCTATGTTACTTGAGGCGGTTGGTCAAGAGTTGTTTGACCCGGTCTTACGTATGCTTTGTTGCGATAGCGGCGACCACCCTCTATATTCCATCATCGCCGGCCGACTATACTTTAATGCAAATATCTGGGCTGCTGTGATAAGGTGCCTGCCGGGTGTTCGAAGTCTCGATTTGATGGAACTCACAGGAGATCACGAGGGATTCCGGGAACTCGCCGATAGAGTCCAAACCGTCCCGGACGAGGACCTGCCGGACTTAAAATTCAGCCTACTGAGATTTATTGTTAAGCTGCCCCTTACCATTATCGGCGTACTTTTCAACACTCCCCAAAAAGGTCAGCGCATGCTTGCAAAAATAAATGCTAAAAATGAAAAATGGCGTCGGCTGGATATTTCAAGCCTATCGGCTATACAAATAACTACTTGCTGCCAAAAGCTTATTTTGGATTTCCGTGAAATAGTGGGGCATATAATGTACTTGGTTAGTATCTTTGTAGTAATTCCAATTCTTGACAAGGTGTGCACAAAATGGCTCTCAGAAGACAGTACTTGTACGGGAAGACTCCTTGCAGGACTCGAAGATATGAGTGATGCCATAGCAGGTCTGGAGCTTTGGAAATTAGCGACCCTGGCCGACAGGAATCCAAATGTCAGACTGCTCATACTTTCAGGTCACGACTGGCGAACCATCCAGCCTAAATTTACACAGACAGACGCCGGCAAAAATTTTCTAAAAAGCTGGTGTGATTTTATGAACCGTCACGGGCACCATTGCCGAGCCGAGCTGGAGCTGTATAATCGTCGCTGGTCGGAAACACCCGATTACATCCTGAAACTACTTCGCAGCTATATAACTCAAATCGGCAAGGTTGACCCTGTCCAAAAATTCAACAACCTTGTTCAAAAACGACAGAAATTAGAAATTCAGTGTCGTGAAAAACTAAGGAATCCTCTAAAGAGAATGATATTCAACCGGCTTCTGGTTCGCTCACAGCAAGGCTCCATCTTCAGAGAAAATGTGAAAAGCGAGGTCATAAAATCAATAACAGTTATGCGAAAAATGATAGTAGAGCTTGGTAAAAGACTCAGTGAAAAAGGTATAATCAAGAATCAGGATGATATCTTTTTCTTACAGCTCGAAGAGATTGAATCTGCAGTACAGGATAAGACAAAAGTTGACATCCATCAATTGATTGCCGCTCGGCGGGCAGAGTATGACAAGAACAAGACCATTATGCCGCCTGACGTCATTTTTGGTAAATTTGACCCCGACAAATACGTCCCTGAGCCCGTGGATACCTATATTGAGACGCTCAGCGGCCTGGCAGTAAGTCCCGGCATCGCTACCGGAAAGGCACGTGTTGTTCTAAGAGCCGATACTGACGAACAGGTCCTGGCCGGTGAGATCCTTGTTGCCCCTTTTACCGACCCGGGCTGGACGCCATATTTCGTGACAGCAGCTGCGGTTGTTATGGACCAGGGAGGAATACTCTCACACGGCAGTATCGTTGCTCGCGAGTATGGCATACCCGCAATAGTCAATGTTGGCAACGCAACGAAGATTATTAAAACCGGCCAGACCATAGAGGTGGACGCACATCGTGGAGTTATTAAGATTCTGCAATAGCTTATAGTAAGCGTGTTCTGTGTCGTTTATTCCACGACTTTTTCTGCTACCAAATCTCCCACTTCCGCTGTTGAATAACCCATTTTTCCTGCCTGGAGTGATTTAAGCTTTTTAGCGGTTACAAACATCACGGCCTTTTCCACGGTATCGGCGGCCTTTTCCTCGCCCAGTGTTTCGAGCATCATTTGCACGGCACAAATTGCGGCCAGCGGATTGATAATGCCTTTGCCGGTGTATTTCGGCGCGCTTCCGCCGATGGGCTCAAACATACTTACGCCTTCCGGATTGATATTTCCGCCGGCTGCGATGCCCATACCACCCTGAGTGATGGCGCCGAGGTCGGTGATGATATCACCAAACATATTGCCGGTTACAATTACGTCAAACCATTCGGGATTTTTGATCATCCACATACAGGTGGCATCGACGTGATAATACTCCCTTGCGATATCGGGATATTCCTTTTCGCCCATTTCGTGAAATGCCCGTTCCCATAGGTCATAGATATATGTCAGCACGTTGGTTTTGCCGCACAAGGCGAGGGTGTTTTTGTCACTTTTGCCGCGGGCCTTTTTGCCATACTTGCGCGCATATTCGAACGCGTATTTAAGGCAGCGGTCAACTTGAAAGCGGTTATAGACCGCCGATTGAACGGCTACCTCCTGCAGCGAGCCTTTCATACTGAAACCGCCCACGCCGGTATAAAGGTCGCCCGTATTTTCGCGGACAACTACAAAGTCAATATCATCAGGCCCTTTATCCTTCAAGGGTGTATCAACACCGGGATACAGCTTAACCGGTCTTAGGTTTATATACTGGTCTAATTCAAACCTGGCTTTGAGTAATATCCCTTTCTCCAATATACCGGGGGCCACATCTGGATGGCCAATCGCACCCAGGAGGATTGTGTCGAATTTACGCAGCTCCTCAACGCCGCTATCGGGCAGGGTCTCGCCGGTTCTTTTATATCTTTCACCGCCGAAATCGAACTCGGTTAAATCTACTTTAAAATTAAATTTGTCCGCGGCAGCCTTTAATACCTTTACCGCCTCAACCGTCACTTCCGGTCCGGTGCCGTCTCCTGGGATTACAGCAATCTTGTACACTTTTATCTTCCTTTCAATACTTTAAGAGTCTCTGCCAATTGCCACTGGTATACCTTGCAAGGATAGGGTCATCAAGAAATTTTGCTTTGAAATTATTTTCCTGCAGAAAGGATGCTATATCCTGCACTGCATACTTTTCAGTATTATAGTGACTGGCTCCTATCAAATTTATCTTCAATTCTTTTGCAAGCGTATGAAACTGCTTATTTGCGCGTTGTACCGGCTCATGCGCCCATCGGTGCACGGCCGTTCCTGTAATGTATGTAGTGCAACCTAATTCCGCTGCCTTTTTCAGTATTTCGGGCTGATCCCCACCTCCCGCGACAACGGCTGTCAACCCCTCTTCAGCATTATTATCAAACACATCGATGGTATCAAGCTCAAGCGACCGACTGACATACAACGCCATCGCATCGACATCAGCAGCGACTAATGTTCCCATAATGCCGAGGTATCCGCCGCTTGCCTCGAAAAAAGGCCTTGTGTCCGACAGGGATAGGCGCTCTGCAAGGCTTTTCGAAACGCAAATATTCAAACCCACGTCGAGAGGTGCATGAATCGTATATACTGCAACTTCTCTTTTCTCAAATTCTTTCAGATATTCTTCAGGAAACGGTCCAAAGCCCCTGGAATCTTCGTGATAATCATGGGGATGGTGTGTAAATATCAAAGATGGCCCGTCTGCCGTCGCCAAAAGACGGTCAAATACCTCATTCGTTGTGAAGACGACGCAATAAACGCAGTTGATTGTATGCGCAAAATCGAACATAAGGCCGCTTTTCTCACAAAGAAAAGCTTCTGTCGCCTTCGCTCTGCCAACTTCGCTTATAGCGTGCTTCACCAATCCCGGGTCGCCCACTTCTTCGACGCGAAACTCTCTATCAAGCAGCTCAACAATTTGAGATATAGATATCATTTGCCCTTCGTTTGCTTTTCTGAATATCTCCAAGCGACGTCAAACATCTTTCTCATACACTTGACGCATTTGTCGTAATCCATAGCGTCTATTGCCAATATCTTTTTATCTATCCAGGTCACCTCAAAGACCCTGTCGGAAAAGTAAATAGACCCTGCATTCGCATCAGTGCCCTTGTAATCTTTGTAAATTTTAGCTTTCGTTATTGCAACCGGGCCGAGTTCCATCTGTTCGCTATTGGCCTTTGCCTTGGCCGGCAGGATAATTTTTACGTCCTTTCCCTTAAGCAGCGGCAGCAATTTTGCAAGCATACCCATAGGGATATTATTAATTCTGAGAGTTCTTGATCTTTCAATTTTATCAGTTATCGCTTTAAGAGCATCTTTTGTGGAACTAAAAGTCGTCGAAATTTTTGCTTCGTATTGTCCATCCACGATTGGCATATTATCAGCTCCTCATTCTCAAACCGCGGATTAACGCGGATTTTCACGGATTATATAATTCAAAGAAACTCTTCAATCAATTCTCGTATTCCCTTAATCATTGCTCCAACATCTGAAATGTCGAATTTATCCCACTCGGCATGTAAGGCATGATTTCTAACACCTGCAAAAGACCTGACTCTTTTTGCCTTAACCTGAGTTAAAACTCCTTTCTGTACGAGTTCACTTATCAAATCATCGAGCTTTTTTCCGCTTGGCGCGATATTATTCTTTTTGCAGATTTTTTTAACTGTATCTTCAAGAACAGCACTCGCCAAAACTGATGACTCAATTTTCCTATTGCCTTTGTGATATTCCGCGGCGTGGTCAAGAAAATCGTCAAAAGTTACACCTGATACAGTATATTCCATCTTTCCAAGGATACCGCACTGCCAATCATCTCTTGCCCCTATTAACAACCCGAGCATCAGCGCCAGCACATTCGAGGGGACTCCTTGTTTCAAATGTTCATCTGACATAATCTTGTCACATTCTTGGGCAATATGTGTTTCACCAGGTGCTACAAAGTGTATTAAACTTGATGCCGAAGTCAGCCAAGACCTGAATTCTGGAATTTTCACTTTGGGGACCCAAAATGGATAACTCTCCGAGACCACCTCTGTATTCCCAAAAGTATCTAGTTGAACAATCTCTGGGCCGAGTGTCCTGATTAATTGCTGCCCCTTATCAATTAGCATTTCAAATCTTTTATCTATTTCTTCTTTCATTCCCATATTACTATACCTTTCTACTTCTCTGTCCGCAGATGTGGTAGACCCAATTTGAACTTTTTTAATCCGTGCAAATCCGCGTTAATCCGCGGTTGTTTTTTTCGTTGAAGCACCAGCCGTTTATACTTTAGCGATTGCTCTCCGAAATTTATCAGCAGACCCAACTCCAGACCCGTTGCTTTGAGGTAATTCAGAAGCTGTGCTTCTTCGACGCCCGTAATAGCTTTGAGCGCCTTAAGTTCGACCAACACTTTCTCTCCCACAAGAAAATCACACACGAACTGCTTTGCCAACAACCCCTTGTAAAAAACATCAATTCCTTTCTGCCTTTCGTAACGTATCTTACGGAGGTCAAATTCTATTGCCAAAGCTTCTTCATATACACTCTCAAGAAATCCGCTGCCGAAGGTCTTGTGCACTTCCATTGCTGCTCCGATAATTTCCCTCGTTAGCTCATGATGCAACAAGTTTGTTTCAGTCACTTTTTACCTTTCTTAAAATCCGCGCAAATCTGCGTTAATCCGCGGTTGCTTTTTTTATATGTTCCAGCAAGCCGCCGTCGTTGATAATTTCAAGAGCGAAATCCGGCAGCGCATTAAATTTAATATCAATGCCGGCGGTTTTGTTTTTAATCAAGCCTGCTTTGAAATCGATTTGTAACTCATCGCCATTATTGATATTTTCTATCTCATCACCCAATTCGATTAAATAAAAGCCGTTATTGATGGCGTTGCGGTAGAAGATTCGAGCAAAGGATTTTGCGATCACCGTCTGAACGCCCGCACCACGGATAGCCCATATAGCGTGCTCTCTTGACGAGCCGCAGCCGAAATCCTCACCGGCAACAATTGCATCACCTTGCTTGGCTTTTTTAACAAAGTCCTTATCCAGGTCTTCCATACAGTGCTTTGCAAGCTCTGCTGCATCATCGGTATTCAAATACCTTGCCGGGATAATCTCGTCGGTATTTATATGGTCGCGTTTATATACATGTGCTGTGGACATAAAAGTCACCTATAATTAAAATTTCAAAATTCCAATTTCAAAGTTACTTTTTAAACTTACAAATTATCTTTTCCCCTTCAATGTTAGAATACTCGAAGCAATAATATTCGCAATTTCTTTTATCTCATTTAAAAACCATTCTGCATCCGCTCTTTTTTGCTGCTCGAAGATTGGGCTTCTATGTAATTGGCGATAATACTTGTTCCGCTTCGGAGTAGCTGGTCTCCCAATCTTTTTGAAGTATTATCTTTGGGAAGCTTATCAATGAACTCAATTAACCTGAGTGTAAAACTGTACAATCTCTTTTTGAATTCAATTTTAAAATTTTCATTGTAATTTTTCATTTTGATTTTTCATTTTTCAAATGTTCTCGGGTCGGTTAGTTTTCCTTCCACCGCGCTTGCCGCTGCGGTTGCCGGGCTTGCTAAGTAAACCTCGCTCTTGGGATGACCCATTCTGCCTACAAAGTTTCTGTTTGTTGTACTGACACACTTCTCACCAGCTGCAAGGACGCCCATAAAGCCGCCCAGACACGCTCCGCAGGTTGGCGCGCTTATTACACAGCCGGCCTCATAAAACACATCAAACAATCCTTCATCCTTGGCCTGCTTCCAGATTCGCGGTGTTGCTGGAACGACTATTGTGCGAATCGCAACTTCTCTGTTTTTGAGTATTTCCGCGACAATACGTAAATCCTCAATTCGCCCGTTGGTGCAGCTTCCGATGTAAACCTGGTCCATTTCTTTGCCTGCACATTCGCCGATTGGTACTGCGTTGCTTGGCAGATGCGGTAGAGCAACCATCGGCTCGATTTTGGAGCAGTCGAATTCCTCAACCGCGATATACTCAGCGTTTTTATCCGATTCATAAACGGTGTAGTCTTTTTTGTCCTTCAAATGCTCATCAAGATATTTTTTTGTTACATCGTCAAAGCCGATGATGCCGCTTTTGCCGCCAGCCTCGATGGCCATATTGGTCATCGTCATTCTGGCCTCCATCGACATTTCCGCAAGAGCCGGGCCAATGAATTCCATCGCCTTATAGAGTGCGCCGTCTGTGCCGATTCTGCCGATTATAGTGAGTATAACGTCCTTACTATACACACCGGCCCCCAGCGAGCCATTAAGGACAATCTTCATAGAGGCCGGGACCTTAAACCATAATTCGCCTTCGGCAAGCGCCGCGGCCTGGTCTGTAGAGCCTATACCGGTGCTAAAGGCCGCGAAGGCACCGTAGGTGCATGTATGCGAGTCGGCCCCGATAATGACCTCGCCCGGCCGAATATGGCCCTCTTCGGGCAGCAGTGCGTGACAGACGCCCGCCCTGCCGAGCTTGTAATAGTATTTTATTTTGTGCCGTTTCGCCCACTCATCGAGGCGTTTGTGCAGCTCGGCGCTCTGAAAGTCCTTTGGCGGCTGAAAGTGGTCGGGCGTCACGACAATTTTCTCACGGTCGAATACCTTATCGATGCCGTGGGCCTCGAGCATTAATATCGCCGGCGGCGTAGTAACGTCGTGGCACATAATGACGTCAATCTTCGCATTTACAAGCTGGCCCGGCACGACTTTTTCCTTACCCGCCGCCTTCGCCAAAATCTTCTCGGTTATTGTCATAGCCATAAATCAGTCCTTAGACTTGGAGTTCGTAGTTCATTGTTTATTGTCAAATTTCAACTTTTACTTCAGGTTCCTGGCCTTTGTCTTTTACTGCGACCATTCTATTAATGGCGTCCATGTAGGCCTTGGCGCTCGCTTCGATAATATCTGTTGAGATGCCTCGGCCGATAAATGACCTGCCGTCCTCGCTGATTCGCACCGTTGCTTCGCCGAGCGCTTCTTTGCCGCCGGTAACTGCGCGTAAAGAGTAGTTCTCCAGTTTCGGCGAAAGGCCTGTTGCTTCCCTTATCGCCTCATAAGCAGCATCGACCGGGCCGTCGCCACAGGCGGCGGCCTGCCGGAGTTCGCCTTTGACCTTCATTTTAACGCTCGCAGTCGGCAAAGTGCCGGTCCCGCAGGCAACGTGAAGATACTGCAGCTCATAAACCTGCTCCACAGCGTGAATCTCATCGCTGATTATTGCGGCAAGGTCCTCATCAAAGACCTCCTTTTTCTTGTCGGCAACTGCCAAAAATCGCTCATACGTTTTGTCCAGTTCCTCTTTACTCAATGTATACCCCATCTCCTCAAGGCGATGGCGAAGGCCGTGGCGTCCTGTACGTGCAGTAAGTACAACACGACTCTCATCAAAGCCGACAGTCTCCGGCCTCATAATCTCATAAGTTTCCCGCTTTTTCAGGAACCCGTCCACATGAATTCCGGCGCTGTGGGCAAAGGCATTGTGCCCCACAACCGCTTTATTGTCTGGTACGGGCATTGCCAGCATATCTGCCACCATTCGGCTGGTACGGTAGAACTCACGTGTGTTAATGCCGGTTTCCACATCTCCAAAGAAGTCTCGGCGCGTATGGATTGCCATAACCACTTCCTCGATGGCCGCGTTACCGGCTCGTTCACCGACACCATTTATAGTACCTTCCACCTGTCGCGCGCCGTTCTTCACGCCTGCCAGCGAGTTGGCTACAGCCATTCCAAGATCATTATGGCAATGCACGCTGATTATCGCTTTGGTGATGTTCGGCACATTGGCCCGTATATCCCGGATAAGGGCGCCATACTGCTGCGGCATAGAATATCCCGTAGTATCGGGGATGTTGACAACAGTAGCGCCGGCATCAATAACGGCCTCAAGAATCTCATAGAGGTAGGCACGGTCAGCTCGACCGGAATCTTCAGCATAAAATTCGACATCGCCAACATATTCAGCAGTATGTTTGACCGCCTCAATGGCCATTTTCAAAATAGTTGCCTGCTTCTCGCCCATCGCCTTGCCGTATTTATCGTCTGCAAACTTCCCCGCGATGTGAATCTCTGAGACACCAATGCCCGTATGGATGCGAGGTCGTTTCGCTTTGGCCAGGGCCTTTGCGCAAACATCGATGTCTTCTTTTATGGCGCGGGTTAGGCCGCAAATGACAGGACCTTCAATTTTCTCCGATATGAGACGCACGGCCTCAAAATCCTCGGGCGAGGATGCGGGGAATCCCGCTTCTATAATGTCAACGTTAAGCCGAACTAACTGCCGGGCTATTTCAAGCTTTTCCCTTGCTCCCAATCTGGTCCCGGCGGCCTGCTCACCGTCTCTTAACGTCGTATCGAAAATCACAACTTTTTCTGCTGACATCGTAATTTCTCCTTATTTCACGGCTAATAGATGCAGATTATGCCGCAAAAATAGCCGAAATTCTACACATTTTATGGAAAAACAGATTTTTGTGGATATACAGTGGGTTATTGCGCCTTGCGGCGCAGGAGCAGAGTAAGCCGGCCAAAACCAGCTTCGGAAGGAATACAAACTATAAATTTACCATTCATAAGCAACGAACCTTAAATCGTATAATAACATTATATCGGCAAGAAGTCCTGCCGCAAGAATTTTTTTTACAAATTTCTTTAATGCCCTGGTTGAGTGAAAACTATACCGGTATTTGACAATTGGCATTTTTCCCTCTAATACCATTGTGGAACGGGTTTACTGAAGTATACTTAAATCTGTATTACATTTATAAAGGAGCTGCAATTGCAAAAAGTGCGTCTTGGTAAAAGCCGGATGGAAGTGACCAAAATCGGTTTTGGGGGAATACCTATTCAACGGCTGAGTGAACAGCAGGCCGTAAAGGTAATCCGCAGGGCAATCGAACTGGGTATCGACTGGATTGACACGGCCAACGGCTACGGTCCGAGTGAGGAGAGAATCGGCAAGGCTATTAAATCGTACGACCGCAGTGCTATAAAAGTCTTCACCAAGGGCGGAGGAAAAACGCGTAACGAGCTGCAAAACCAGATTGAACTCTCATTCGAAAGGATGCAAACCGAGTATATTGACCTTTTCCAGTTTCACGGCGTCCCCAGCGAAGAGGTGTGGGAAGAGATGCTCTCGGACGGCTGCCTGGAGCTTATACTCGAACTAAAACAACAAGGTCGATTTCGACACATAGGCGCCTCGTTTCATTCTCTCGAGGCGGCGCTGGCGGTTATGGACAATCTCGAAATTGAGGTCATTCAGTGGCCTTTCAACTTTATTATGGCCGACCGCGGCCGGAAGGTGCTGGAGAAATGCAGGGCCAACGACATCGGCTTTATCGCGATGAAGCCTTTTGGCGGGGGCGTCCTGGAAAATGCCGGCCTTTGCATTCGGTTTCTGCTGCAGTATCCGCAGGTTGCCCCGGACCCCGGCTTTGAAAAAGTCGAGGAGATAGAAGAGGTCGTCAGTCTTGCCAACCGGGCGAAGCCGCTCTCAGAGGAAGATAAAAGTAAAATCGAACGGCTGCGCAAGGAATTAGGGACGCGTTTTTGCCGGCAATGCGGATATTGTATGCCCTGCCCGGAAGGGATTAATATAATGTTTCTTATAACGATGAACTCGATAATAAAGCGGATGCCGCCGGAGGCGGTAATCGGCTGGCTCAGTGAACACGTCAAGATAGCTGATAACTGTACCGACTGCGGCCAATGCGAGACAAAATGCCCTTATAATCTTCCCATCAGACAATGTATGCGTGAAGGCATTAAGGCATTCAGAAGTCTAAAGCCGTGAAGGCCGGAACCTGGCGCCGCCTTCTCAGCCAAAGTTATAATGTTTCGTGACCGCTTTTTTGACCTGCCAGGTGCAGCTTAAGTCTTCGGGGAAGACCACAAAATCGCCCGGTCCGAAACTTACCGATTCATTTCCCTGGCGGTCGGTTACCGTGACTTCGCCATCGATGATAAGGCAGGTTTCCTTCTGGGTATAGTCCCAGTCGAATGTACTGGGCTCGCAGGACCAAATCGGCCAACCTTTGCATTTTTGCTCTTCTTCACCGGTTGGCTTTCGAACATCGATATCTTTTATTTCCGGCACTTTATTCCTCCCTATCCATCTTAATAATTTTTATTGGATGATTATACACTCAGAACCTAAAGCTGTGAAAAGGAATTTTCTAACAAACGGTGGCGGATTGTCCTGGCTTGCGATATAAAAGGACTCGGCAATTATTATTTTTTACAGGAAGCAACTATGGAGGAGATTCAGCTAAACAAACTCAAAGCCTGGTTTGATGAATATGTTACCGGTTTTTATGGCGAAGACCGATACGTTAATGCAAATCTGAAATTGAAGCAGGACCACACATACCGGACACGCGATGAGATGCTCCTGCTGGCCTCGCAACTGGGCCTTAATATCCGGCAGCTCAGGACGGCCGAGACAATAGCGATATTTCATGATATCGGCCGGTTTGAGCAGTTCGTGCGTTATCGCACCTATAACGATGTCAGAAGCGTGGACCATTGCCGGCTGGCCCTGCAGATAATTCACAATACCCATGTGCTTGAGCCGCTCGAACAGAGAGAAATACAGATAATTGAGGCCGCTATTGAGTACCACGGCGCACTTGAGCTACCCGACAATCTCGATGGCGAGACTTTGCTTTTTGCCAAACTAATACGCGACGCCGACAAAATCGACATTCTGAACATAGTCACCGACTACTATGGTAAATTTATAGAAAATCCGAAGGATTTTCCCCTTGAGCTGGAATTTCCTGATACCAAGGAATACTCGCTCGAGGTACTAAGCGATGTGCTAAACGGTCGAAGGACCGAGTATAACAAACTGCGCACTTTAAACGATATGAAACTGCTCCAGTTAGGATGGGTTTACGATGTAAATTTTGCCGCTACGCTGAAGCGTATAAAACAACGAGAACTATTAGAAAAGCTGGTCAGATTTCTGCCGGATACGGAAGACATCAAAAACGCTCAAAAACGGGTTCTGGCATACATTGAAGACCGTATAGCTGAGGGTGATTTATAACCAGCTTGACAGGATTGGGCCGCCGGTTTACTATATGCGCCTGGCAGTAAAATCCTCAAGTTTATAAACGGTGAAGACATAAATTAACGGGGTATTGCAATGACACAAACAGTTCTACAAACAGATATTTCACAGTACTCAGCGAAACATGGCAAGGTGCGAGACATCTATGAGCTGGACGATAAGCTATTGATAGTGGCAACGGATAGAATAAGCGCTTTCGACGTGATTATGACCAATGGAATACCGTATAAAGGTATTGTGCTGACTCAGATATCCAAGTTCTGGTTTGATTTTCTTCAGTCCGACGTGGAACATCATTTGATTACCGACGATGTTAAATCGTTTCCGCCGCCGTTTTGTGATTACCGGGACCAGCTTACCGGCCGAAGTATGCTGGTTAAAAAGTCACAGGTTCTGCCGATTGAATGCGTAGTCCGGGGGTATTTGGCCGGCTCCGGCTGGAAAGAATATCGGGACAACCAGACCGTATGCGGCGTTAAGCTTCCGGCAGGATTAAAACAATGCCAGAAGCTGCCAGAGCCTATTTTTACGCCGGCCACAAAGGCCGAGCTTGGCCGGCACGATGAAAATATCAGTTTTGAGAAAAGCGCGGAAATAATCGGCCGTGAGGCGGCAACGTATGTACGCGATAAGAGCATAGAGATTTTCAAAAAGTCAACCGACTATGCCGAATCAAGGGGCCTGATTCTTTCCGACACCAAGTTTGAGTGGGGCCTGCTCAATGATAAAATCATTCTAATTGACGAAGTTCTTACGCCCGATTCGTCGAGGTTCTGGCCTGCCGACAAATATGAAGCCGGACGGGACCAGGAAAGTTTCGACAAACAGTTCGTCCGAAATTATCTGGAAAGCATCAACTTCGACAAATCCGGTCAGGGCATTACGCTGCCGGATGATATTGTTGAAAAGACAAGCGCAAAATATATCGAGGCCTATGAAAAACTAACGGGTAAAAAGTTCAAACTGGCCTCATAACCGGAAAAATTAAGACTGAGAAGGTTCAATAATTTGGCAGGCCTGGATTCATAGAAGAAATGACAACAACCAGCCGAATAGTAACAAGGTAGTGCCCCCATCAATCACAAAATATCGTTATGTATAATATGACTGAATACGATTTTCCTGCAGATATAGACTGGCGGCATTGGGTACAGCGCTGGGACAGAATGCAGGAACGCTACCTTCTGAAGAGGCCGGAGCGTTTCGCGATTATTGTGCAGATGATTAGCTCAACGCAAAGAACCGTTAGCCGGGTGCTTGACCTCGGTTGCGGTACAGGCAGCCTTATGCTGCAGATATTGGAGAATTTTCCCAAAGCGAACGTCATCGGCATCGATTTCGACCCGACCCTGCTGCCTCTTGCGAATCAAAGGTTAGAGCATTTTGGCGAGCGCGCAAAGTTAATCCTTGCGGATTTGCGTGATGATTCGTGGAGTAAACTTGTGCCCCATTCGATAGATGCTGTAGTATCCGCAACCGCCTTACACTGGTTCAAGCCGCAGGAATTGGCACACTTGTATCATAAAATTGCCGGAGTTCTTCTGCCAGGCGGTATTTTTCTAAATGCAGACCACGTTAGCAGCGATCATCCTCCCATCCAGAAGACATGGCAGGAGAATCGAAAAAAGATGCGCGCCGAACATTTAAACAAACAATCTGATAGCTGGGAAAGTTTTTGGGAAGATTATACCAAAGCCCTTGGGACTAATGCCCGCGAGATAAATATGCGTGTAATCGGCCAATGGAACGGAGGCATCGAAGAGGGCATGTCACTTGCATGGCACTTTGAGAATCTGCAAGAAAGCGGATTCGACTGCGTGGACTGTTTCTGGCGGTGCGATTGCGATGCCATCTATGGCAGTATCCTGTAAAAATACTGGAGTAAAATAATGCAAGAAAAAAAATTCCAGTTCGGAATTTTCGCATGGTTCGGATACCGGTTACATATTGCACAGCGAGCGCGCCTTATAAAAGATGCCGGCTTCGATATTGTTTCACTCTGGTGGGGTGAAGAAGAAAAGGCCAACACCGGTTCCTTGCACGACCTGCCGCCCATCGTTCGTGACAGTGGTCTTACAATCGATAACATACACGTACCTTTCGAGGACTGTAATGATTTCTGGAGCGAGGTTGAGAGCATCCGGCAAAACATGCTGTATAGACACTTGACCTGGCTCGACGACTGCGCCAAGCATAAAATCCCGAAAATAGTGATGCATCTTACACAAGGGCCGAATCCACCAGCTCCTAACGAACCCGGCCTTTCAATAATAAAGCAACTCGTAAAGGCGGCGGAAGATAAAAACGTGATTCTTGCCGTGGAAAATATCCAATGTACTGAGCATCTCGATTTTGTCTTCTCCAAAATCGATTCGCCTCATTTTGCCTTTTGCTATGACAGCTCACACGACTTTCTATGGAGCCGACAGCCATGTGAACTATTAAACAAGTGGGCAGGTCGTCTTGTAACGACCCACTTTTCCGACAATGATGGGCAGGAAGATCGACACTGGCTTCCGAATACCGGTACCGTTAATTGGCAAAAAATCGGACGCAATTTCCCTATTGAGACATACGCAGGCCCCCTTCTGTTAGAGCTGCTGCCTGAGCAGAACGGGCCGAAAAGGTCGGCTGAGGAATTTGTTACAGCGGCTTATGAAAGTGTATGCACGGTTGCAGAGATTCTGCTTAAGAGCAGGCAGCAAGGCCCGTCTAATCATTAACCTCCGGGAGTTTACGAATGGATGGTGAAGGTTTCAGTATTGACAAGAGGTTGGCCACTGCCATTATTCGCGACAGCATCAACGCTTCTCTTACGGTTACTGCGATAAGTCCGCTTCATGGCGGTATGATTAATCGCGTCGAAGAATGGCAAACGGATGGTAACCCACCATCCATAGTGGCAAAGGTAAGTCCAGAGAAAGACCGGCGGGACTTTTTCGACGAATATGAATCGCTTAGATGGTATCGTTCACAAACTTCCTTTCCCGTGCCTGAGCCTTACGCATGCGTTTCAGAAACCAAGTATTTTGAAGGTAGTTTTCTTTTGATGCAGAAGGTAAAAGGCAGTAATCTGGGCCAGGTGCATCTGACGGCAAACGGAATGCGAAGCTTTCAGGAACAGTTAGCTGATGTGCTCATCGACCTGCACAATCACACACGCCGGAATTATGGCAGTGCCCTGCAAGCAAAGGGGAAAAATCGCTGGCTCGATATTTTCGCACCACAAATTGAAAGCAATTTTTCGAAAATGAAAGAGCACTTCGACCCTCATCGTCGGGATACTGTAAGCAAAATGTTGGACCATTTGGATGAATGGCTGCCTGAGTTTGGCCTGCCAACGCTGGTACATGGCGATATCTGGGCAACAAATATTATGGTAGATGATGCCAATCCCGACATGCCTTCGATAACCGCCTTTCTCGACAGCCACGCCCGCTTCGCAGAGGTCGAGTATGAACTGGCATACCTTCGAATTTTTCACACTGCCGACGAGACGTTTTTCAGTCGTTACACACGTTGCCACCCCCTACTTGAAGGCTTCGAGCGCAGGTGTCTCGTATACTGGCTTAATACGATGATGCTGCACGTCTGGCTATTTGGAACAGGTTACCTACAGGCCTGCGAACAACTCGTAGACAAAATTGCGAGACTTTAGTTTCCTTTCGGCATAGAAGTCAAACGTTGATTTTTTTGTTATGAAGTGGTATATTAACACAATGCGTTTTTTCTGCAAAAAGCCGAGCATAAAATAAATCATTTATTTGCAGGTTGTATCAATTATGGAGAGGGAAAAACTCCCACAAGACATAAAGAAAAAGCTGGAGACCGATTTTCCTGATGAGCAGATGCTCATTATACTGAGCTCTGATATCACTCATGAGGGCGTTTACGGCATCGAGTGGCTTGTGGTTACCGACAAGCGAGTTTTAGTTTTCTCGGAAAAAAGCAACAATGTGTCTGCACTATTTTCGACGAAGCTGGAGTCCATAGAGCAGATTGATTTAGTCAATCTGGTTGGCAGCGGTATGGTACAGGTAAAGACCGCGGAGGGTACACACAGGGTAATCACATACTCGGACGCAAAGAATCCGGACTTCGGCCAGGCAGTTGATGACATCAAAGATATTCTAAAAGGAAAATCAATAGAGAATAAGGCCCGAACCAAGCCCCGAAAAATATGTGAGAACTGCTTACTGCCCATTCCGCGAGAGATGAATAAATGTCCCAGGTGCACCGACAAGAGAAAAACGCTCTTAAGCATCCTCAGTTTTTCAAGACCCTATGTGAAACTTCTGGGCTGGATGCTCTTGGGAATGATTGCAAGCACCTGCTGCGGATTGATAACCCCCTATATGAGCAAATTGTTTATCGACCAGATTCTGAAGCCCAGTCCTGTAACCGGTATGTTCCAGTATGCCAAGTGGCTGCCTGTAGCGGCCTCGGTGCTGCTTATATCATACGCCGGCCAACTGTTTTTTGCCGGCATACAGGAGCGTCTGGGGGGCAAGTTGGGCTTTAGAACCACGCACGATGTCCGCTCAGCCATATACAATAAACTGCAGGACCTTTCGCTATCTTTCTTCGACAAACATCAGACCGGCGCGCTTCTGTCCAGAGTCAATCAGGATACCGGCGAGCTGCAGAGGCTGCTGGTGGACTTCATACCACTGACGCTGGAAAGCGCGTTTATGCTGCTTGGAGTAGGCATAATTCTCTTTATGCTGAGCTGGCAATTGACGCTGTTTGTTTTCATACCAATTGTGGCAACTATCGTTTTCATCAAGACTATTTTTTCCAAGATACGCACTTATTTCCACCGTTTCTTCCATCGACGTTCGAAATTAAGCGCCCTGGTAAATGATTCTCTCTCAGGAATGAGGGTCATCAAGGCCTTCGGCCAGGAACGGGTAGAGATGAGCAAATTCGGCAGGAAAAGCAGTGATTATCGCAACGCAGGCATCGACCTTACGACCAAATGGAGTGTTTACCACCCGATTTTACACTTCTTCATAATGTCGGGAGTAGTAATTGTGTGGTTTATCGGCGGCAGATTTGTAATTAGTGGTAAGATGTCACTTGGCTCGGTTGTGGCATATTCCGGGTACCTTATGATGTTCTACAGACCCGTCTTCATATTGACCAGAATGATTGACCTTGTTACGAACGCCCTTAGTGCCGCTGAGCGTGTCTTTGACATAATCGATACAGAGCCGGACATCAAGGAAGCTGCCGATGCAGTTGATATTGGTGATATCAAAGGCGAGATTGAATTTCAAGATGTGACTTTCGGGTATAATAAATTCGACCCGGTAATTAAAGATTTGAGTGTAAAAATCGCCGCAAATGAGAAAATCGGCCTGGTAGGCAAAAGTGGAGCCGGCAAGAGCACCATTATCAATTTGATGTGCCGTCTGTATGACGTAAATAAGGGCCGAATTCTTATCGATGGCGTTGACCTTCGCAACATAAAATATGCCGACCTGAGACGACAGATTGGTATCGTACTGCAGGAAACATTCCTGTTTAACGGCACTATTTACGACAATATCGCTTACGCCAGACCCAACGCGGCGCGCGAAGAAGTCATCAGTGCGGCAATAGCGGCAAACGCACATGAATTTATAATCGAGAAGCTCGACGGCTACGATACCGAAGTCGGCGAAAGAGGTGACAGACTCTCCGGCGGTGAAAAACAACGAATAGCCATCGCACGAGCTATCCTGCGAGACCCAAGAATCCTCGTTCTTGATGAAGCCACCTCATCGGTAGATACCGAAACCGAAAAGAAGATTCAGGAAGCACTTGCCACACTGACCAGCGGTAGAACTACTATTGCTATCGCACACCGGCTTTCAACGCTGCGGAATTGTGACCGACTGCTGGTAATCGAGGACGGCAGAGTCGTTGAAAGCGGTACACACGCTGAACTGATAGCAAAAGAAGGTGCGTTTTATAAACTCGTTACGATGCAGAAAGAGCTTTCAGAAATTATCGCGATTAATGGTTAACACACGATGAATACTCTTAACGCAACAAAGATAAGCTTTAATAAAAGCAAGAAGACCAGCCCGCTGAGTATAACATTAGAGGACGGCTCTGTGGTGAAGGATGTACACTGTGTGAGGCTGTTTCCACTGAGTGAGCCCGATACCTTTATTTCCGTGGTGCGTCGCGAAGACGGCCATCTACGGGAGATTGGTATTATAAGGAAATTAAAGGAACTGACAAGTGAGCAGCAGCGGCTGGTTCGGCAGGACATTAAACTAAGGTATTTTGTGCCGGAGATTAAAGACATCAATAAGATAACAGCGCGTCACGGCTTATATGAATGGGACGTTGTTACCGGGAGGGGCAACAAGAACTTTTCCCTTAGAAGTATAAGAGAAAATATCGCTGTTAATGACAAAGGGATGATAATAATTACCGACCTCGAAAGATGCAGGTACAAAATCACTGATTGCGAGAGATTGCCGGTGAAGGCTCGTACTGAATTGGATCAAGTGCTCCTGTAAGACCGAATCAAACCCCCGGACAGGGGAAAATTTTCCTTTTGCCCTGGCTACTACATTCAGAAACTCCATCCTTATGCCAACATCTCCATAACCATTTGTTCGACTTTCTGAGAAGCCTTTCCTTCTGCCAAGGGCGTGACTAACTCAGCAAGTCCTCGGCTGGTCTCTCGCAACTTTTGTTTATCATCCAAGAGTTTTATACAGGTATCTACTATCGAGTCGGTAGAGCCGAAATAAGGCATAAATTCCGGCACAAGCTGAGTATCAGCCAGAATATTAACCAGTGACAAAAATCGCATGCGAACCAGCGGCCGGCCGACAAGATACCACATAATGCGGCTGATCCGATATATTATTACCATAGGACAGGCGGCTGCGGCAACCTGCAGGGTTGCGCTGCCACTGGCGAGAATTGTAAAATCGACTTCTGTAGCTGTTTTCAGAACTGAGCCAATCCTATATTCGCAGACAAATTCACTGACCTGTTTTTCCTCCAGGACCGCCTTCTTTTTCTCGTCCACGGCTACTGTTGTGAATTCCACGCCGGGCCATTTTTCTTTTATCTTCATAGCTATCTGCTGCATCGGCAACCACAGTTTTTCAATCTCGGCTTTACGTGAGCCCGGCATTAACGCAATCCTTGCTTCATCGGGATTAAAATCGGCATAGTTTTTCTCATTAGCCGACGGGCTAACGGTCAACTCATCAAGGAGTGGATTACCAACGAATTGTGTATTGACACCTCTGTCGCGAAACCACTGCTCTTCAAAAGGCAAAATGCAGGCGAGTTTATCACAATACTTTCGCAGTTTTCTTATTCGCCAGGGTGCCCAGGCCCATAGTTGGGGAGCGACATAAAAAAGAGTCTTTATGCCGGCCTTTTTCGCAACCTTCGCTATGTGGAAATTAAAGGCCGGCGAGTCGCAAACGACGACTAAATCGACTTTGTTATTTTGCATAAAACGGGCTATCTTTCTTATCAGCTTGATATAATGCCAGACCTGCCAGAAGGCGTTATATATCATTGCCGCCCGGTCCGTTGTAACTTCCAGAAGCTGACAGCCTGCTGCCTGCATTCGCCGCCCTCCCACGCCGACAAATTCGATATTGCGGCCGGTTCTGCGGATTGAGGTTATAAGGCCGGCACAATGTAAATCGCCACTCGGTTCGGCTGCGCTTATAAACACTCGCTTTTTCACATGCTGTTGGGCCATAATCCCTAAGAATTTCATTAACTTTATACTAAGAAAAATATGTCAAATCCCATTCCGAAGCAAGGGCTTTTCACAGTAAAATGTACTTTCTCCAATCAAACAGAAAATGCGAGCTGGGTGATAACTGCAGGCTTGTGATAAAAGAGGAATTTTTTGAACTCAGTTATACCAACATATTTATTGAATTTTCTTTATATTGAACCCGGTCTTCAGAGTAATCTTCATTTCTGTTATCACTTACGAGTCCTTCGTTAGTATTATAATCACTCTGGTTATGCTGATTATCATTCGTCGTGAAGCTTTGTTGATTGAATGAGTCATTTTGCATTGTTTGTTCTTTAAGAAACTGATGTTCTGCTGGGTCCGTGAGTATTACTTCGAGCCGCTTTATCTGAATTCCAGAATTTTCAAGATTTCGAATTATTTGCGGCAGTGCCTGCTCAATCTCATTTCTGGTTTGTGTCCTTTTGACTTCCAAAATGCCTGTGAGCTGGTCTTGTTGTTCCTGAAATTTTATGCATACTTTGCCCAACTCCGGCGGATGCAGGCGAACTGTAATTTGTTGTTCACCCGGCTGTCTATGTATAGAGTTTTGAATTGATTCCGTAATTTGTCGGCCGATACCATTAATGAAATCACTGGAAAATGTCCCATTTGATGTATTTGCGTTTTCAGTAAACTTTACTGAATCGCTTACAATTTGTGTTTGATTATGATTTGAAGGAAGCGATTGTTCAAAAAACTGTCTTGAAACAGTATCAGATGTCAAGTTGTTTTCTTTTCTTTGTCCATCCGATATCAGTGGCTCCGTTATAGTCAGCTTTTTAATTGTAGAATTATTTAATAAGTTGTGCTTTTGCTTTTTGTTATTAATACCCAACAATTCTGATAATCCATTTACATCAGGATGATTTTGCTTAAAGAATGTGGTTTTATTTGCAGATCTATCGTTAATACTATCTGACTTACCTGAATTAAGTATACCCTCCTGCTGTAACTGAGGATTATCATTTTTAGCCGGCGAGGAATCGACTTTCAATATGGGCATTTTTTGACCATTAGAAATACCCGATTTATATACAACCCCAGCTTTGACATTATCTGCAGATAATTTGCCCTCGTCATCAGCCAAACTTTCGTTTTTCAATGTTTCAATGCCTTTTCGCTCTGTGTTTTTTGTTATATCTGAAATTGTTTTACTTGATGCTCGTTTGCTGCTGTTATTCTCCACTTTATTAAGTTGTAAATCAGAATTAAGTGGATTTTTGTATGTATTAGATTTCGGATTTTTTAATCCGTGCATGTATTTGCTTACAATGCTTACGACCGGAAGCGATTTATATTCAGCAGTTTTATTGGTTGGGCCTGTAGCAGGCAATTGAACAGCTTTTAAGTCAGATAACAAACGAATTAGTTTTTTATCTGCTTGCGGTACTACAAATCCATCTTTACCTATTTTAACTTTCTCAACGTTTTGTGAGTGTTGGACTAACCATTGTTGGATTATACCCGTCCGGAAAACTGCAGTCGGAATCGTTTTTTGCTCTATTGTTCCGTGGCCAAGTCCGGACTTCTGGGTCTTCCCGTCAATTGTTCTTTTGGTTACAGTAGGCTTAAGGCCCTGAAATAGCCCATCCCCATCTGTATTTTGAATGTTTTCAAGTGTATTATCGGGCGTTATTTTGTGAGCTTCGTTACATTCGGCACTCTCAAATTTTGTTGCAGATAATTTGTCATTTTTTTTCGATGATGTTAACTTAGCTGGTGATAAATGGGTGTTAGTTGAGCCTGCAAACAAATTTACAATTGTCGGCAAATTCGCATTCATAAAAAGACCCTGCAGACACTAAGCATACTATAGCAACGCCATAGTAGTTACTATGTGAGCAATCTATATACCAATAAGGACCCAAAAATACATATGGTGCATAACATGTTGATATACAAGAAGTTATAAACACGTAAAAGATTTTAGCTATCTGAAAAACCTCCTATTTTCAGATTAGAGTGGAGAAAAATTCCATAGGACAGGAAAGAATTTCCAGTTTGACTGATATACCGATTACTAAAGGCTAAGCAAAAGTGAGAGCAGCATGTAAAAAACACAGCCGGTTGTATAAAAACCTGACATCTATAAAAGGACATGAAAGATTGTTTATTAAAAGGTTTTAAGCAACAAGCTGTTTAATAACCTGAATTTAAGCAGATTCAGGTCTTTGGCACGATTATTGCAGTTTTCCATTAGGTCAGGCTTGAATAGTATACAAATTGTGGGAAACAGGGATGTCCAAAACAAACAGCATAGTAGGGCTTCTTGAAGCTGGTCTAAAGGCAGAAAGTCTTCGTCAAAAGGCAATAGCCAACAATATCGCCAATATTGAAACTCCTGGATATCGCAGGATTGATGTTAAGTTTGAAGAGTTACTTGACAAGGCATTAGAACAGTCCGGCAACATTAAACTTGAAGAAATCGAGCCTCAAATTCATCAACCCAGAAAAACTCCAATAAAGTCAAACGGCAACGACGTCAATATGGAAATCGAGGTTGGTAAATTGGTGGAAAATACTTTACGTCACAAGGCATATATACGTCTTCTGAATAAAATTTATAGCCAAATCGAAATGGCAATAAACTTAAGAGGATGAAATTTAAACCAGCGTTTAATCTTTATAACGAATCGTCAAGAAAATTGGAATAGGACAAATTAAATGGAAGTAAATAATACATTTAACCCTATAGATATAGCAATTTCCGGCTTGCGGGCCCAAGGAAAACAGATGGAATTAATATCCTCCAATGTTGCCAATGCTCGCACCTCCGATGCAGGTAATGGCGAACCTTATAGAAGACTCGAAGCGGCTTTCGGAAGCAGCGACGATGATATTGGTGGTGTCGGCTTAAAAAAGATTCTCACTGATATGAGTGAATTCCCCAAGATTTTCGATCCCGGTAATCCAAAGGCAGATGAGCAAGGTTATGTAGCAATGCCTAACGTAAACTTACCTACTGAAATGATGAATTTAAACATCGCAACGAGGGCATATCAGGCCAATGCCGCGGTTCTAAAACGTTATCAGCAAATGGTAGATATCACACTGGAATTACTTCGATAATAAAGGGAGCAGACTATGATTAACCTAAATGCAAATGTCAAAACGGCCTTACCCAATATCAACTCAGGTATAACCAATCCAAAAAATGATGGTTCTCTTGCAAAAAAAATGGATTTTAATGACACCGCAAAAATCGTTGAGAAGTATATATCGAAGGTTGACGAACTCCAAAACAACTCAGACATGTTTATAAAAGATTTATTGGCCGGCAAAAACGAAGATATTATCTCGGTGGTTTCCGCAGTCGCTAAAGCAGATATGAGCTTCAAGCTTCTCGTGGGTATCAGGAACAAGATAATCGAAGCATACAAACAGACTATGAATATGCCCTTATAACCAATTATCAATTTTGAACTTTCTTCAACAGTGAGTAATTAACAGGGACGCTAAATGGACTTTCTACAGAAGATAAGATTAATTTGGCAAAAGATAAGTCTGATTCAGCAGGCCCTGTTGATAACAGTTGTTCTTACATTTATCATTATCATAGCACTGCTCGTTTACTGGGCCCGAAAACCTGAAATGAGAATACTATATCAGGGACTTGGGCCCGAAGAAGCATCCAAGATTACCGAAAAAATAAGTGAAAAGGGCATCGTTTACGAATTAAGAAACGGCGGGAGCAGCATCTACGCTCCGGAGAAACAGGTTTACCAGCTTCGCCTGGATATGGCAAGAGAGGGGCTGCCCTCCGGCCAGCAAAGCGGCTACAAAATATTTGACAAAGAGAAAATCGGCATAAGCCCCTTTGTTCAAAACGTTAACCTAAAGCGAGCACTGCAGGAAGAACTGGCTAAAAGCATCCAAATGATAGACGGAGTGGTTTTTGCAAGAGTCCATATAGTAAGCTCTGAACAGACTCTTTTTACACCTGAATCAGGCAAGACTACCGCATCAGTAGCTCTTAAACTAAGGCCAGGCTATAGAATAAGCGCCTTGAATGTCGCAGCAATTACAAATTTAATTGCCGGCAGCGTTGAGGGACTGTCGCCTGAAACTGTAACGGTCATAGACAGTCAAGGCCGTCTACTTTCAACCCAGTCGGACCAAACCCTGGCCAACGGCGCAGGCACTGTTGCCGATTATCGAGAAAGAGTAGAGCAAAATCTGGCACAGAAGGTCGAGGATATGCTCACCGCTGTTTTAGGACCAGGCCGGGCGGTAGTAAGGGTTAGTGCCGTCATCGATATGAATAGTGTCAACACTGTCACCGAAATTTATGACCCAAGCGCAAAGGCAACAACAAAAGAAGAGATTACCAGTGGTTCAGAAATTGAGACGAACGGCTCCCCTGCTGAAGGCAAGCCACCTGCATCAGGCAGCACAAAGAAAGACGAAAAAATTGTTACCGAATACCAGGTAGGCAAAACAGTGAAGCAAGAAGTCGTTTTGCCGGGAAAAATAAAAACATTGTCTGTAGCTGCTTTTGTCGACTTATCAGCAGCTGATTCAAACGAGGCCGACTCAGATGAATCACCGGCTATGATAATGGAACTCTCGGAGGTCGAAGAGATTATTAGAAATGCTCTTGGTCTTAAGCAGACAGATTCATTAAAGGTAGTTCACGCCAAGTTTTATCATCCAACCGAATCGATAATCGATGAAAAGCCATCCAACTGGCCTCGTTATATTGCTATCGCCAAGCATGCATCCTTAGGAATAATGGCTATTTGTGCGTTGCTTGTTCTTAAGATATTCAGCAGTGCCAAGAAAAAAGCAACCTCATCAGTACCCACAGGGCAGTTAACCGGAGGAGAAGTTCCTATGGGGCTTCTGCCTTCTGAATCCGGAAAATCTGAATCATTGATGCTGCGCAGGCAGATAGCCAGCGCTTTACAACGTAATCCTGAACAGGTTAAGCAACTATTTAACAGTTGGATTGAGCAAAAGGAGTAGTAATTTGGCTTCGGCTTTAACAGGTAAACAGAAAGCTGCAATGCTGCTGATGAGCCTTGATCCCGCAACTGTAGCCGAACTATTACGAGGTCTTAATCCTGAGGTGGTTCAAGACTTAGCAGTTGAATTGGCGTACTTAGATGCATCCGGCTTAAGCAGTAAACAAAGTAACGAAGTTGCCCGGCAATTCTATAACTCGCTAAAAACCGGCCAGAAATTCCATCTCAACAGCTTTCTAAAGCATATGCTGAAAAGCAGCCTAAGTGAGGATAAAGCAACTCAAATTCAGACTCAGATACAAGATTTGGTTCGCAGACGTGACCCATTTATATTTGTTCGTTCCATCGATTCACAAACGATAGCATCATCTCTGGAAAACGAACACCCCCAGGCTGCCGCGGTAGTTTTATCTGAATTACCAGCAAAGAAAAGCTCAGAGGTTATTGGTCTTTTAGGGGAAGGTATCCGTGTTAGTGTCATCGGCAGAATGGCCAGTTCTGAAACAATAACAGCCGAAGCAAAAACAAGAATCGCACAAACGCTATGTAAACGTCTTGAGGCGGTCACCACCGGTAAGGAAGGGGCTGCCGCGGTTCGACCTGAGCAATCACTAAGAAAGTTAGCAGTGATTTTGCGAAACCTGGGTAAAGAACTAAGAGATGGTCTGCTAAGCGCCATTCAGGAAAAAGACAATACAGCCGGTGAAAAAATCGCTAACTTAATGATAGTCTGGGAAGATATCCTACAAGTGGCTGATAGATCGCTGCAGGAGGCTTTACGAGGATTAGACTCAGGCAAATTAGCTTTAGCACTGGTTAAGGCTGAAGAATCAATTATAGGAAAAATCAAGTCTAATATTTCCGAGCGAGCCGCCGCTACCCTGGACGAGGAAGCAGAGCTTATAACGGCTCCAAAGACACAAGACGTTGAAGATGCCAGAAATGAAATTGTACAAATCCTCCGCGGAATGAATGAAAAGGGAGAACTTGTGTTTATAGAAGAATAATTAAGATGCCTGGTACAGTTACAATTAAACTTTCTAAACCAATCAATGAGGTAAAAATCTTAGACAACTCCTGTATTGATGTCAAGTCTATTGAAGGTAGAACAACAAATTTACCGACAAATGACGAGATTTCTTCAAACCAGGATTTGGAAATTCAAAAAGCTACTTATATGCAGGCCTGCCAGACACTCAAAGGCTTAAGTGCCAAATTAAGCGAATTCTACGACAATATATTCGCTGAACATAAGGAAGAAATCGCCAAACTTTCGGTAGAAATCGCCAGAAAAATACTATTACAAAAAGTACAAAATGGAGATTACGAAATAGAATCTATCGTCAAAGAAACACTTAAAAACGCACCCACACACCAGGATATGACAGTACGTCTGAATCCTAAGGACCTCGAACAATGCCAGAAGGCACAGCAGGAAGACCCGAATAGTGCCTTATCAGGTATTATTCTCATTCCAGATCCAAATGTTGGACGAGCGGAGTGCGTGCTTGAGAATCCTAAAGGGATTATCAAATCATTAATTGACCTACATCTGGAAAAAATTACCCAGGCTCTTAAAGAGGCGAAGTAATCTATGGCTGAGATTAATAATAACTGCTTAATCAATTTCAAGAAATTTCACACGGCACTTTGTGAGGTTAATCTATTAGACTATCAAGGCTCTATTGTAAAAGTTTCAGGTCTAACGCTCGAATCAAACGGTCCAGCCGTGGGTTTAGGTGAACTCTGTGGCATTCACATTCGCGATGGTCGACGTGTTCTTGCTGAGGTTGTTGGTTTTCGCAACGAACACCTTATTTTGTTACCATTAGAACATATAGAAGGTATTTCACCGGGCGATACAGTGACTGCCCGAACTACCCCACGTTATATTAACCTAAGCGAAAATATTCTGGGTAGAGTAATAAACGGCCTTAGTGAGCCAATTGATAATAAAGGACCGCTGATCCGGAAAGACAAAAAAGCACTGGACGCCAGAAGTCCTGCACCTTTGCGCCGGCAAAAGATCACCAAACCTCTGGCTTTAGGAATAAGGTCAATAGACGGAGTATTAACCTGTGGCCAGGGGCAGCGAGTCGGCATATTTTCCGGAAGTGGAGTGGGTAAAAGCGTTTTACTCGGTGATATTGCCAATTCAAGCGAGGCGGAAGTTAATATAGTTGCGCTGATAGGCGAGCGAGGACGAGAAGTTCGAGAATTTCTCGAAGAAGAACTCGGCCCAGAAGGCTTATCGCGCAGCGTGGTTGTTGTGGCTGCGTCCGATTCACCACCAACTCAACGAGTAAGGGCGGCATTTTTAGCTGTCACCATTGCAGAGTACTTCAGAGACAAAGGCAGAAACGTCCTTTTTATGATGGATTCCCTTACACGCTTTGCCCAGGCCCAGCGTCAAATAGGCCTTGCTGCAGGAGAACCGCCGGCAACAAAAGGTTATTGCCCAAGCGTTTTCTCCTTGATGCCGAGACTTATTGAACGTTTAGGATGTGCCGAAAATGGCAGTATCACGGGTATTCTGACTGTTCTGGTTGAGAGTGACGATTTGGCAGATCCTGTTGCCGACAGCGCTAGAAGTCTACTGGACGGACACATAGTCCTATCGAGAAAATTAGCAGACAGAGGACATTATCCCGCCGTGGATATTTTACAAAGTGTCAGCCGTTTGATGCCGGTTGTTGTAACCGAAGAACACAGGCTCGCTGCACAGAAACTCAAAGAAATCTACAGTATTTATACAGATGCGGAAGATTTAATAAACATTGGTGCATTCTCATCAGGAAGTAATCGCCGTATCGATGGAGCGATAGCATTGATAGATAAGATAAACAATTTCCTTATTCAGGCCGTTCGTAAAAGAACAAGTTTTCAAGAGACAGTCAAAAAACTAACTACTATTACTCGGTCATGGGATGAGTTATTAAGCTTTAATAAAATAAAAAACAGAAATTAAATGAAAAGATTCGTTTGGCGATTGCAACGCGTTCTTGAGATAAAGACAAAAGAAGAAGAGAAGAAGAGAGAAGAACTACTTAAGATAGCCGAGAATCTTGCCCAGACTCGTGCAGAACTAATAACACAGCAAAAAGTATTAAGGGGTATAATCTCAGAGATACGCGGAGAAAATCCAAGACGAAGATTAGGCAGACAGGAATTTTTCATTCGATACTCGGCTACAATTGATGAGCGGATCAAAATACTTCAACAAAAAGCGAGCCAGATTGAGCTACAACAGAGAGAAAAAATTGCTGAGGTATTGAAAATCAAAAGATTTAATGAAGGTTTGGAAAAACTGCGAGCTGAAGCGAAGATTCAATTTATCAAAGAACAGGAAAAACTTGAACAGAAAGAATCAGATGAAAGTGCAACAATATTATTTACTCGGAATATGCTATTTCATAATACTTAATATGTTTTGTTACAAAGGCTAATTGGCAGATTCGATATTAGAGTCGGGAGATCGCTATGAATAAGAAACAAATAATAATTACATCAGCAGGAGGATTGATAAGTTTTGTAGGGATGTTTGGTTTGGCCTTACTCACTACAAAAATCCCTTCACACCTATACGGTGACTCAAATCAACCAGCACTTGCCGCTACTGAGACTGATGGGGCACTACAGCCACCAAAAACAGAAACAAATGTAGTGGGTATTAATGAAGTCGGCAATAAGATAGCGAAACAAACTATGTCAGAAAGACAGCTAAAGGGTCTTGTCTGCGAAGTCCAGGAAAGAATACAACAATATAATAGCAAGCTAAAGGATATTAAACTTCGGGAGCAAAGGCTGCAAATGGCGCAGGATACATTAAAAAAGGATGCTGAAAACTTCGATAATATGCGAGTAGAACTTGCGTCAATCGTTGCAACTCTGAAAAATAAGCGAAATGAGCTGCTCAAAACAAGATTAGAGATTAATCAAGCCGAAAAGACAAATTTAATATCCATAGCAGCCACTTATGACAAAATGGATGCTGCCAGTGCCGGCAGCATCTTAAGAAGTATGTGCGTAAGTGAATCACAAGGCAAAATTATTACAGAAGGTGAGGGCCTTGATGATGCAGTGAAGATTCTGCATTATATGACAGAAAGAACCAAGGCTAAAGTGTTAGCTGAGCTGGTTACTGCCGAACCAAAACTTGCGGCTGTTTTTTGTCAAAAATTAAAACAAATCGTCGAGGGCAAATAAAAGTATGGATGTTGCAACTATTATCGGAATACTTTTCGGCTTCATGGTTGTTGTAGGTGCCATAGTAGCAGGCGGGGGATGGCATATGTTCATCCATATTCCATCAATGGCAATTACTATAGGAGGGATGCTGTGCGCCACGCTTATACATTTTTCACTTCCTCAGTTCCTTGGGATATTTTCAGTAGTAAAGAAGACCATTGTTACGAAAGTACCGTCCTGCACAGAGCTTATTCAAAAGTTTGTAAACTACGCGGCCATCAGCAGGCGCGACGGTGCGTTGGCATTAGAACAGGAGATTCCAAAATTGGACAATCCATTCCTTGTCAAGGGCATGCAAATGCTTGTTGACGGGACCGAATTCGAAGAGATTAGAGAACTGATGTCTATGGAAATACAACATCTTCAGGGCCGTCACGCAACCGGCAAGAAAATCTTAGAGTTTATGGGGGCATCTGCTCCTGCATTTGGGATGATTGGAACACTGATAGGTCTGGTTCAAATGCTCAGAAGTCTGGAATCTCCGGAACAAATAGGTGCTGGAATGGCCGTGGCTTTGCTGACGACCTTCTATGGGGCCCTGACTGCCAATTTGATTTTTATCCCACTGGCAGGCAAACTGGGCATATATTCCAAAGCAGAGACGACAGCTATGGAGATGATTACAGAAGGTATATGTGCAATTTCAAGGGGTGATAATCCAACAACCGTTAGAGAAAAAATACAAGCATTTGTTTCTCAAAGCAGACGTTCAGAAGTTAAAGCTAATATCTAAATGGGACGCATAAACACGCAACCAGAGCCCGAGGAAGATGCCGGTGCCCCGGAATGGATGGTCACCTTCAGCGATTGTATGACACTGCTTCTTACTTTTTTTGTACTCCTTCTGAGTTTTTCTTCATTCGATAACAAGATCTTTCGAAAATTGAAGATAATATACAGTACTGCGTTACCAAAGATTTCTTTATTTACTCGAACCGAAAAGGAGGCCATATTACCCTCGACATTATACATGCATACTGAGGAACTTGAGAAAGGTAGTGAGAAACCCACTCTGGAAAAAGCCGAGGAAGAAGGTTTGATGAAAGAAACCGAATTAGATAACATCGAAAAATACAGGGTTTTTTGGGTTCCTTCCGAAACTATTTTTTGGGGTAATGGTACCGCGATTACCCAGGAAGGCTATAAAATCATTTCAACGCTGGCTTCCTTCCTAAAAAAAGTACAGGGGCCGGTAGTTATCAGCGAAAATGGTCCACTGCACGATGAAAACGGTAAATACTTAGGATTGCCACGAGCATGGGAAGTAATGGAGTATCTTACAACAAAACAAAATCTCGATAAAAAAAGATTTAACATCTCAGAAACAAGCACTTTGGCTCAGGATGATTCACAAAGGGAAGAGTTATTTTTGTCAAAATCAAAAAAACGTATTCTTGAGATAGTCTTGTTAGAACGGAGTCTTTACAATTGAGACTTCAAAAAAAAACACCCGAAGCAAAAGGGCCGAAAGTTCCTGGGTATATCGTAACATATTCGGACATGGTAACGCTGCTTCTAACATTTTTTGTAATGCTGTTAAGTCTTTCCCAGGTTCAAGACCCTGAACTCTTTGATAAGGGCAGAGACAGCTTTATAGAATCTCTTAGATACGTAGGATTAGGAATATTTTTTGGAAGGCAAGAAGTCCCACGCCTTGGTTATACCAAACCAAGATACTATATAAGTAATCCGGATGAATTGTCAGAAGCAAGAATTATTGATGCAAGTAAAGAAGAAAACCGTCGGACATTAGCAAAACTCACAAAACGTATGACTGTCACAGAATCGCAAATTGTCGCAGAAAAAACCAATTTTTCGATAACCAATATTTGTTTCGGTACCGGGGTGGCAACCTTGGACGAGACAGCACGGAATTTTTTAAAAGAATTTTGTTTGAATTTACAGCAAGGTTTAACCACCAAGCCTATCAAGCTTTATGTTCTTGGTCTGGCTTGTGACGCAGCAACCGAGAAACAACAATGGATACTTTCAGCAAGGCGGGCCCAGGCAGTAGCTGACTATATGATAGAAAAATTGCCTTCGGCATCCAAATCGGCTGTTTACTCCTGGGGTGCAGGCCCCGGAGGTAATTGGGTAGGACAAGATAGCCCAATTTCCAGGAAATCACACATTTTAATCGCAGTCTTGAGATAGAGCCACCAGAGCAAAATTTGTCAATTTTTTCGACAATTTGCCTGATTTTCGGCCAGATAACGGCCCCCAACCTTAGCGGATAATGCATTTAAATCAATGAATCAATACTTGTCAATTCGGGCACAATATTTGCACACTTGACGGATATAAAGAAATAATAAATAAGGCGTGTTTTAGAGCATGTCAGGATATAGAAAAAAAATTGTTTTGCTTCTGGCCATAGTTGCAGTCAGTAGTGCTGCGCTCATGGTCATCTCGGCCAAGTCGGCAAATAATCAGCAAAAAACAGAAAATTCAAAATTTAATGCCAATCTATTGTATGTAAATGACCCTAATTTTTCTATGACAACAAACAATAATCTCGGCGGCAGCGAGATATTCTTTAAAATGATACTTTCCGTCTTGTTTATTGTTGCTTTAGGCATAGCAGCAATTTACATTTCAAAAAAGCTTCTGCCACATAAGAGGCTGCCGGGGAAAGAAATGAGAATCATCGAGTCAGTCCACCTTGGGCCACAAAAAGCGGTCCATCTGCTCAAGATCGGTAATAAACAACTTCTTATAGGCAGTACAGCTGATAATATAACAAAACTTGCTGATTTAATTGACGAGTTTCCACAAAGTGAGGATGCCTTAGTAAATTTTTCTGCACAAGAGGCTAATATCAAGGACATAAAATGACCGGTAAGCTTATTGAAATATCTTTTCTGATGTCAATTATTCTTTCACTCAATGCGCCGTCTTTTGGTCAGTATGAAAACAAGTTGGTGCAAACGCCACCAGCTATAAAACATAGTAATACTACCCAAGTAAAACCTTCTATAAACAAGGTTCCAAACATTAGTGATTTGATGACGATTATAGATAAGGCAACCACCAATGAAGCTAAAGGTAGGGAGTGGTCAACACCTGTAAAACTGGTAATTATCTTCTCCGGACTGGCAATTCTACCAAGTCTTCTGGTAATGATGACATCTTTTACAAGGATAGTCATAGTCCTGGCTTTTATTCGCCGGGCATTAACCACACAAACTATTCCGCCTACTATTGCCATCATAGGTTTGGCCTTGTTTCTTACGCTTTATACAATGGCACCTACATTTGCCAAAATCAACGCTAATTCCATTCAGCCGTATCTTGAAGATAAAGTTGATTTTCAAACGGCAACATCTCAAGCCAGTAGCTGCATAAAAGGATTTATGCTTCGGCAAAGCCGACAGTCTGATTTGGCTCTTTTTGTTCAAATGGCCAAAATAGAGCCGCCCAACCGTCCTATGGACATCGATATGCATATAGTTATTCCGGCATTTATAATCAGTGAATTCAGGACCGCATTCGAGATAGGTTGTCTTCTGTTTATTCCATTCCTGCTGATAGATATGGTTATTGCCAGCGTTTTACTTAGTGCCGGTATGATGCTTCTGCCACCAGTAATGATTTCTCTGCCCTTTAAGTTGATACTGTTCATCCTTGTCGACGGGTGGGGATTATTAGCGAAGTGCCTTAGTTTAAGTTTTAAATGAATAGAGAATTATAACTGCCATTATGAGCAAAGCATAAGGCTCATCGTATTAAAAAACTTTGTTTGGTTCGAAATGAAATTTCTACTCTATGCGGAGTTTAACGAATGGAAAGTAGCTTCGTTTTATACCTTGGCAGACACACTCTTGAGACGGCCTTACTTTTATCAGCACCCATCCTGCTAACGTGTATGATTGTCGGCGTAGTAGTAACACTCCTGCAAGCAGTTACCTCAATACGCGATATGACCTTAACATTAGTTCCCAAACTCTTGGCCGTTGGAGTAGTAACCTTGATTTGCAGTGGATGGGCACTTCAAGTTATCCTTCGTTTCACCAACGAAATTTTCAGCTATATCCAAAATATTGGGCACTAATAAATGGAGCTGATGATAGAAAAATTGATCGGCTTCATAATGGTGCTGACACGGGTATCGGCTTTTTTTTTGATTATTCCGGTTTTTGGTTGGCGAAGCATACCGATTAGAATCAAAGTTGGATTAGTTTTCTTGATTTCAATCTTCTTTTCATTGATAACACCTCTGGCTATCGAACCCAAAGAAGTTTCTATCATTGAAGCAATATTGCTGATTACCAATGAAGCCACTTACGGTTTAGCCATGGGATTAATCGCTATTGTGATTTTTTCAGCAATTAAGCTCTGTGGACGTATAATCGAAAGAGAAATGGGTTTAGCAATGGCCGGGATTTTAGACCCTATGACCGGTGAAATGGCTCAGCCGGTTGGAACACTGTTGGAGATGATATTCATAATACTGTTTCTCAGTGCTAACGGTCACCACTTGTTTCTGCTAATTATCTCAAGAAGCTACGAAGCATTTCCGGCAGGAAGTATTCCGTCAATATCAATCCTTACGGGTGGAGTAATTAAAGCCGGTTCAGCAATGTTCATCACTGGTCTTAAACTAGTAGCACCGCTACTGGCAGCTTTTTTGCTTTTGATGGTAGTATTAGCTGTGTTGGCACGTATAGTGCCGGAAATGAACATTTTGTTTATCAGTTTTCCAATACGAGTAGGTCTTGGGCTACTAATGATAATGGTGTTTCTTCCGTTTATAAACAGCTTTGTTGCAGAATTTGCCGACTTGATGGGCAAATTTCTGCCTTATTAAACGGGAAATGTAAAGCTAAAAGTCCAAAAATCGTTGTCAAAAACCAGAGTTAATTGGACTGTTCAGGTCTAAAGCATGGCAGAAAAACCGGCAGCAGAAAAAACAGAACAACCAACAGCGAAAAAAATAGAGAAAGCCAGAAAAAAGGGGATGGTGCCACAAAGTCAGGAACTCACATCGGCAGTGAATCTTCTGGTGTTGGTAGCAATGGTAACCCTACTGGGTCCAAGTCTGGTACAATGGTTTATAGAGCAACTTCAAACCACATTCAGCGAATACAATACGAGTGTCTTTGCCAACGGTAAATCATTTCTGAATTTTGTGAATGCGAAAACAATAGATGCAATACTTATTGTCTGCCCCATTTTCGCAGCTCTTCTCGCAGGTTCTGCTTTAGCTTCCATAGCAATCGGTGGTCTGAATTTCGCGCCAGAATCCATAAGTCCGAAATTTAGCCAGATAAGTCCTGCAACAGGTCTTGGAAAACTGGTAAACGAGAGTTCTTTTATAAAACTCTTATTATCCATAATAAAATTGCTCTTTGTGAGTTTGATTGTCTGGTTTTACCTACACAACAAACTTTACTTTCTTGCCGAGCTTCGATGGGCCTGGTCTGCACAAATACTTGCAGCTATTGCAAAGATAGTTCTTGGCTTAGTAATACGTATTTGCATTGCACTGATAGTAATAGGACTCGCGGACGCTTTTTATCAAAAATGGAAATACATCCGAGACCTTAAGATGACGCGTCAGGAAGTAAAACAAGAGCGCAGGGATTGGGAAGGCTCGCCGGAAGTAAAAGGCCGGGTTCGCAGGATTCAAATCGAAATGGCACTAAGGCGTATCTCAGCAGAAGTACCCAAAGCCACCGTGGTTCTTGTCAATCCCACACACGTAGCCGTTGCGCTTCGGTATGATGCCAAAACAATGGAAGCACCTATCCTGGTGGTCAAAGGGGCGGAACACCTTGCAGAAAAGATAAGAGAAATTGCGCGCGCCTATGGAGTACCCATCATAACAAAACCCGAATTAGCCAGGGCCATATATTCAACGGTTAAACCAGGCAGTCCAATCCCGGAAAGTTTATATGTAGCAGTAGCAGAAGTATTAGCTATGATTTATCGACTGCGGCATAAAAAGTAATGCGTTATAAGTGGTTAACGATGGATTGTAGTTGATCTGAGACAACAACTTATTGCAGTTCACATCATAATACTAAAAACCCAAGGCACTCATTTGTTGTTGTATCAATGCCAAGGTCCTTTCCAGGCGAGCAAATTGGGCCACCAGCCTGGCCTCTCTTTGACTCAAACGGTTTTCTTCTGTTTCAATCCTTTGTTGAATTCCTTCTATGGTATCATCGACATGCTCCTGGTCGATTTGGAGCGAGCCGGTCGTTACTTTAAGCATTCCATCCAGGACATCTTCAATTGCACCTGCAAAACCCTGTTTTACCCAGACAGTAGCAGTAAAAGTGCCATTCTGACTCAAATCGACACTAAGCTGAAGACCATTCTCAGGATATACAGGATAGCCATTTTCATCGAAGGAACTATCCCCGATGATAACATTACCGCTAAATGCAGCATCGCGATATGTGGATTCGGTTGAAAGTTTAATCTTGGCACTGGTGATTGCACCACTACCAACAATTACTTCAACGTCATAGCTGCCGGCAGTTGTGTAATTGCTGCTCGCACCATAAAATTTGATGGTATTACTATCACTGCTTCCGGTTTTGTCCGCTCCAATTAAAGGCAAAACCGCCATATAATCTTCAGCTACAGCCTCATTAAATACGCTCGTGTTCAGACTCAATACCCCATTTCTGTCAATTTCAAGGCCGATTTGGGCCGGCATCAAAAAGGTATCAGAGCCTTCTACAAATCCACCCGTTGGACTTATAAGATAAGTGCTAAGTTGTGAGGTTATAATCGAGACGACATAGTCCCCCATCAATACACCGGCATCTTCCAATGTATCATCGTAGCTAGTCTTTTCCTGAATATAGCTGATGGCGGTATTATAAGCAGCAATCATAGTATCAAGCTTTTCTTTAACCGATTCAATATCTCTGGTTAGTGTTATTTGCTCTCCATTTGCGTCAGTTGTATCATGTAAATGCAGTGTTATTCCACTAATAACATCATCTACAGTATTAGAGCTTCTACTTATCCAGCCATCCGAGCCTTTTGTATCTTCCGCGATGACATAATTCGAAGGTTCTGAAGGAACGAGACCAGTACCAACATTAAATACAATCATATTTACGTCGCCGGCAGAATCAGAAAATGTAAATGTCAACGGTCCACCCACATCCAGAGTTGTGCCCCCAACTGAGACTCCACCGACAGCTATAATACTATCCAAGGTATTAAGAGCATCTTCAATTGCTGTTGTGCCGGTGTTATAGTCAATTTCTGCGGTTGTCTGTCCATCAAAAGTCAAGGTAAACTTACCGGCGGTTGGGGCTGTAGTTGGAGTCAGGCTTTGTATCTCTGCAACTGCTGTAGTAGAGGGGAAACCGTCCACCTTGATTTTGGAATCCTGGGCAGTTTGGCTGAGTGTAAAGTCTGCCGGTTCAAAATTGTCGTTAAGGCCCGATGCATCCGTGCTTCCACCCACTGTCTCGACCATATTTGGCAATGTCAGCATTGCTCCTGTGCCATTGTCATCCCAATTCAATTCGATGAATAGACTGCTTGAGCCGGAGGTATTATCCGTGAGGATAATCTCCCCGTTTTCAAGAGTCGCTTTAGCGATTCCATCGAAAGCATCGTTAATCTCCGAAATTAGATGCCCAACCGTTGTATTCTCAGTAACAGGAAGGTCCACCTGGGCTATATCAGCGCCATTATGGTCTGTTCCGATTATCTCAATATGTTCACCGCTCCCAAGCGTTCCACTGAACTGATCCAGTTCTGTAATCTTAGTACTCAATGTGGCGTTATCGCCGTTGTCGGTAAACGCGATGTCCGCCTGCCAGAATTCGGTACTGCTTTCATTGACGAAGATTTTATAATCAGTACCGGCATCATTGCCGTTCAGGACCAGATGATAGGCCTTGTTATAGTACAACAGACTTGCTGTAACTCCTGGATTGTCCGCATCGTTATTGATTAAGCCAACCAAGTCTTGCAGCGTTGTCTCATCAGTAGTCGTTATAATTGTTTCGTGGTGGTCATACGAATAAATAAAGGTGCCGGCACCTACATAATCTTCGGTATATTCGAGGCCGTTTGTATGAACCCATCGCTCGGCGTTAGCCAACTGGTTAATTACCACTGTATGATTACCTTCAAAAGCATTATATGAGGCTTCGGCAGTCAATTTATCACTATCACTCGAAGCGATGCTATAAGCGCGAAGCTCGTTGGCATCAGACAAAGCTCTAACCGCGCTTCTTAAGGTCTCGAGCCTGGTTTCTAATGTACTGAGCGCATCCTTTCTGTCTTCCCAGAGACTCTTACGCTGCTCGTAAACATTAAGCGTACGGCGTTCTACAGCCATCAGTTGAGCAATGAGTGCCTTTGTATCAATTCCCGTTAAAAGACCTGGAAGCTGTATAGTTGACATCTTCAGGCTACCTCTTTTCTGACAGTGTTAAACTCTCAGGAAAACGAAACTTTCCAACTCTATTATCGGATTAAAACCATAATATCTTAAGCAACTATTTCATAAATTAAGTCTAAACAGAAGCTAACGAATCGCCTGTAGTGTTGGCTGCCTGCATTGAGTCTGCAAAAGGATAGTATTTTGCAAAAGCCGCTGGGCAAATTCATTATTCGGGTTCACTTTCAGATAATCTTTTAACTCCAAATGGGCCAAGTCAAAAGCCGTCCGAGCACAAACACTCGAGTTTGATTTTATATAAGACTGACCTATTTTAAGATAAGTTACAGCAGCAAGACATTTAGCATGAGATTTTCTTGTCTCAGGAGCTATTTTGTCCCACCCAACATCAGGAAATAATTCGTCATATGAGAAGGTTTCCGTAAACCGCCTGACAACTTCAAAATGGCTCCTGGCTTTATCAATGTTCGTAGATCCTGACAGGTTTTTCAGATACATTCGTCGCAAATGCAAGGTCTCCTGTAAATGATGTTCTTTAAGACCGGCCTTTACGAAACGTCTCATCATATCATAGTCTTCACCTACCAAAAGTGTTTCATCATAAAGACCGATTCTATCGAAGACGCTCCTTCTTATGCCGAATCTAAAGGGTATTACAGGGTGTCCTTGTCGGAACAGGTCTCTGATGAGTAACTTGCGATTCTGATATTCGGGCTTTTTCATTATCCTTATCGGTTCACCATCGGCGTCAATCAATAAGACATCGCAATAAATAAGGTCGGCCTGTGGATGCTTATCAAATTCCTGCAGGTGCAAAGTTATGAAATGCGGAGCCATCACATCATCGGCGTCCAAAGGCATGATATATTGTCCCCGGGACCGGATAATTGCATGGTTTCTCGCGCTAGACACACCACCATTTTGCTTAAAAATATATTTAATACGATCATCATTGTATTTTAGTACCACCTTTTTGGTATTATCGGTGGAGCCGTCGTCAACAATTAACAACTCAAAGTTTTTATAGTTCTGGCTCAGGACACTTTCAATTGCCTGGCCAATATAATCGGCACCATTGTAAACAGGTGTTATTATGCTAACCATTGGTTTACTTGAGCTGTTCCGGCGACATAGGCTCTGTTTATCATTTACTAATTGTTGGGAGACAAGGTCAACCGCTGAATCCGAATGCGTGATAAGAGCATTAATTTCCCCAAGCATATTAAGCACCCGGGCATCTTTACCAACATTTGCCAAATAATTAAAAAGAAGTGTTTGGGCTTTCTTATATTCACCGGAAGTTTTCATAATTGCATAGCAATTAGTGATAGTATCCCTGTTCCATGGATTGAATTTGTATGCCTTAGTAAAGTAGCTTAAAGCTTTTTTTATATCTCCTGCTTCCATCGCCACCAATCCAAAGTCATTCAGTGCCCTGATGTGGTTGGGAAATTTTTCCAGCAGTTCATCGACTTGTGCATTAGCTTTTAGCCAGTTTCCCTGCTGATTCATAATCAGTGCCCGCAATAACAGCACATCAGGATGATTCGGGTGTTTCTGCAATAACTGCCCGCATTTAAGGTCAGCTTGTTGAATATCATTATCATGGAGTAATGTCCGGATATCGTTAACCTCCCTGGCGATACTGATTCTGTCCCAGAGCTTTGAAATATATTTCCCAGCTATGTCTGTACTGAAATTCTCTCGCACAAAATCAACCGCTTTACAGCGAATAGAAGGGTTGTTGTCGACCCTATTTAAGCAAGCGATTATTGCCTCTGCCAGTTTTTCAGGTGTATTATGTGAATATATCAGGCCTGTACATCCATCAGCTATAGTAGCAGCCGTACCTCCAGCATTATGAGCAACAGGAATACACCCGCATGCCTGTGATTCCAGTGTAACCATCGGAAAAGTTTCAAGCTTAGAGGGCAGGACAAGTAAGCTGTGCCTGGAATATATTTCCGGCATATCTTTATTGTTAGCATAGCCGTGAAAATACGTGCCTTCCGGTTTTGTGCCTTTGAGTTTATCTCCATAGGCATCTCCACCACGCCACATTGAACCATCCCCATAAATGTGCAGTTCGGCATCACTTATCTGCCGGCGGACCAATCGGAAGGCATCTATGAGAATATGAACACATTTATGCTCATGTAATGCACCAGCATACATTATAGAGTGGCCATTTCTGCTAACATCTTTTGGCGAATATACATCGGTATTAATAAGATTAGGAATAATCATTAGCTTTTCATCACCGATGACATCATTGTGCAGCGATACCCTGTGTAAATCCGACAAACAAATCACTATGTCGAAATCGCTCATATGTGATAACGATACGAAGTCTTTGGCCTGCCAACAGTGCTGCCACAGTACCCAAATTTGTCCTCTGGGCTTGGTCAAACCTTTGAAGTAGCGAACGTGGGTTGCGAAGAAAACCATATCAAAGTTTGCAAGGAACTCTGCTCTTTCATTTGGTTTCGGCAACGGAATAATTTTTAAGGATTCATATCGCTCAGGATGACATACGAGATCCCCGGTTATATGAACCTCTATATCGGGGTTTTTTTGAAGCATTTTTGCAATATTCAGTACAGCTATTACCGTTCCTGCAGGACTAGTTTCACTGATGTTGCCTATTCTATCATAATAGAATAGTATCTTTTGCTGACCAACTACCGGTGATAAAAGATCTTGCGCCCAATCAAAATCAGGCCTGATGCTTAAGAGCTTCTCCAAACTGTCACGTGCTCCAGCAAGGTCATCTTGATTTTTCTGTAACATCATCAAGGCAAAGGATGGCTGCCAATCACCTTCTTTAGCCCGTTCAGCAGCTACCTGATAATCTTCCAATGCTTCATGGATTTGCCCCATACATCTCTTTTTTAATCCCCGCCAAAAGTACGCCAGGCCACATTCAGGATACTTCTCAATTGCCTTGTTTATTTTCTCGTATAAATCATCCGGACAAGTTGCAATCTCCTGCCAAGCCCGAACCAAATGCGAAGCCGGAAACAAATCAGGATGACAAGTAGCAATAAATGCCCAGGCTAACTTTAAGTTACCCTTAATTGTCTTATGATACATACTCTGAGGATTTACCCGGTAGAGGAAAAGAGGTTCGCTTATCCGCCTGACAACGGGATTGTGCTTGGAACAGCTTATCCAGAAATTCCAGTCTTCCGGCTGAACAATAACGTTTAACAAATTATCATATCCACCAACTTTGCGCCAAAGATGTTTTCTATAAAGGGACGCGTAAGGCATGGTATTCTTAACCATAACCTGTGAACGGGAATACTCTTCAGGCGCCCATATCTTATTTGAAGCCCCAAACTCCTGCAGGTTAGCAAAAACTATATCCACATTCTGTTCCTGCTGAATAATATCCACAGCCTTTTTCATAAATGTCGGTTCAAACATATCGTCACTATCCAGCGGTAAAATCCACTCATTCGCAGCAGCCAATATCGCTGTATTTCTCGCATCCGCCAATCCGGTATTTTGCGGCTTGTCGATAAGCCGAATCTTATGATTTGGATACTTTTCTATTAACTGCCTTGTGACCTCAACAGTATTATCAGTACTGCCATCATTGACAATAACGCATTCCCAATTTTTATACGTTTGATTTATAATAGACTCAACCGCATCAGGAAGATGATGAGAATGGTTGTAGCACGGGATAACTACAGATATTCCAACCGCGTTGTCATCAGCTTGGTTGAAATAAAAGCTGACTTCCTGATGAGCTGCATTGCTGACAAATCCAGAATATTTGCTTACGTCAATAACCGCTCCCCGCTGATAAATTTGCGCTAATCTTTGAGAGCTATAGTTAACATTCACGCCCGACCTGTTCTGCTCATATACATTTTGAACTATATTGGCAGGATTGCAGAAAGTTACACTTTTACGGTAGCAAAGCAGCATTGACCGGTTATTCCTGAACTGTCTGTTTAAAGCCAACTGTGATTCCAGCAAGTTTGGATTTGAAAAACATCGTCCTGACAAAAAACCTAACATTTCCTGCGAGCGGTAAATCGAACTTGAGACCTCCAGCGGATAACCATAATCATGCTCGGCTGTTGTCCAATTAAACTTTAGTATGGAATCTGTTACACGTTCAAACTGTGGGCGTTTCTGTTCGGTATTAAGTGAGTAACAATAAGTTGTGTTTTCTCCCAAACGAAGTGAAAACCCAATCGCGTCAGTCTCACGCTTCAATGAGTCCACCACATCTCTGATGGAAAAGTCGCAGGTATATATGTTATCATCCACCATAAACACAATATATTTAGACGCCCCTATTACCTGTAGTGTCTGCTGTCTAAAATTCCGCTCTTCAATAAAGTCAATATTCTTGAAACATTTTTTCAAATCTTCATATTGGCCTTTATGCAATGGGGAAGTGGTTTTGTAAAGTACTGTAATATCGAAATTGTTACTGTCTTTACAATGCAACAGAAAAGATTCTATTGTTGCTCTAAGTTGCATTGCCCTATCCTTACTGAAGACCAGAACGGCAGTATTCTTTTCGGGCTGTTGTTCACTCTCCTTCTGAACATCCTGTGCCCCATCGGCTTGCGGTATTTGTACCAGGCTTGGGGTACTCGATACGCTCTTATTACGTCGCAACTGCAGGTAAAGCTCCTCATACCTGTCAGCCACAGCTTCCCAAGTAAGGTTTTCCTTCCACTCCTTCCATCCGTCTTCCGCGAGACTCTTACGGATAATCTCGTCATTCAGTATTTTGTTCGCATACAACGGCATTTTATCAGGCGCACATACAACGCCGCCTTTCCACTCGCGCACATTCCCGCAATCAGTGGAAACAAAAGGAGTTCGTGACGCCTTTGCTTCAATAATTACCAGAGGTGAACATTCCTTATCAGAGCCAAATAAGAATATATCCGCCTGACAATACGCCGCTAAAGTAACTTCCCGCGGAACATCGACCAAGAATCTTACATTCAATCCCCTCGCTTTTGCCTTAAGCCCATTGAGTAAAACACCCTGCCGGCCAATAAATACCATCGTAAGGTCAGGCCTGTTCATTTTCCGCAGGCACTCTATAACTCTGTCCTGCCCTTTGCCTGGAAAAAAGTTAGCAACACATAAACCTAAATACTTAGTCTTAATTTTATATTTCATGCGAAAGTCAAATGTCGGCATCTGTGAGAATTCTTCTTCGCACACACCATTTGGAATTATTACGCTATTATTAAACCCATAATTCTGAGCAAATTCGTAATCCTGATATTGTTTCGAGTGATAAACAGCCGCATCATATTTAGGCAAATATATTGGTATCACTCTGTTGAAATAATCCGCGAATTCCGGTAACTGCAGTGTATTATTGTCGCTAAGTGCTGAATAACCGCAAGGCGCTATTATATTAATCCTCCTTTTGCTTGTTTGTTCCAATGTACCAAGCGCCAGGTCTGTGGCCCACTGCTGAGCTGCGTAATTAAACACAACATCAGCCTGATGATTAAGGAGAAATTGCTGGTAGCGGTCAACGTCATTTCCACTGAATCCTTTTGCAAACGCCCCGCTAATATTAAATTCTTCTATACGCACCCCATTTAATTCTTTAAATGTCCGCTCAGCCAGCTTTGTTGTTGCAACTGTCACCTCGTGCCCGCGTTTAACCAGCCATTCTGACAGTTGCTGGACCACCTTTTCAGAGCCACCAATATGTGGTTCGTAAAACTCCACTGTATTGAGTATTGACAGTTTATCTCTCGGTTTGGAGCCGCTTTTGGTCGGACGTGATTTATATAATTGTCTCCCTTCTCGTTTGTGTAATCTGTAATTCTCTCGAATTCTATCAGCAGCTTCCATAACTTCGCTCGCATGTGTGTTGCCGATACTTTTCGGATGTAAACGAATTCTGTGTAAAACTTCAGGGATATTTGCCAACTCAAAGTCGGCCAATAACGCCCGGGCAAAAAAATCATAATCCTGTGCAACTGGGTATTCTTTGCGGTAACTTCCAATTCTTTTAAATACGTCCCTACGTATCAATGATGCACTATGAATCATCGAATTTAATTTGTCGAACGTCTCACGAATTCGTTCGGGCTGCCATTCTATGGTGGGTTGTCCCTTACTGTTACCTTCATCATCAAAATATTCGGCGAAACAACCAACTACTGCTATTTCAGGACGAGTTTCAAGATACCCAACCAATCTTTCAAGTTTTGTCGGCAGGGATATATCATCACTATCGTGGTTCATCAAATATTTGGAGTTGGGACTGCAATTTCTAATAGCTTCATTTCTTGCTTTAACAACCCCGACGTGAGACAGTTCTATTATTTTAATCCTACCATCATTTTTTTTATAGCTCTTTAAGATATCTATTGTTCCATCTTCAGAACCGTCATCAGATACGACTATTTCATAGTTCTTAAAGGTTTGATTCAAAATAGAATCAAGTGTCTTGGCCAGATATTTTTCTGAATTATACACCGCCATATAAATCGAGACGGCTGGAGAATTGTATCCAAGACCTGATGAATAAGAATTTGATTTAATAAATTTAAATTGTACTTCCTGATGGCACGATGAAGGGATGAAGTTAAGAAATTTGTTTATGTCGATTCCGTGCCCGTCATCATACATCCTGGCAAGATTATTAGAGGAATATTCTCTCTTGTTTCCGCTTCGATTATCAGGAAAAACATCCTGCACAACATTAACTGGATTACAAAAAGCAACAGAGCACGGGAAACAAAGAAGATTTTTCCTGCTATCAGCAAAAGTGTCTTTACTTAGAGCAATTTCAGCTTCTAAGGTGTTTGGGTTTTGAAAATCCAATTTAGTTAATAAAGGCAAAATATCATGAATTCTATAAATAGAACTGGATACTTCTAACGGATAACCAAAATAACCATTTGCACCTGTCCAGTCATATTTTAATACTCTTCCTCCTACATTTATAAAAGATGGTATTATCTGCTCTGAGGAGGATGGGTAATGGTAGTTGATATTCTTTCCCAAGCGTAAAGAGAAACCAAGAGTATCCGAATTTTTTTGTAATGCTTCGATTATTTCCGACAAACAGAAATCTTTAACAAAAATGTTATCATCCACCAGGAAAAGTACATATTGGAAATGCTTGAGATTAGATAACAATTGCTTTCTAAAATCATTTTCCTCAATAAACTCAATGAATTTGTATTCCCTAATTAGTTTATTATAAGATTCTTTATGATAGTTATTGGAAACTTTATAAATCACCTTCAAATTCACATTCTGCAGGTCTTTGCAATTCAATAGAAAAGACCGTATTGTAACATCCAACTGCATGGCCCTGTCTTTACTGAAAATTACACCATTAACCAAACCTGATGAGCAGGTCGTACCAGATTCATCATTATCCGGTCTGGTGAGAGGCAGCGATTTTTTGTATCCAATCAAGTAATGGTTATCGGGAAGATGTGCGATTGGATAGCTTTCCCAGGCAAGATCAATTTTGCTCTTAGCCAAGCGGCGAAAATAATGAATATTGTTAATCTGGCCAAACTGGTTCTGATATGCAATTAGATAATAATCGGCCCTTGAAACAAGTTCGAATACGCGGTCTCTGATTTCCACAGGTGCCTCGCTCATCGACCACAATGCAATAAAAGCACAATCTGCAGCTTTGTGATTTAGCTGCTCAGACAATTTGTTCATATCAGAAATCAAAACTATTCTGGTGGGGGCATCAGAGACATCACCATAGCTAATGTACCGCTGAAAACCTACGCAACTAAGAAAGTATTCCTGCAGTGCGCTTAACTCCGGCAGGTCATAAATAATGTAACGTCCTTTAAAACCCAGCTGATAAGCCAGTCTGCACATGCTTCCATAGCCGCCGCCAAATTCCACAATTTCAGCCAACTGATCTACCTGACATTCAGCTTTTTGCTCCAGTTGCGCAAGACTATACGCGTGATGTATCAGGTTACCACTGCTTTCAAGATATGGCCCATATAGCTTTGGATTACCAATCTGGGACTCTCGAATGGCCCTGTGCCATCTGTCCCAATCAGGCAGACTCTGTAAAAACTGCAACTCTTCAATTTTAGCTTCATGGAACATCGTTGCTACAATGGGCTGCCAATTGAGAAAATTGCTGAGGTCATCATTCAATATCATTTGACGAATACTATTTCTACGTTCAATCCATTTAGCCTCAATCCTGGAGCTGTTCACATCAGTGGAAACAGAACAATCAATTTGCTTTATTCTTTTTCTAAGTAACTGGGCATGCTGCTGAGACTTAGTTTTACGAGTCTGTTGCAAAGCAGCAAAAAGTTTTCGTATCAGTTCGTTTTGTGGATGTGCCCGAATAACTTCACGCTTTATTTCTTCGGCGATTTGAGTATTACCCTTAGCGTACTCGGAGCGGGCAAGATAGAATTTAATTCGCCAGCGATCGAGCCCAAGGTTAATAGCTCTTCTGTATTCATCCGATGCCTGCCGGTAACGTCCCTGTGCCTCCAGCGATAATCCATTCCAAAACATATATTTCTGCTCTGCATAAAATGCTCGTCTTTTAGCGCTCAAATCAGCAAATTTTTCATGCCCAAGTTTTTGTAATGTTTCTTCCGCCTGCAGTACTTCCTGGATAGTTCTTTCGTTACAACCCCCAAAATCTGAGGCGCTTATCAAACACAGTTTAAAAACGTCAGTATATTTACTGGGATGCGCAATTGCGGTCATCGTATTTCTATCAAAGTTTTTATTAACTTTTTTCTCGCAAACGTTAAAAAGAACACTATAAGGATTAAACTTTATTTTGAAACCTGCCCGCTGAACTCTTCGGCACCATTCAACATCTTCACCTTCGCGATGGAAAAGCTCCTCATCTAAATTATATTTCAGAAACAACGCTTTTTTCGTAATAATCTGTGCACCATCGACCCACATTGTAAGGTCCCAATCGTTGTGGTCTAAATTACAGCCCACGTATTTACCGTTGATTGCAGTTGCAACCAGCGCATCGTTGTGCTTTTCTCTGCCGTCAGGTGAAAATACTCCGCAATACTGAATCACCCAGTCATCGCCAAACTTTCTCATTCCTTCGTACCAGCCGGCAGCTAACCTGATGCGGTCATGGAGAATACACATGTTTTCATAAGTGGCATTGGCTGCAACGATATTCTTTTTCTTAGTCAACCATCCCTTATCATCATTTTCACTAAACTTGATGTATCTTACAGGATATCCGGATGGATTAGCATAAGTGCCGCAGACGATAATCTCGTACTGTGGTATGTTCTGGGCGATAATGCTTTCGATAAGTTCATTTACCCATGCATCACGTTTGCCATTTGTAATAATTCCAAAACTCCATCGGCCTGTTTTGGTGTTCTGATGTGGATATAAATCTGAATGTTCTTCAACGCAATTATAGTATTGATGAATATATCTTTGTTCTAACTGTCTTCCGGTAATACCATTGTGTTTCTGCTCATAAACGGTGTTATAAAATGAATGAATTCCTAAAGAGTTATTAAGAAAAAGAATATTTTTACCTGTATTTTGCGAATAGCGGTTCAGAGGTACCTCATCAAAAGAATCGTAACTAAGTGATCTGTCATTTATTATTTCCTGGTAAGTTGGCAATTTAATGGCAAAAAAACTATTGCAAAAATATGGCCTGTTTTCTTGCATCGGCTTGAAAGATGAGCCGCTTATGCTGTTGAAAAATAAGTTATAAAGCCGGGCAATTTCCTGATTAATATACACTTGGAACTTTATATTCACCCTGAATGGGTGTATTCCTTTATAGACACATTTGAGCTTTCTGACTTCGTTCCAGTAATTATCTTCGTCCCATTCAGGATTTTTATCCAAATAACTGTTTAAGTTAGAATAGTTTGTTCCCCACAAACAATCAGGGACATTTATTCCTTTCAACATATCATACAATAAACTTATTTTTTCTTTAGGAAACAGTAAGTTTATAAATTCAAAGGCTGAAGGGATGCCTGTGCTTAGGTTAACAGTAGTGGCTAAGGAATTATCCTGTTCCAAAACGTCGGGAGAATGCTTTATGAACTTGCGCCAGGAGTCAGGTGATATAAAAATATCCTCATCTGCCTTTATTAAATACTCAAAGTTATTATATTCAGTAAGAACAACCTTGATTTTGTCCAGATAACTGAGTCCGTTAAAGTATCCTGTATGAATGTCAAAGATTGTGGAAAAGGGTTTAATGAACTCCTCAAATTCATCGGAATTTTTGTCATTGGAAAATGCGAAGATTATCCGTCCGGGGAATTTTTCATTTTTGAAGGCAGCGTAGAAGTGCAAAAAAGCGGTTTTAATACTTTCTATGGTTCTAAGATGCGGCAAAAACAACAGCAAATATTTGCTGTTCGGCTCTTCGAGAGCTGAATTAGTATTAGCAGTAGAACTATCTGTATTGGCTAATTCAGAAATCAAATTTTTACCCTTTATACTTGAAGTAGATAACTCCTGCCTCGGAAGTTTCTTACTCAAGTATTCATTGCCCGCGTTCTCATATTCCGACCTCTTGAACGTTTGCATGTGCCTCTTATATTGGTTGATTCCGCAATCAAACAGGGACTTAGGCTTTACCGAACTGTTCATCCCAATCCAAAATTCAGCGTTGTGTCTCAGCGACAAAACATGGTTAGCGTCAGGATTGGTAATATCTTCTATCTTAGGTAACTTTCTTATATAATCTGACTTTGACCACCAAAAATTTCCGGAAAAATGCGGGACAGGTTCGGTTCGCCAATCAACACCGCAGGTATCATAATCGTTTAAGTTCCTTAAACAGTCTTCATATCTTTCAACATTGAAATAAGTCATATATTCTCGCCAATCAGTGATGGCTTCAATATATTGTTTGTCGGCTGATACACCTTTGGTATGGATATAGAGTATTTTGTAGCATGGATTCTCAACTGCAAATCGTCGTAATTCCTTTAATGTATCGAATTCAAATCTACTTAAATCTCCGTTTTGGTACAGAATTTTAACCTTATTTAAATTCAAGTTGTTTACCGGCCGATTGCCGACTATTCCGACAAATAGTCCGTATAGTAAATCATATAGTCCGCTCTTTTGTATGGCGGTTATAAGTTCGTCAACTACGTCTTGATAGTTCCCAACGGTTGCGACATGAAGAAAGACAACACACTTATCAATGGAGCTTGTTTTTGGCAACTTCATCAGGTTTATATTGAAGTTCTTTTTCTCAACCTCCACATATTTTTCCGCGATTTTTACACTCTTGTCGTAAATTAAGCCATGAAAAGGTTCCAGATCTCTAATGATATTTTTTTTACCGATGAACGGGAAAGGCGAATAGATATCATATTTGTCTAAATCACTACCTTTGTCCAAAGCTTCCATTAGTATTTGATCTAAATGTGCTGTCTCAGATTCTGTAAACTTTTTTGTCAGGTGGTCTGTGCCAAAAATTTTAGATTCGAACAGGCTGTTTATGGCTGTCCCATCATTTTCCAAACAGTCGTATGCGAATGAAATCTTATTACCTATTTGAACACCCCAAAAGCCCTTCTCAAGGAACTGGTCTGCTAACTTCATCTCTCCATCATGATCATCGTTAAACTGCCAGTCAATGGTTCCTAAAGTACTTGTTTTTGCGAACCATATAGGCGCTCTTGAATGACTGGGTGCAAAATACTTGGTTCCACTCAGATTGTTCATTATTTGAGGGCTGACGAAACCAATTCTCTCATGGTGGTCCAATAGTGTAACAGCCTTTAAAAGCCAATTATCGGATTTAATAAACACGTCATCGGAGATAAAGGCGAAATATTCGTACAGGTGCTTATATTTGTTAAAATAAAATCTATAAGCCCCAAAGGCTTTATGAGGGATGTCATTGCCATTTATGTCTATTTTGTTCTCATAAATAATTCTTCCATATTTATTAAAAACATTATCCTTATTTACGCCCTGGAAATTTCGATGAACGAATATTATGTCATGATGAATGCCTGGCTCGCAGTTATGGTACGTTGGCCAAAAACATGAATTTTGTTTTTCGCTGCCTCCTAAGAAGATTATCGCAGTGTTGTTTTTCACGAATTTTCGCCTTATTGATTAGGAAAAAAGAAGAATTTAACTGTTACGTATTTGCCATTTGACAATACGTCTGTGGCGATTGTGCCTATCCTGCAATATTAGAATTACATAAAATCTTCTCGGTAAACGAACGTGTAGCTTTTTCTGATACAGGCAATTTCTCGAACTTTTTCAAATCCGACGGAGTACCTAATCCATACATTCCATCAGCTTCCCGGCCGATGTTGTAATAGATAATTTCCATTCCATCTGCAATCATCTCATTATAAGCCGGAGCTACATAAAACTCGTTGTTCACCCTTAAATTTTTAGCAATCATCCTTTCAGCCGCATGGACAAAATCAGCGCCTCGGCGATAATTGTAAATTCCAACCGTAGCTTCATTAGATACAACCTGTTTTTCAACAACAGCACGAATTTCCCCTGATTCATCAAAACAAAGATACGACCATTTAGAGTCATTCGCCCACATAGTCATGATAAGTCCGTCAGCATTGCCAGGTTCTATAACTTCCAAATATCGGTTAATATCAATGTCCACCCATTGGTCACTATTAGCAATCATCAAAGGAGTATCGTTATCGATAAAACTCTTTGCCAGCAACAGGGTACATGCGGCACCTTCAGTCACACCATCCGTTAAAACAATTTTGCAATTGGGCGCCCAAGCTTCGAGTTTTTCATCAATATGATATTTTTGCAAATGCTCGCTCAAACATATGAAAATGAACCTGTGTTCCTGCACAGGACACAAATTTTTAATTACAAGACGCACCATAGGAATACCTCTGACCGGAATCAAAGGTTTGGGCAGAGTGTATCCGGCACTTAGAAAGCGGCTGCCCCTGCCGGCCATAGGGATAACGATATTCAGCATGCTATTGACCTCTCTGATATTTGTCGTTATTGGCACCAGGAATTTTAACAACAACATTAACCGCATCTTCCAGCGCTTTGAAATCTGTGGCTTCGCCCGGCTCCATCACGATAATATCACCTTCTTTGTGGACAATCCCATTCATTTCAACGGTACCACAAATCATCACCGTTATTTCAGTAGCGATTTTGTGATGATGTCTTTCTTCCCCATCGCCTGCTTTATAGCTTTTAACCGCAACTTCCACATCATTGGTTTTATAAAGAGACGGCTCAAAATTCCCTACAAACCAGCCGTTCACCATATCTTTTAGTTTTGCCGTCTTCACAATTATCCTTTAGTGATATCCGAATAAGTTATTCATGAGAATTACAACCTGATACGCTGTTCGTACTCTTTGATTTTTTGAGGCATATAGAACGTATGGTAATTCTCATTGCAAATAATGTATGTCTCAAGGTTCATATTCTTTAATATCATTTCATTGAGTGTCGGGGCTATATAAAACATCCCATCGAAGCTGGCGTTTTTCTTTATGTTTTCCATCGCAGCACTGACGAAATAATGACCCTTTTTGAAGTAGTAGAAGCCGGCTATCGCAAGTTTGCTCAGGGGTTTCTTTTCGGCAGATTCGACAATCTTGCCGTTGCTATCCAGTCTTACATAAGACCACCGAGGATGTATGGTTTCAAAACATATCACAGCCGCATCCAGATCTCTGAGCTCGAAGTGATTAATAATATGATTAAGGTCCTCCTCAATAATCTGGTCACTATTTGATATCACCAGCGGCTGGTCATTATCAATGTGCTCTATTGCCATCAATGCACTGCATACCGCCCCTGCCGTATTGCCCCGTAAACGTACGATTTCGCAGTTCCCATCGGTTATCAGCCTCAAAACATTATCCAGATGATACTTCGAACAGTCTTCTATCCTGACCACAAAGATAAACTTCTTTTCCCTGTCGATAGTATTAAGGTTTTCGACCGCCAATTGAACCATCGACTTGCCGCCAATCTCAATCAATGGTTTTGCGAACGGATATTCAGACGAGTCAAAAAACGTTGACTTCGCTCCTATGGGCATTAATATATTCAACATCAGTCCCGTCCTCTATTTCATGAATCCGATTCATGATATTAACATAATTAACATCTTCGACGTCATTAACCTGCAAAAGATGCGCACCGCTGGACAGTGCTGCCTTGATACCTTTTTCATTATCTTCCACTATAAGGCACTCATCAGGCCCCAGACCAAGCCGTTCAATCGCTGCAATGTACATCTCAGGGTCTGGCTTTGGCTTTGAGATGTCCTGGTTTGAAAGATAAAAGTCCAGATATTGAATCAGGTTGGCCTTCGTTACCATTGTTTCAACGCTTTTCCTTACCGAGTTCGAGCAGACAACCAGCCGATATCCTTCATTATGCAATTTACTCAAAGCATATTCATGATAGAATGCCGGCTTGCACCGCGTATAAGCCATCTCCATTGTGTATTTTTGTTTTAGGTCATTAATGAAATTATGAAGCTTATTCGGAAGTCCCTGCTCCAGCGACAGCATTTTCAGTTTTTTTCGCGTCGGCAATCCATCATATGTAACCAAATGGTCATATCTGCTTATACCCATACCAAATGGCTTCAAGGCCTTATTTAACGCCTCGTAATGCCAATCTTTCGCGTCAATAAGCACTCCATCCATATCGAATATCACCGCTTTTATCTTACGCATCGAAATATTCCTTCGCTTTTTCAGGCTGGTCCGTGCAAATCATTAATTTCCCATTCTTTAGTTTTCCATCAATCGTTTTGTAATCATTCCATTCCGATTGATTCTCTCTGCCATGAATTTCCGGTGAAACAATACACACTTTTTTACCCGTGTTTATATGCCCTGTTATCACGGACTCGTCAGACCAGTGCGCATGAAACTCATCCAACCATACTCCATCCGCATTTTTGTAAAAGCTCGGTTCATGTTCATACTCACTTTGTCTGGTAAAGACTTTAAATCCCTCCTGCAAGTAGCCCAATCCGTCTGGAACGGACATATCAAAAACAAAATAGTTTTTTATCTCATACTTTTCGAGCAAAGCCTTGAGCCTTTGCTGTAATCCGGCAGCTTTGATGTTAAGAGCCAAAGGCAACATCTTGCTAAATCCACGATACAGCCCAAAAAAGCTTTCGACTCTTATACAATCTCGGTTCGCAATGTTATGACTGATTACAAGTTCGTTCTCATAGTCCCTGATGTCGGTCTCGGTACCAAAACCCATATTAAAAGACCGCTCAAACGCAACAATCTGATTCTTCTCGGAAATATCTTTCCAATATCCTCTATGAGATATTATTATCATCCAATTTATATTCCCGATTTAAGCCCAGACGTATAATCTAATTGCATTGCTCTTGTTTGCCTGGAGCTAAATATTGCCACGATAAGCCGCAACGGTTTTTTTGCCCTTACGAATTCGACTTAGTTGTCCACTCGTTTCGCTTTTCTTGGCAGATATGGTCACAGATAGCTGTTCATATAATTTTAACAATTTCTCCCGTTGTTTCTCAAAGCCGGTCTGTTTAAGAAGGTCTCCCTTTAAAATTAACTCTATTAGAGAACCTGCCTGCTCACCTAAAGATTCAACACCTGTCATGTCGCCCTTATGGGCCAGTCTTATCTGCTTTTCCAGCAGCGTTTGCAAATCACGCAGCAAATCTCCATTTTTGTCCGGAATATTTTTAGCGTTGTCATTAGTCATTCGTATTTACATTACCGTTTGCTTTTGTTGAGCCAAATTATGTTCTACTTCTTCCAGCAAATTTGCTGCATCTTCGTTATCAGGGTCCAGAGTCAAAATACTCATAAGGAGCTTCCTGGACCGCTCGAAACTGCCATCTCTCATATACAACGCCGCCAGAGGAAACATCACGGAGATGTCGCCGGGGTGCATATTTAAATATACCTCTAAATAGTGTATAACTTTCGAGAACGTACCCATCTGGCAGGACGTCTGAAATAAACCAAGAAGGGCTATCAGGTTATCACTATCCAGCTCCAAAGATTTCAGATACATTTTGAAGGCCTGCTCGTAATCAGCCCTCTGCTGAGCAATCATAGCCAGGCCGGCATAAGCTTTAGCGCAACTACCATCCAGCCGACAAGCAACTCTGAAAGCTATTTCAGCATCATCCAACAGATTTTTCTGCAAAGCTACTACTCCCAAACCGACATAAGGTCCAACCTCATCAGGTGCTAACGTAGCTGCTTTTTCGTAATATTGTTGTGCCTGTGTGTAGTTGCCAACGGAACTACAGCAGTCACCAAGTTCCTGCAGGACTAAGTAATGTTGGGTTACATCATTCTGCTGAATGGTTTCATTTTGTGATTCATTGCCAAATTTAGACGTGTGGTCAAAATTTTCTTGTGTTATATCCATAGTAATTCTTTTCCTTCAAGTATTTGCTCAGCTTGTTCGAGTAACTTAATAGCCTGAGTAAAATCCTTTCCTGTTCGCTTGATTTTTGCTTCTAATAAAAATGTGTCCACGGTAGGCCTTTGCCGGTTGATTTCGGAGCAAAGCTCCTGGGCTTTATTGATGTTATTAGCATTAAAAAAGGCTTTTGCCGCCAGAGTCTTCATCCATAGCTGATTTTGATAATGCTCGGCGATGTATTCAAACATCGGGGCTGCCTGCTGCCATTTGCCGTTTTTCTCTGCCAGCTTTGTCTTTTCGAGCAACTGGTCGAATTGAAAAGGAATTTCCTCGGCAAGTACACGCCTTACGAAAATATCGGCTGCTTTTAAAGACTCAAGAATTGCCAAAGAGGGAAACTCTCTGCGAGCATTTATCAAGTAGTCTTTTTTTAACACAACCGCCCACAGCTCATCTGTTGAACCCTCCAGCTCAAAAGCCTCCCTGTCAGATGAGTTATTAATCAAGGCATAAAGAGAATCCTCCACCCAAAAATTTCTTACAGGAAAACCGTTTGGTAATATTACAATGTATTCGCCGTCACATTTGGCAAGAGCTGCATCAATACGCTGGGACTGAGATGCAAATGAATCCACAGACACATTAATTACGTTTGGCATACTTAAACTCTCACAATCGACCTGTGGCAGAGGTAAATAAATTTCATACGGATAAAAAGTATATTGCCGGATAGAATTAAGGGTTTCCTTCGCCCGGTTATCCATCTGCTGCGTAATAAAAATAATTGATAAATCCTCGATTTTTGACCATGGTTTGGCGGGTCTTGTAGTTCGTATCGTAAAAACATTTTTTAGGTATTCGTCTTGGTCTTTACGTCGTTGTATTGATATCCTGTCACATTCGTCAATTGGATGACAATACTCACCTGTGATTTCATATACATGTTGGAAATCAGAGAAAAAGGCCAACCTTCTGGCTATATCCCAATCAATCAGAACATTAAGCTGCTCATTATAAGGCCCTGTTTTTTCTATAAGGGTTCTGTAATGCATAAGTGACACATGCAGAACATGATTATAATACAACATAAAAAACCGGTCGAAGTCCCGAGTTACTTCGACAACTTTGCTGAGAATCTGCCTACTGCCATCCGGCATAATCCTGCAACACATCTTGTACAAGTCACTATATGCAACCTGGCAATCGGTTTGATTTTCAAGGACATCGACCAGTGTTTCGATATGATTGGGATAATATAAATCGTCATCATCAAGATAGGCGATATATTTACCCTCAGCTTTACTTAGGGCCTGGTTGAGAGAAAAAGCCTTTCCAAGGTTTTGCTTCCGGTTGATATATATCAACCGAGGGTCGTTAAAAGATGCAATTATATCTCCTATATCCCGGCCGCCATCATTTACTATAATAACCTGTAAATTCGTGTAACTTTGCTGCAAAACACTGGACAGGGCCTCGGCTAAATATCGAGGTCGGTTAAAAGTCGGAATAAGCACACTGACGACCGGACCGATTTTTCTTTCATAGTTTCCTGCCATTGGGAAAAATCCACATTAGTTTTCAACCAATATTTTATTTGAATCTATTTCAGCCTCGAATCGTGTGAAAAGTTCGTTAATTTTTACCAATTGATTTTTCAGTGAGTAGTTCTCTTCAATGAATCTGCGATACCTTTCGGGCTCGTATGTGTCGGAAATAATTTGCCGACAGAATTCTTCAGATATATTGAACAAAAATTCAGATGGGAATATTTGGTCGGCCCCGGGGAAATTATGAATGACCGGCTTTAGGCCACAGGCCATCCCCTCCAGTATTCCCATCCCCTGGCTCTCAATAATGCTTGTTGAAACAATATAGTGTTTATCCTCAAGCCAGCCGTTTATATCTTCCTGCCAGTTATCAAAAAACACCACGTCGCGAATTTCAAGTGCGTTAACCATATGTTTTAGATACTGTTCCACAACAGCATCCACAAATTGCCCCGCGAAAAATAGACGATACTCAGGATCTGTGTAGTGCAGCTTTTGCATACACTGCAAAACGAAAGCCGGATTTTTTACCATTCTAAGGTCAGCCAAAAAAGCAATATTTTTACTGCTCTGTCGGTTTATAAAAGTGTATTTTTCAAGATTTACACCGTTAGGAATTGTAACTATCGATGTCTGATTTGTAAGGTTCGGCACTCTACTGATAAGTGCATCTTTAACAAAGCTGTTCCCGACATTAACAAGGACATCGACATTTTCCCAGTTAACCTGTTGGGGCCACGGCTCATAGGCTTCGTAGCGGTGCAGTCTTACAATGTTCTTACAAACTTTTGGCAACCTGGAAGCAATTACCGCTAAATCTGTGCACCACTCAAACCAGGAAATATCGCTCCATTTCATTAATTCATAGAGTTGTTCTTCAGTGTGGTCCTGAAAAACCTGCACCTGAAATCGTTGCTTCGTAAACTCGATAATTTCGTTGAGAAATTTGACACCATCGCCACCACAGAAGAAAGCTATCTTAGGCCTTTTGCAGCGAATTACATCAATCATAGGCTTGAGAACATCTTGCCCCGGCAGCACAAAAAGAGAACGAAGTAAAGTTTCGAGTGCGTCGGCTTTATTATCCTGGTTTAAAAAAACATTGGCAGTTCTATTAAGCACATCCACGTTCAATATGCCCAAACGCTGCATCTGATCAAAAAGCTTCTTAGCTTCGCTTGCTCTACCGACCGTAAGATACGCTTCCACTAAATTCCAAATTATCTCGGTAGAATCACCCTGAAGCTTCCTCGCTTTAACAAAGTTCTCAATGGCCTTATTTGAATGTCCAAGGCAGAAAAGAATCGCCCCTGCATCATTTAGTGCCTGCGCATCATCAGGCACCATTTGAAGATGCTCCTGAATGGAAATAAGGGCCTGTTGATATTGACCGGCTTCAGCCAATTTCTGAGCTCTTTGATAATTATTTATATTTGTTTCCATTATTGACCTTCAATTTAATTGCCTTTTTAAAATTAACGACCGGAAAAGTGAAAAAGCAGATAAGAACAGTGCAAATTCCGTACCTTTTGCCCATATCAATATATATTTAATTTCCTGCGGTGTTGTCCCGAAAGACCGTATAAAAATCAAACATTATGTTGTTCAAACAGCCCTTTCCCCACATTTTCAGATGCATATACTCAGCAGCTATGTGATGAAATCCAGCAGCGACATGGACATAAGTCTTGCAGCCATTGATAACGACATCTGATACAAAACCTCATGACGAGATATATCTATAACAACCTGGGCAATGTCCGCCTCCTGCAGATAAGTCACTTCATCCTCAGCGTTATATTTCAGGTTTAACAGAGTATCTTTTAGATTATCCAGAAAGCCAATTTTCGCTCCAAAAGAGGCTTGTCCCTGGACCAAAAGATTCGTAATTTCATCCAGCGAGTCTAATGAATTCATTTGCAGTTCATGCAATTGTGTCTCGGAAAGACCTCTCTCGTTTTCCAATATATCCCGGAAAGTTATAAGCATGTTGAATATATCGTAAGTTCCTGGTATACGAACAAGTTCAACTCCCGTACTGCTTATTTCAGTAGTATCAACATATAGCACTTTGCCGGTTCTCGAATCCGTTACAGCTTGGTTTGTTCCCCCCCCTGGCGGGACAGTTACATAGCTTGCTCCGTCATCGATAGACAATTTATAATTAGAGCCATCGTGGATTACCGTAAGCCATACATCACCCGTGACGCTCGATGTACCGGTGCCAGCTTTGGCGCCGGTCTCGCCCAGAAAAGCTGGTGTACCTCGATTATCAGAACGGAAAATATCGTCACCTGCGTAAAAAGCAACAGACTGAACACCGGGGGCTATTTCTGTATTTCTTTGCTCAAAACCACCTTGATAGGTTACGTTGGTGATTTTCCCATTAGTACGTTCAACAGCATAAGGAGCCGATGAGGTATTACTCCCCCCAAATAAATACTGATCCATATGCTCAGTATTAGCTAACAAAACTACTTGTTCAAGTGCATCATTGATTACAATTGCAACTCTTTTACGTCCCTCTTCGTCATAGGTTCCGCTGGCAATCTGAGTTAGATAATTTTTAGTATCTATCAAAATTGTAACTATATCTCCAACAATCGTGGATGAAAGTTCAAGAGATGTAATAACGCTCGACAAGTTTTCCATATAATTTTCCAAAGACCTTTTCTGAGAGTTAAGCCCTAATATCTGGTATGCAGCAGACGGTTTATCAGATGGTCTATTTACATAGGAACCTGTTGCTGCCTGTTCTTGCAAGCGAGCCAAAGCTTTGGTGTGCAACTGCAATGCAAAGCTAATATCATTGTAAATACTATTTAACGACCCGCTCATTATAATCCCATAAATAAATTCTAAAGTTATGACTGTTTATACTATTTCCATAAAACTTAAAATTGCAGACTGAATGGTATTTAAATATTTGGCCATAGCCTGAAACATTTGCTCGTAAATCAACATCTGAGCAGCTTCATCGTTTATATTGACTCCACTTATCTCACCCTGCTGACTGGCAAGGCTTTGAATTATCGCCTCAATATTGTCCTGCTGAATTTGTTTGTTAAAAATCTGCTGACCGATGTCTGTAACCAACCGGTGATAAAACTGTGGCGGTGTCATTTCACTCAGGCTACTTAAAGATTCATCCTTTAATCCTGCTAACCGTAAGGCATTGGTATTATCTGTCATATCCGGCCCCAGAGAAGTTGCTATCCGGCCGGGTGTAGCAGATACATCCGAACAAACGGCTATATCTATAGCGTTACTTCCGGAGAAAAAGGTATTAATCCCAACCGCCGCCAGCACACCCGAGGTATCACTACTGGAAAAGGCATCAACTTCGAAACTATCACCTGCGTTCAAATCGCCCATACTTAGAGATATTTTGATTCCATTACCTATATCGAGTTTATCGCCGGCGGCATAACCGGCACCAACATTCAAATTTGCTACAACATCACCAACACCATTTCTCACTTCAAGCTGTAAACTGCCGTTGCCAACCGTATCTGTGCCTATTACCGTGAAGGTGAAAGTTTGATTGTCAGTTCCGTTATAAATACCTGAAACAGATACGTTTGGCGGCGAGGCGCCAGTAAGATTACTCACGGTAGGAACAGGCAGAACACATGGGATAAAGTCAAATGTATAATCCACACCTGCCTGTATATATAACCGATTATCAGCAACCGATGCAGACAGACCGGTAATTGCTGAAATATCCGCAGCTATCGTCGTAAGCGAATCTGTTGAAACATTAATATCAATTTCATTTCGTGTTATTTGCCCCGTGCTTGTATCAGTAACTCTTATATATATTTTCCCATCGGACACAGGAGGGACAAAATCGGCTAAGTCTTCGCTAACCATTCGCCAGCCATTCAATTGCGTAAAGGAACCTTCTGAACCCACTGCCTGGACATGGTACTGGTTTACTTGTTGTATAATTGCGGTTGCTAAACTGTCGAGGTTGCTGCTAATATCCGCTACAATACTGTTCTTCAATGTTAATAATCCCCCAAGCTGGCCTCCTTGTACTTCAATGTCATAATTACTTGCCCCGGCAATCGAGATACCAAGCATGCCCTGCTCTTTCAAGCCTACTTCCAATTCAGACGAAGTTGTACCTACTACCGCAGGCAAACCAGCTATATAGACATCAACCACTCCATATTCCCTCTGTTGAGTCTCTACTGCAATTAATTCAGACAGATCATTTATGAGCTGGTCTCTTTGGTCTCGCAAATTATTTGCTACACTACCAACTATTTCCATTCTCTCTATATTGTCGTTAAGGCCGGCAATCCGACCTGTTATTGTATTAATTTGTTCGATTATGTTTTCGGCTTCCAATCTGATTTGCGTCTCCAACTTATTAAGAAACTCACTTAACGTTCTAAATTGATTAGCCATTGTCTCGGCGGCGCTTATAACTTGATTCTGCCATATGGCTTCAGCGGGATGGGTCGACAGGTCCTGAAATGCATTAAAAAACTCATCAATAGCTGTGCTCAATCCGCTACCAGATGAAAGCTCTCCGAACGCTGTTTCGATTGTTCGCAGTGCAGAGAATTCACGTGAGATTTGCCCCAATGATGACTGTTGCCTGAGAATCTCCTGCTCTAAAAGTAAGTCGATAACTCTTGTAACACCGGTAATATTGACGCCCCCTCCAATCAGTATCGGCCCCTGTTGTGATGAGTATGCAGGATTCAGTTTTATTCTTTGAAGGTGATATCCCTCAGTAGCCGCATTTGCAATATTGTTGCCGATTATATCAAGCGCTTTCTGAGCAGCATCGAGACCACTAAGTCCTATGGAAAAACCTTCCATTTTTTAACCCACTTATCCTTTACAATTTAAATTCTGCCCAAACTCAACCCATAGTTTAATCAAAACTGCATCATAATCGCATATTAACAAGTACCGTGTCGGTTTGTCGTTTAGCTGTGCCATTAACCGTGTATGTAATCGTTCCAGGTTGACCAAGTCCAAAAATACTCTTCAAAAGAAGATTGTTAAACCTGGCACACTCCGCTAAAAGAAATGAGGTGCTTATATACTCTTCCTTAAGTCTTTTAACTAATTCTTTTAACCTTGTTTTTCTAACGGTTACGTCAGCTTGCTGTTCTTCCGGCAAATTAGCTTCAAGCATAGATAATGTCATTTCCTTTAAGTTACAGCTCAAGACAACAGCTAATTCTTTCCGTATTGATTGCCGTTTCAATTCATGGTTTTTATATTTGTCAGACTCGGACTGTATACGCTCAAGTAATTTGCTTAAAGCCTTATTGTCATGTTTGATAGTCAGGCTGCGCAGCTCATTTAAATAAGATACACTCTGCTGTAGATGTTGGATGTCTTTATCTAAAACAGCCAAAAGCTTGTCAACTTTGTCTTTGATTTCGATTTCCGCTGTTTTCATATGCTCCTATCCAGTAACTCTGTTTCTTGAGTTGTCTGTTTAAAACCATTTAAAGATTGATATAAAGCTTTCCACAGTCCGAAACCACCGGTGTTTGCAAGTCCCTGGGCCAGGTAAAACCAAAACATCCCGTATACCTGCCTACAAGCCCCATCTTTGTCAAAGCCCCAGTCACCAATAGTGTCTTTCATCTGATCTAATACTTTATTGATTAAAAGCGATTCAAAATCTTTAGCTATTTGCTCTTTTCTTTGTTCTGAGACTTTATCACTGTTGCTTAATTGCTTCAGCTGCATCGGCCCTGTGAAGGGTTGGATTAGCATCAATTCAGCGTTATTCATAAAATTAAATCCCGATTTCCATTGTGTAATTAATTACAAAATGGGATTCTGTTACATTATCACCAGCTTAGCTTGAAGAGCACCGCTCTTTTTAAGGGCATTAAATATCGCTATCATATCCCTCGGTGTTGCTCCTATTGCATTTAAAGTTTTAGCCAGCTCTGAAATAGTAACCGACCTGGATATAGGAATCAGATGTCCTTCTTTTTCTTCTACTCCTATTATTGTTTCCGGAACTCGTTCCGTCGTGCCGGCATCAGAGAAAGGAGCGACTGGTTGAGAAACAATCTCGGTTTCCTTGATTTTTACAACAAGGCTGCCCTGAGAAATCGCCACTGCTGATATTCCGACATTTTCTCCAATTACAATGGTTCCGGTACGTTCGTTAATAACTACCACTGCGGGGGTATCAACTTTCACTTCTTGCTGGGTAATATCATCTATAAAGCCAGCTATATCTGCCTGGCTAATCTCATTTGGGACTTTAACCCTAACAGTTCCCGCATCACTTACCAAAGCACAGTCAGAAAACACTCGGTTAATGGCCTCGCTTATTCGGTATGCAGTTGAAAAATCGCTGTTTCTAAGATTAAACGTAATAATTCTATAACCAGCAATATTCTCAACAAATACAGCTATCTCTTCCTTTTCAACAACCGCCCCATCAGGTATTCGTCCGACAGTCTGGTGGTTTTTTGTCACCGAAGCCTTGTTGCCAATAGCAGCCCACCCACCTATCGAGACTCCCCCCTGAGCTACTGCATAAATCTGACCATCAAGACCTTCTAAAGGAGTTGGCAGAAGCATCCCACCTTGAAGGCTTTTTGCATCCCCTATAGTAGATACATCAACATCAATTCTTGAGCCTTCTCTATTAAAAGGTCCCAATTCCGCCATAACCATTACCACAGCAATATTGCCACCGGCTAAATCCGATGGACCCAGAACTATGCCTGAGTCACGAAGTATGCTTGTTAGTATTTGTCGCGACAGAATTGTTGTATCACCAGTTCCGGAAAGACCAATCACCAAACCAACGCCTTTAAGCGGATTACTGCGAACTCCCTGAATGTCCACAATGTCTTTTATTCGCTCACCGTAAACAACATTAGCAAAAATCAAGCAAATTATAATTAAATAATTTACAAGTTCCTTTGCGCTTTTATACTTTTGTGTTCTTGTAGTTCTTTGTGAATTCATAAGTCAATTACCACTGCATAAGAAAGGAAAAACTACCTGACCTAAAATGGCCAGAGAATATCAAATATTCTCCCAAGCCAACCCGGTCTATTATATGGTTCAGATATGCCCGTGTTTTTGGTTAGTATCCGAAGGTCCGCAACTTGTTCACTCTTGACTGAATTATCAAATGCAATGTCACTCGGCTTCACTATTCCGCTTATCTCGATAATCTGCTTGTCACCTGCGATGTCTCGATTACGTGTCCCCATAACAACAAGATTACCATTAGGTAAGACATCCATAACAACTACAGCTATTCGGTCGACGAAACTGCGCTCATCTTTATAATCAGAATTGCTTTTCAGTTCATTAGAGGATTCGGCCGCCATAGTAAAGCCCGGCATATTGGGCAGTATACTGTGATTTTCAGTTTTGATTCCCAGTTCCCCATTAAAGCTCGATGACTTATCAACTTCTTTTTTCAGGTTTCTCTTGGTTTTGTTATCGACCTTGCTGTCTTCACTGATTTTAATCGTCAGAATATCACCTATCTGGCGTGCTACATCGTCAGCATACTGCTCTTTCATATTCTTATCCCTTTTGGCCCAGATAGACCCTGCCTTCGAGCAATTGGTCGAACATAAAATAAAAAACATCAGGGTTAACATTGAAATTACTTTGTTACTCATCTTTCATCCTTTTAGAATATTGGTTCCACGGTTCCATCTTCATTAACTCTTGCCAAAATTATCCGCTGTGAGTCTATATTTCGGACCTTTATATATTCGCCACCTCTGGCTTCCTGCAGAGCTTTTCCGATGGCCGTCACCATAAGTTCCGGTCTATCGACGCGAATAACGACATTTTGATTTCGCTTAATAACAACTTTAGATTTGACTGGAGAGAGCATGTATGGGCGAAGAACAGTATTTGCCGGCAACTGACGTTTAGCAACAAGGCCATATGGTGGTTTCCACCCATCAGATCGCGGATAATTTGATATGGTGTTTTCTATTTTTATGTTCTCAGGACTGATAATTGTTCCCGCTGGAATATCAACCATTGTTACTGCTTTGCGACGGTTGTACTTCAAACGAAATGTTACTTCTCGTAATCCTATTTGCCTGCCGTATTGAGATACAAGAATTTGAACTTTAGCCAGATTCGCTGAAGTGCCTCCGACCAAAAGTGGGGTAAGCTTAACAGCTTCGTTCTCTTTAGGTATGATTAAATCATCCGGTATCTGTACCGGGTCTATTTGACAGACAGAATCAGCAGGTAACTTTTCCTTCAAAAAAGCAATTGCCGGTTCAACAAATTCGCTACCTTTGATAATTTGCTCTTGTCGTCTTATCGTTATCTTCTCTGCACCGCTTAACCGCACTTTCGATGCTGGAATTCCACTGCAAGCTAATCTGCTCAGAAGCAGAGACCTGTCAATAACAATCTGTTGGCCAGGTATCGATATTCTTCCTAAGGCAGCCTCTCCTGCCTTAGATACAAGGGCCTCTTCACCCCGGATTATACTAATTCGGCCTAATTTTATATCACTACCTTTTACTGCAACTTCCCTCGGCAGATAAATCTGTAATATTGAACTGTCTTCTAATTCAGCTATTCCAATATCTGCATATACCCGGCAGAAAAATATACACGTCAAAAGTACACAAGCTAAAAGCATACTTGCGTTTTTGCACTTCGATATTCTTATGACTTTTTTTCTGCCCATAAAAATCCCTTAAATAACAATGCTGTTTGCCGTTTTCAGCATATCATCACCGGCCTTTATTGCACGTGAGTTTATTTCGTATGCTCGTTGGGCAGTGATAAGGCTAACTAATTCGTTTACCATCTGGACATTGGATTTCTCCAAAAATCCAGATTGGATAGTACCCAAACCTCCTACACCCGGCGTACCGGTTATAGATGTGCCGCTTGCCGCAGTTTCCGCAAATAAATTATCTCCTTCGCTGGAAAGGCCGGATGGATTTTGGAATTGAGCCAATTGTAGAGTACCAACTACCGACAATGTTCCATCAGCACCAGTAACATTAACACCTCCATCTTTTTCTATACTTACCGAGACAGCATCGGCCGGAACAGCAACTGCCGGCTCAATAGTGTAACCTGCGGTTGTAACTAATTCACCGTTGGCGTTTATTTGCAGTGAGCCATCACGGGTATATCTTGTATCGCCATTCGGTGTAGTTACCTGAAAAAAGCCGCCTCCAGTAATAGCTACATCAAGAGGTCGGCCCGTATTCTGAAACTCACCTGAAGTAAAAACTTTGGCTGTAGAAGCAGCGCGTACCCCACTGCCTATCTCTAAACCACTTGGGCTGTTTATACCTGAAGCAACTTCCGTGCCCGGCTCTTTTAAATTGATATAAAGCAGATCCTGAAAATTTATCTGGCTTCGTTTAAAACCAGTGGTGTTAATATTAGCAAGGTTATTGGCAATAGTATCTACCATCATCTGTTGAGCAGTCATACCTGTCGCTGCTGTAGAAAATGCTCTTAACATTTTATCTTTCTCCTTATCTTAGAGAGATTTAAGCCATAGCTACACTCATAATGCTGTTGGAGGCTTGCTGCTGGGCCCTAATGAAATCCATATTTGCTTCATAGAGCCTGGTTACCATTATCATATCAACAAGCTCATCAATAATTTTAACGTTTGATGCCTCCTGGTAGCCCTGTTTTATAATAACGTTATCCGCAGGAAGAGGTGTTATATCCTGCTCAGGCATTCGGTAACAATTCAGGCCGACCGGCACGAGCCTGCCCTCGTCGTCTTTGAAATCAACAAGCCTGAATTTTCCGATAACTACGCCGTTATTACTGATGCTTCCGTCGCTTGAAACGTTAAGTTTAGCAAGCTCTATACCACTCGGTATTGTGATTGGCCCAGCCTGGCCTGCCACAATTCTGCCATCAGAATCCACTATTTGACCATTTTGATTTACCCCGAATGTACCATTACGGCTGTATAGTGGTCCCTCAGATGTCTCTATTACAAAGAAACCTTTACCATATAGAGCAAAATCCATTGGCCGGTCTGTTTCAGTAATACTGCCCTGGGAAAAATCAAGTGCCGAATTCAATTCAATAGTGCCGGGAGAATATGACTGCTGACTTTCTTCTTGCGCCTCAAGAGCTCTTGAAAACGCATTACAAATTCTCTTATATCCTGCCGTACTTACATTAGCCAGATTATGTGTTATTATTTCAAATTCCTGTGTTAATGCATCAATGCTTGAACTAACCTGGGATATAATGTCTGACAATTTTAAACTCCTCAAACCGAAGCTGTTTCTACAACATCTTCCTTTGTGGTTTGCTCATCACCGGCAGAGAAAGAAATCTCCTTATCCGAACCATCAGCCTTCCAAAAAGCTTCTTTAGCGGCGTTCATCAGCTCATAAACATCGGAGTCGATAAATCCGGTTAATTCAACTGCGATTGAAAAACCGTCCCTCGCAGCTTCAACTTGCCTAACCTCACCTACAATTCCTACTGTTTTCAGCAGTGTTTTTTTTGAATCCCCACGGTCTGGCAGCTTGTCCTGTCGCTGTTCTTCACCCAACTTAAGCACTACCAATACTCTCTCACCTTTTTTTACCTCTGATGGCACATCTGCACATAAACCCAAACCCGCCAGCTCAGTAACAACGCCGGGAACAAACTCCGGAGGTCCCCACTCTCCCTTTGAGGCCTTGTCTGGGCTACCGCCGGGATTAGCTTTCATATTATCTTTGTCTGTAACAATCTCTTTTGAGGAAGGGAAAGGAGCAACAAAAGCCGGATAATTTACTCCAACTCGCAAAAAACGCCGGTTTTCAATAATCTTCAAATCATCATTATATACTTCTAATATTTTTTTTCCCGAATCCTTGTTAGGATTACTCTTAGTTTGCTTATTTTTCGTTTGACGTAAACTCACTATTACCAATAAAACAATCAATATAATTAAAGTAATAAACGCAACAACGACAAACACGCTTTCTGATGTATCATTTCCACTTAAGCTCTTACTCGCAGCCCTCCACCTTTCCGTCGGCGTAAGAGCCGAAATATAAGCATTCAACACTGTTGCTATAATGGGCACTGTCATCATCTTAGCTTTCTACAGTCAGTTTCTACCTGATAAGATTGCTTAACTCTCGCAGTATTTCATTAGCAACTCTAATAGTCCTCGCATTTGCCTGGAAACCGTTCTGAGCCTGTATCATATTCACAAACTCTGTTGCCACATCAGCATTAGACTTTTCCAATGCACCGCCATGAATAGTACCGGCACCGGCGGTCATACCTTGTGTAGCTACAGCCTCTCCCGAATTAGCCGAAGGAATGAAGTATCCACTGCCAACACTTTCAAGACCTGCCGTGTTCTGGAACAGCGATACCTGAAGAGTCGCAATGTTTCTCTTAATGCCGTTAGAGAAAGCACCAATAAGTATGCCTTCATTATTAACTGAAACAGTTGATAGCCTACCTGCCTCATATCCATCCTGCTCTCTCGCTACTGCCGTAGAATTGCCGGCAAATTGTGTCAAGCCGTCCAACTTGCCTACCGTTCCCAGCTCTAACTGCATTGTTTGGGGATTTGATGGGTCATGGGCAAAGGTTATTACAAATTCAGGCGAATCGATACCCGACAAACCAGCATAAGAACCATCATTAGCATCGAATGTTATATCCTCAATACGTCTATCTGCCATAGTGATGTCATAAATGTTTCCGGTTACTGAGGTCAGTACCATATCCCAGGTATTGGTAGTATCTGTTCTGACAAATGCGCCTGAAAGAACGTGCTTACCTCCCAATGTGTCATATACAGTAATATTGATATTCTTAACTTCTTCTCCTCCAACAGCTTGTATCTCAAAATATGCGGGAGTTGTAAGTACACCATCACCCGTGTATGACAGTTCAACATCCGACCTGCTATAACCACCGACATCATCAGTTATTCTGATTTGACCATTAAACAAGGCAGCAGTGGTGCCGCTTAGAACATTAGTATTCAAATGGTCTATAAGGTCACCAAGTGTTGTAGTCGGATCAACCGTAAAGCTAAGACCGCTGGTAAAACCGATGCCATTCTGATGATACCCGGAAATATTAATTGTCCCCGAGTTACCAACGCTTAATTGGCCATCGGCTTCTCCACCACCGCTAAACTGGTCAAGTTGGTCAATTTCTGTAGTCAGGCTGGCCGCATTACCACTATCTTTTGTATAAGAGATGTTTGAAGCTATAATTTGCCTTCGAGGTGTTGAAAACGCTGCATCAGAGCTGAGATTTCCAGAGATAACCATTTGTGACGTAGCGCTTGCAGGCATTGCCACATCATAAGGCACACGAATATTGCTATCTCCAGGAGTCTGAAAACCGTCTATTTCTCCCTCCGAACCGATACGCTGCACTCGAAAACCCGTTGAGGGGTCAACCAAATTCGATTCTGCATCAACCGCAAATGTACCTGCTCGTGTATAGACGTTTTGTTGTCCATCGCTGAGAACAAAATAGCCTTCTCCCTCAAGTGCCAAATCCAAAGGATTTCCCGTATTGATGATATTGCCCTGTATTGTATTGGGGCTTATACCTGATATTCCAACGCCGCTGCCCATTTGCATAGGATTGGTACCGCCGACGTTTGTGGTTGGCTGTGATGCCTTTTTTATGGTCTCACTGAGCAATTCCAAAAAAGTTATTCTGCTTGCCTTAAACGCGGTTGTGTTAACATTCGCCAGGTTATTACCTGCTACATCCAACATTTTCTGATGAGCCTGCAGGCCACTTACTCCGGCTGAAAGTGCAAAAGTCATTTTTATTTCTCCTTATACAATAATAGAATATCAATCTATTAGTTTTTAACTGATATTACATCTTCCAAACTTAGAGCACGACTTACGACCAAATAATTCTGTCCATCTTTTTCGTAAATATTCTCAATTTCTCCACCCCGAGTCTCTATAACACCGGTTTCTGTATTTTCCACAAGGAATGAAACATTTTTACCTACTAATGAGTCGGCGACGTCCTTAAAATTAACTTGGTGACCGTCCACTATCAAAAAGCTATCTCCATTAGCATCTTCATAAACCTGATTAATTATACCTGTTGTAATTTCCGTTGTGCCGCTTTGTGTTTCCCTGAGATATGTAACTTCCTGCCCTATCAACGAATCAGCCACATCCGCCCAATTAAAAGTACGCTTACCTACTATCAAAAAGTATTCCCCCTCAATGTTATAAATTTCATTAACCGTTTCGCTCAACTTCCTGAAGCTGCCCATCCCTGTTCCTTCTAAGAATGAAACATCCTTACCTAACAGTGAATTAGCATAACCTAACTCAGCAGCTGAAAGAAACTTTCCAAAGTTTGAATTAATTGACTCAAGCTGCTCCAGTTCTGAGAATTGCGCCAACTGTGAGGCCATCTCATTGTTATCCATTGGTTCAAGTGGATTCTGGTATTGCAGCTGAGCTATCAGAAGTCTCATGTAGTCCATTCGTATGTCAGTCGCTGCTGTTGTTGCTGTTATTGAGCTCATATATTCGTCTTCTTCCTAAAAAATCCGATGATTAAACAAATCTTCTTTTTTAAATTGTTCGCGACAATAATAGTCCGGGCAAATCTTGTGCAATCGGTATGCCATATTTAAATCATCGTAATTTATATGTTATGTAACGTCTTGTCATAAAAGACCTTAAGTGTATTGTAAATTTGTACAAATATAGAAATCTGTCTTATGAAAAGCCTTTCATAGGATAAACCTTCCTACACCCCAGAAAATTCTGCCGATTTTGAAAGTTTTTAACTCATATGTGTAAAAAGACGCATTTTCATTACTCTACATATTTTTTAAACGATACAAGAAAGTCCTATAAGAAATAGTAGTTTTATCTTTAAAAGAGAAGCTTGTTTACTTTGTTGCTAACTTACTTATGATAACTGATTGACATATCAACTATAATTTTGCTTATATCAAGAAAGTCCTATAATTAAATTAAAACGTCCGATAAGGTTATTAATCATTCGATTACTTCTTTTAAGCAAAAAAATTGTAAGATTATTGGCCCGTCCCATAAAAAATTAAAGTAGCTTTCAATAGTCTGTCGATTTACTTATCTGTATATTTGCAAATATTTATTTCATTTATCTACGAATTATGATCATCCATATAAATTGAGATAATAAGTGGGGGATAACATTTATGGCTCCATAGTAAAATGAATTTACGTATAGTCGTTGCGGTAACTAAGGAAACGCACATCCAGCAGTTAGCCCGACGTATTGGCCAAGACATATTTGTAGCCGATAACATAGCTGAAGCTATAGACATTATTCAGACTGTCAGCCCGGATTTAATCCTATTTGATTATCATTTTACTCCAAGACATATCCACGAATTTCTCAATACGACCTATAATAATTCGATAAATGTCCCCGTTGTGGTTGTTGGCAGTGATGAAACTAATGCAGGCTTGGTCAACGAATTCAAACAGATGGGTATTATCGACTATGTGAACGGGAAACAAGAATACGGCCGACTGGAGCAAATCGCACAACGGATAAAACAACAACGCAAGATTCCCAGCGACAAAAATATCAACGACTTTTTCTTTGAAGACTTCGCAGCTTCTATTTCTATGGTCGGTAAAAGTTGCGCAATCCAAAATACTTTAAAGATGATTAAACTTGTCGCCGCCAGTAGATGTAACCCGGTTCTGATAGTTGGTGAAACAGGTACCGGCAAAGAATTAGCTGCTAAGGCGGTACACATTTTAAGGTGCCCAAATGAGCCCTTTGTAGCTGTAAATTGTGCTGCCCTTACAGCAAATTTGCTTGAAAGTGAACTTTTCGGCCACGTCAAAGGCTCCTTCACCGGTGCTGACCGTGATAAAACAGGTCTTCTTGAACTGGCTGGTAAAGGTACCCTCCTGCTTGATGAAATCTCTGAAATGCCAATGGAACTACAGGCAAAGCTGTTACGGATTATTCAAGAAAAAAACTTTCGAAAAGTAGGAGGTACTAAAACTATCACCTGTGACGCTACAATAATAGTCACCAGCAACCGTGATTTACACAAGGAAATCCAAAATAATCACTTTCGCCGTGACCTATACCATCGCCTAAATATCAGCCCCATAGCTATCGCTCCTCTCAAAGTACTCCAGAGAAAAGAGGATATCCCCCTTCTGGCTGAGTATTTTCTGAGGACATCGACAATTTGTCCTGAAAAACAGAATAAAATAAAATCATTAACCAAGATGGCTATGGAAGCTTTGGAAAAATACGACTGGCCTGGCAATGTCCGAGAACTTCATAATGTTATTGAAAGAGCGATACTGATAGAAACAACAGACAAAATCGGTCTTAGAAGTATTGTAATTAATCCTATGGAATACGCACTTAACACTAATAAACCGACAAGAAGCTACATAAATAATTTTTCATTGGCAAAGGCTGAACGAGAGTTAATTTGCCGGGCTTTGCGAGAAACCAGCTGGCAAAAAACAAAAGCAGCCGCCCTTCTCGGAATAACCAGAGCGACCCTATACGCAAAGGTCAAGCAATACAACATTAAAAAGGGCATATTTGTCGAAAAAGAGCCGCAATATGAGGAACCAGCCTCCCTGCTGTCTGAGCCAATATCTGCTGCATAGTTTCACGTCCTTAATTAAAAGCCAATGTCAGAAAATCTATCGGCTCGTATAGAATCCTGACATACCTGCGAAATACAACTTGTCTAATATAAAACGACTAAGCGATTTTCCTGTTAAAAGCCCAGTAATTACACCAACAACAACGCCTTCACCCAAGTTTGGCACATTTATTGCTCAAATACACAAACAGGTAGTGAAATATGCTCTAATTTTAGGTTAATCTGTCCCGATTTATCGAAACTAAGCCGAGAGCAGAATAAAAACTTATGGCTAAGAAAAAGCCAAAAAAAATTCCCGAAAAAGGTCCTTTAAAGAAGCCACCAAAACAGGAACCTTCAGTCGAACCTCAGGATAAGCCATCGAAACAGGAACCTTCAGTCGAAGCTCATGAGAAGCCACCAAAACAGGAACCTTTAGTCGAAACTAATGAGAAGCCATCAAAACAGGAAACTTCAGTCGAAACTCATGAGAAGCCACCCAAACAGGGAGCTTCGGTCGAAGCTCAGGATAAGCCATCGAAACAGGAACCTTCAGACAAAGCTCATGAGAGGCCACCCAAACAGGAACCTTCAGACAAAGCTCATGGGAAGCCATCAAAACAGGAACCTTCAGTCAAAGCTCATGAGAGGCCACCCAAACAGGAACCTTCAGACAAAGCTCATGGGAAGCCATCAAAACAGGAACCTTCAGACAAAGCTCATGAGAAGCCGAAAAAACGCAATATATCCACAAAAATATCCACAAATGATAAAAAGGTTGTCGAGTCTACAGCCCAAAAGAAGCGAGCCCAGGTCACCCAGGAACATCCTTCCAAGATAAGAAACCTATTACGGTTATGGGCTGTGCTTAAGCATCTTTCGATCCTTCAGAAAGTCCTTGCTTTTAGTATTATCATTATTACAGCAATGCTCCTGTATGCTCTACTGAAACCACCAAAGAGAATTGCATCTCATACCGGCACAAGGCTTATTACCCCACAAAGAACTTCGCCGAAAGCTTTAACTACGCATGATTTGACAAAAATTCTGCCTACGCAAGTACAAAAACAACAACTTAAAAATACTCCGGTACAACCATTATCTATAAAAGTAGCTCAAGATTTCTATCTCCAAAAAAATTACAGCATGGCCTACGATATATACAACCAACTCGAGCAGGATCTTGTGGCAGGCAATGAAGCGGATCTGCTAAGAGATTTTCTTCAGTTTAAAATGGCCTTGTGCATAAAGAAAATAGGAGATGATAAACAGGCAAATCGTTTACTCAAGTTAATTTCAGAAAGCAATTCACCTATTTTAAGAATATTAGCCAATTATCATATAAGTCTTATCGAGATTCAAAATGAGCAATACTTAAAAGCAAGAACAAGAGCTTATAAGACACTTGCTCTGATAGGTGCGGTGGATTTGGGCCCAAACATGGCTTTATTACTGCAGCGTAATTGTCACTTTACGATTGCTGAATCCGTTACCAGATATGTTCTTTCATTATGCGATATTGATAAAGAAATTCCCGACCAAATGTGGAGCCAGCCGGAAGATATCGATCCTTTCTATAGCATCTACGATACCTATGTTTTAAATGAGCTTTTGAATTCCGGCTCAGAGCAATTAAGCAAAGGATTGCTTTCTCCACAAATTCAAAAAATCGAGCATCCGGATGCTCCAATACGCTGGTCTCTCACTTGTCACTGGACATCAATTGAAGAGGTCTTGGCCAGATTTGCCGCAAATGCAGAACTTGAAATTATCTGGACTTCCAGTAAGGATGTGATTGATAAAGTAATTAAAGACGCTATTCGCAACCGAGCGTTAAGTCTATATCTGCCGGCAGCAACAACGCGGCAAACTGTTACTACAGCAGCCGGTTGTGTCGGTTTGTTGGCCCAATTAGATGAACAGGGACGAGTAAATATCCATAATCCGGACGAATATAGCTCGTTAACGGAATTCACATCCTTACTTTCCCGGGAGGCCATATCACTGTGGCAGAGATTTTTACTTTCCTTTTACGATGACCGGTGTGTTCCCAACGCTCATTTTGCCCTGGGACTTCTAAAAGCAAAGAGAGGTCAATTTATCGAATCAATCGCGGAATATAAACTAGTAGCAAATCGCTATTCACAAACACATTTAGCACCGTTTGCCCTTTTACAATCCAGCAAGATAAAATCTAATCTTCGCGACTACCTTGGTGCAGGGCAGGACTTAAAACATCTTATTGAACAATATCCTGATAGTGAGCTTTCCGGCCAAGCCTGTTTATATCTTGCCGAGACTTCTATGAAGGGCGGACTTTTATATGAGGCCGCACGGCTTTACCGTAAAGTATATAACCTCGGATTATCACGACAATCACAGACTGTTTCCGCCTTTGGAGCAGCTAAATGCTTCTACGAAATAGAAGATTATGAAGCCGCAGCCAAATGGTTAAACCGATACATCAACCTTTCCAAATACCAAACAAACAGAGAGCGATATTTGATTTATCTCCTTCTCGGTAAAACAAATTTAAATTTAGAAAATTTGCAGCAAGCCTGCAATGCTTTCCAATATGCACTGACAGGCGAACTCTCTAAAGAAGAGTATATAGAAACTGTCTCTGCATTGATAGAAGCACAAATAAAACAGGAACATTTCATCGAGGCCCTTACGCTGATAGACAGCGTACATCCCTGGCAATTCTCACAGAAAGAATCTATAGAGATACTGCTGATAAAAAGTAAAATCCTTCGAACTATGGGGCTGGTTAACAAAGCTGTCTATGTACTTGGCGAAAGAGTTGAATATATCCAGGACACACAATTAAAGACAAAACTCTATTTCGAATTATCTAAATGTTATATTGCACAAGACAATCTTGAGCTTGCTCTTAGAGCCCTGTCGGAAACCCTCATCTTCGTAGAACCGGGACCTCTATCGCACGAAATTGCACTTGAGTTGGCCGATGTTTGCTTAAAACTCGGCGAACACTCGCAAACCATCACCTTATGCCTGCAGCTTTTAGATTCAAACCCCTCATCACAAATAAAACAAAAGGCTTTAAGCACTCTTGCAGCGGCCTATTACCAGCAAAAAAAATATGATAAGGCAACTCTTGCCTTCTTAGGCAGGTACAATGAACTTGAACCCGAAAATGAAAAAGGAATCTTTGTTAGTCCGGATGCCCCCAGCCAATTACTAAACATAGTTCAATAAAATGAAGAGTAAAAATTTACAGCCAACTATGATTGCAGATATTCAATTCAAGACGACTGGTAAGTGGGATTTAGAACATAAACATAAAGCATCAATCACCGAACACCGAGTCTCAGGCTTTTGGGCTTACTTGTGCTACTCAGCATTGCTAATCATCTGCTTGTTGTTAAATCCTGTAATCGCTAAACAACAATTGTCCAAAAGCTCAGAAAAACCAAATGAAAAACTACAAGAAGAAAACCTAACAAATCTTACAGGTTTAGAGGCGAAAGTAACCAGTGGATTACTAAGACATCAACTACAGCAGTCCAGAATTAGTATTTATCAAGTCGAGAAAGATAGCAAAAACAAAAAAGAACTTAAGCAAAGGATTGAGCAAATTCGCTCTGTTGTATTTAAGTCACAAAATCAGCCCCCCAAATCTAAACCTGTTACCGAGTTAATACCAGCAGTTGAGCCGAACAAAGTCGATACAACAATGCCTGAAAAATCCAAGAAAACAACATCGCCACCAAAATCTCAAGAACCGGTTAAATCCGGGTATCAATATGAGCCGGTAAGTGAGCATACTCTACAAATACTCGAAAAGATAATGCAAAATCCCAACGAGCTTAAAAACCCCTTCGAGTTGGCAGAAGTTTTATTCCTTAATGGTCATACAAAAAAAGCAACAATTCTTTATCAGGAAGCTCTTAATCGCAAAGACCCGAATGATCTCAACTCAGTTCAGGAAAAAGCCTGGATATTATTTCAAATGGGCAACTGCCTACGAAGTTATGACCTTCAAGCGGCAAGAAAAACTTACAGACAGCTTATTGCAGAATATGCCGACTATCCCTGGATCGACATTGCCAAAGTTCAGGAAAAGATGATCCACTGGTATATAGAAGAAAAGCCGTATACGTTAATTAAAGAGTGTAAAGAATTAGTGGAAGGAATATAAAAATTACAACAAAAAGAATTAATGGAGCATCTCTAACGTGAACAGCATTGAAACAAAAAACTTAGGCACAGACCTGTCAAAAGAAAATATTTTGAATATAATGATAGTCGGCAGCGACCCTAATATGTCTCGATTTTTACTTGAGATTTTTGCCCACAAAGGGATTCGTGGTCATCTTGCCAATGATAGAAAAAGTGCGCTTAAATTCCTCGAGAAAAACAGCTGCGATCTCATATTTACCACCGACAAATTCAGCCAAAGTGCCGGCCATTCTTCTCAATCACATGATGGTTTCGAACTGCTTGCCGGAATTAATGCAAATTCACCGGAGCTTCCGGTGGTTATGATAACAAAGGCCCAAAACGGACAAACACAACAACAAAAAACAGTTGAAACAGCCGTTAGCGCAATTAAGCAAGGCTGTTGTGATTTTCTCATCGAGCCGCTCGACCGCAGGAAAATAGAAAATATTCTGGACAGCCTCTTGCCTAATCATAATGTTTCAACGATAGCCTTTGCCTACGAAGGTCCAAACTGCCTATACAGAATCGTAGGCAGAAGCTCAAAACTAATTCAAACTGTAGAATTGGCCAAAAGAATAGCACCAACCTCAGCACCGGTTCTGGTAAGCGGTGAAAGTGGAACAGGCAAAGAGTTAATCTCTTTTCTTACCCATCACAAAAGTAAAAGAGCCCAGGGACCATACATTAAAGTTAACTGCGCAGCATTAAGTGATTCCCTTCTTGAAAGCGAGCTGTTTGGGCACGAGAAAGGAGCCTTTACTGGTGCCTATTTTCAGCGTAAGGGCCGGTTTGAGATGGCACATGGTGGAACTCTGCTGCTGGACGAAATTACCGAAACACCCCTCAAATTTCAGGCCAAACTTTTACGAGTACTTGAACAGCAGGATTTCGAGCGTGTCGGCGGCACCGAAAATGTTAAAGTCGACGTCAGAGTAATAAGCACAACCAATAAAGACTTGTTAGATGAAGTTCAAAAAGGCAGATTCCGCAAAGACCTCTACTATCGGCTAAGCGGAATAAGATTGGTCATACCCCCTTTAAGAAAACGAAATGAAGATTTATATGACCTGGTTTGGTATTTCGTCAACATTTATGCTCGTGAGTCTAATCGCCATATCGCTAAATTAGACTCTGCAATGATGGATATATTCGATAAGTATGACTGGCCCGGCAATGTTCGCCAATTACGAAATGTTGTACGAACATCATTGATTTTGGGAACAGACCATACTCTCTCACTGGCTGATGTCTCATGGCTTTTTGATGAATTACAACCGCTGCCGCAGGAAAAAGTAAGTGTATCCGAAGAAGTATACCAAAGCGGACAACCAAATAATCTTCAAAAGACGGGAATAGGGGGAATGCCTCTTAAGCAAGTAGAGCGAAGGGCAATTTTAGAGACATTACGTCAAACAGCAGGGAATCAAATCAAAGCTGCAAAGGTATTAGGCATTAGTGACAGGACTTTACGAGAAAAGATACATCGATATCGGCGCGAAGGTTGCTTACAGTTAACCTGATGAAAATGTACCTAAAAGATAATGATGAGGTAAATAAATGGCAGATACGGACGAGGAAAAAGAGCAAAAGGACGACGTAAAAAAACAAGAAGAGCCCAAAGAAAAGTCTGAGGCTCCAAAGGAAAATCAGGATGATAAAAAGGCAGCCAAAAGTGGCTCCTTACAGTGGATAATATTGGCTGCCGTGGTTGCTTTCTGCGCTGGTTCAGGCTTCGGACTTGGCAGATTACTTGCTGGTTCCGTTAAAAACGAACCAGCCCAAGCTCCTCAAACCACTACGGAAGAACTCAATCAGGCAAAAGATATAAAATCGGATGCACCTGATTTAAGCGGAGGAGAATCTCAAAAAACCTGGTATTATGATTTAGAACCGGTTGTCGCAAATCTCGATGAACCCGGTGTAACAAGATACATCAGGGCCGCCTTAACACTTCAAATCAACTCCGAGGTAGATCAAAAGAAAGGTGTCGCCTTTTTTGAAGAGAAAATGCCGCTCTTAACAGACTGGCTTACCATCTATTTTGCAGGTCTAAGCATAGAAGATATCAGAGGTGACAAAAATCTCAAGCGTATTAAGTCGCAAATACTCGACATTTTTAACGAAAAGCTTTTTCCTGACGTTAAACCTCAAATAAAAAACATCCTTTTTAAGGAATTAGCTATACAATGAATAATGCAGACGCTAATAACTTAAGCAGACAGAAGATTCAACAACTCCTCGCCGCCGTCGGAACCGGTTCTGCAGAATATAATACACAGATACAAGCCACCGAGTATAATTGGCATCAACCTCATTACTTCGGTACTCAGCAGCTTAAAAAAATTGATGAAGTAGTCAAAAAATTTGCAACAGCTACAGCTGATAAATTCACTTCTCTTTGCCAAAAAGAATTTAATGCTACAATCGCCTCCGTTACACAGCATTATGCTTCGGAATTTTATGAACAACAGTCAGATAATCAGCTCGAACTTTTTCAGCCATTTGGCACCAACACAACTAACATATGTGGATTGGTCGCTGTACCCCACCCAACAGCAATTGCCTGGACAAGGCTTTTACTCGGCGACTCCGAAACCGAAGACGATTCAGGCAAAGATTTATCGCAACTGGAAGTGTCACTTTTATCAGATATTTGTTCGAGCATCATTGATGCTTTCTCCAGCTCTTATGAATCTTTCGATTTTCATCCGGTACAAGGTTTTATTAAAGGACAATTTCCCTTAAAATTGAAAAGCTCGGAGGAACTTTTTAAAATCACATTTAATGTAAACTTAGCTGATTCAGAAAAAGCATCTGATGCTTACCTTTTAATATTATGCAGCAAATTAGCACCTGTGGCAGAAAAAACGGCACCGATTGGTGAAAATAAAGAACTTTCAAAACAAGAAACTTCAAAAGCTATTGTACGGTACATAGAGCAAATATACGTCTATGTTAAAGCCCAACTTTCTTCAACTTCACTTACTCTTGACCAGATATTAAATCTCCAGGTCGACGACATATTAGTTCTTGATAAAAGAGTTGATGAGCCAATCGAATTGATAGTTAACGGCCAAAGAATTTGTCGCGGCTGGCCTGCGAAATCAGCCGGCCAGTATGCCGTAGTAATCAAATAGAATCCATAAATGAATTAACCATCTTTAGAAAGAAATACAGGAGTATCTTATGGCAAAAACAGATACAGCAGTTAAAGAAAAAGAGGGCGAGGCCGCTGATGATTCAAAAAAACAGGCGCAATCTGTTGAACTCACCGAGGCTACCGAAGGTCAAGCTACTGGTCCCGGTGGTAGCATAGATATCCTACTTGATATGAACATACCGGTCACTGTTTCTATTGGCCAAACAGAAATTTCGGTAAAACGACTCCTGCAACTTGGTTCCGGCTCAGTCTTGAAGCTTGATAAACCTATTGATGAGCCGGTAGACCTCTACCTAAAGGACACAAAGTTCGCCACTGGAAGTGTAGTGGTAGTGGACGGTTGGTTCGCCGTAAAGATAAACCAGATTTTGGGTACCGGGCCGCAAAAAGCAGATGTGACATAAGTTAAATTCTCAGAATACTTTGTTCTAAAAGAAACTATTATGGCAAATTCTGCACAAGTAAGTTCATTAAAATTATCAGGTATACATCCTCAAAGCAAGGCAGATGAAAAACTCCCTCTCACAACCCTGGTTTCCCACAGCAATATCATTTTTGCTATAGGATTGGTTTTCATCCTGGCAACTTTGATAGTACCATTACCTACCCCTATACTGGACATGCTCCTTGCCTGCAGTATATCTCTGGCTGTAGCTGTTTTAATTGTAACTTTATCATCGAAAGAGGCTCTCGAACTATCCTCGTTTCCTTCGTTGCTGCTTTTCGTAACACTGTTCCGTCTCTCACTCAATGTGGCCTCAACTCGATTGATACTTCTACAGGCTAACGCGGGAAAAATAATCCAGACTTTCGGTGATTTTGTTGCCGGCGGCAGTTTAGTGGTCGGACTTGTAATCTTCTTAATCCTCGTTGTCATACAGTTTGTAGTAATCACAAAAGGTGCCGAGCGAATAAGCGAAGTCTCTGCACGTTTCACCCTGGATGCAATGCCTGGCAAGCAAATGGCTATCGATGCCGACCTCAACGCCGGACTTATTACTGAAACCCAAGCTAACGAACGCAGAACAAAAATCGTTAAGGAAAGCGAGTTCTATGGCGCAATGGACGGTGCCAGCAAATTCATTCGCGGCGACGCTAAGGCCGGGCTTGTAATTACTGCGGTTAACATTATCGGCGGTATAGTTATGGGTTACACACGCGGTATGACAATTGCAAATGCTATAAGAACTTATTCCATACTTTCTATCGGCGATGGACTCATCAGCCAGATACCATCGGTAATAATCTCAGTAAGTTCGGGATTTCTGGTGACCAAAATATCATCCCAACACAGCGTTAGCCAGGATCTGTCCAGACAGTTTCTTAAGTCAAGCCAACCACTAAAAACAGCTTCTTTCATTATTGCAGCTATGGCCCTGGTGCCGGGTCTGCCAAAGATACCTTTCATTTTGCTGGCTATTGGCGCTTTTTCAATCGGACGAGTCGCAGCTCAAACCGAAAAAGAACTGCAAAAAAGCACCACCCATCCGAAAGAAAAAACTGAGAAACAGCCAGTTGAAGAATTGTTGGATATCGACAGAATCTCCGTACAGGTCGGCGTACGATTAATAAGTATGGTTGACCCTCGTAAAAACAGTACCATTTTTGAGCGTATTGGAGCACTACGAAGAAAATTCGCACAGGAACTCGGCATTATCATTCCGCTGGTTCGCCTACAAGACAATATTACTCTCGAACCAACTGCTTATATAATTAGACTATATAACCATATAGTTGCAAAAGGACACCTGGAACCTGATATGTTCCTCGCTATGGATTCCGGTAGTGTCCAGTCTACAGTCCAAGGTATAAAAACTGTTGAACCTGTTTACGGCTTACCAGCCTTATGGATTAAACAAGCTGATAAAGAAAAGGCTGAATTAAGCGGATACACGGTAATTGATCCTGAATCTGTCTTTATTACCCATTTATCCGAAACATTGCGCAATCATGCCGATGATTTGCTAACCCGTGAAGACGTGCAGCTTCTCACAGACCGACTCCGAAAGACTCAACCGTCATTAGTGGGAGAAGTTGTCGGCCCGGATAAAAATGTATCCATTGGACTACTACAACGCGTGCTAAAAAATCTCCTAAAGGATGGAATACCGATTCGTGAATTAACCACTATAATTGAATCGTTAGGAGAAAACGCCACAAAAACCAAAAATCCTGCTGCCTTAACAGAACTGGTTCGAAAGCCACTAAGCAGGACAATCACAGAGCTATTTCAAAATGATAATGGCAAGATTTTTGCCATAACGCTGGAACCTGCTCTCGAACATCAGATGACTTCTACTTTACGACAGGAACTGGACACAATAATGCTTGCTCTGCCAACCGACATGATAATGGATATTGGCAGGAAAATAGCACAGGCCTGGAAAGCAACAATGGACAAAGGCATCGACAAAGTAGTACTACTGTGCGATTCGAGATTACGCCTGCCTCTATCAGCAATGTTATCACGAACTGTACCACTACTATCGGTGATAGCTTACGATGAAATTCTGCTCGGAACCGAAGTAGAACCAATAGAAGCTATATCAATACAGCAACCCGACTCAACAGTACAAGAAGGAAAAGAACTTATGGGAGCTACAACTTGAGATTCAAAATTTGATAACTGAAAATTCGGAAACTTACTATGCCATTCAATGTCCGGTCAATCGCGGTAGGTATTGCAGTAATATGCTTTTTCAGCCTGAGTTTTATCGGCTGGATTAGCGGCCTATCTCCATTCATTTGCTGCAAAAGAGCATTGGCAGGTACAGTACTTGCCTATATAGCAGGTAACTGGGCGGTCAAAGCCATTAATGCTATCTTGATTAACGCGATTATTACTAACCATATAAGTAAACAAAAGGAACAAGGAATTGGCGGTAAAGACTAAGGAAAATCCTGAGAAGCAGACAGTTGAAGACCCTAAAAAGCACCTAAATTCCGCTGCTATGCGCGCTTATTCCGGACAAAAGAAATCCACACAATTCATCGAAGATGAGCAGATAGTACAATTTCTCCCTATGGTTCATAAAATAGCCCGAAAGGTAATAAAATATCTGAAGCCACCATTAGTATTTGAAGATTTGGTTTCAGCTGGAACTGTTGGGCTGGTAAAAGCGGCTCGTGATTTCGACCCCTCTCATCACGCTGAATTCAAAACCTACGCCTACATCAGGATAAAAGGAGCCATTCTTGATGAACTAAGAGGTTGGTCTTTTATACCTGCGAATCTAAAAAAACAGGTTCGCAAGGCCATGCAACTCAGCCAGAAAATCACTGAGGAAACCGGTTCTGTCCCCAGTGATGCTGAATTAGCTGAAAAGCTTGGAATAACTGTCGACGAGCTCTACAAGATGCTTGAAAATGCTCGTGCCCAGCATTTTATCTCTATAGATGACTCTACAGAAAACTCCCCTGCATTGGGAAATTTTTTGTCAGCAAGAAACACAACTACTCCTGCCCAGCAAATTGAAAAAGCTGAGCTTATAGATAAGTTAGCCAAGGCGATTCAAACATTGCCTAAAAAACAACAGCAAATTATTGTGCTTTATTACCAGCAACATCTAACGATGAAACAAATTGCTGAAATTCTCGAAATAACCGAGTCATGTATCAGCCAACTGCACGCAAGTGCAATATTTAATTTGTCCGTAAAATTAAGGCAGTGGAAAGATGGTAGATAATAATTCTAACGTAATAAAGCCAGTTGAAGGGTTACAAAATATAGCAGGCTTAACTCCCACCGAACGACGTAAAGACAGAAAACGACGGCAGCAGTTAAATCAGGAAAGCAAGCAAAACTTGGATACTGAAAACCAACCAGATAATCCTATTGATGAGCAGTATTCACTCATTGACCAGACCGAGAACGAAAATGAACAATCTAATTCCGGCGGAATTGACTACCGTGCTTGACAAAAATTGTAAACCCAAAAAATTAATGAAAGGTTGGTAGAATAAATGCCGCAATCAACCAGACGTATCCTAAAGGCAGACGATATTGAACTCGAAGGACAATTCCATTTAGACATATCGCAGTCTGGACCAACGCCGCAAAACAATAATAACACAGCTTTATCTGAGCCAAAAGCTCATATTGTCGAAAAACAATCCGAATTCGTTGTTATAGAAGTAACCTGTAGTTGCGGCATAAAAACTTATTTAAGATGTGAATACGTTAAAGACCAAGCTCCCGAAGGCTAACGAACATAAAGCAGTACATTTATGATTCCTAAGCACATTTATGACAAAACAAATGGAGAAAACAAAATGAAAGACAAAAAAATTACATTTTTCTTGAGTTCAACGGCTCTAATATTCCTTGCAGGCTGTTTAAGCCCTCAAGATAGCTCGAAAACTGCTATCTTATCTGGTCTTGTTGATAAATCTGTTTCTCCTGGAGACGAGGTTATTGTGCAAAGATTTCAGCAAGCTGCCCCACAAAATCCCACCGCAATAGAAACCGCGATAGAATTGTCGGGAAAATATGCCAAACTTTCCGAAGATGCGGCCATATTACGACAGAAAAATCAACATCTTATCAATGAAAACCAACAACTCAATGACGAAAACACAACTCTTGAGATTCAATTGCAACAAACACAAAAGGAGCTAACTGAAGCAAACAACCTTTTGATTGATTTACGTATCGAATTAAACAACTGGAAAACTGATATCATGGGCTTTCGAGAAGAATTGCGGCAAGCCGACATAGAGCAGCTGCAGGCACTCATCAAAATATTGGAAGTTCTCGGCGGCGAATTAAAGACAAAGTCCGAGGGAAATTTTAAAACGTCAAGAATAAAAGAAACGAACACAGAAAATGCAAACTCGACGATACAATGCTAAAGTCTACCTAATCAACTTGGGCTTTTGAAAGAACAGGAATCTTTAATTTTAGGTGAGAACAATGAATAAATTGAGAACAACGTCATCCTTTATACGAACCCAAATTCTTCTAACCATTATTTATGGCTTGAAGAATGCTTTACAAATTTCGATCTACAAGTCACGCTTTTTCATTTATCTATCACTCACTACTCTATTACTTACTTTCGGCTGTCAGTTCAACAAAACCACTGCATCGAAACAGATTGGTTACTACTATCTAAACCCAAATAAAGACCTGGCCCGTATGAGCAGGATAGCTTTAGTTGAACTTAATAACGATTCCAGCTACCCTCAAATCTCTGTAGATATAACAGAATCGCTTTTTCAGGCATTGCAGAAAAGGCAGATTTTCGGTTTAACCATTGTCCGTCAAAACGACCCCGCATGGCGCAGTCTGCAGGTAAACCTTAATTCCACATACGATTTAGGCCAATTAGTAGCAATCCATAACACATTAAAATGCAATGCTGTATTGACAGGAACTATTACTGAATTTAGACCTCATCCACATATGATTATCGGCCTTCGTTTAAAGCTCGTGGACCTGAGGGATGGACAGTTAATATGGGCGGTTGAGCAAATATGGGACACAGCCGACAAAACTATAGAAAGTCGAATGAAAAAGTACTTTCAAACACAGATAAGAGCTGGTTATGCTTCTTTACAAGAACAACTGATAACCATTAGTTCATTAAATTTCATTAAGTTTATAACTTATGAGGTAGCTGCCACAATGTAATTCAGGACATTAAAGGTATAGTTGTAAATATGGGTAAAATTCAAAAAATACTATTTTCGTTCAAAAATGGCATCGACTTTAGAAAAAAAGAAAATACGAAAAAAATTTTTAAAGTTTTATAAAAACCTTACGAAAAGGATTTTAGATTAGGAATTTTAAAAAAGCAATACAATGATAGAAAAAATCGACAATAGTAAAATTCAAGAAACCTTGGAGAAGGCATCTCCCAGGCAGCCCGGCCCTATGAAATCCGTTCAAAAGGACAATGCGGATGTTTCTGTCCAGGTTAACTATGCTTCCCTAATTGAACAGGCAACAAAGCCCTTACAGACAGACGCTGAAGTGATTTCGCAGGTCAAAAAACTTCTAACGTCTGGTCAACTTTTAAGTTCTGAAAAAGTACAAGAAGCAGCAAAAAACATAGTAAGCTGTGGCATATAAAAAACTCCAAACAAAAAAGTATTTATTGTCAAGGAAGACCCAACTAAAAGCCTGATTAGAATTTAAGAAAACGAGACAGAACACCTTATTCAAGGGACAAGGTCTTTGGGGTATGGCGAAGCAAATTCGAACCATTTATATGCAAGAATTTGCGTTAAAAAGTCCCGAACTTTTTTGTCTGGATGTTTCACTAACTCGGCGAGGAAATGTGTAATTTTAGCCCCCAAAGTTGCCCATCCTCGCCGTTTTTAATAACCTAAGTTATATTATATTAAACCCTCAATGGATTTCCTGAAAGTGGAATCGCAGACTACAATTAGTGGCAAATTCAAAAGGTTTTGGAAACATTATCTCCTGCAGAGCCTCTTAGCAGCTGCTACCTTGTCCATAATCGTTCTTATCCTCGGTAAAGACAAAGTGGTCGTAATCAGTGCGATGGGTGCTACCAGCTTTATCCTATTTGCAATGCCTAAATCCATCTCTGCACAAACAAAAAACGTTGTTGGCGGCCATTTGGTCGGCCTTTTATGCGGAACAGTTTTCTATTTCACCAGTTTGCCATATTTTATTGAGTATCCCTGCGCAGTCGGAATCGCTATTTGCCTTATGGTAGCTTTGGGCTTCGAGCACCCTCCCGCCGCAGGTACTGCTCTGGCCGTCGTGATAAATGAAGTCTCATCTGATGTTTTCATCACTATAATGGCATCTGCATTGGTATTATCTCAATGTAAGTATTTCTTAAGAAACCACTTAAAAGACTTGATATAACCCATATATATGACTTTGAAAACTACAAAACCGATTGTTAAGCATAACAATCAAGAAGTTGTCCGATTAGTCCATAGTCGACATACTCTTGAACTATGTTTAATGAGTTTGAATAGGTAAACAAATTGCGAATGCGATCTATTTGTAGATTTCCACCGAAAGCTCCGTGGCGATTATTATTTAGCTTGTCGATGTGTAGAAACACATTTGTCCTATTGCTAAGAGGTTCGGAGCTAATTACCCTACACGGAATTCTCTTTATCATCTCATCACACTCCCGACAAAACTATGTTAGCGAATCCAAACAGCTAAATCAAGGTAAATCACACTATACAAGATTGTCAGGGGCTCCTTATTTTTCTGAAAAGTAATTCCACTTAGAGCAAAGTGATATTATAAGACGAAAAGTAGAAAATTAGCAAAAGATATTCACCGAATATATGTCTAAAATGCCCAACAATAATTTCACAATAGCCCATGTTTCCTGATTTAGTCTCCGGTACAGGAATTTTATCGATGCAGATTATCGCTCGATGTCCAAAATGCGGCAGCCCCTGGCTACTTGACCAAAGCGTGGTTGACCGACGGATAAAATGCCGAAAGTGCAGAAAATTATTTAAAGTCCCGAAGCTGGAGGAGGTCCCAAAAGCAGTCAGCGTAATAAAACAGGCAAAAGGTATCATTTATGTGAATGAGGAGGGTAAAACATACGGCTAACACTTATTCCTCGCTAATTATCGTCTGTCAAATCTCAAATCACAAAAATTGATTTTAAGATTATGGTTGCCAGTCGTACCGGATAAGTTAAGGTCCACGGTTCGATGATTTCTCGTGGACTTTGATATCATGAGCTTTTCGCTGCGACTTTTTTTCGACCGACGGTTTGGGCCGTTCGATACCCATTGCTTTTTCAATATTTGCTATTCTTGCAGATATTTCATTTAATCTGCTGTCGATAGAATCTAATTTTCTCACTACGACTCTAATTTCCGCTCCGATTTCGAACAAATTCCTTTCAGTTAAATCCATATACCTTTGCATTAGCTGCTCATAAGCGTCTATAGCTCGTGCCGTGTCGGTTCTATATTCGGGTATGGTAATCTGCGGTTTAACTTCATAAGTTTTCTGGCCGCCCTGTAACGACGGTGGATACAATACTATGACTGCGCAAACAACGAGACCCACAATAATAAACAATAACTGTGTGCTTGGTCGCATCCACTACCTCCTTCATCGCTTATTTACAATCAGAAACCGCTTTCCCCCAAATCACAGAATAAGTGTCGTGTCAAAAAGAATTGCAAAGATTATTTGTATTGTTGTTTCAGCCTCTAATTGCAACGATTAAGCGATAGTCTTCCAGCCTTGATTAAGCTCTTCCATTATCGATATAACTTCGCGAATCATCTGTGGATCACGTTTCACATTGGCCTCTGATAAGCGATTACTCATAAAGCAATAGAGCTTACAAAGATTGTCGGCTATTTCGCCTCCATCATTTCTATCCAGTACAGCATTTAGCTCGTTGATGATATCCTGGGCCCTGTTTATATACTGCCCTTTTTTCTCGTAATCGCCGGCTTCCAACTCCTTAACAGCCAGCTTCATAAACTTAATCGCACCTTCATATAGCAAGACGATAAGACGTCCCTTGCTCTGTGTTGTAACTGCCGTATCCCTATATGTTTTCACTTCATTCATAAATTCGCTTCCTGCTTATTATGTATTAAGTCCCAAAGACAATTTGTTAATCCATTAAACGACCAATAATCTATCCCTTTGTGGCTTAAGTGATTAATCCAGAAGAAGGGAGATGACCGAGATTTACATCAGTCATCTCCCCCAAAAATTCATCCATTTTACCTGTCGAGGTCAAGTATGTTTCTTTTCATACAAGCAGACTCAACGCCATTTGAGGCATCATATTGGCCTGTGCAAGCATGGCGACACCGGCTTGAGCCAAGACCTGGTTTCTGGTCATCTGAGACATTTCGGTAGCTACGTCCACGTCTGAAATACGTGATTCGGACGCCTTAAGGTTCTCTGCCTGCACATTAAGGACGCCGACCGTGTTTTCCAGACGATTCATTTTCGCTCCGAAATCTGCACGCGCAGTAGTTGCCGAATCGATAGCTGTATCCAAAGTAGTCAGAGCAGTCGAGGCACTACTTGTCGTGCTGAGACCCAGAGCATTAATACTAAGACCACTCTTGGACACATCAGTCTTATCCAGGGTTATGTTATCGTTTGTCCCACTTCCAAAAACAATTGATACACTGCCATTTGCGCTATTGAGCATACTAATACCATTAAACTGCTCAGCTTCTGCAATACGCTCAATTTCGTTGGCTAATTCTTTAAACTCGTTGCTCATAATAGTTCGCTGAGTTGAAGAATAAGACCCTGTGGCTGCCTGCTGAGCTAACTGTTTCATACGCACAAGCAGGTCATCGATTGTCTGCATAGAACCTTCCGTTGTTTGCAACAGGCTAATGCCATCCTGTGCATTACGAGCACCCTGTTGCAACACAGCGGTATCTGCACGCAACAACTCACGAACAGCCAGACCGGCTGCATCGTCTTTTGCGGTGTTGATGCGCAGTCCCGAAGCCAGCCTTTCGACCGACTGTGCCAAAGCATCATAGCTTCTCCCCAAATGCCGGGCAGCATTTTCCGCCATAATGTTGTTCTTAATTGCTAACATATTGCTAACTCCTTATTAAATAGTAAACTTGTCGATATATTGAAGCCCCAATTGTTGAATTCAAAAAATACATTTAGATAGCATCCCATAAAGACACTCTTTCAAAAAGCATTATCGATTAAGTTAAGAGGGACTTAAGGAATTATTTACAGAAATTAATGACAGAATTGATAGACCTGTAATATTGATGTTATATATACTGATAAGAGCTTCGCGTGTTTGGTTATTCTTGCAATGTAGATGCGGCCACTCTGTTTTATATGACTTAAGTTAAGTTGAAAAACTGAATTACGGTTATTTCAGCTTTCATGAATTTCTTTTCCTACGCAGAAAATCCACGTTCTCAGACAAGAGAACTCAAAATTAAGACACTAAACCAGATTATAGTGACACATAGGATAACGCCAAACCGGCTAACATCTTCGTTTAAAAAGGAGAAACGTCAATATAATCTTTCTCTGATTTATCGGCAATAAACTCCGGATTATCGTCACTGCGAATAAACTTCGGTATCCCGCGAACTATAAACAGATACTCCAAAACTGCGATCACGGCTCTGGCTTTTATCGAACGGTCCACCTCAATCACCAGTGATTCACGTGTGTATTCATCAAGCACCGTCAGCAACTTTAGCTTTCTGTCGTCTTCGGCCCTGTCATCATACATCCAGACGTGATTGATGAACTTAACTTCTTAACGATTTGTTCTGGGGTGTAGTTTGGAGTATTCATTTCAATAAAAAAACCACCACTGTACCTGTGGCATAAATTATCAGATGCCTTCTAATCTGCAATGGTACACACTCTTAGGGGGGCACTTCACAGTTTCAACTACTTTGGACCAATTATTTTATATAGTCCATATTTATAATTTCTATAACGATATTCTTTTATCATTTCATAATTATATCTATTAAAAATATTTTCTGTAAACATTCTTTGTGCCGGATCTTCTACATTAGACCAATAATTAAAATGAACATATACGCCCCCTTTAAATCTCCCAAGATTTCGTTCAACTGTTCCTGGATTATAAGTTTCGCTTGAGCTCTGGATAGCACTTTTTTTATTTAACAAAAATATATTTGGATTATGAGTAAAAACTATCGAATTATCAGGCAACAATTCTGCAAACTCTACTGTATATTTATGATCCCTTCTGGCAGCCCACGCCTCTTCGCCTTCTGCACTGATAAACGGTAAAAACCAGGTGAAGTTAAATAAAATAAGAAATACTGCGATTATTTTTACAGCTCTTATTTTATCTTCCAAAAGACTTATAATAAAATTAACACCTAATCCAATAAAAATCGAAATTGGAACATATGACAATATTGAGAAACGAACATCCTGTCCAAATTGATAACTTCCAGCATAGAAAAACAAGAATACTCCCCAAAATGCTAAAAACCAAATCAGTACTATAATTTTTTCTCTTATAAAACTTTTATTTCCATAAAAAAACAATCCTGTAATTGCAAATATCGTAAATAACAAAGGGAATTCCTTGTTTCTAAAATAAAAAATAGAATTCGTAAAAAAATTACGAAAGAAATAATCTAATGAGAATTTAGTTCCTGTTGCTCCCCAGCTCTGACCCCGCACCGAGAACAAATGAATTAGAATCCCCGTAGACAACAAAAATAAAAGGACTCCAAAAAAATAAAGCTCTTTTTTTTTAAATATTTCAACATCTTTTAATAAAAATAAACAACCTATTACAAAAACCATCAAAAAACATTCCGGCCTGAAATTGAAAAAAAAAGCCAAAGAAGACGTAAGAAAAAACAAATTAACCGCCTTTTTATTCCTTAAATAAATTAAAGAAGCCAGCATAACCATACTCGCAAAAAAAGCTGTCGATGGTTCTGCTGCGCACGTATTAAACCAATGAAGATTAATCGGGATAAGAGCATAAGACAGAGATGCTATCAGAGCAGCATAAACATTTTTAAAAAGAAAAAAAGAAATTAAAAATATGACAATTACTGCTAATCCAAAAATAAGATTATTTAAAATAAAAATATACAACTCATTTGTACCAAATATTCTAAATACAACACTCGTTAAATACGGATAACCCGGGGGTTGTTTATTATATCCTTCAGCAATAACCTTTAACTCGTTACTCTCATAATATCCTTCATTGCAAACTACAACACGTCTGTGGTCCGATATGCATTGTCCAATATTATTATAAATATCTTCATCATAATATATTCTATGAACCCTTGGGGCTATGAATGAAGTAGTAAATACCCCAGCTATTGAGATTAATATTAAAACAAGAAAAGACTTTTTACCAATTTCTACAAATATCTCTTTGATATACTTGTAATTTAATATAAACGCCATAATTAAAAGAAAGAAGTTAACTTCAAGCATGTAGACGTAATATATAGACAAAAACGTGTGTAATTGTTGCATCTGCGCATCTGATGTAACAATCAGAAGAAATAATGCAATTAACAAATAACCTATTATCATAAAAATATACTGTAGAGATTTATGCATAAAGCCTTTCTCTTTTTAAAAATATAAGTATTTAATGAAACTATAAACGTACTTAAAAAATACCTTACGCATTTTAATACTCGACTCCCCGTACTTCCTTTTGTACTCATGAGTTGGAACTTCAGCCATTCTGTATTTTTTTTTCAAAGTCTTAATAATCATTTCCTGCTCAATCGTTGTTATATTCTCCTTCAGATTCAGATCTTTTAACACTGCACCTCGAATAGCTCTAAAACCATTTTGGCTATCGCTTAACCTTATTTTAAATCTATGATTAATACAGAAAGTTATAAACGAACTTCCTGTCAGTCTCATAAATTCATCGAAGCCACCATGAAGTTCACTCGAACCGCCAAGCAATCGTGAACCTGTAACGTGATCGGCCTGTCCATCTTGAATTGGCTTTATTAACTTTGGGATATCATTGGCTTCATGAGAACCATCTGCATCAATGAAAACTACAATATCTTCATCAGACACATGCTCTACAGAAGCTCTTATACCACTGCCTTTGCCTTTCCCCGGGTCTATAATTACTTTTGCCTTGAGATTCTCGGCAATATCTCTTGTTTTATCTATTGAATTACCGTCAACAACAATAATATTTTCTGTAAACTGCTTACAGCTATTTATTATCTCTCCAATAGTTTTTTCTTCATCTTTTGCTGGTATTACTACACATAAATTTTCAATCAACTGCATTTATCTTTCTCCTAATAAACAAATTACTTAAAATACTTTGATAAGCCTCACAAGGTGTCCAGCACTGTGGGCACTTGCCATTTCTTATTTTTTCACACAAAAGCAAAGCATCTCTATTTGAAAGGATTTTTAACAAGTCGTAATTATTTTCCCTCAGATTTCCCATAATTACATTATAGCCTGTACAAGGATAAACATTGCCAAGCGGGTCTATAAAACAGGATATCTTCCCGGATTTGCACTTAAAGGGGGACTGATTATTTAACAGATAATTTTTAACATTCTTAAGATAAATATATTCCAGTAACACTATAGGATTCGCAAAAACAAAACCCTTTCTTTTAATAAAATCACTAACAGCATCAACAAATTTGTCCTTATCAAAAGAAACAGGTTCATTTGAGTACAAACTTTCCGAGTAATGATAAACATTCAAATGTATGTCCGAGTATTCTAAGTCGGGTATATAATCTTTCAAATCTGTAAAAAAATTGCCAAATTGGTCTATATTGAACGGAGATAGCGTGCAACCTATATATACTTTAAGATGCTTATTCTTTTTTAATTCTTTATAAGTTTCAATACACCTTTGAAAAGAATTCTCATTGTTCCTCATTTCATTATGAATATCCTTGTTTCCGTCGACGCTTACTGAAATAACTAAATTAGGGAAATCCAGTGAGACTATCTTCTCAGTAACTTCAACAATTCGCTCGGTTAAAAAACCATTAGTTGGATAATGCAGCATAACTACATTCTTAACGTTCTTTTTTATACTTTTTGTAATATCCAGTAAATCCTTCCTTAAAAATATTTCACCACCCGTAAGGTCTATCCAATTTAAATAATTATTTATTGTAAAAAACCTGTCTATTTCCTCATATGACAATTCATTGACCGGCTTTCTTCGCCAGACACTACATGTTTTACACCTTAGATTACACTTACTGGTAATTGCAAAAGTAAGCTTATACGGGTACTTCAACATATCGAAAGCAGATAACAAGATATTTTTGGAAAAGGTTGAATATGTTCTTATTTTTTTATATAGGCTCATACTTACTATCTTTTCTAATCTATTATCTTATACAATCCGTATTTGTAATTTCTGTAATGATATTCCTTTATTATTTCATAATCATATTTATTTAAAATATTATCTGTAAATTCCCTTTGTATTTTATTATAACTTACACCAGACCAATAATTGTAATGAACATACACACCTCCTTTAAAGCGATTAAGATGCCGTCTGATTGTTCCCGGATTATAAGTTTCAGTTGATGTCTGAATTGCACTCTGCCCGCTTGTTAAAAACATATTCGGATTATGAGTAAAAATTATAGAATCTTCAGGTAGCAACTTTCTAAACTCCATTGCATATTTATGGTCCATTCTGCACGCAGCGCTCTCGCCTTTGGATTGTGACCTGATAAACGGTAAAAACCAGGTAAAGTTAAATATAATGAGCAATATTACAATTAATTCTATAGACCCTACTTTATTTTTTAAAAGACTTCTGATAGAAGCAACGCCTAATCCAATAAAAATTGCAAATGGAATATATGACAATAAAGAAAAACGGGTGCTTAAGCCCTCGTCATGCTTATAAGTACCGGCATAGAAAAACAGAAACATGCCCCAAAATGCCAAAAACCAACTCAATAATATTGTTTTTTCTTTTATATACTCTTTATTTTTATAAAAGAGAAAGCCGGCAATTCCAAATATTGAAAACAGCAATGGAAATTCTTCGTTCTTTAAATAAAACATGGAATTCGTACGAAAATTACGAGGAAAATAGTCTAAGGAGAATTTTGCTCCTGGAGCTCCCCAGCTTTGACTCCGCATAGCGTATAAATGAAGTACAATTCCCGTCGATAAAAGAAATAAAAGAGCCCCGTAAAAATAAAATTCTCTTCTCCTGAATATTTCAAAATCCTTCAGTAAAAATACTATTCCAACCACGAAAGCTATGAGGAAACTTTCCGGCCTGAAATTTAAAGAAAATGCCAAAGCGGTTGTAAAAAAGAACAGATTGACAGGCTTTTTATTTCTTAAATAAATTAACGAAGACAGTATCGACATACCTGCAAAAAAAACCGTTGATGGTTCCGCTGCGCAAGTATTAAACCACTGGAGGTTTACCGGAATAAGTATATAAGAAAAGCATGCCAGCAGACTTGCATAAATATCTTTAAAAAGTAAAAATGAAATTAGAAAAATGACTACCGCTGTTAATCCAAAAATAATATTATTAAAGATGAAAATGTATAATTCATTTGTTCCGAATGTACGAAATATAACACTTATCAAATACGGATAGGCCGCAGGCTGCTTATTATACTCTTCAGCAGCAACTTTTAACTCCTTATTTTCATAATATCCTTCATTACACATTACCGCTCGTTTATGATATGCTATGCATTGCCCAATACTATTATAAATATTTTCATCATAATATATTCTATGATTTCTTGGATTTATAAGTGAGACAGAAGACATCCCGATTATTGAAATTAACACCACAATCAATAAATTTTTATTTCCGATTTCTTCAAATATTTCTTTAATGTGTTTAAAATTGAAAATAAAAGCGATGATTAAGAGAAAGAAGTTAAATTCAAGCAGGTAGACATAATATATGGACAAAAATTTCTGCATTGTATGTGCTTGCATATATGTGGCCTATGGCTCTTAAGAAGTACCTTGGAATTATCTGCACAATCTTAAAAACAAACTATACCTCACTTAAAAGACATTCCTTAAGAGCTTTCGTTTCTTCTTTACTTTTTTCTCAATAGGTAATTTTCCAATACTAAGTATTTTGCCGGAGTTCTCGAAAAGGTATTCAAAGCATCCTCCGGTGAACAAACAAGCGGTTCACCATGTAAATTAAAACTCGTATTTAGAATAACCCCAATACCAGAAAGTTTTTTGTATTCTAAAAGTAACCTGGCATATCTTGAACCATAGTCGGTTATGATTTGCGGCCTGCAGGAGCCGTCGATATTTATTACTCCTTTCACTAATTTTTGTTTTTCTCTTTCTACCATATATCCCATTGTCATAAATTCATTCGGAGTTCCTTTTAAGTCTTCCAGTAACACTTTTGCATCATCCAAAAGCATTGTCGGACAAAATGGCTGATACCATACTCTTTTTTTCTGTATTAAGTTTAGTTCAGTTTTTATTTCTTCTGAGTGAGGTGGAGCAAGTATACTTCGATTTCCAAGTGCCCTTGGACCGTATTCCATTCTTCCTTGAAACCATAATACTATATTTCCCTCAGAAAGAATCTTTGCTATTTCTTTTTCGATATCATTTATGTATTCATACTTCACATTATTTAATTCGCCCTTTTTTAATACTGTTTTTATATAATCATTTGAATACCGTGGCCCTAAAAATACATTGTTAAAATCGTATTTATAAATACCGTTCAACTCAAAATTGGCAAGCATGGCGCTACCCATTGCAAGGCCGCCATCGCCCATATGAGGAAAGACATAAATATCATCGACTTGGGGCAGATTTTTCAAAAGCATATTGACTTTTATATTTGAACAAGTGCCTCCAGTTAAACATATATTTCTGATAGCTGTTTCTTTTATGGCGTTTTTCACCAGCTCAGTAATCTTTACTTCCAATGTTCTTTGTGCCATATATGCAAACTGTTCGGACGGATATTTCCACAGTATTTTCTTTAATTCCTTATATGTTCTTAAACTGCCGTATTTCGCCTTTACATTCAGCCCTTCAACTTTAAAAAAATCCAGCAAAGGATTTTTTTCGTCTTCAATTTGTAAGGCGTAATTGGCAAGCGCCATTACCTTGCCTTCATCCTCTAACTCCCTCATATTCATAAGATTAGTTACATGCTCAAAAAAGATACCAAAAGAATCACTGCCGGAAATAGTTTTTATTCTTTCCAATTTTCCATTTTCGAATTTGTTTATAGTCCCCGACAAAGAATCTCCGATTCCATCAATTGTAATAACCAGGGATTTGTCAAATCCGCTTGTAAAAGCGGCGCTGACGGCATGACATAGGTGATGGTCGTACGCTAATAATTTAAAATCCCGAAAACCCAGCTTTTTTAATTCTTTTTTTAATATTGTTTTACTGATAAATCTCGATAGTGGATCAAGCTGCAGCTCGGTTATTTTATACTTCAATTTCTTCTTGATAGAATTTAAACTCGAATAATCTTTCTTCTTTCGACGTATTAAATAATAACTCTCTTTCAGAAATGGAAATACTCTCCACAGAGTTTTAGCAAACTCTGTCGTTGAAAAAGCTATTACTCCTACATCTTCTTTTTTAAGGCCCAAATACCTTAGAGAGTACTCTATTGACCTGGCCGGGAATGAGATTTCTAACTTTCTTCTTGAAAGTCTTTCTTCATTGATAGAAAAAAGAACTTCACTATCCTTAAGCAGAACAATGCCGGAATCATGCCCGTCCCATATTCCCAGTACTAACATTATATGTCCCCATTATTAGATTTTAAAAATAAAGGTATAACATATCCGTTAATATTTGTCAATATGGTATTAAAACACTAATAACTGTCATATTAATTTTACGATAATTCGGTATTTTTCTTTTTGGCTAAACCACTCGTTACAAATCTATGGCTCAAAAAGAGCCGGTAATCCCCCTGAGATGTAATTAATACTCTAAATATCCCGAACTACACTCTCAAATCCTCAATCCTAACTCTTATCTTGCAATTCTCGCCGATTTAGCGTCAAGATGCATTATTGTACCAAACCATATCATCATTCCGTCCGTAATGAAATGTCAGGCCTGTTTCCCCCTTTCCGAACCTCTGAATTTCATGCTCATTTAAGCAAATCCATCTACCCGTTTTAGCCTGATATGATTGGCTGTTTCCAGGAAATTAAGAAGTGCCCTAAAGTTGAGTTTCAAGCCTTTTTTATTAGGCAAGGTTTTATCAAACAAATGGCAAATGGATTTTCGGACTTTATGTATGTTCCGGTAAAAGCTTCAAACCTTCTAAAAAATAATAAGCTTGTTGAATCGACTCTTCCTCGCAAATCTTACGGATAAACTAATCATTAAAAGCGTTAGAATTAAAGTGAAAAAAATACAGACATAAACCTTATAAAACTAAAGCTATCTTGACTTTTTCTTTATCCGCGCTATTATTTATATGTATAGACACTTGACTTTGGCTGGATTATTTGCTATGTGACAAGTGAACTGGGGGCGGTATTCGGGGGGTTATGAATTCCCTTGCTTGCCCGGTCATGGGCAGTTAGACCTTCAATTCTATAGCTCTCTCGAAAAAAACATCGAACACCACATCTACAACCGATAAAGTACTTCACGACATAAGTGAAGATGTCGAGTATTGAGTCGAGATAATTGAATTGACAGACAATAAAAAGAATTAGCTTAAATTAGGGGGGAAAAATGCATATAACAAGGAAAAAAATCTTAATCGCTTTATTTTTGCTGTTGCTGTTCCTTTCCCAATCGGCACAGGGTAAGTTCCTGGGAAATATCTACCAAGAGGGACAGGAACCTATGGATTTTTCTAAATATTGGAATCAGGTAACATCTGAGAATTCGGGTAAATGGGCTTCCTGTGAGCAAAGCCGGGATAGCTGGAATACATGGTATTGGTTAGACAGCGCATACGATTATGCTAATAGCAAAGGCTATCCTTTTAAAGAGCATTGCCTTGTTTGGGGACACTCATCAGGAGAACCTTCCTGGATATGCAGCCTTTCGCAAAGTGAGCAGAGGGCTGAAGTCGAAGAGTGGATAGAAATGTTCGGAAATCGATATAATCCTGACCAGGTAGAAGTCGTTAACGAACCTTTACACGACCCTCCCTGCTATAAGGATGCTTTAGGAGGCGGCGGCTCAACCGGATGGGACTGGGTACAATGGTCCTATGAAAAAGCCGGACCCGCTATGAGTGGAACTAAAATCTTAAGCGACTATGGGCTTCTAAACAGCTCTTCAAATGCCAGCCAGATTAAAAATATCAAAAACATATGTGGGGCTCAGGCCGTCGCAGCCCAGGCTCATGGTCTGGAAAGCACATCCGCAAGTACAATATCCTCCAATTTTAATACAATCGGAGGAACAGTATATGTCTCTGAGTTGGATATAAGGGGTAGTGACAGCGAACAGCTACAGATATATCAGAATATATTCCCCACCCTATGGAATAAATCAGCCGGTGTTACCTTATGGGGTTACATCGATGGAAAAATGTGGCGTAATGAAGCTCACTTGATTAAATCTAACGGTAGTCGTCGTCCTGCTATGAACTGGTTATGCGATAATTATATAAGTTGCGGCGGCGGTGATACAACCAGCACCACAACAACCAGCGCCACAACTACAACCACTGCTGCCACAACAACCTCAACCAGCAGCTGTAAAGCAGATGGTGAGAGATGTAATTCAGACTCTGAATGCTGCTCCGGCAATTGTGAAGGATGGTGGTATAAGACGTGTCAAGACGGCGCTACAACAAGCACTACAACTACAACCAGCGCCAGCACAACAAGCACTACGACTACCACTAACAGTGCAACAACGACTACAACAAGCAGCAGCTGGTGGTGGGGAGGTTGGTGGTAATAAAAAGTTACAATAGTTATTCCAAACAACAGACAAGAGCTGCCCGATTAACCATCGGGCAGCTCTTTTTCGCAGTAAAATAAGTAAAAAGGCCGGTAATCACCTCTGCCATATATTCTATGATAGCCGTTTTATTGTAGTCCCTCGCCCCTTGCGGTATAATGCTTTCATACAGCAAATATAAGGAAATCAGAAATTGACGGTTCAATGTGAATTATGTCCAAAAAGATGTGTGATTGAGCCCGGCCAAAGCGGCGATTGTCGCGTCAGAATAAACATCGATGGTATACTGCGTACCGTGGTCTATGGATTTCCCTGCTCGATACACCGTGACCCGGTTGAGAAAAAACCATTATTCCACTTCTTGCCCGGCACTGAGATTTTCTCGCTGGCGACTGTCGGCTGCAACTTGCACTGCAGGAACTGCCAGAACTGGGAAATATCACAGGCAAATCCGGAAGATAGTCGAGCAATGCCCTGCCCTCCTGCGACAGTTGTCAGCCTGGCGGAAAAATATCGCTGTCCGTCGTTGGCATACACCTACACTGACCCCATCGTTTTTTACGAATATACCTATGACACTGCAAAGCTGGCAAGACAGCGCAATATAAAAAATGTGCTTGTAACAGCCGGGTATATAAATCCTGAGCCCTGGAAGCGTCTCTTAGAGTACGTGGACGCTGCAAACATAGATTTGAAAGGTATCACAGAAGACTTCTATCACCGTGTCTGTTCCGCCACATTAAAGCCTGTACAGAAGGCACTGGTTTTGGCCAAAGCCAGCGGGATTTTGCTTGAGGTCACCAACCTGATAATTCCAACGTTGAATGACAAGCCCGAAGATATACGCAAGCTTACCCGCTGGATACGTGTTAACCTTGGCTGTGACACTCCCTTGCACTTTTCCCGTTTCTTTCCGCGATACAAAATGCGACATCTGCCATTCACTTCACCCCAGACGCTTGATATGGCAAGGCAGATAGCAACAGACGAGGGTCTGAACTACGTCTACATTGGCAATATTCTAAGCAAAGAAGGCCAAAACACATATTGCCCCGACTGCCAAGGCCTGCTTGTTGAGCGAAAAGGCTATAAAATCCTTAAAAACCACCTCAATGACGGATGCTGCCCGAATTGTGGAAAAGAAATTTATGGAGTCTGGAAATGACACGTAGGAAATTTCTTCACAGGCTGATACAAACAGGCCTGCTCGGTCTAAGCGGCTTATGGTGGCTGACAACTCGTGCCATAGGTAAACGTGCAGTGCCACGCAGGTTTGTACGCGCGATTCGAACAAGAAATTACCCCGGCAAGGTTAGGTCTTTACCCACGATAAATAAGAACGCTAAATGGAGTGGATAATATGAATGACAAATCGGACGAGACACGCAGCGTTACATTTATTCTTGTTTTAGCTACGGCTTTACTTTCGATTACAGGTATATTGCTATTAAAGGCGAGTATTAGGAACCACCCTGCGGCGCCTTCCGGAACCGTTCAAACAATAAAGCAAAACGAGCCAAAAAAACTACAGCCTCCAAAGACTGTCTTACATTCCGCACTTCCCGGCAGATGGTACCCGGCAGATCCGGAAAGACTTGCAAGTCAAGTTAAAAACTTTCTCGAAAAAGCACAAATCAATAATGAGATAGACAACGTTATGGCGCTGATTCTGCCCCACGCAGGATACCAATTCTCAGGACAGACAGCGGCACAGGCAGTCAAAACTGCAAGAGGAAAATACAAACGAATTGTCATTATCGGCCCAAGTCATTATGTTGCTATGCGGGAGACGCTGAGCGTTCCGAAGGTAACCCATTACGAAACGCCGCTGGGGCAGATTCCGCTGGATTTAGAATTCATTGAAAAGCTGTTGAAGCATTCGCTGTTTCAAAATGTGCCGAACGCTCACACCTATGAACACAGTGTCCAAATAGAGCTTCCACTGCTGCAATGCACTCATACAAATTTCAAACTTGTGCCGATAGTTGCCGGCAGTTGTTCCCTAAAGCAAATCATCAAGGCCGGTGAAATTCTCAAGGGCCTTCTCGACCGGGAAACACTTGTAATCGCAAGCTCAGACTTTGTACATTACGGCCACAACTACGGCTATGTGCCTTTTACCCAGGACGTACCGGAGAAATTAAAGAAGCTCGACCTTGATGCATACAAATTCATTGCGGCGCTGGATTGTAAGGGTTTTCTTGATTACAAATGGAAAACCGGCACAACGATATGCGGCTACGTTCCGATAGCCATATTGCTTGCAACTCTTCCACCATCGGCCAAGAGTCATTTAGTCGCACAGACCTGCTCAGGTGAAGTTACCGGCGATTTTAAAAGTTCTGTTGGTTATATGTCCATAGCTTTTTGCGGCACCTGGCCCCAACAGCCGGAGGTTCGGCCTGACTCAAAGTCTAAAGATTCCCATTTAAGTAAAGAAGATAAGGAAAAACTTTTGGCGCTGGCACGCAGGGCACTGCTGCATTACCTGGAGAAAAGGCAGATACTGGATGCATCCGAATTGAACATCGAGTTGAGCGAGGCAATCTCTGAGAAACGCGCCGCGTTCGTAACGCTTAAGAGACACTCCCGGTTGCGGGGCTGCATCGGCGACCTCGTTCCCAGAAAGGAGCTTTACAAATCGGTAATTCAAAATGCCGTCAATGCCGGCTTTAACGACCGGCGCTTCACGCCACTGGAAAAAAGCGAATACGACAAAATCACAATTGAAATATCTGCGCTTACGCCGCCCACGTTTGTAACCTCGCCGGACGAAATACGTCTCGGCATAGACGGCGTAATCCTCAGAAAAGAAGGCAAAATGGCCGTGTTCCTGCCACAGGTCGCTACTGAGGAGGGATGGAACCTTGAGCAGATGTTAAGCCGACTGTCACTAAAGGCGGGGCTGACGCCTGACGCCTGGAAAGACGATACCGAGTTCTTCGTTTTTCAGGCTGAGGTTTTCGGTGAGAACGAAAGATGAAGCTTGCCCGCAGCTTAATGATATTCAGTTATGGCCTGTTCACCATCGCCGCGCAGACGCTGCTTTTTCGAGAGTTCATCAGCACTTTTGAAGGTAATGACATCGGCGTTGGAATCTTTTTCGGTTCCTGGTTTTTTTGGGTCTGCCTCGGTGCCGTGCTCGTTTATAAATCCAAAGCTCTGGCAGAGGCACTGCTGAAGAACATCGAATTCTTATTCCTGCTTTATCTGCCTGTCTTTGCCGCTCAATTTATATTGATTTTATATGCCCGCCAGTTAGCAGGCGTGGAATCGTATGCACTATTCCCCATAAATCTTATGTTACTCCTATCGATACTGATTAACGCCCCAGTTAGCTGCATCACCGGAATGTTTTTCCCCCTTGCCTGTCTCTGGATTCACCCCGTTAAAAATTCTAAAACATTGAATAATATAACCACAGAAGGGGAAATTTCTAACGGCCTTCAGCAGGAAAGTCGGCTTGCTGTCTCAGGCGTATACGTCATTGAGGCTCTCGGCAGTCTTTTTGGCGGATTGGGTGTCACCCTCTTGTTAGCCTGGGGCTTAAGTTCGGCAAGAATTTTCTTCATACTTTCCTGCATTGTCCTGCTGGCGATATTTTTCGTTCGGTTCGCTACAACTAAGAAATGGAAAATACTCTTAGCCCCAGTTTGTATCATTATTGGGCTGGTTATTGGTATTGATGATGTCCTAATGCAACACATTCGAACTGCAAAGTGGTCCAGGTTGCTCCCGGCCGAAGCGCTTTCGGGCTCGTTTCAAACCGCTCAGGCCGAATATCTTTACGGGATTTACAAAGGACAGTGGCTTGCCGTTCGGGAAGGAAGTGTCTGCGAAACACTGCCTGACGACGAATCGGCAGGACGTATTGCTGCAATCCACCTTTCTCAAAAACCGCAAGCAAGGAAAGTCCTAATTATAGGTTCCGGATTAGGTCTGTGCTACAAGTTCCTCGAGCTGCCTCAAATTGAACAGGTAACCTGGACCCACTATGACAGCCAATATGCACAGCTACTCGAACAGTTTATACCGGCCGAGCTTAAGGTAACCGACGAAAGGCTGAAACGAGTGGCAGGTGACATTCGCCCATTGCTGCTGGAGAAAAAGCAACTCTATGACATAGTAATTCTAAATCTGCCTGATGCAACCAGCTCAGTTCTCAACCGTTACTACACACTCGAATTTTACCGGCTTATCAAACAGTCCCTTCAAGCCAACGGCGTATTTGGCGTGCGTATATCCGGCGGTGAAAACATTATGGGTACCGAGCTGATTAATCTCGGCGCTTCGACTAAGCTTACACTCGAGAAGGTCTTCGCAGGCTCCGTCATAGTCCCGGGCGAAGAGACCTGGTTTATCGCGTCCGACCGCAAGGACCTCACTGATAAACCTGCTATCCTGCAGGAAAAGTTCGCACAGATATCCGGTGGAGCAGATATTTTCCCTGCCGAAGGATTATTCTCTGTTTACCTGCCTGCCCGTGCCGCAACCGCCCTTGAAAACTACACCTCTGCGGACCTGCCTGAAAGGCTTCTGGTTAATCGGGACATTAGGCCGCTGGCGCACCTCTACAGTCTGTTATTGGCAGCAAAGCAGTCGGGTGCGCCGGTAACAAGGTTTTATAAGCTCATTGCAACCGGCGGCATAGGCACTTTTCTATTCCCTCTGTTTGTCTTGATAATTCTGAGGATTGTTTACATCTTAAGGACACCACCTCAAGGTGCAAAGTCAAGCTTCGAGAGTACTTTTCTGGTCTTTTCAAGCGGGATGGTGGGAATCGGGGTGGTAATTATCTTAATGTACCTGTATCAAACCCGATTCGGCTCTCTATACCTGTACGTTGGTCTGATTTCATCGCTTTTTATGACGGGTCTTACGGCCGGGTCGGCTATAACTCGATATCTACTCCAGCATAAAAAGGTCCGTATGGTGAGCCTTTTATTTACAATTATCCTCGCTCACACACTTTTCCTTACCATCGCCGCCAATTGGCCGCTCAATGAGTGGAATCATTTTACTTTTGCTCTCGCCTTTCTTTTATGCGGCCTTTGTGCCGGCGGTTATTTTCCTATTGCCGCCAGTCAGTTGGCGGATTCCGCCCTCGATACGCGTGCCACCGGCAGCAAACTTGAAATCGCCGACCATCTCGGCGCAGCAGCAGGAGCGTTTCTCACAGGCCTGGCCATTGTCCCCGTCCTTGGTGCGAAAGTAACCCTGCTGGTATTTACGCTGCTCCTCGTATCAAACGTGCCGTTAATTTTAACGAGAATGTATAACCCGGATAGATACCGTTCCACGCTTACATACGCTTCCATAACTCGCAGGATGGGATACGTCTTATTTGGAATAGGTGTATCGCTGATACTTTGCTCCAATCTACTTGTAGCCGCAGGGGCACGTTTAACACCCTCACTACCGCCGGCTGCTGCTCAAGGTTTAGCAGGCCAAGGACAATTGGTTCCGGCATCCGCCGTCGTACAAGAGGACGGCAAAAAAATCAACTATTTCAAGGTATATAATCAGGCCCAGAAGCTAAGCGGTTATATTTTCAGCTCAGACGAGATTGCACCGGAGGTCCGAGGTTTCGGCGGAAGAATAAACCTGGCGGTATATGTCGACCCGAACGGCACACTGCTCAACTTCCACGTAATAAGGTCGAACGAAACACCAGCATATCTGGAGTTTCTCAAGGATTGGCGCCTGGCCTTGAGTGGACGTAACGTTTTTAGCCAGCAGGCATTTGCCGACATCGAAGCGGTAACAGGAGCAACTATCAGTTGTCAGGCTATCATATTGGGACTGGAGACTTCAGGTCGTAGATTTGCCGACAACATACTTGGTCAGCCCCCCCTGCCGGCCGTATCTGACAAAACAGCCTTTAGCCGCTTTGTACCCGACCGCCAGGGGATATATATGGTGGGTATATTCATCATCAGCTTGCTCGTAATCCTCTATGGCGGATTTTGGAGTAGATTAGCCGTACTGCTATGCACTCTTATCATTGGCGGTATCATCCTCAACGCTCAGTATTCCAGTGAACAAATGGCCAGTCTGCTGACCGGGCATCTTCCGACAATCGGACTCTCAGGTACATTCCTGCTGGTGGTTGGGGTTCCCTTATTTGTATTGGCCTTTGGAAATATTTATTGCGGCTATATCTGCCCGTTCGGCGCCGCCCAGGAGCTTGCAGGCTATCTTCTTCCTATCGGAATCAGGCAGCGACTAACGGTTGAAAATGCCCAAATGCCAAGATTCATCAAGTATGTACTGCTCTTCATTTTGATAAGCGTATTTTTTCTCTCAAGGGACCATCTAACATTAGCCGCGGACCCGCTTATCCAGTTTTTTTCCGGAAAGACTCGGGGCCTTTTGCTGTTGATTATGACGGTGGTTTTATTTATTTCACTTTTTCACGTTCGGTTCTGGTGCCGGTATTTGTGCCCCGTCGGAGCTTTTCTATCGCTTTTAGGCAAAGCCGCCTTGTTTCGGCGTTATATGCCGGCAAAAAGATTTGGCAAGTGTGAATTCGCAATCAGCCCAAATGCTATGGACTGCCTATACTGCGACAGGTGCAGGTACGAGTCAGAGATTCGTAAAAAAACGCAGGCTACAGAAATCCCCGGCAGCAAACCGCTAAAGTTACCAGCCCCATATCTTTTAATATTAGTGCTGGTAATAGCGGTACTCATCTCGAGTATTTCCATAGGCACATTTTTAGAAAAACTGCCTTCGGGCTACGAGGAGCCGCTTTACTCGCTGTCTTCAGGCGGTAAGGCACGTGATGTCGATATGCAACGCATTCACGAAATGATTAAGACCGGAAGACTCTCCGAACAGGAGGCTGACTTCTACATAAAATTAAACACTAACAACAACCAGGAACAACAATGATAACACCGACGCTGCCGTCTTTATAATTATTCATCAACTATCTGCACCGTAACATCGCCGACAATCAGGCCTCGGACTCGGCCGATATCCACTTGAGGCGTTCTAACTACGGCTAATCCCTTTTGATAGTTCCAGCCGGTTATAACCGCAATTGCTATATCATCCCCCCTTCCGTCACGTATGCATGCTCCTTTTTGTGTTAAGACCCGGCTTATGAGTTACACTGCCTTTTTCTCGGCCCAACTTTCCGACATAATTTATTTTTTACGTCTGCCTATTACTACCATATATACGGGAGCTAACTGTTCCGGCAAAGACAAGACCTTACTAATGGAAGCGTCATCAAAGGCGCCCACGGCCACTGAGACCAGCCCCAGAGCCTCAGCCTGCAGATGAACATTTTGGGCGGCGTGCCCGGCTTCCATATACACATAACGAATGCCGCGCTGGCCGTAACGCTGTGTGGTTCTGGAAAATTCTGCTGCAAAAACAAGTGTTACCGGGGCATCTTCTATAAATTCCTGTCCCCAGGCCGCCGAGGCCAGTTTTGAACGCAGCTCCCGGTCACTCAATCGTTCAAGCAGGTGTTTCGCAGGCATATACTGAAACAGGCCATCCGCACTCACTACAAAAAGCTCCAGCGGATATGTCGCGCCCGCTGAAGGTGTGCTGCGGTATCCTCGATCGCTTGTGCAACCCTGGGCCGCCCAGCAAAGCTGACCGAGCTGTGCAAGGCTGAGCGCCTCCGATTCAAACTGCCGATGTGACCGCCGGCTCGCTATGGCCTGTTCCAACGGCATCGCTCCTTCGGTCTCCGGTTTATCAAGATTTATTATCGCAGACATTTCCGTTTCCCTTTGCGTAATCAGACTATCCTTGCTCCACCTCGGTGGGTAAACAGCAGGTGGGCTTCTGCAGCTTTTTCTTATCATATCTGTAACAACGAAATTTTTCCATAAATTTGCATAAAGAGACCAAACCAAAATCAGGGATAAGAAGGTAGTTCGTATCTCCTTAAGGATAGATCGTCACGGGTTATGTAATCAGGGCCAAGCCAGACGGCGGTAATTATCTACGGGAACAAAAACATAGTTACAAATAAATGTTGGGCAGTTTTTTTCTTTTGTGCTAAAATTGCCAAATATGCTCGACAATTATAAAAAATTGGTCATTAGTTTTAAATAAAAGAAGGAGAAAAGTTATGGCCACGTTTATTTCTCTCGTAAACCTCACTGGGCAAGGCGTTCGAGATTTCAAGGTTTCTCCTGCCAGGGCCGCTAAATTCAAGTCTATGGCCCAGAAGGCGGGGGTAACGGTCAAAGAAATCTATTGGACTATGGGAGCTAATGATGTCGTAATCATTATGGATGCTCCGGATGAAAAAGAGGCAACCGCGGTTATGCTGAGCCTGGCCTCGCTGGGCAATGTCAGAACGCAGACCTTGCGGGCCTTTAACTCGTCGGAGATGGAAGAAATCGTTTCCAAGGCACCAAATCCTGACTAAGTGATAAGCCGGCTAAGGTGTGTTCTTGTTTGCCTGAGAACAATACGCAAGCTCGCATTTCACAAAAAATCTCGAAATGAGAACTCGCGTTGAGTGGGTCCCTTTGTATACCGCAATAGCTGAAGTCGTAATGAAATAAGGAACCATTATGAAAGCCAGTAAGAAAAGACAAGAGTATGTTTTAAGATTGCTTTATTTCCTTCTCATTATGGTAATCATTTTGTCGTCTGAAGGATATGCCACCTCATTTCTTACTTTCGGAAAAGAAGCACAAAATGAAGCAGAAGCAGCAGAAAAAGAAAGTATATATTTATCAACCAAAGCAAGATACGGATTAGAATTTATAATTGTAGGATTTAAGGATTTAGGAAGTCAAATACAGACGACACCGGTTCACCCGGACGATTCAAGTTTTTTAACAGGACAGACAACAACAAACCTTGATGAAAGCGATTGGGGATTTGGTCTCACAGCAGGTCTCGTAGGTTCAATAGGAAATGATGATTTAAGATTGAAAATTGGAGCGGACATAAGATTGAATTTGTTCCGAAAAGATGATTACAGAGAGGGCATTTATGATGTTAAACAACAGGTTTCAGATACTCGTCCTGCCTCCAGCGGCTCATTTGTTTTTACTCAGGTAATCCCGGATTATTTTACTTACATCCCTTTTGCAGGAGTTGAAAAGGTTCTGTCTGAATCCCTTCTTTTGAGTTTTGAATTCGGCTTGCCTTACATGAAATGGGAAGTTCGCTCAGGACACGACAGATGGGGAAAATGGCAAACAGTCCAGGAGGATTCATGGAGTGGATTTGGAAGAAGATATACCGGAACTATTGCGTTTAAACGCGATGGAAAAAACGTTTGGTTTATCTCAGGATTTTACGAACGATACAGGCCGGAATTTGCCGAAGGGAAAGCTGATGCCACCTGCTTTGGCGGATTGATTGGCGTGAGGTTTTAATTTTTTGTCTTTAAAGGACTAAATTTTCATCGAGCTTTTTGTTATCTTATCTTTATTAAGCCAGGAAAAGCTTTTTCCAATTACCGATAATTCGTTATGACCTCTTTTCCCCATTTCATCTTCTCTATTTCCTGCCCATCAAGATTTTAGACAGCTCAATTTGAGTTGTTAAATGGTTCGGCCTGTGTATAATCAGCATCTATGACCACGCCAACTGAAAAACTAACACCGGCGATGAAACAGTTCCATCGGTTCAAGGCCAAATATCCGGAGGCGGTCCTGTTTTTTCGTATGGGTGATTTCTACGAAACCTTTTACGAGGACGCCCGGACTTGCTCACAGGTCTGCGGGCTGGCCCTGACCAGCCGAAGCAAAGGTGATAATCCAATCCCTTTAGCCGGTTTGCCATATCACGCCGTTGACGGCTATCTGAAAAAGATGCTCCAGGCCGGCTATAAAGTCGCCGTCTGCGAGCAAATCGAAGACCCTAAAACCGCCAAAGGTGTTGTCGACCGCGACGTTATCCGTGTTATTACGCCCGGCACACTCACAGACGAGATGCTGCTTGATGAAAAGCGGGCGAACTACCTTTGCGCAGTCAACCTCGGTAGGAAATCAGCGGCCGTCGGCTGGGTCGATATTTCGACCGGCCATTTTTTCGCACAAATCGTACCTGAGAAAAATTTGCTCGATGAAATACTAAGGCTCTCGCCGGCGGAATGTCTGCTGCCTGAGAAAAGAGGCCACCTCTTCGAAGCCGAGGCCAAAAAACTGGCCGGCCAAATAGCCCAGCTCACCAGCGCCGTCATAACCGAAAGGCCCGGTTGGTATTTCGAGCCTTTCCAGGCAAAAAAAAGGCTGCTCAAGCATTTCGGGACGGCGACTCTGGAAGGTTTCGGCGTAACCGATAACGATGAAGTAATTTCTCCCGCCGGGGCAATTATCGAATACCTCAGTGAAACGCAAAAAACAGCCCTGAAGCATATTTCTGCTATTAGAAAAGTAAGCCGAACCAAATTTCTGCAAATCGACCAGACAAGCCTGCGAAGTCTCGAGGTCCTGCGCACAATCCGCACTGAAAATCAAAAAGGCTCACTGCTCGACTGCCTTGACGAGACAGCTACGGCCGTGGGTGGACGGATGTTTGCGGACTGGTTGTGTATGCCGCTTTTTGACCGCGGCGCCATAGAGCTTCGCCAGGATGCCGTCGAGGAACTAAAAGAGCAGGACAAAAAAACATCGGACATTCGCAAACTGCTTTCAAACACGTCCGATTTGGAACGCATTGCCGCCCGTATCAGCACCTCACGCCAGAGCCCGCGGGACCTGCTTGCCTTAACTGTAACCTTACGCCGGGTGCCGCAGCTAAAGGAAATCCTGCAAACCTGCCAGTCCGATTTGCTTATAAAACTGGCAGAAGGCAGCGATAGTATGGACGAGCTGGCTAATTTACTTGAATCGGCAATCAAGCCTGACTGCCCGAACCACCTGCGGGACGGCGGCGTTATAAAGACCGGCTTTGACCCACAGCTTGATAGGCTCCGCTCGGTATCGAAGGATGGACGCGCCTGGCTTACCCAGTATCAGCAAACTCAGTCGCAGCGAACGGGCATAGCCAACCTCAAAGTCGGTTTCAATAAGGTCTTCGGTTACTATATCGAAGTAAGCCATTCGTCCGCCAACAAAGTCCCAGCCGATTACGTGCGAAAACAGACCATAAAAAATGCCGAGCGATATATCACCGAAGAGCTGAAAAAATATGAGGAGCAGGCCCTCGGCGCCCACGATAAAGCGCTGGAATTAGAGCAAAAGCTTTTCGATGAGTTGCGAGTCGAGAGCGCTAAATACATCTCACGGCTGCAAAAGCTTGCTGAGACTCTTGCTAACATCGATTGCCTTATCTCTTTAGCCTTCGTCGCGCGAAGGAGAAATTACATCCGCCCCGAGATTACCGATGGTAACGAACTGACAATTACCGAAGGCAAACACCCCGTTTTGGCAGAGACATTGGGTGCCGAGTTTGTGCCCAACGACGTTAACCTTGGCGATGGTGCCGCCGACATCGCCATAATCACCGGCCCGAATATGAGCGGCAAGAGCACTTATATCAGGCAAACGGCCCTTTTGGTGATAATGGCACAGGCAGGCAGCTTCATCCCCGCAAAGGCCGCTTCGATAGGCTTGGTTGACCGGATATTTACACGCGTCGGCGCCTCAGACGAGCTGGTTCGCGGCCAGTCAACCTTTATGGTCGAGATGACCGAGACCGCGAACATAATAAACAACGCCTCCGGAAAATCGCTCGTCATTCTCGACGAGGTCGGCAGGGGCACAAGCACTTACGACGGCCTGGCACTCGCCTGGGCGATTACCGAGTATATCGCGAACAAGCTAAAGTGCAGGACCCTTTTCGCCACGCATTATCACGAGCTGACCGAGCTGGCCGAGCTGTTTGTCAATATCAGTAATCTTAACGTGGCCGTGCGCGAATGGATGGACGAGGTGGTCTTTTTGCACAAGATTTTGCCCGGCGGTACGGACAAAAGCTACGGCATCCACGTCGCTAAACTGGCCGGTGTACCCAAAACCATAGTCGAGCGCAGCAGGGAAATCCTGTCCGAACTGGAAAGCACGTTTACAAAGGAGGCCGCCGGCAAACACCTTTCCCGCCACAAAACAAAACAGCCGGACGAAGACACACTCTTCGTCCAGAAACACAAATCAGTCCTCGAAAAACTTTCCTCAATAGACGTGAATAATTTAACACCTCTTGAAGCTATAAATTTATTGAATCAGATCAGAAGTGAAATTATCAAAGAATAATTGCATAACAACGGAACTTACTATTGGTCATTCTTCCATAGGATTTTCTTGAACCATTCTTTATCTCGTACATTCTGAAGGTCTTCATCACTTTTTGCATATTCCAAAGTCGGCAAATTTCCCGTTTCCTCGCCAATCTTCAGCCATTTCCTACAACCTTTTTCATCCTCGAAAAACGCACAAATACAAGCCAGATTATACGCACAATGACCTTTTTCGATTGATTCGGCTTTGAGATATTTCGCCTCGGCCCGCCTCATTAATTTTTTCTCTTTATTTTTATCTTCTGCGGCTATGTTGTCGGCATATAGAAGAAGAGTGTGTCCCCACATTTCGAAAACATAGTAGTTTTCAGTTTCTACTTTTGCTATCTGTTCTATGGAATCGAGCGCTTGCTCAAAGTCTTGTTTGCTGACACTATTTAACGCCTCCGTCCATAAGAGATTCAGTTTTCGGTTTTCCTCCAATTGCCCTTTTAAAACATTTGTCATTCGTTTGGAATCTGTATGTTCTCTAAGTGCTTTAAGTGGTCGATAAGACCTTGCTTTGGGTATCCATTCCTTCCACTGTTTTTCTAATTTTGCGAATCCTCCGGGGTAGTATTCATTGATAATTTTCATCGAATTAGCTTTTTTGCCCTCTTTTTTGAACTCCCATAAAAGTTCTTTCAGAACTTTTTCTGTATTGCTGCTGGACATCAAAAAATAGACCAGGGAATATCCGATTGTATAGGCGGCATTTATATTTTTCTTGCGGAATTTTATCCATTTGTCATAGCCCAAAGTAACATATTCATCAAGCTCTATTGGGAATCCTTCTTTAAGCCAATATTTACACCAACTGCTTCGATTGCTTTGTAAATAAACCCGCTTGTTCTTTCCAAAAACTTGTAATCCTGCAAAATATTCTGACAGCCCCTCATTGACCCAGACAGGACACCAGGGAATATTATGTCCCAGTATCATATGATTAGCTTCATGGAATACTGTACCAATCATTATCTTCGCATCTTTGTCCTTTTTTGAATATCCTTTCCAATAAGCTACTGTTTCGTGATATTTGTAGGAATAATAACCGTAACCTAAAACATTTGGACCTCCTTGTTTTTTCCTGTATTTCAGGAATTTGTCTTTATCCGCAAATATTGTTACCTTAACTTTATAATCGTTCGGGTAATGAAAACCGAAAGTTTCCTTATATGTTTCGAGTATCAGGGAGATACCGAAAACGATTCCTTTTTCCACCGCAGGTGATAATTCACAGCCCTGCAGATTAAATATGCAGATACCGGATTCGTAAGTTTTGAAGTCCTGCGCTTGAACTTCAGCGATAATAAAAACCATAACCAAAAAGATAATGACTTTTTTAATACTGCCTTTATTTGGATTGTACATTTTTTTACTGCTTAAGTGACAGGTACTTTATTTTGGATAAATCCACTTTAAATGACAAATTTACGTGTCTGCAGTTTTATTGTTGCTCTATTATACTGCCAATGACAATAATCTCCAATCCGAATCTCTTCTAAAGACCGGGTGAAGTTCGTAGCTCGTTCCTCCAAATGATAGTGTATATGCGTTATGCTGTCTTTCCTGTGTCCCGGCACACCGGGCTCGAAAGGCCTGCAGTTCGGAATCTATGAAGAATAACTCCGGCTTTGCTGGACTCAACTGGCGATATACGAACGATAAGACCTGTCCTGAGTGTAATCGAAGGATACGAGTGACGAAATAGTCGCGGCTACCTATGGCACAGACTCCGGCAGCTTACGCTGTGGACACAACGCTATACGAACATTCCAGACCCAAGACTCTACTGCTTATTCTGTCTGCCTTCTATCGCGGCCAGAAGAATACCCGACGAAATCAAAAGCCTGCGGTCAATCGAGCCGTTGGAACCGAATATTGACATGCTATACTTCAATACAAAGGGATTAAAGTGCTGCTTGATTTCAGCAATTATGCTGCCGTCAGCAGAGGTTATTACATACGTTTGTGGAATAAGCTTAATAAGCCGGCTTACTATAGCGCCCAAAACGCTGGTTTCAGTTAACTTGCCGACCTCGCTGCCGTCACTCGAGAGGAAAATCCACTCATCTTTAAAAATGGACTTGATTCCTTTTCGCCTTATTGCCCCGACGCTCTGGCCTGTAGTCGCATCTTCAACGTTATACGTTGCGCCGAAGTCCAGGATTTGCGGCGTCTTTATAGTTAAAAGTTCCTGCAATTGATTTTCATCCGTATATACACGAAAGTCCTCTTTCAGCTTAAATGCCTTCTGTTTTGAATAGAGTACAAGCATGCCGTTTTCATCGTATGCATGAAAAGCTCCGCCGAATATCTGTAATACCTTCTTGCGGAACAAATAGTAGTCGTGCGCAAACGCTGGATTAAGTTCATTTGTTTCTTCATTTGTCTGTTCTATTGTCTGTTCCATTGTCTCTTCCATTTGTTATCTCCTTTACAAATTTTAATTTTTGGCTTTTAGGTCCTGTAATACTCCGACAAATTTTTTACCATCAAATAAGACCCTATCCCAAGCATAGCTGGAGAGTCCCTTTCCAAGGCCCATCCATCCGGCTCAATTGATTCCTTCGGCTAAGCTTAGGACAGGCATTAATAATTAATGATAGATTATGTGTTTTTCTCTGTGTTTTCTGAGCGCTTGTCCTCATCCCGATACATCGGGGCTGTGGCTATAGTTTTTTTGATGAACAACGGCCTGCAATTGCGCCGGTTGACCAGCACATCTGGAGATTATACCCACCGCAGGGACCGTCAACGTCCAGCACCTCGCCGGCAAAAAATAAACCCGGACAAATCTTCGACTCTATTGTCTTAGGTTCTATCTCGACCGTGCTTACGCCGCCGCGTGTTACCGTTGCCTCATTAATCGAGCGGGTACTCACCACCGAAAGCGGCAGGGCCTTTAGATGCCGTACTATTTTTTTTCGCTCATCTTTTTTAAGCTTACTGCCTGAAAGGCCGGCATCAATATTAAATTCTTCGCATAAAGTCATTGCCGCTCGTCTCGGCAGGAAAAAAGCCAGATTGCCCGCAACGGTCTTTTTGGGACTTTCGACAATTCGCTCGCGAATTTGTTTATCAAGCTCTGCTTCGCTCATTCCTCGAAACACATCAACATATATCTTAATCGGGCTCTTTTCATTCGGAAGATAATCGGTCAGTAACCTGCTCAAATCAAGCACCGCGGGTCCTGCAATTCCGTCGTTCGTGAAAATCATCGGCCCGCATACAACCACCTTCCGACCCCTGATGACTGTCGATATTTTTACATCTTTAAGACTTGTGCCGGCCAGTTCACCCGGCCAGCTTTCACGTGTTACCAGTGGAACCAGTGAAGCTCGGGGATTAATGACACTATGACCAAGTTCCTGTGCAAACCGGTAACCATCGCCGGTCGAGCCGGTTTGCGGCCACGACAGGCCGCCCGTCGCGATTATTACCTTCTTAGCCGAAATAATCTCAGTGCCTGTGTGGATAGCAAAGAAATTTTCGTCTCTCAAAACACGCTTGACTGCCTTGCCGAAGCAAAAACGCACACCGCAGCTTTTGGCACGTTTTATTAAAACATCCCTTACGTCACCTGCCCGGCCGGTAATAGGAAACACACAACCGTCCTGCTCTACCTTGCTTTCCAGTCCCCATTTGCGAAATAGCTGCCGGACCTGCTCCGGCGAAAACTCATGCAGGCTATAGCTTAAAAATCTGCCCTTTGGTCCGAAGGCCCGCGCAATCTCATCGGGACCGGCTGAGTGTGTAAAATTACACCTGCCGCCGCCGCTTTGAAGAAGCTTCCTGCCTGCTGTCGTGTTATTCTCAATCACGATGGTTTCGACTTGTGGCGAGCCTGTAGTATCCGCATTTGCCCTTGCGCAGTGGATAGCCGACATCAGGCCGGCCGGCCCGGCTCCAATTATGCAAACATTTGTCCGCATTTATAACCTCAGATACGTAAAAGCTTTCCAGGGCTACTTTAATCCGGCCCTTCAGACCTGTCAAATGCCGTAATCCCGTAAGGGATGCCTTATGGCAAAAAAAACTTGAAAACCGAACAATTTTTTGTCAAAGTATAAATAATTCAGAAGTCCAAATTAAGGAGACCAGCTATGAAGACCTTTCCTGTCCCGAAACTTATTCTTTTAAGTTTTGCTTTGTTGTTACTTCCTTCCTGCTCGCAGATTGAGCTCACCGGCAGAAGGCAATTCAATCTTGTTCCCGATTCGATTATGAATTCGATGAGTTTCCAGTCCTACGGCGAATTTATGGCCCAGCAAAAGCTAAGCACCGATGCCACAAAAACCCAAATGGTCAAACGCGTCGGAGGCAGGATTAGGGATGCCGTGGAGCAATATTGCGCCAGTGAATGCAAGGACAACAGGCTAAAATCGTATGCGTGGGAATTCAATCTTATTGAGGACCCCAATGTAAACGCCTGGGCTATGCCCGGCGGAAAAGTCGTTGTTTATACGGGCCTTTTGCCGGTAGCCCGGACAGAAGCAGGCCTGGCGGTGGTAATTGGACATGAAATAGCGCACGCCTTTGCGAGACACGGTTCCGAAAGAATGACACAGGGGCTTCTTGTGGAAATGGGTGGAATCGCTTTAACAAAGGCCCTGGCGAACAGGCCTGAGCAGACAAAAAACCTTTTTATGCGCTCGTACGGCATAGGAACGACCTATGGCATAATACTTCCGTACAGCAGAAAACACGAAAGCGAAGCCGACCATTTGGGCCTGATATTTATGGCAATGGCGGGCTACAATCCCACCGAGGCTATAGATTTCTGGGAGAGAATGGCCGCTTCAAAACAGGGACCGTCCCCACCTGAGATTCTAAGCACACATCCGGCCGACTCGACCAGAATCCGGAACATTAAAAATTTGATTCCCGAAGCGATGAAGTATTATCGCCAGCCTTAGAAATCAAAAGAAATTATGTAATCTGAAAACTCACCTCATCTTATGTAAGCAATCTAGCCGGCAAAGGGCTGGAACGAGGTGTCTGCAGCCTCAGGTGGAAAAGGTATTTTGCAATCCACGGTTACTATTTCTCCGAGGCTTCCTGCTCCAGCTCTTTTTCAATTTTTTCAAGCTCGTCTTCCATATTCTCTAATGTAATTTCTTTTTCCGCCTCTTCCTCGTATTCAACCGCTGTCTTAACAACTTCCTCCTGCTCAGTATCAGTCTGGCCGGACTTTTCCTTACATCCACTCATACAACAGAAACTTATCACCACTGCAACTATAAGCAGCATTCCCCTTAACATTTTATCACCCCTTTAAAAGTCAAATTTTCTTGATTCTTCCTTCAACGGACCTGGGTAATTCTATTGTTTAACTTCTTCGCCGCCGCTTTCTTCGCCGGCCTGCAGAACCTTTTCTCTTTTTAGATTAATGTTACTGAGTTTACGCTCATAGTGGTCTCGTCCTTTTTTCAAAAGTTGGTCAACCCGTTTAACAGTTTCACTGTTACCCGACTCATTGGCCAATCGTCGAATTCGTTTCAACCTTGCCGTACGCCTGCGATGTTTGGCCTCCTCACGGCGCATTTGTCTTTCAAAAGCTCTTAATTGCTGCTGATGTTCCTTTCCTCTTCCACCAATTTCATCCTCGGCCCGTCCTTTTCCTTCTTCCTCGGCCTTTTCAATCCCTTTCTCTTTCGCTTCACGCATTCTCTCTCGTTCCCTGTCCCGGTCTCTATCGCGGCTTCGTTCGGCCTTTTTGCCCGACTTTTCCTTGGTTACCTTTTCCCTCTTGAGGGATGCACCTCTTTGTCCGCCGCCGCCTTTGCCTCCTCCTTTGCCAAAAACCGGACCGCAGCACCAGACTAAAGCAGCCATAATAAATACTGATAATATAATCTTTTTCATAATGCACACCTCCAATATAAAGTTGTTCAAGCGGTATCTATTATCTCGAATCAGGAAACAGCCGCAAAACAAATCCGGCCGATTAGTCAAAATTTTTCGGCCGACCCTAAGATATATCGAGGCCATCTTTCAATCCTTGTAATTAGCATCCTTTTGTATATAATAAGCCGCGTAGTTTAAGATTATTGAGGAATAACAATGGCCAAGATTACTAAACTTGATGATATCGTATCGCTGTGCAAGCGAAGGGGCTTTATTTTTCAGTCCAGCGAAATCTACGGCGGTCTGGCAAGCTGTTATGATTATGGACCGCTGGGAGTCGAGCTGAAGCGCAATGTTCGCGACGCCTGGTGGAAAAGCGTCGTGCAGATGCGCGATGACGTTGTCGGCCTGGATTGCAGCATCCTGATGCACCCGCTTGTATGGAAGGCATCGGGGCACGCCGATAAGTTCGCAGACATTATTGTGGAATGCAAAAAATGCAATACGAGAACCAGGATTGACCATCTCACAGGTCATGCTGAAGAGCATACCGTGCATGTCTCTGTTGATAAGGCAATGGCCCAGGTTGGGGATTTGTCCGGCAAAGTCTGCCCGAATTGCGGCTCCGTCGGGAAATTCACCGAGCCGATGGAATTCAAGCTGATGTTCGAGACCCAAATGGGCGCAAGCGTTGAAGACTCGATGAAGTTGTTTCTTCGACCCGAAACCGCGCAGGGAATCTTTGCCAATTTCCGGAACGTTCTTGATACTACCCGCGTTAAAATACCCTTTGGCATCGCCCAGATTGGTAAAAGCTTCAGGAATGAGGTTACTACCAAGGCCTTTATCTTTCGCACCCGCGAATTCGAACAGGCTGAGCTCGAATTTTTTGTTCGGCCCGGAACCGACGAGCAATGGTGGCAGGAGTGGAAACAGTTGCGTTTCAACTGGTATCTCGAGCTGGGGCTGAAAAAGGAAAACCTTAGGTTGAGAGAGCACGACCCGGAGGAGCTGGCTCATTATGCCAAGGCCTGTGTAGATGTCGAATATAAATTCCCATTCGGCAGCGGCGACTGGCAGGAGCTCGAGGGAATAGCCAATCGTACGGATTTCGACCTCCGCCAGCATCAGCGGGGTATGAGAACATTAAACAGATGGTTCGAGAATGCCGGAGACCTGGCGAAAGTAGAGCTTGCAGGCGAAGCGGACGATTATAATAAGGGGCCGCTATCTTATTTCGACGATGAAGCCAAGCATCGCTACATACCTTATGTAATTGAGCCCAGTGCCGGTATCGACCGAAGCGCGCTGGCATTTTTAGTCGATGCCTATGACGAGGAAGAGGTTAGGGGCCAAAAGAGAAATCTTTTACGGTTCAGTCCTGCGCTTGCGCCGATTAAGGTGGGTATTTTCCCTCTCGTCAGGAAAGATGGTATGCCGGAGATTGCAAAAAAAGTTTACGATGATTTGAAGAGATATTTCAGCTGTTTTTACGACGAAAAAGGAGCAGTAGGCCGGCGGTATCGCAGACAGGATGAGGCGGGAACTCCCTTCTGCATTACGGTTGACGGCCAGACCAAAGAAGATAACACTGTAACGGTTCGCCAGCGCGATTCGATGGAGCAGGTCAGGATTTCGATTGATCTGTTGCGAAATTATCTCAGCGAAAAGCTGAAGTTGTAAAAGAAAGGCAAATTATCTTCGAGCCAAAGCCAATCGGTTCACTTTGATCAATCGGCCCTTACGATTTCGAATATTTTTTTGCAGGTCCTAAGCACACCTTCGAGCCATTCCAAGGGTATAATACACGCAGAGTCTGATTTGGACTTCTCCGGCTCGGGGTGGACTTCGATAAATAATCCATTTGCGCCGGAAGCTATTGCTGCTTTGGCCAAAATTGGCGCCATCTCCCGCTGGCCGTCACTTTCCGTACCCCGACCGCCGGGATGCTGTGTGCTGTGAGTGGCGTCAAAAACAACAGGACAGCCCAGCTTCTTCATTGCCTTAATCGCCGTCATATCGTTTATCAGGCGGTTGTAGCCGAAGAAAGTGCCCCTTTCCGTAAGGAGTATTTTTTTATTATCACGAGCTCGAATTTTCTCGACGACGTTTTTCATTTCCTGCGGTGACATAAACTGGCCTTTTTTCACGTTCACCGCTTTACCGGTCTGTGCACAGGTCGTCAGCAGGTCTGTCTGTCGGCACAGAAAGGCCGGCACCTGCAGACAGTCAACTACCTTGGCGGCTTCTTCGGCCTGCGAGCGCTCATGCACATCCGTCGTAAGTGCAAGGCCCGTTTCATCGCGAACCCGGGCCAGAATTTCCAGACCTCCGACCAGGCCCGGCCCCCGAAAGCTGGATATGCTCGAGCGATTTGCCTTATCGAAGCTGGCCTTGAAAATTACGCCTACTCCCACTGCCCGGCCAATTCTAACCAGCTCCCTGGCAATCTCCAGGCACATTTCTTTATTCTCAATAACGCAGGGACCGGCAATCACGAACAAAGGACCGTCTAATCCCACCTCAACATCGCCAATCTGAAAAGAATCCTTTTCCATATTCACCTGCCTAAGTGAAAGGTTAAATATCCTATATTGGCCTCCTGCCTTACACAAACCTCCTCTTGAGTCTTGTTCTTATACCGGCCGGTTTAGCACCGGCAGGAGTTATCACCTTTACCGCCTCGGGTATCACATTTATCTCAAGTGGCAGGTCCGGCCCGGGGTCGCCGTCGATTTCGGTTCGAAGATCGGGATGGTCCGAGCTTATATGAATCTTTTTGCCCTGACGATAAATCACATTACCGGCATCAATGTGCTGTTTAAAAGCCGTTAGTGCCGAGTATTTCAGCAGCCCCAGCCTGGAGTCACAGTTGTAAATACAAAGGTCAAGCAGTCCATCGCCAAAGTTGGCATAGTGTAATATCTGCAGGCCTAATGCATATCTCGATATATTGCCCACAAAAACCATCCCAAGGCCGTCAAAAACTTCATCGCCGTCGATTTCGACCTTTATTTGGGGAAATTTATAAGCCCAGAACGTTCGCCAGATGGGCCAGAAGTAGTCAAGATGGTTTATATGGCCCCGACGCTGCCCATCTACAAGTTTTATTATCTGTCCGTCGAAATCAAGACCGACAACAGAGGTGAAGCACCGGCCATTTACACTACCCAGGTCCAGCACGCTTATATACTCATCTTCAAAGGCCTTTACTATAGTTTTTAGTCTCCTATCCAGCCCCAATTCATTTGCAAGCAGATTTTCCGTTCCACAAGGCAATATCATCATCGGCTTATCGCTACCTTCCAGACCGTGTGCCACCTCGCGTATCGTCCCGTCGCCTCCCGCAGCCACTACCATTGCGCAATTATAATCCACAGCCGCATCCGTGGCCAGTTCGCAGGCATCCTCCAGCGAGCCGGTGTGCATAATCTTCAGCTTGTATCCTTTTTCCCGGAGATAATCTACAAACTGCCGAACCGTTAATTTGCTGCTGCTCGAGCCCGATTTGGGATTCACTATATATGCGATATAACCGGTATTCGGATTAATTGCCATTATTTCCCTATAGATTCCTTTTCCGAGTTGAAATATATCTCCCTTTTTCCTGTGCCTTCATGCTCGAGCTTTTCTCTCATCAGCGTCGCATAGCTTTTTGGAATATGTGGTATATCACCAAGTCCCAACTTTTCCTGTAGTCGGGCAATTTTCTCTTCGTCAGGTCCCTCGATTTCCACAAACCTGCCCAGCAGTGGCAGCTCATCCAGACAGACCTGGCAGTCATCGAGCAGCCATATTTCCCGTTTCTTTTCGAAGCTCAGCGCCTTTTCATATCCCAATGCCACTGCAAGTTTCTCGGCAGAATCGGCATCTTCCACCACAACGTTTATTTCCTGTCGTTTTTTCAATCTGGTCTTTTCTTTTGGTCCTTTGTATGTCAGGACTACCTTTTCGTGACTGCCTGTAGATTGACATCTTAGACGTAAACATCTATCGCTGCTCATCAGCGATTCGGCTGCGTCATCAAAGTAATAATCTCTCTGCAAAACCTTCTGATGAAGCTTGCCGCCCAACTTAGAAATCCCCGCTGCAACTTCAGCGAGCGATTCTACCTTCAACTTGGCTTCTATCTCAACATCCATTAGCAGACTATATTTACCAACCTGGATTTGATAACAATGATTTTCTTTGGCTTTTTGCCGGCCATAGAGGTGATGACTTTTTCGCAGCCGAGCGCCATTTGTTTTATCTGTTCCTCGTCTGTATCAGCGGCAACGACAATTCTATCCCTAATCTTTCCGTTAACCTGCACGGCAAGTTCAACCTGTTTGTCCTGTACGAGCTTCTCATCGAACTGCGGCCACTGTTCATTGGTCAAAGATTCCTTGTGCCCCAATTTTTCCCACAATTCCTCTGCGATATGCGGTGCGAACGGAGAAAGTATCAGTACGAATTTTTCAATCAGACTCATTGGTCTGACCTTTTGCTTGGCCAAATGGTTAATGAAAATCATCATCGCGCTTATCGCCGTGTTAAAGCCAAAGCTTTCAATATCCTCAGTAACTTTCTTAACGGTCTTATGTAATAATCGCAGCGTTTCCTCGTCGGGCTCAGCGGTTTTTATTTCCGCACGGAGCCCGCCCGTGTCTTCATCGATTATCGTTCGCCAGGTCCGCTGCAGAAACCGGTGGACGCCTTCGACGCCCTGCATATTCCAGGGCTTTGTCGACTCTAACGGCCCCATAAACATCTCATAAAGCCGCATCGAGTCCGCACCATAGTCGCTGATAACATAATCGGGATTTACAACGTTGCCCCGCGACTTGCTCATCTTCTGGCTGTCTTCACCTAAAATCATCCCCTGGTTGACTAATTTTTTGAAAGGCTCCTTCGTACTCGTATATCCCAAATCGTACAACACCTTGTGCCAGAATCGCGCATATAAAAGATGCAGCACCGCGTGCTCCGCACCCCCAATATACAAATCCACGGGCATCCAGTATTTTTCCTTTTCACTCTCCCAGCCGACCTTATCATTCCCGGCGTCGAGGTATCGCAGATAATACCAGCAGCTTCCTGCCCATTGCGGCATTGTGTTTGTTTCACGCCGTGCTTTCCTGCCGTCCGGCAGTGTCACTTCAACCCAGTCATTTATATTTGCCAGGGGCGACTGACCATCGCCGGCGGGCTTGTAGTTTTCGACCTTTGGCAGAATTAAGGGAAGCTCTTTTTCCGAAAGTCCTGTTATTCCGTCCTCACTGTGAAGAATTGGGAATGGCTCTCCCCAGTAGCGTTGCCGGCTAAATAACCAGTCTCGCAATTTATAATTTATTGCCTTTTGACCAAGACCTTTTCCTGCAAGCCGGCTTGTGATTTTCTCTTTGAATTCCGCTGTCGGCAAACCGCTAAACTGCCCGCTGTTTATCGCCGTGCCGTCACCCACAAAGCAAAGCTCGCCTTGCTTAACTAATTTGGCCTGTTCTTTGTCGTCAGGTTCGACAACCGGGATAATCGGCAGTCCGAATTTCCTGGCGAATTCGAAGTCTCTCTCATCATGCGCGGGCACCGACATAATCGCACCCGTGCCATAGCTAATCAAAACATAGTCGCTTATCCAGATGGGTATCTTTTCCTCGTTAACGGGATTAATTGCGTACGCACCGGTAAAGACGCCGGTTTTTTCCTTTGCCAAATCGGTACGGTCCAAATCGCTTTTTCGTGCTGCTTCGTCACGATATTTGTAAACCGCCTCTTTTTGGTCATCGGTTGTAATCTTATCAACAATTTCAAGCTCAGGCGCCAAAACCATATAGGTAGCGCCAAATAAAGTATCCGGCCGGGTAGTAAACACACGAATACTTTCGTCAAGGCCGTCAATTTTGAAATCTACATCGGCTCCGATGCTTTTTCCTATCCAGTCCTGTTGCAGCTTTTTTATCGATTCCGGCCAATCCACTTTCTTTAAATCTTCGAGCAATCTATCGGCATATTTTGTAATTCGCAGCATCCACTGCCGCATCGGCTTTCTGAATACTGGATGGCCGCCGCGTTCGCTCAGGCCGCCAATTACCTCTTCATTGGCAAGAACCGTCCCCAAAGCCGGACACCAGTTGACAAGAACCTCTGCTTGATAAGCAAGCCGACGGTCATCGATAAATTCCCGTCTTAGTTCGGCACTTAGACCGTCGGGAATGTGCAATTGCTCGAGGGGTTTTGCTTTCTGCTCAGCCTCATCGAAAAAGCTGTTAAACATCTTCAGGAATATCCACTGTGTCCATTTATAATAGGCCGGGTCTGTAGTATCTACCTGCCGGTCCCAGTCATAGCTGAAGCCAAGCGATTTTATCTGTCGCCGCATATTGTTTATATTTTTCTGCGTTGTTTCGGCCGGATTTGTACCGCTTTGAACTGCATACTGCTCGGCCGGCAGACCAAACGCATCCCAGCCCATAGGATGAAGCACGTTAAAACCCTTCATCCGTTTATAGCGGGCTACTATGTCGCTGGCCGTGTAACCTTCGGGGTGCCCGACGTGTAATCCCTGAGCACTGGGGTATGGAAACATATCCAGCACATAGTATTTCGGCTTTGAATCTTCACAATCCACGGCCCTGAAGGTTTTATTCGTCTCCCAGTATTCTTGCCACTTTTTCTCTATCTTGTCAAAATCATATGAGTTATTTTTCGCAGTCACCTCTAAGTTACTCCATTATTGAATAAACCTTTGGCCCGTCCAATGCCATTGTCGGGGAAATATATAACCTCTCCGCACTCAAGGCACTTATACTCAAAAATCGGCATGCGCTTCATTCCGCATCCAGTAAAATACAAATCAACTGAAAGACGTTTTAATCGTGCTATTTCCGTGTATCGAATATAAGTGCCTGCAATTTAATAAGTTATACAAAATACCCGGCCGAGTCACGAATCTGGCAAGTTTTTGTAACTTCTTGAAAAATAGTAAGATAAGAATAACACAAAATCCAGCAAAATCCTCTAAAACTGCCGAGATGGTTCGGCAGCGGCTTTTAGTCGTTGCTGATAAAAATGCTGTTGATTGAAGGCTGATTTCACACGTGTTTCATCAAACAGGCGTACTCAAGCAGTCTTATGGTCTTTGTGATGGTCAAGAAATCCCTCCAGCTTTCGGGCTCTTACCGGATGCTGGAGTTTTATAAGCGCTTTTGCCTCAACCTGCCGCACACGTTCGCGAGTAACCTTGAAGATTCTGCCCACCTCTTCGAGTGTGTAAGTATACCCGTCACCGATACCGTATCGCAGCTTGATAATCTCACGTTCGCGGTATGTCAGTGTTTTAAGGACCTGGTCCATTCGTTCCTTAAGCATCTCCTGTGTCGCTGAGCTCACCGGGGAATCGACGCTTTCGTCTTCGATGAAGTCGCCGAAATAGCTGTCTTCGCTGTCACCTATAGGCCGGTCCAGGCTGATAGGATGCTTGGACATCTTCAGCACTCTTCGCGTTTCGGAGATGCTCATCGAGACTTCTTTGCCGATCTCTTCAAGTGTTGGTTCCCGACCCAGCTTTTGAAGCAGAGCCTTGTTCACTGCCCGCAGTCTGCTCATTGTTTCAATCATATGCACCGGGATACGGATCGTTCGCGCGTGGTCTGCAATTGCTCTGGTAATTGCCTGGCGAATCCACCACGTAGCATAAGTGCTGAATTTATAGCCACGCCTGTATTCGTACTTGTCAACCGCTCTCATCAGGCCTGTATTGCCTTCCTGGATAATATCAAGGAAGCTAAGTCCACGGTTGCGATATTTCTTTGCGATTGAGACAACCAGTCTTAGATTCGCGCTTGAAAGGCGTCGCTTGGCATTTTCGTATTCCGAGAATACAGCCTCAATAGAGCGCAATCTCTTATTAAGCTGCTTGGGCGTCTCAAGGTTCAATTCCTGCAGTCCATCCAGTTCCTCTTTCATCGATGTAATATCTTCTGCGCCATACTCCTTATCAGGTCCTTCGTCAATTCGTTTTTGTATTTCCTGCATTTTCCGCTGAATGCTTTGCAGCTTCTTCATCATAGGTTGGATTCGACTTGTTCGCAGACTCAGTTCTTCCAGCAGAGTCGCCAATTTTCGCCTGTTTCTGTGTATTCGTCTTAAGGTGCCTTTAACTTTGGTTATATCCTGCGATTCACGCATCTTATGAAACAAGCTGTAATTCAGATTAATCAATTTTTGTGCTGTTTCAATATTGTGTGGCAATCGCTTTTTAAGTACCGAGCGTACTAAGTTCTCAGCGGTGCTGAGTTTCATCGTTCTATCAAAGGGCAGCGTACCACTGTGGACCTGCTTGAGTATCTCCACGGCTGTTGTTGCGCAGTAGTAGCTCTCGAGGACTTTTCTTCTGAATGCCATACGAGTCAATTCTATCTTTCTCGCCAAACTTATCTCTTCTTCCCGCGAAAGCAGCGGTATCTCGCCCATTTGAGTCAAATACATTCGGATAGGGTCGTCTATGCGCCTTGCCTCGGCCTCTTCGGCCAGTTGCCGTTCAAGAAGCAAATCCTCATCAAGAGTGGATACTTCCTGTTTTTGCTCTTCAGAAAATCCCTCGTCGGTTCCTTGAAGCTCTTTTTGTTTCTTCTCCAGGTCAGCCTCATCAAGCAGGTTGACGCCCATTTCGTCCAGGGTCATCAAGAGATTGTCGAGTCGATTGGGTGTGACCGCCTCGTCGGGCAGCTCTTCGTTCATTTCCTCATAAGTCAGGTAGCCCCTCTTACGACCTTTTTCGATTATCGATTCAATCCGTGCCTGGACGATGTCCTCAGGGGTCAGAGCCTTCTGTATCGGGGTTGCTTTTTTGGACGCCTTCTTGCTTTTCTTTTTCTTCTTATCGGTCACTGCATTTAACCTTCAAACATTTCTAACGCTACCTATACCATACCTGCATTACGCAGATTAGGCCTTTCAGGTTTGGATGTTAGCTTACGTAAAGATTCAGTTTCGTCATTTATCACTTTTATTTGTGTTCTGGTTAGATTCTCTTGATGCTCCTTTATCGCATTGAGAGCCATTTCCAGCCGAACTGAAAAATTTCCCTTTTTTTCACCGTTCGCCGCCAAGTCGGTGATTATATTTGCCGTTTCCACAGATTCCACTCGCGAAAGTATATCTCTAAGAGAAGGTTGCGAACTTTCCTGCAGGCTCTTGAATAATGCCTCCGCTATTTGCCTGAATACCGGCACCTTAAAAGTTTCGAGTGAGATTTGTTGCTTGATATTATCGGAAAGATTACATTGATTTAACAGAACCTCCAGCACTTCCTGTTGGGCTTTTGCATAAAATCCCTCTCCAAGCCGGCCGGCTGAATCCTTATAATTCTCAGTTTTGTTGCCCCTTTCGACTCTCGACCTTGTGAGTGTCTTTGTAAGTTCGGCATTTATCTGCCTGCTGTTAATCCCCATAATTCGGCTGAGTCGATTAACCGTCAGGCCTTTTGTGATATTGTCAAGCTTTCCTGCCCTCATCGCGATAGCTACGGTACGTAAAAACTCTTCGATAGCCGCACGCTTATCGATAAACGTATCGTTCTTTTCAAGGTTCTCTGTCAGCCGTTTCCACTTGAATTCCATCACATCTATCGCCTGTGCTATCAGTTCTTTAAAGCTTTTACCGCCGGCCTGCAAAATGAACTCGCAGGGGTCACTGCCGGGGGGCAGCGAAACAAGTTTTATGTCAATTCTCTCAGCAAGACAAATCTCTAACGCCCTGCTTGCTGCCTCGATACCTGCGGTATCACTGTCGAAAACAAGCACTATCTGTTTGGCATACCGACGAAGCAGACAGGCGTGCCCTGCAGTCAGGCTTGTTCCTAAAGTAGCAACAACGTTATCGCAGCCATACTGATGGGACATTATACAGTCGGTATAGCCTTCTACGACTACCGCTGTGCCGGACGATGCTATGCTGTGGCGAGCATTATCGAGCCCATAGACGGCGTTACTCTTGTCAAATAGCACCGTTGCTGGTGAGTTCATATACTTTGCCGGCTCATCGCCGAGAGCTCGCCCGCCAAAGCCTATCATCTTCCCTGTAACATCGGATATTGGAAACATCAGGCGATTTCTAAATTTGTCGTAGCAGCCGTTGTCATTTTCGCGTCGAACGGTCAGGCCGGCCTGCTGTAGGATTTTGGGCGAGAATCCGGCAGCCTTTGCCGCATTTACCAGCGAATCCCAGGAATCGAGCGCGAGGCCGAGGCCCCATTTTTTTGTACTTTCGGGGCTGATTTTTCGGGAAGCTATATAATTGCGGGTATCCCGGCCCTTTTCGTTGTCTTTGAGATTTGCCTGCCAGAATTTAGCTGCCCACTCATTGACCTTTGCCAATTGCACTGGGTCAGCCTGGCCCTGAGCTCCGGCAGCTTGTGATTTTTGCCTGGGCCGCTCAATTTTTATGCCTGCACGCCTCGCCAAGCGCTCGAGAGCCTGTGGGAAGCTAAGATTCTCACGAAGCTGGACGAATTTTACCACATCACCGCCGGCCCCACAGGCAAAACACTTAAAAATCTGCTTAGTGGGACTTACATACAGACTTGGTCGATGGTCCTCGTGGAATGGGCACAAGCCCACAAGTTCCTTGCCCCTTGTTTTCAGGCTCAAATGCTCCGATATAACATCAGCTATGTTAACAGCCTGCTGAATCTCTCTAACTATACTGTTATCAAACCTCAATGCCTGACATTCTCCGGGATAAACCAACCAGACCATAAATCTGTCTGGACACCTTCCCTGTTTCTCATACCCCAGATAGTTGGACAAAAATCGAAGTTTCGCAGCCCATGCTCCGAGCGCTTCACGGGCTCGATTTGAGTTTAACAGGTACTCCCAAAGTATAGCTCAAAAACAGTCAAAAGTCAAATTTCAGTGATTAAAACGGCAAAAAAAGGGCTAAAAATAACGAATTTAATGTATCGCGACACTTGGTAGGATAAGACTTATAGGTGTTGTCCTATTTTCAAAAGTAATATAATAAATATGACGAAAAGAGAATTGCTATGGCAAAAACTTATGATAGCCCGCTTGATAAAGGCATAAAAAGATATGTTGAGATTCTGGATGGCGCAGGGATTGAAACATATGAGTCCTGCGAAGGAGGCAAAGAACACACATATCCAGAGCCAACGATTAGATTCCACGGGGACGGCGCAGAAGGATTTAAAGCCTTAGCTGTGGCCTTACAAAACAACCTCCCTGTGTCTTATCTGCGCAGAATATGGTCTATTCAGGACTTGCAACCTGTTGGTCCGACGTGGGAAATCGTTTTTACCCGACCAGATTAAGTCTATTTTCCTTCGCGATTCAGTCTTGCACAATGGGCACAAAGCGGTTTTCCACCAGTCCCTTCCCTGCGATAGCGATGTTCGATATTGTTGCCTTCTGTGCAGGCTGTATTGTTGTGATGAACATACTGTTTGATTGAGTGCCACGGACTTGTTCTGGGCATAATAATCTCCTTAAAATTATACCAGAATACTAATTGTATAATTACAAAATCACACGATGTTGTCAAGTGGATAACAGTTTAACAGTTAAAAATTTCCTCAACGCTCCAAATATGGTCTGTTATACCTGCTTTCATCGCAGGTGTGATTCTCAAAGAACTGTGAATCCGTCAGAAGTTATAGTGCACGAAATGAAGAGCAATGGACCAGTGTAGATTTTCAATCTTATAGAATTATCCTATACCAAAGCCCCCAAAACTTGTATCCGCTTTTCTATAGTCAGTCGATTCATACTGAATATTATGCTTGAGCGGTCAAGCAAAGCCAAGAGGAAAAATTTTTATTTTAAAAAAATCTTTATAAATTAAAATGTTGCTCAATAAATCTTGCATCATATCTTGCCAATTGTTGCACCAAAGTCTCTATTCGCTGTGCTTCTCCTGATACGGCCTTTTGCATCAATTGTTCATACGACCTTACATATTCTTGTGCAGAAATCCAGTCCTTTTCGCCTGTTGAGTAATTATGATATTTTACTTGTGGGTCAACTGGTCCAAGTTCAGCAGTAGGGCTCATATGAATCCATAAAGCTCCAAAACAAATCATTGTGGCAGCAGATTTAGCCATATGAGGAACTATAACCTCAAATTTCCCATCAGAATATGACCGGCATACGTTAACAATTCGCTCTGCGGCCAAACCAGAGCCACCTGCGGAATTTAATATTAAAATAATCTTCCCACCAGAATGCTCGACTGCTAACATACCTTCAATCATTTCCGCGTCTTTATCAGACATCATAGCATCTTCATCAAAAAAAGAAGAAAAATACACAATGACTTTACCTCTTAATCTCCGCTCGATTTTCCCAATAAGGTCTTTGCGTAGTTTCCATCCCTGGCTTGCTTCATCTACAACACGTGACCAAGGACTATGAGCAATAAAAGATTTGCCACGGTCATTTTTTTTATTGGATTTTCTTCTTTTCTTTTTAGCCAATGAAAAATACCTTTAAGTTTGTTCCCATCGCATTTTTGCCGCCTTTTTTGCAATTTCCTTGCGCTGTTTGGCAGTTAATTTCTTGGCCCTTGCCTTACCACCTTTAAGCCCCCCAAGTCGCCCTAACATTACAGCAGCAGGATTTTTACCTTCTTGAGCAGCTTTGTCAAGAAATTCTTTCATAGTTGCTTCATCTACTATAGACGCTGCAAGCTGGTTCAAATCAGACTTTTTCCTACTTGACCGCTTAGGCATACTGTGATTATATATTGGCAGAAGCTCTATAGCAAGTTAAATTTATTTTGAACACCTATTTACTTGTAAAAGAGCTAATAATACTATAAATTGCTTATATCGCCCCGTAACGCAAATGGATAGCGTGCATCTCTGCTAAAGATGAAGTTCAGGGTTCGAGTCCCTGCGGGGCGACATTTTTTATTATTTTCTTCTTGCATTGTATCTTTGAATACCCGATAATTTATACAGCAGAGATGCGGGGTGAAAAGCCCCTGAACAAACTTAGGAAGGGTAGCGGCGAAAGGCAAGGTCGCGCCCTTCCTTTTTTTATCTATCTTAACATTCCACAGAGCTAATTAAAAAAAACCATACCATACTGACCCACTACCGACTTATATGCTTTTTTTCAAAATTCTTTATTACATATATCAAAATTGTGGTTTTTAAAACTCGGTTTTTATTTGGATAAAATATTTAAAGCAACGTCCTATATTATCGTTATTGTTAGTATGAATTAAAAAGTAGCAATTTTTTTTAAAATGTGCGTATTTTTTGTTCGGTTTTTGTTCGGGTTTTTTAACTCTCTTGACCGATAAGTGATAAGTGAAGTTAGAGCTGATGGAAGAACTGGTATGAAAGATAATCTGAATAATGAGCCAATCTGTAAATTTGGGCCTGGCGGAGACTATGTCTCTGTTTGGCCCGGCCGTAGGACTTCTTTACCGGTTTCACAAACCAGTCGACTGACCAGACTGCTTGGTACAATAGCAGAAATGCTCGGCACGGCAATTCAAGCCGAGTTTTGCCCGAGTGATTCCAATGTCCCGGCTGTTGACACCGCTATTTTTCGAAAGGATGGACCGCTAAGTGAACACGAAGGAATTTGTAACAGACGTTACGCCCCGACAAATAAGGCTGCTAAAGGCCCTGGCGGACTTCGAACGCAGCCGCTGCTATTCGGCGACGATGCAGGAATTGGCCGACGAGCTCGGCATAAAACGCAGCACCGTATTCGAACACATCGCCGCTTTGCGACAAAAAGGTCTGCTCACAGCCTCCCGAGGCAGGGCTCGCTCTTTGAGGCTGACCGCAGAAGCAAACGAATTGCTTGAGAACTCGGATTCGGCCGGCGCTGCAGAGCAAACTGATGTTGATGGTATTCGGCTGGCAGGTACAGTAGCCGCGGGGATTCCAGTTGAGGCCATTGAAAATATCGAGCGGCTTTCATTAACATCCGAATTCGGCAACAACAACGATATCTTTGCCTTGCAGGTGAGCGGGCAGAGTATGACTGAGTATGACATCCAGGACGGTGATTACGTTATTTGTCGCCGTACGTCGAGTGCTCACAACGGTCAGTTGGTCATCGCTGAAGTTGAAAACGAAGGCGCAACCCTGAAAAGGTTCTTCAAAGAGCCTAACGGCGTTCGGCTTGAGCCCGGCAATCCTTCTTATGAGACAATTTTCTCACGGGACTGCCTAATTGAAGCGGTTGTTGTGGGATTGCTCAGGAAGTTATAACTCTTATCAAATAAGTCTGTCAAATCACTACACTTTTTTATAACACTTCGGAGGTTGGTAAATGATTGTCGAGTTTACCGGCACAACGGTAATTTACTACGGCTCACGAGATACGTCGAAAGGCGGGCTCAGCTTTGGTTTTGTATTTCTTCACGAATTCCAGCCATTCCCTCAGATTATTGGTATATATCTGGCCTGATGTTAAGAAACCATCGTTGTGGCCGCCTGTAATCTCTACGAATTTCTTTGGCTCGTTTGTAGCTTCATAGAGTTCAAGGCCGAACTCAAACGGCACCAATTCATCGGTTCGGCTATGTACGACCAGTACCGGGCAGTGTACCTTCTGTAAATATTCTGTGGTGTTATAGCTGAAACTTGCGAACCATCGAACGGGCATATAGGGATAGATTTTTTTACCCATATCGGCATAGGAAGTAAAGCCGCTTTCGATAATCAGCCCCTCTGGTCCGACCCGACCAGCGAGTTGCGCAGCAATGCTTGCGCCTAAGGACCTGCCGAAAATAATGATGTTATGTGCGGCAACTTTCTTGTTTTCTCTCAGCCAATTATAAGCCGCCCCGGCATCAAGGTATGTACCTTCCTCTGTCGGTTTGCCTTCACTGCTGCCGTACCCGCGGTAATCGAAGACAAAGCAGTTAACATTAAGTTCGTGAAATATATTGATGCTATCCAGCCGGTGGGTGATATTACCAGCGTTCCCATGGCAAAATAGTAATGTCAGTTCTGCGCCTTCGGCGGGAACATACCAGCCGGTAATCTTAAGGCCGTCCCGGGTGTTTAACACTACCTTTTCGAAAGCAAAACCAAGATCACCCGGAGTAATAAAAACATCGGATGTCGGACGGTACAAAAACGACGACTGCATAAAATAAAGTATAAGGCCGAGACTCAAGTAAGCTATTAACAGTACGGTGATGATTGATATAATCACCTTTTTTACACCGCCTTTCCTATATCGCGAAACTAACAGCCCGCCCCCAAGCAGGACGAGTAATAAGAATATCAGGTATTTAACCACATCTATACCACTCATTTAGACGGCCGGGAAGCCAAATTCATTTTAGTTTGCCCAACCTGTTAAAACAAGATACAATTTCAGCTATGATTAAAAGGAAAAAAACCGTTACTGTCAAGGCAGGCTCGGTGAAAATCGGTTCAACGAGTCCGATTGTTATTCAGTCTATGATTAAGGTGCCTACCGCGGATATTGAAAAAGCTGTACGAGAGATAAAACGCCTTGCAGCGGCGGACTCTCAACTTGTGCGGCTGGCCGTGCCGAGCCGGCTTGAGACGGCAGCGTTTGCTAAGATTATTCAAAAAGTGAGCGTTCCTTTGGTTGCAGATGTTCACTTTTCTCCTGCCCGGGCTATTGAGGCTATTGAGGCTGGCGCAGCGAAAATACGGCTTAATCCGGGTAACATAAAACGGCGCAGCGATATTTTACGGATAATCGACGCTGCGAAGATGCACAAAACGGCCATCCGAATCGGCATCAACGAAGCCAGCATCAGAAACCTGAAAAAGGCCGATGTTCCCGCAGAGAAACGAACAGCGTTGATGTTAAAAGAAATGAAGAATTATGTGCGGATATTCGAAACTCGCAGCTTCAAATCGCTGGTTCTGAGTGCAAAGAGCCGTGATGCCCTGAGAACTATCGAGGTAAACAGGAAAATAGCCGCAGTTTTTGATTACCCTATGCACATTGGGGTAACACACGCAGGTCTGCCTGAAGATGCACTTGTACCATCGGCAGTTGCGCTGGGTACTTTGCTTGCTGAGGGCATAGGCGATACAATCAGAGTCAGCGCAGCCGGCAATCCGCTTAAAGAGGTTGAAATAGCAAAAGAGATTCTGGCCTCGCTGGGATTGTATCGGCCGGACAAAGTGGAACTTGTAGTCTGTCCGAGCTGTGGCCGGGCTCAGGTCGATGTTGTCAAACTGGCTAAGAAAGTACGTAAGAAACTTAAAGGCGTGGATAAACCTTTGCGAGTGGCGGTAATGGGCTGTATTGTTAATGGCCCAGGAGAGGCGGCCGACGCCGACTTGGCCGTCTGCTGTGCAAAAGGCAAAGGATTCATTTACCGACGAGGACGCAGAATATCAGTAGTACCTGAAGAGAAAATCATCTCCGCACTACTCAGGGAACTACCCAACCTTTAATACACAAGCAGATACAATGCCGTAATTCTGTTATGCAAAGTTAATTAGTCTCTTACCTGCGGGCCGATCGGCCTTCCCGGTTCAAAGGGTCTTCTATCCGGCATTCTATTGTTGTTCTGGCGCGAAGACGAGCGACTAGACTCATATCTGCCAAAAATCATTCTGCCGGCAGATGTCTGTAGTGAGCTGGTGACTGTAATGATTACCGTCTGGCCTAAATAGCTCCGGCCCTCTTCGACAACTACCATAGTACCGTCCGGAAGGTAACCGACTCCCTGCTGAGACTCCTCGCCCGGTTTGACAATCTTTATCTGCATTGACTCGCCCGGCAGCACAATAGTCTTTAGGGAGTTGGCCACGTCGTTTATGTTTATTACATCCACCTCCCGAAGTTGCGCGACCTTGTTAAGATTGAAGTCGTTTGTAACCAGCCGTCCGTCACAGGCTTTGGTGAAGGCGACAAGCTTGTGGTCGACGCCGGTGGCTTCCTCTTCCACCGGTACGGGTTTATCGTCAATTCTCACGTCGATTATGGGATTGGATTGCATTCTGTTGAGCATGTCGAGACCCCTTCGACCTCGATTACGTTTGAGTTTGTCCGCAGAGTCTGCTATTAACTGCAGCTCATTCAAGACAAATCGAGGTATAATCAAAGGAGCATCAAACAATCTGCTTTCGCACAAATCGGCAATTCGGCCGTCAATAATGACTGAAGTGTCCAGGATTAATGGCCTCTGACCCTTGGACTGCTTTGCAAATTCGACGTAGGGAATCACGAAACGGACATCGTCCTTGGTACGTATCACGATGCTTATGACAAGATAACAGATGCATATGCCGAGGAGCCATTTGCTTGTTTGAAGGGCCTGAGTACCCATTTCAAAGTTGTATACATCATTTATCATATCCAATACGGGTGACATTGCCCAGCTTATGAATATTCCGACCAGTAGGCCGAAGAATATACCGGCCAGAGCGGCAATGGACTTCTTGGGAGTCAGAAAATCCACAAGCAGAACAATTACACCGGCAACTACTCCTAATATTATGATATTGAAGGGTCTGCTGTCCATAAGTGTATCGGACTGGGCACGTGTAGTTAGACTGACAAAAAGGACCGCGATAAGGACGATAACGAAGATTAATCTCATAAACCATATTACCATTGATGAAACCTCCAATAAAAAATGTACACTTATAAAGTTCTTAAAGACTATATTATAAAGAAACAGAAATTCACTATTAAACCTTTATATGGCATAAAACCGCCAGCGCCCATAACAATTCTTTCTTTTGGACGATTTTAGTTTCATATTTTTCGTTTATAGGTATTAGATGAACCTCAGATTCAGTAGTTCTTATCAGTTTGCAGGTCACACCGATTTGGTTTTTAAGTCGTACTATTGCCGCCTGGCCTTGCGCAGCCGGTACCGAAGGGCTCAATATAACGAAATCGCCGTCATCTATTCTTGGTGACATACTATCGCCGTCAATTTGCAATGCAAAACTGTCCGGGAATATCTCATAAAGCTCCTTACTCTCGACAAAGTGAACAACTTCATCATGCCCTTGGCTGCTTACCTGGATAAGGCTTGTAAGATTACTCTTCAAGCCTTTTGCGAGCGGTCTGGCCGGTAAATCGACCCATACCTTGCCTTTACTGGTCCCGAGTATCGTCTGACCGGTATGCCTTTCGACAAGATCTTCTAACTCGACTATGAAACGTTTTGGCTGGGGCAAGGTCGTTTCATCCCAGAAGTGTACTATCCCGGCAGCGGTGCGTCCGAGGACGGGTATCCAGCCCGGCCGAGTGGATTTCGGCTTGAAAGTAACAGCCTGCATGCTGCCTTCAGCAGCTTTGTTCTCGGAAAGCAATTCAATAAAAGCGATGACAGCGTCTATTGAGCCTTGATTGTTTTCAAGCAAACAGTCGAGTTTTTTCAGCAACTTTGTACTTTTTGTGTATGGCGTTGTATTAGAATTTGTCAGTGAAAGATTCAGGAAATTCTCTGTTTTTTGTTGTACTCCCTGCCCGGTCAAAAGCCATTCCAGACTTGTGTTACATAACTTGCAAATCCTCAGAAGTACAGGTATAGGGGCAAGGCGGTCTTTTTCATAATAATTGTAGGTAGAAGGACTTATGCCTAAAGCCCGTGCGAATTTTCTTTTACCGCGAGGTCCTGAAAATTCCTTTCGTAGCTGACACATTCGCTTAATAACCGCTTTTTCGTCAAAATCACACATTTATTATACGCTATTGTGAATTATTATTTGGCATTGTTCGCTTTTGTGTTTATGTTTTCATAAACTGCCCTTTCTTTTCGTTAAAGTATACGTTAAAAAACACGTTGGTCAATAAAAAGGAAGGTAAAATGATGAAACATAAAGATAAAAAGGAAGATTTACGGGCCGGCCGGGATAATGGAAAAAAGCAGTCGGCAATCGTTAAATCACAAGCTATGGAATTGATTGGTAACCTAACACAACTACATAAATTGCAAGGGACGCTGATGGCTAAACTTCAGAACATAATCAGAAAGACAAAGACACGTTAAAGAACGAGCCCGGTAGTGGACGAGTGATGCAGAGGCATGATGGCCGCTACTTATCCTAAGCCGGGCGATTATTGCTTATAGGAACCTTGAGATTGTCAGCAGCTTTAGAAAGTAGTTTTTTGCACCAAATTGGGGGATATATAAGACGCTGGGATTTTCGGTGATAAAGGCCCCTGCCAGGATAGTCGATAGAAATCGTATGTATTGTGAAACGGGGGTAGTCTTCTCGACTGCGTCTGTATAGAGGAGAGAATGCAGAGTAAGTTCTACTATGGTAAACGATATCTTAAAAAAGGCTGAAAAATCGACAATGCTTTAATCAAGGACTGGAATATGGCGAAAGACAAACTCCCTGAAGAACATAATGAATCAGAAAAGGTTCCAGTGGTTCTATTTGCATCCAGCGAGCAACAGAACCGGGACACTGCGTATAATCTACTAAAGCAGGCTGGCTATAAAGTTATCACATGTTCGAACGGGGCCGAAGCTGTTGGTCTTTCTTGTCGGTATAAGTTTGATATTATAATTATGGATATTGAGATGCCGGTCATTGGGGGTTGGGAAGCGGCAAAAATTATCAGGTCTCAGAGTTATAACCAAAATACATCCATAGTAGCAGTGGCTGAAGGAAAAGGAGCAGACGAATGGCTAAAGCTGCTTGAGAGCCCTTTCGATGATTACATCGACAAGCCGGATATTAAAAAAGATTTACTTGGCGAAATAAACAAGTACATTCAAAAGACTCAAGAGCTCAAGAAAATCAAAAAAAGCGGTGAAATTACCTGTAAAATCGCAGCCGAAAAAGATTATATGCAAGAGATCGAGAGATTGGTCCACGAGCTGCCAAAGTGGGTTGTAAAAATGAGGGAGACATTCGACAAAAACAACCTTCAGGAATTGCAATTTCAGATTCAGGCTTTGAAGGAGCAGGCTGTTTTAGAGGGATTTGATGATTGGGCTGAGAAAGCAACAGAAATCGAGAGAATATTGCATGTCGAAGAGATAGAAAAGATAAATAAAAAAATTGACGAGCTTGTGCATATGTGTATAAAAACAAAGTTGCCCCGCCGGTCCGACAGTGATTAATAGGAATACACCCCTTAAAAGCTTTCAACTGTAGCATCTATATTTCACTTGTCCATAGTATTTCAATTATTTACCTGTTTTGCGACTGCTATTATTGGTTGTATGTAGTTAACCTTCCGAATATAATAACTTTGAAAATTAGTAAACGACGAGTATGTGCGGTTTAGTAATTTGATAACATTTCTTTAATCGTTTTAATATGGCTAACGAAGATCTTTGGCTGCAACTTTCCAAGCTTGAGCCGAAATTAACGGCTGGGCGGGCAAAGTGCCTGTACAATGAACAACAGCGCCAATACACCATCACATTCATTAACAAACAATATCTTGCCAAACCGGACGACAAAAAAATTATAATCACCGCAGATGCACCCGTAGAGCAGGATGCAAGTTTTCTCGAACAGCTTTGTATTCTTGCCTATCTGATAAATGCCAAGGATTTGCCGATGACCGGCAGGGATGTTGGTACTGAACTGTTAAACGGTGGGCAATTTTTCTTTCGCGGCCCGCATGCTTTGCCAACCGGACAGCTTGAAGAGGCTTTTGGCAAAAATCCGGAAAGGCTCCTAAGACTGGCAGAAAGACTTAACGCAGAGGTGTGTGATTTTGGTGACGCGTCAATTCAATTTTTTATTCTGCCGCGAGTACCACTAACTATCGTCATTTGGCGCCAATGTGATGAGTTTCCTGCGCGGGCAACTTTTCTATTTGACCAGACTGCGGCAGAGCATCTTCCTTTGGATGCGTTGTGGACAGCTGTGAAGCTTGCAGCCAAGGCTTTAATTCAGGCCGACGCCGAAGTCGCTTAGAAAGGTTTTTATTAAGATAGTATCTAAAGTATATATGTGGACATCGAAAGGGCTTTTCAGTTGTATTTTGACTATTTGCTAAATCGATTGAACAATAACTTGACGCCGGATGTATCAAATTATATGATGACGGTCTGTAAGAATCCGGCAGCGTAGTTGCCTGGGGAAGGGGGGATTCTGCAGAGAGTAAAATGATTTAAGCTCGAGGTCTCTAACTTGAGGTCGGGTTTGAAAATAGCTATTGGGGGCAAAGGCGGAGTAGGTAAAACTACCGTTTGCGCAATTTTGGCAAAATTATTCGCTCAGGAAGGCGGTAAAATTGTCGTAATTGATGCAGACCCGGATACAAATCTGGCTGCTGCATTCGGTCTGGCCTCGGACAAAACCCCTCAACCGCTAATCGAAATGAAGGAGCTTATTGAGCAGCGAACGGGGGCCGGCAAAGGTTCGGTTGGGGCATATTTCAAGCTCAATCCGAAAGTTTCTGATTTGCCGGACAAATTTTGTGTTGAAGTTGATGGAATGAAACTGCTGGTTCTGGGAGGAATTGAACAGGCCGGCAGTGGTTGCGCGTGTCCGGAGTCGGCATTTCTCAAGACACTGCTTACCCATACTATATTGCAACGGCAGGAGCTTATCATCGTCGACCTTGCCGCGGGTGTCGAATTTATGGGCAGGGCAAGCGTACAGGGTATCGATGTGCTGATTGTGGTTGTCGAGCCGGGAGCAAGGAGCATAGAAACGGCACAGAAAATTGTAAAAATGGCCCGACAGATGGGATTGAAGAACGTTGCCGCCATTGCAAATAAGATTACAGAGGACCATCAGGTTGAAATAATCAAATCGGAGTTGAAAGAGGTAGATGTTCTGGCCAGTCTTGACTATAATCCGTCTTTGTTGCGGGCGGATTTGCAGCGTGAATCGATATTTGAGGCTGCCGGACAACTTGTCAGTAGAATGAAGGATGTAAAAGAGAGGTTAGTAGATTTAGCCGGGGCGACCGTGGATACTTAGAGTCGGCGCGGCGGAGCAGATTTTGCCGGAGAGTAGAAATGGATAAAATAATTGTTGTTAATATAGATAAATGCCTGGCCTGCAAAAGCTGTGAGATTGCGTGTGCTGTGGCGCATTCGAAATCGAAAGAGCTTCAGGAAGCGGTAGCTGAGTCGCCGAAGCCTCAGCGAATGCTGAGTGTAGAAGCGGCCGGTGAATACGGCGTGCCTATCCAGTGCAGGCACTGCGAAGCGGCCCCCTGCATCGAGATTTGCCCGACCGGGGCGATTAGGCGGGAAAGTGACCAGAGCCCTGTTGTGGTCGATGAAGATTTATGCATAGGATGTAAACTTTGTATGCTCATTTGCCCGTTTGGTATCTTAAAAATCGGCAGAGAAGGACGGGCGATTATCAAGTGCGATATGTGTTTCGAGCGCTTGCAGGCTGGCGAGGACCCGGAATGTGTCGCAGCCTGTCCTACAAAAGCACTTGTATGTATATCTATCGATGAACTTACAGACTCGAAACGAAAGAAGGCATCGCAGCAGTTCAAGAAAAAGTCACGCGAAGAAACTAAATCGCAAACAAGAAAGAAAACCAAGTGAAAAAAGTAGTCATAATCGGCGGCAGTGCGGCGGGGATGATGGCGGCTATAGCTGCCGCAGAGCAGGATAGAAATGCAGAAGTAACGGTCATCAGTAATGATGCGACGGCCTATCGCAGGCCCGGTATTCCTGCCTTGATTTCCGGTTATATCTCAGAGCCCGGTCAGGTGGGCGTCTTTTCGGAACGTACATTAACCCGTTACAATATAAAACTGCTCTGCCCTGCTGAGGTTACTGATATTAGCGTCAAAGAAAAAGTTATAACCTTCGAAAGCGAAGGGAAAAAACGGCAGCTTGCGTTTGACTCTGCTGTAATTGCGACCGGTGGCTATCCAATCATACCAAAGATACCGGGTGCGGATAAGAATGGCGTGTGTACTTTCACAACTTTTGAGGGTGCTCGGCAGATAGTTAATGCGGTTAGTGATGCAGATTCGGCTGTAGTTATTGGCGCAGGCTTTATAGCGCTCGAAATTGCCGAGGCCCTTATGCATAAGGGCCTGGAAGTTTACTTTAATGTTCGTTCACGCATACTGAGAAAACTTGTTGAGCCGGAAGTCTCTGAGTATTTGAGCAGAAGATTCGAACGCCGGGGATTAAGGATGCTAACCGGTGAGGCTATCTCTGAGGTTGGAGGAGGAAAATCGGTTCAATATGTAATTCATAAGGGCAAAAAAATATCGACAACGGTTGTGATTATGGGGGCGGGAATGAAACCAAACGTAGCTCTGGCAGAGAAATGCGGCATCAAATTGGGAAAGAGCGGAGCTATTAAAGTTGATAGTCGAATGCAAACATCGGTGCCGAATATTTATGCTGCCGGCGACTGTGCGGAAAGCCCCGATTTAGGAACGGGTAAATTTCTGTATTCACCCGTGGGCAGTATAGGCGCTATGGCCGGCAGGATTGCAGGCCGAAACGCAGCAGGAGGAGACGAACAGACAAAGGGCTTTTTGCGGTCCCAGGCTGATGATATTTTAGGTGTGCAGATATTCAGCATAGGGCACAGTACAACAACTGCAAAAGAAGTTAACCTTGCAGTTAAGGTGCAGGACCTGATGGCGCCAGAGCAAGTTGACAAGGATTACGGCCCGAAGGCCTTTGAGCTGGCAAAACTGTTAACCGACAAGAAAGATAGAATCGTCGGCGCACAGCTTGTTACCAGCCGTAATGGTTCGCAGTACGCATGGCAGCTATATCGTGCGGTTCTTGCCTCGGAAGACAGGGATGAATTCCTGAATAGTTTTAACTCGCCCCGGGCAAAGTTTGCAAAGGTCCTGGTACAGGCTATGACCTCGACAATATCAGTCGAGAGTTTTGAAGGTGGTGAATCTTTAACATGGCGTAATACGTCAGAGCAGCATATTGTAAATAACCGCTAAATTGAGGTGTTTAATTATGGATGCAAAGAAGCGTAGCAGTGACAAAGCATCGCAGGAAATGATAGAGCTGATGGCCGAGGCAGGCATTGCAAACGCCTGGGACCGATTGGAGGCACAGGAGCCGCAGTGCGGATTCGGCAGGCTTGGTATTTGCTGTCGAAATTGTGCGATGGGACCCTGTCGGATAGACCCGTTTGAAGAAGGTCCGCAGGAAGGGGTATGCGGGGCAACCGCTGATACAATCGCGGCCAGAAACCTGATTCGAATGGTTGCCGCCGGTGCCGCAGCGCATTCTGACCATGGGCGCGATATCACGCACACTTTCAAAATGGCCGTTGAAAGCGAGGCCTGTGATTATGTGATTAAGGACGAAACGAAACTCAAGCAGGTTGCAGCAAGGTATGGCATCAAGACCAAAGACAGACAAAAAAAGGAAATTGCCGCCGATTTGGTGAACATGGTGATGAACGAGTTCGGCAAGCAGGAAGGAATACTTGACAGTGTAGCGGCTTACGCTCCGAAAGCAAGACAACGTGTCTGGGAGAAGTTCGGAGTTACGCCACGGTCGATTGACCGTGAGATTGTCGAGATTATGCACAGAACGCATATAGGCGTCGGCTCGGACTATAAAAATCTTATAAAGCAGGGCATACGAGCCTGCCTTGCTGACGGCTGGGGCGGGAGTCTTTACGCCACTGAGCTTTCAGATATATTATTTGGTAGCCCAATGCCGATTCGATTTGGCGCCAATCTTGGTGTCCTGGATAAAAAGCAGGTTAATCTTGTTGTGCACGGCCACGAGCCGACCTTGTCGGATATTGTCGTGGCGGTATCACAGGAAGACGAGCTTGTAAAGCTCGCAAAAGACAAAGGCGCGACGGGGATTAACATTGCGGGGATGTGCTGCACGGCTAACGAAACACTGATGCGACACGGGATACCTGTGGCCGGCAATTTTCTGCAGCAGGAGCTGGCCGTTATGACAGGAGCGGTGGACGTTATGTTAGTTGATGTTCAGTGCATTATGCCGGCGCTCGGTTCGCTCTCGGGATGTTTTCACACAAAGCTTATTACGACTTCGCCAAAATGCAAAATAGCAGGGGCACAGCACATCGAATTCCACGAAGATAAAGCGGTCGAGACAGCCCGTAAGATTATCAGGATAGCGATTGAAAATTTCACCAACAGGAAAAGCGCCATCAAAATTCCAAACGTAACGGAACAGGGCATTGCAGGTTTTACCACTGAAAATACTTTTTACAATCTTGGCGGCAGCTTCCGCGGCAGTTATCGCCCCTTAAATGATGCTGTCATTTCAGGGCGTCTGAGAGGAGCCGCAGGTGTTGTCGGCTGCAATAATCCCAAGCAGATACACGATTATTGCCACGTTGAAATGATAAAGCACCTTATTAAAAATGATGTGCTGGTGGTTAGTACCGGCTGCAATGCTATTGCAGCCGGAAAAGCAGGCTTGATGAGGCCCGACGCCGCGGCGAAGTACTGCGGGTCCGGGTTGGCCGAAATTTGTGAAACGGTCGGAATACCGCCGGTGCTTCACGTCGGTTCCTGCGTGGACAACAGCAGAGTACTGACAATCCTGGCAAATGTCGTGGCCGAAGGCGGACTTGGCGATGATATCTCAGATTTGCCTGTCGCTGGCGCCGCACCGGAATGGATGTCGGAAAAGGCCGTTTCCATCGGGATGTACTTCGTAGCTTCCGGGGTCTACACCGTTATTGCTGAGCCGCTGCCTGTACTTGGTGCTCCGAATCTGGCGCGTTATTTAACAGACGAAATCGAAAAAGATATAGGTGGCAAGTGGGCTTTTGAACGGGACCCCATAAAGGCCGCAGAAATGATGATTGAGCATATCGAGAGTAAGCGCGAAGCGCTTGGAATAAACGTGGAGAAAGAACGAAAGCTTTATGATATGGAAGAGCGCAGGGCACTGGCCGTTTAAGCTGGAGTGATTAAGAGGAGATTTACAGATGTCAAGAATTATTGCGACCGCCGCCATAAATGGCGCACATAAGATTGCCGCACAGGCGGAAGATATCTTAAAGAAGGCCATCGAACAGAAAGGCCGGGACACCGCGGTGGAGTTTCCAAACACCGGTTATTACATACCGATTATTTATTCGATGACCGGCCGGGCGGTAGAAAAACTGGCCGATTTCGAGGAGGTAATGAAGGAGATAAAAACTCTGCTGCCAAAACCGGTTACTGATGATATGTGGCTGCCTTACCTCGGTCCCACTCTCGATGCCGGTATGGCAACGCTTTTTGCGGAGGAAATTATCGAGGCGTGTAAATATCTAATCGGGCCTAATCCTGTGGATGGTATCTGGCTGGGTGCGGCAGATGACGTAATTCTGCGCGAGCGCGGCATTCAATTCGTTGACGGCTCAGCGCCGGGCTTTGCCGCGATTGTTGGCGCTGCGCCGGATGTGAAAACAGCGGTTTCAATCGCGCGCAAGTGCCAGGAGCGAAGTCTCTACGTGTTTATGGCGGGCCATCATAACGGGACCACCTTCGCCGAGCAGTTAGTCGAAGGCGGCGTGGAGTTGGGCTGGGATACACGGCTTATACCCTTTGGGCGGGAGATTACCACAGCGATATACGCGGCTGGTTTTGCAGCGAGGGCGGCACTAAGCTATGGAGGCGTCCCGGCGGGTAATTTCGAACGCAATCTGCTTTATAACAAAAACAGAATCTTTGCATTTGTTATTGCTCTTGGTGAAGTTACCAACGAATGGTACGCGACGGCGGCGGGAGCTATCAACTTTGGGTTCCCCGTTATTGCCGATTCTGATATCCCGGAAATCCTGCCGACCGGTATTTGCACTTATGAGCACGTCGTATCGAATGTCCCCCACGAGCAGATAATCGAGAAAGCGATTGAAGTGCGTGGGTTAAAGATAAAAATCTCGGAAGTGCCGATACCGGTGCCGTACAGCCCTGCTTTTGAAGGTGAGCGTATCAGGAAGGATGATATGTACTGCGAGTTTGGTGGCCAAAGGACACCAGCTTTTGAATGGCTTCGGATGCTGGATATTGGCGAGGTTGAGGACGGCAAGATAGAGCTGATTGGCCCGGATGTGGATTCTGTTAAAGAGGGAGGCCAGATGCCCCTGGCAGTTGTGGTTGAAGTGGCGGGCAGAAAAATGCAGACTGATTTTGAGCCGGTGCTCGAACGCCAGGTGCATACGTTTATGAATGAGGCACAAGGGCTCTGGCACATGGGTCAGCGGGACATTAGCTGGGTGCGAATCAGTAAGGAGGCTTTCAAGGCGGGCTTCAGGCTTGAGCATATCGGCAAAATCCTGCACGCGATGTATCACGAGCAGTATTCCAACATTTTGGACAAGGTGCAGGTCAAGATTTTCAGTGACGAAAAAAGAGTTGTAGAGCTTCGGGAGATGGCCCGCAAGGTATTCGCCGAGCGCGATAAACGTATTGCAGGTATGACAGATGAAGACGTGGACACATTTTACTCCTGCACGCTTTGTCAAAGTTTCGCTCCGAACCACGTCTGTGTGGTTTCGCCGGAAAGGCCCGGTTTATGCGGTGCATATAGCTGGTTGGACTGCCGGGCCGCGTATGAGATAACTCCCACCGGCCCAAACCAGCCAATACAGAAGGGCAATTGTATCGAACAGAATATCGGCCAGTGGGACAAGGTAAACGAATTTGTCCTCAAGACCAGCGGTGGTAACGTTGAGCGAATGAGCCAGTATAGTATGATTACAGACCCTATGACATCCTGCGGCTGTTTCGAGTGTATCTCTGCTGTCCTGCCTTCCACCGGTGGAATAATGATTGTCAATCGGGAGTTTGCAGAGATGACCCCATGCGGTATGAAGTTTTCCACGCTTGCCGGAACGGTGGGCGGCGGACAGCAAACGCCCGGCTTCATCGGACACTCAAAGCACTACATCAACTCAAAAAAGTTTATAGCCGCAGAGGGCGGAATCCGACGAATAGTATGGATGCCGAAAATGCTAAAAGAAGAAATTAAGGATGCTTTTGCCGGGCGGGCAGAAGAGCTGAGCCTGGGCGGAGAGGGATTTATCGACAAGATTGCGGACGAGACGAATGCGAGCACCGAAGAAGAAGTACTGCAGTTCATTACCAAGGCCGAACATCCGGCAGCAAATCTGCAGCCCATGTTCTAAAATATGTTACTCTTGCAAGTGACAAACGACGGAATATAAGAAAGGACGGATTATGGCACTTACGGGGTTAGAGATTTTCAAATTATTGCCCAAGACGAACTGTAAGAAATGTGGGATGCCTACCTGCCTTGCTTTTGCTATGCAGCTTGCGCAGAAGCGGGCGAAACTGGATGATTGTCCGCACGCTTCAGAGGAGGCCAAGAAACTGTTGGCCGCGGCCGCGGCTCCACCTATGAATCTGGTGAAGTTCGGCAAGGATGAAAACGAAGTACAGCTCGGGCAGGAAACGGTTATGTTCAGGCACGAGGAGAAATTCTACAGCCCAACCGTCATTTCGGTAAGTGTATCCGATAAGCTCAGCGGTGATGAGCTTAAGAAACGAATCGAGGCGATAAACAAGCTGCAGTTTGAGCGGGTTGGCGCGAAGATAGGCGTTGGTGCCATAGCGATTGTGAATGATAGCGGCTCGGCCGAGACTTTTTCGGCCGCTGCAGAGACGGTAAAATCATCAACCTCAATTGCAATAATTCTGGTCTCCGAGTCCGCAAAAGCACTTGCTGCCGCGGCCCCTAAGGTTGCCGACAGGATTCCACTGATTGCTTTTGCAACCCCGGAATCGGTTGAAGAGGTGGCAAAAATAGCTAAGGATATAAATTGTCCCGTTGTTGCTCGGGCCGAGTCAATAGAAGCGCTGGCAGATTTGACCGAGAAAATCAAGGCCCAGGGCGTTGAAGATATTGTTCTTTCACTTGGGGGGCTTGAGCTGAACGAGCAGTTTTACAATTTCTCAAGACTGCGAGTCCTGGCTTTGAAGAAGGTTTTCCGGCCGCTGGGATACCCGACTTTGTCTTTTGTGCCTGATGGTGACGTGTATCAGCAGGCGGCTGTCGCATCAGCACTTGTTTGCAAATATTCCGGTGTTATTGTTCTTGATACGACTTCGCCAGCAGCCGTCCTGGCGATACTTACCACGGTGATGAATATTTACACCGACCCACAGAAGCCGGTGCAGGTCGAGCCGAAGATATACCCGATAGGCGAAGTTAACGAGAATTCACCTGTTATGTTTACGACGAACTTCTCGTTGACTTATTATACGGTCGAGTCTGATGTGGAGGCTGCACGCGTGCCGTCGTATATCCTGGTCGTTGATACGGAGGGGACCAGTGTGCTGACGGCTTATTCGGGCGACAAACTTAACGAGAAGACCGTTGCCCAGGCTATGGAAAAACTGAACGTGGCGGGGCTGGTCAAGCACAAGAAGCTAATAATTCCGGGCTATGTTGCGGTAATGAGTGGTAAGCTCGAAGAGGCTACCGGATGGGATATTATGGTTGGGCCGAGGGAGTCGTCAATGCTGCCCAAGTATCTGCAGGAAATCTGGAAATAATGGGACAAGAGAAGGAAAGAAAATGCATAGTTCAGTTTGAGCCGAGCGGCCTGCGCGTGGAAGTCCCGGCTGGGGCGATTCTGCTGGAAGCGGCACACAAAGCGGGGGTTTATCTAACGAGCATCTGTGGGGGCGATGGATATTGCGGCAAGTGTAAGGTTGTGATAGACGCCGGGCAGTTCAAAAGCAGGCCCACGGCTTTATTAACTCCCGAAGAAACGCGGGAAAATATAGTGCTGGCCTGTCAGACAAAGGTGCTTTCGGACCTGACAGTTACTGTGCCGAAATCGCACACGCTGGAAACGAGTCAAATCCTGATGGATTCGGATGCCCGGCGATTCAGCCAGCTCAAAGGTGAGGCTGAAGCAGGACTTTTTGAATTTGATCCGTTGGTGCGGAAACTTTGCGTTGAGATGTCTCCCCCGACTGTGCGGGACCACACGGCAGACCACGAACGGCTGTATGTCGCAATTCGTAGTGTAGTTGATGCACCTATTATGCAAACCGGATTTCGCATCCTGCAAAAGCTACCAAGTTTGCTTCAGGAAGCTGACTACAAGGTCGCGGTAACTGTTGGTCGGCGGGGCGGTACGACTGAGGTTATTGAGGTTGACCCCGACAGGGGATGCAAAACGAATTTTGCAGTGGCCGTTGACCTTGGCACTACAACAGTTGTGGCACATCTTCTTGACCTTAGCACAGCCGAGACGATAGACACCGAGGCCACATATAACAGCCAGATAAACTTCGGAGAAGATTACATCCGTCGAATCATTTACGCTGAACAAAATAATGCTTTTGACCAGCTTCAGGACCGGATTGTTCAGGATGTGAATAATCTCATCGTTACGATGGCGGCAAGACAGAAAGTTGACTTGCAGGATATTACCGCGGTTATATGTTCGGGTAATACCGCGATGGTCCATTTTTTACTGAGTCTTGACCCGACCCGCATCCGCAAAGAGCCGTATGTTGCATCGGCCGGCTTCGTTCCACCCATTCGTGCGGCCGAAGCGGGAATCCAGATAAATAAACGTGGTCTTTTGTACTGCCTGCCGAGCGTGGCGGCCTACGTGGGCAGCGATATAGTGGCAGGAGTCTTGACGACTCGAATTTATACGAAAGAGGAAATCTCACTTTTTGTTGACATCGGCACTAATGGGGAAGTAGTTCTGGGAAATCGTGACTGGCTGGTTTGCGCTTCGAGCTCGGCTGGTCCGGCATTTGAAGGAAGCGGGGTCAAACACGGAATGCGTGCAGCGGCCGGCGCCATTGAGAAATTGAATATCCTTCCGGACGGCACTGTTGAGTTTACTACCGTCGGAGGTGGGCCGCCGGCCGGTATTTGCGGCTCAGGGCTTTTGGATACGCTTGCGGAACTTTTTGTAAACGGAATTATCGACCGCACAGGCCGATTCACACTCGGCAAAGACGAAAGGCTAAGCGAAGGGGACGAGGGCTGGCAGTTCCAGTTAGTCACGCCCCAGGCCGGCCAGCGGGAGATTGTGATAACCCAGGCCGATATCGATAATTTGATTCGGTCAAAGGCAGGGGTGTTTGCAGCGATCAGGTCGCTTATGAATTCGACACAGATAAAGCCGAGTGACATCGACGGGATATATCTGGCCGGTGGTTTCGGGAATTTTCTGAATGTCGAAAGGGCAGTTACGGTCGGGATGCTGCCGGATGTGCCGATTGAGAGAATTCATTTTGTGGGTAATACATCCATCGCCGGGGCCAAAACGGTTTTGTTGAGCCGAAAGGCTCTTGATACGGCCGAGGAGATAGCCGGCAAAATGACATACCTCGATTTGATGAGTCACCCCGGATATATGGAGGAGTTTATTCAGGCGAAGTTCCTGCCGCATACGGATTTGTCGCTGTTCCCGTCGGTAGCGGCAGTGGGCGGAGTATAAAACTGAAAATTGAGGATTAGTAACTTATAAAAATGGCTGTGACAATCGCGATAAGTGGAAAAGGGGGAACCGGTAAAAGCACTATAGCGGCTATGATAGTCAGAGCGATGCTGAACCAGTCCGGCCGCGGCGTGTTGGCGGTTGACGCGGACCCGAATTCCTGCCTTGGCTTGATGATGGGAGTTGAGCCGGTCAGCACGGTCGCCCAGTTGCGGGAAGATGCGCTTAAAAAACCCTCGGAGCGTGGAGAAGGAATGGACCGAATGCGCTCGTTTGAATACGGCCTTCAGCAGGCGATTACTGAGGAGAGGGATTTTGACCTGCTTACTATGGGCCGGCCGGAGGGGCCAAACTGCTATTGTGCAGTTAATAATATGCTTCGAAAGTTTCTTGACGAGGCGGCTAATGCCTACGATTTTGTCGTAGTTGATAACGAAGCGGGAATGGAACACCTTTCACGCCGGACTACCAACGATGTTGATGTATTATTTATCGTAGCAGAGTCCACACCGATTGGAATAATCTCAGTAAAGAGGATTTTCGAGTTGACTGAATCTTTGCCTATTACAGTGGGCAAAATCGGCGTTATATGGAACAAGGAAAGCGGCGCTGGAGGCAAAATAGAGGGCATCAGTACCTTCGGGTGTGTGCCTTGCGATGATGCGGTCGAAGAGGTATGTGTTAATGGCAGAACAATATTTGATATTAATGAGGAAAACGCCGCATTTGCCGCGGTAAGCCGGATATTGAACCAACAGTTAAGGATTAAGGAAAAAAGCACTTAAAGTTTCCGGAGGATTTCAAATGGCAGTACCTGAAGTTACAGATAGTTTCAGCGGCTGTGTGAATAAAGTTACACTCGGTGCGACGAGCCAAGCCGGCGGCACGCGAACCTCAACGGTTACTGTGGGCGGTTCGCGGAACGTTGTCTACGGCGGGTCCAAAGAAGATGTCGGCGAAAAGCCTGTTATTGCTATGGATGTTCTTGACGGCCCGCCGGAGGATTGGCCGCCGGTTTTGCTTGAGCCGTATAAGGATGTTCTGGGCGACCCTGCAGCGTGGGCGAAAAAGTGCGTCGAAGAGTTCGGCGCAGAAATTTTGTGTCTGAAGTTTGAGGCTATTCATCCGGACAAAGGTGATAAAGATGCCGATTATGCCGTAGGGGTAACAAAACAGGTTCTGCAGGCGGTGGGCGTTCCGCTTATTCTGTGGGGTTGCGGCAACGACGAGAAGGATAATCAGATTATGCCCAAAGTAAGCGAGGCGGCCAAGGGTGAAAATTGCCTTGTTGGCACCGTTATCGAGGGCAACTACAAGTCCCTGACTGCTATCGCCCTGGCGGACGGCCACCATCTTATTACTGAGGCGCCGCTCGATATTAACATCGCCAAGCAGGTCAATATCCTCGTATCGGATATGGGCTTTCCTCTCGAAAAGATTGTTACATTCCAAGCGACGGGCGCTCTGGGCTACGGAATAGAGTATTCGTATTCCATTCAGGAACGGCAAAGACTTGCCGCCCTGGGCGGGGATAAAATGATGGCGATGCCGGTCATCTGCGATGCGGGCTATGAGTCTTGGCGTGTAAAGGAAGCTAAACTCGAAGATGCGCCCGGCTGGGGAGATGTGAAAGAAAGAGGACCGACCTGGGAAACTGTAACGGCAATGTGTCTTCTACAGGCCGGTGCGGATATTATTCGAATGCGGCACCCGAAGTCGGTCGAAACCGTAAAGGACTTTATAAACCAGATATGGCAGTGATAGTTTTTCTTGCAACCGACCTTCCAGGATGCGAGCAAGAAGCTCAGAGAAAGGAATTAGGATGATAATTATTGGCGAACGAATTAACGGGATGTTTAATGATGTCAAAAAGGCGATTGCGGGAAAAAACAAAGAAGTGATTCAGAACCTTGCAGCCAAACAGACGGCTGCGGGTGCGTCGTATCTGGATGTGAATGTGGGAACGGCCGCTGCTGACCAGGCCGGAACAATGCAGTGGCTTGTTGAAACTATTCAGGCCGGTTGCTCCACGCTTCTTTGTCTGGATTCGCAAAAGCCGGACGTTATCGCAGCGGGTCTGAAGGTGGCGGATACCAACCGGGGCATTCTGCTTAACTCCAGTCCGCTTAACAAGAAAAATGATGAGGAAATACTCGATAAATATATCGAAATGGCCGAGCAGGCCGGGCCTGATGGTAAACTTATAGCGCTGACTATGGACAAAAACGGTGTGCCGCAGGATGTGGACACTCGCGTTGCACTTGCCGCCGAGATCGTAACAAAGGCTATGGAAAAAGGATTCGGGCCCGAGCGCCTATTCATCGACCCGATTATCCTGCCGGTAAATGTCCCTAATGCACAGGTTCAACCGCTGAATGTGCTGATGGCGATGGACCAGATAAAATACCTGGCCGACCCGCCGCCGCATATTGTAATGGGGCTTTCCAATATTTCTCAGGGCACGACCGAAAGAAGTCTGATTAATCGGATTTTTCTTGCTATGGCCTTGTCGCACGGCTGCGATGCCGCCATTATGGAAGCGCTCGACCAGGATATGATGAACGTGGTGGCAACGGCAGAGATGCTTATGAACAAGCAAATTTATTCGGATTCCTTCCTAAAAGCCTACAAAGCACAGTAAAGGATATAGAAGTATTATTCGGGTATCCCGCTTTCTACTCATCACGGATCAACGGCCCTTTATTATCCGCTGGCCAAGAATCAACTCATACAAATTTACTTTACGATAAATTCCAGAGAAATTACCGGAAAACCTTGCTTTTTCTGACTGATTTTATATTATACCTATAGCAGAGCTATAGAAACGACAGACAGCGATGTGGGTGTGTAGAGCCCTACGCTATAAATACGAAGTGTCGGCGATAATCAGGAGGAGCGAGAAATGCAGTGGAAACAATCACTTGTTCGCATTTCATTGGTTACGTTTCTATTTTCAGTCAGCTCCGGGCTTGCTGATTGTCCGTCGGCCGACCTTACCGGCGACTGTTTTGTCAATTTTGTGGATTTCGCCATAATGGCAAATCAGTGGCTTACCGGCGATCCCAATTTCCTGGATGATATGGCCCGTATACCGGCTGGTGAGTTTGAAATGGGAGACCATTTTTCCCCAGAAGGCTATGACGATGAACTGCCCCTTCATGATGTATTGCTCGATTCGTTCTTTATGAGCAAATTCGAGATAACCAACCAGCAGTACTGTGATTATCTCAATTCCGCCTATCCTGCTCAGTTAAAGGTTGTCGGGGATGTTGTCTATGCAGCCTCAGACAGCTCAAACAGTTATCCCTATTGTGATATGCACAGCGATAGCCAGATTGACTTCAGCGACCCTGATTTCAGCGTAAGGAATAAGGATGGCCGTGATATGTCGGATGACCCAATGGTCAAGGTAAGCTGGTATGGGGCGGTTGCCTACTGCAATTGGCGAAGCAGCGAGGAAGGCTACGAAGCCTGTTACAATCTTTCAACGTGGGACTGTGATTTTACCAAGAAAGGTTACCGCCTTGCAACCGAGGCTGAATGGGAATATGCAGCACGCGGCGGTCTGAGCGGCAAGCGGTTTCCATGGTCCGATCCAAACATCAGTCATAGCCGGGCTAATTATCGCGCTAGCCCAGGCAGTTACCCATACGATGAAAATCCGACCAGCGGCTATCATCCTCTTTGGGACGGTGTTAATCCTGATACATCGCCGGTTGGATTTTTCGATGGTACTATGAAGTATAAGGTCGATTACAACTGGCCCGGAAGTGCCACAAGTTATCAGACAACCAGCGGAGCCAACGGCTTCGGCCTTTATGATATGGCAGGCAATGCCTGGGAGTGGTGTAATGATTGGTACGACTCAAATTACTATGATACAAGCCCATACGATAATCCAGAAGGTCCTGCCAGCGGCACTTATCGTGTTCTTCACGGTGGCTGTTGGGGTAGCTATGCGTACTACTGCCGTGTGGCCACCCGCTTCAACTACGCTACCCCGGTCACTCGGGACAGCCAATTCGGGTTTCGCATTGTCCTGGACTTTTAGGCCCCCTTTAATACAACTATGGTGGAGTAGTCGCTTCAGAGGATAGATGGTTTTACAATCGGACTGTGGCGGGCTTCCCGACTCCGAGTGTATTTAAATCAGGATTAAAAACAGCTACTTAAGATATACCCCAAAAGCAGGTTGCCAGAGGTTTTTTTAAGAAGTTGGGGGCAAAGTCTATTTTAAACCGGGCCATTTAACAATTCCGATATGACCTGGGTGGCGCTGTCTTTAGATTCGATATTTGCCAGTTGTTTCATCAGAAGCTGCTGCCTTTCTGTAAAGCAGACAGGGATTTTCAGGTCAAAACCGCTAACGCCAAAAATATCACGTATTTGTGTGATAAGCTGCTCGATACCGTGGCCAAACTTGGCGCTCACTCTTAGCGGCAGACCCAGCTTTTTAGGCAGTTTCCCTTCGTCGAATCTGGCCGGCAAATCAGACTTATTCAAAAGAACTAATATCCTGGTATGCGCGATTTTGCTAAGCATTTGCTCAGTGAGCTGCTCGGAATCGCTGCTGCCATCAAGGACAAGCAGTATCAGGTCGGCGTTGGCAAGCAACTCGGCGGTTTTCTCCTGAGCGGCCTTGTCAACAGAAATTTCAGCAGCGAGGTACTCAGCAAGGCCGGCAGTGTCAAAGAGTTCCATTAAAAGTCCTTCGAGCCGGCAGGTCGCCCCGACCCAGTCCCGGGTAGTGCCGGGAATATCGGTAACGATGCTTTTCTGCCGGCCGCAGAGATAATTAAGCAGTGTGCTTTTGCCGCTGTTGGGCGGGCCTGCGATGACTACCGAGCAGCCGCTTATAATCAGTCGGGCTGGTTGTGAGTTTTCAAGTATCAGGCTGGCTTGACGGTGAATCTCATCAAGCCGAATCGAATCAATACCGTCCAGCCAATCAGTCAGCATCCCGGCAAGGCCGGTGCCAGCCTGATTAAGGATAATCTTCGTACCTTCTAAAGTAACCGCCTTTATCTGGGCAAGCTGCGCTTCGAGGGCAATCGAATTAGCCTGAATGACATCGCTAAAATGACATTTCAGCAATTCTTCAGGCTGGGCGGACTTAGCACCGTTTTTCAATAAAAGGCGCATTATTTCGGAAACTATAAGTGGATTGCCGTGGCAGTTGATAGAGAAATTCTCAGCATCTTCGCAACCGATAATGACATGGTCGATGAGGCCGCCGTTGTCGAGGATGTCACCGAGCAGGATTTTGCCATCCTTTATCATAAGCGGCCTACCGCCAAGGGGCTTGAATATCCGCTCGATTATTCGTGATGCATTCCGGCCTGCCAGACGGATGCTGGATATGGCCCCGACGCCTTTAGCAGTCATTACCGCAGCTAATGTATCCATAACAACACTCAGATTGCACGTTCCTCAAGGTACTCAATGTATGCCAGAACAATGCCTTTGACTACAAGATTCGGCACAAAGTCATCAACGAAGGCGCAATCATCTTTTATCAGCTCAGCGGCACCGCCGGTCAGAATTATTTGCGGCCATTTGCCGATTGTCTCGGCATAGCGTCTGACTATCTCCTCAATAGCGCCGATGGCAGAGTAATACAAGCCGCATTGTATTGCCTCTTGGGTAGTTTTTCCGAAAGGCTGCCTGGGCTTTTTCATTCTCACTTTTGGCAATTTTGCGGTCTTGAGCTCAAGAGCCTCTGCGGACATCTTAAAGCCGGGCAAAATCGCCCCGCCGAGAAACCTGCCTTGTCCATCAACCAGGTCGATTGTGATTGCGGTTCCGAAATCCGCAACAACGACGGCATCCTTGACGACGGCATAAGCGGCGGCGGCGGCGACAACGCGGTCCGTGCCAACCTTTTCCGGCTCATTGAGGGCAAGTTCCATAGGCAAAGGAATATCGCTGCCTATAAGCAGCAGCTTTTCTGTAAGCTTATCTTTAACTATCTGCCGGACTTTTTTCGTCCAGGCAGGCTTGACGGAACTGGCTACTATAACGCCGTCTTTCTTCTTTTCTCTGGCACTTTTTACCAGTGGAACTATTGTCCATCCTGAGCTGATAATCTCGGTTAGTTTACTCGTTGAGTCACCCGGGACGGCCTTAATAAACTGCTCCTTACCATCAAGGAACAGGCCTACTGTGATATTCGTATTGCCGATGTCTATCGCTATTATGTTCATATCAACTCCTTCGAAACTTATCTGTCGGCCCTAAATTCTTTCAGCTTCTGCAAAAGAAACTCGTTCAACTCCTTAAGGCCGGCACCTGTAACTGCCGAGATTGGAAAAATTTCGCCGCGAATTGTTTCTCTTAGCTCGGTCAGTGCTTTACCTTCCGAGTCAAGGTCGATTTTGTTCGCGACAATAAACTCAGGCTTTTGGGCCAGGGCTCCGCTGTAAAGTTCCAGCTCCTTACGGACGGCCTGATAATTTTCGGCAGGCTTCGAGCCGTCGAGCGGCATTACATCAAGTATATGAACGATGATTCGAGTCCTCTCTATGTGGCGCAGGAACTCAAAGCCAAGGCCCGCACCCTTGTGAGCACCGTTAATCAGGCCCGGTATATCGGCCATTACAAACCGCCTAAAATCGGTCAATTCGACGATGCCGAGGACAGGCTCAAGTGTTGTGAACGGATAATCGGCGATTTTCGGCCTGGCGGCGGAACATCGAGAGATAAGCGTGCTTTTCCCGGCATTGGGCAATCCGACCAGGCCAACATCAGCAATGAGCTTCAGCTCGAGCCTTATGTTTCTTTGCTGGCCGGGTTTGCCCTTCTGCCCGTATCGCGGTGTTTGATTTGTGGAAGTGGCGAAGGCTTTATTTCCCTTCCCCCCCCTGCCGCCGCGGCAAATACAGACCTTCAAATCCGGCCGGTCAAGGTCTTTTAACATTACATCAAGCTCGTCATCATAAATTAGTGTGCCGGGAGGAACGCGTACAATAAGCTCGGCGCCATCTGCGCCATGTTTGTTCCGGCCGGAGCCGGTCTTACCATTTTCAGCCACCCAGTGGTGCCTGCCGGCAAAATCCAACAGTGTATCGAGACCCTCGACAGCCTGAAAATAAACGCTGCCGCCCTTTCCGCCGTCGCCGCCGTCAGGTCCGCCCTTTGGGATATATTTTTCCCGGCGGAAGCTGACGCAGCCGTCACCGCCATTACCAGCCTTTACCCATATATTTGCTTTGTCGATAAACATAGTTACACTTTTATTATAGCCGGCCAGGTTGCAATTAACAAAAACAAATAGGCGCTCAGCTATTGCATCAGATAACGTTAGTGTCGTATTTTCCTTTTTTATAATGGTTCCGACGGTTATAATTGTTCCGGATTGGCCGAAGACAAAGGTTACGTCAAGAGTTATCAAAGCACCGATTGCATAAATTGGCATAATCTGGTATAGAGTTTAATTAACCAGAAGGGAATTGGGGCAATATATAATGGAAACGGCAGAACTTAAATCGGCAATATCGAGTTTGCAGGCCCGGGTCCGAAAGGTCCGGGACTGGCTTTGACCTGCCTGGAAAAAGGACGCTGCGCTCAGAGTTAGAACGACGGATGGCACAGCCCGGATTCTGGGACAATCAGGACTCAGCGACAGCTTTAGTATCACAATTGAGCGCTATAAAATCTTTAATCGAACCGGCCGAAGAAATTATTCGCAGTACGGATGAGTTAGCCGGGCTGTTTGAGTTGGCGGCGGCAGAGAAGGATTCCGGATTGATGGAACAGTTGGCAACCGACTTGGCCGAATTGGAAAAGAAATGCGATGCTATAGAGCTTCAGGGGCTGTTGTCAGGCCCGGATGATATGAGAGGCTGCTTCTTCAGCATTCATGCCGGCGCAGGAGGGACAGAAAGCTGCGACTGGGTAAATATGCTTCTGCGGATGTACACCCGTTATTTTGAGCAAAAGGGTTACAAGTATGAGGAGCTGGATTTGACGCCGGGTGAAGAAACAGGTATTCGGTCGCTGACGTTACGTGTAAGTGGGCCGTTTGCCTTTGGGAAACTCTCGTGCGAGATTGGAGTCCACAGGCTTGTGCGGATAAGCCCGTTCGACTCGCAAAGCCGTCGTCATACGAGTTTTGCAGCGGTTGACGTGATACCGGAATACGATGATGATGTTGATATTGAAATTAAAGATGAGGACCTGCGAGTCGACTTCTACCGTGCAAGTGGAGCAGGAGGACAACATGTGAATAAGACAAGCTCGGCGGTACGGATTGTACACGAGCCGAGCGGCCTTACAGTACAATGTCAAAAGGAAAGAAGCCAGCACAAGAACCGCGCTCAGGCAATGAAGATGCTGAAGGCCAGGCTGTATCGGCTGGAACAGCAGAAACGGGACGACGAGACAGCCAAGCTATACAGTCAGAAAGGCGAGATAGCATGGGGCAATCAGATACGCAGCTATGTTCTGCAGCCTTACCAAATGGTAAAAGACCACAGGACCGAGTTTCAAAGCGGAAACGTTTCGGCGGTACTTGACGGCGAGCTCGATGAATTCATAGAAAGTTACCTAAGACACAGAGCTGAGAAAAAACAAAAAGTTAAAAGGGAAAGTTAAAATGAAGCAAATCATCGAAGTTAACGTGAAAACAAATAAAGCAGAGGCCTCTCAATACAAAGCCGACATTCTGGCGATTGGTTTGTATTCCGATATAAATAAACTCGACAAGCTATGCGCAGGCTTAGACAGTAAGCTTGGTGGCTCCATTAGGAGAGTGCTGGATTTGGGTGACTTTAAGGGCAAAAAGCAAACAAGCAACCTCATTTATACGGCAGACGACATTGCAGCTAAAAGAGTGCTGCTGGTGGGGCTGGGCGAGAAAAAAGCAGCAACAATTGATACGATTCGAAGAGCTTCCGCACTCGCGACAAACCAAGCCGTTAATATGAAATTAAAGACCATTGGACTAGCAATCCACCAAGCCTTCGGGAACAAGTTTCAGGCCGAGCAAACGGGACAGGCAACGGCGGAAGGAGCTTACCTCGGGGCCTTTCGCTATGATGAATTCGTCACTAAAGAGGATAATGGACGACCTAAAACACTAACCGCTGAGCTGGTGGATTCTAACCCGGTAAAGCTAAAAAAATTAAACAAAGGAGTTTCCACCGGTGCTATAATCGGTAGAGCGCAAAATTATGCCAGGACACTGGCTAACCGTCCCGGCAACGTCATTAATCCGGAAACATTGGCCTCAGAGGCAAAGAAACTTACGCGAAGTCTGCCGGGCGTTAGTTGCACAGTTCTCGAGGATAAACAATTAGCAACCAAGAAAATGGGGGGTATCTTAGCCGTAGGCTCAGGTTCGAAAAATAAACCCCGATTGATAATTTTAAAATACAATCCTGTGAGTAAATCCGCTTCCAACAAGCCTACAGTCGGGTTAGTCGGCAAGGCAATAACATTCGATTCCGGCGGTATCAGCATAAAACCATCAGCTCATATGGACCAGATGAAGCTGGATAAGTGCGGTGGGATTGCCGTGATGGCTACTATAAAAGCGGCTGCAGAACTCCGACTCGGCCTTAGAGTTACAGGAATAGTGCCCGCGGCGGAAAACCTGCCCAGCGGCACAAGCTACCGGCCGGGCGACATTATAAACACTTACAGCGGCAAAACGGTTGAGGTACAAAATACGGATGCAGAGGGAAGAATGATACTTTGCGACGCTCTGGCATACGCAGCGGAGCAAAAGTGTGAACCAATCATTGACCTTGCGACACTGACCGGGGCGTGCGTAGTAGCGCTGGGAAATTATATGGCGGGATTGATGGGTAATGATGAGAAACTTATAAAACAGCTCGAGAAGGCGGGCAAAGAAAGCGGTGAGAAACTCTGGCCTATGCCGAGTGGTGAAGAGTACCTGGCGGAAATGAAAAGCAAGATTGCCGATTTGAAAAACATCGGCAGTAAATGGGGCGGGGCCTGTACGGCAGCGGCATTCCTGAGCCAGTTCGTGAACAAGACAAAGTGGGCCCATATCGATATGGCGGGAATGATGGATATTAACAATCCCGACAAGACACTCACGGCAGAAGGAGCAAGCGGATTCGGTGTTCGATTGCTCAGCTCATACCTTATCGGACTAATGAAAAAAAGGTCTTAGGGAATAAAAGGATAAGAGGATGGAATCACAAAAGAAAACAAATATAGATATCGAGAGAATCAAAAAGGCCGTCACAGAAATAATCGAAGCGGTCGGCGAAAATGTCGAACGCAAAGGATTAAAAAACACGCCCCGCCGGGTAGCAATGATGTATGAGGAGCTTCTTGGAGGACTTAATGAAAAGCCAGAAAAATACCTGGAGACGGTTTTCAAGGAAAAATATGACGAGATAGTTTTACTGCGCGATATATCTTTTTACAGTGTTTGTGAACATCACCTGATGCCGTTCATCGGAATGGCCCACGTCGCGTATATGCCAACCGGTTCCGTTGTTGGTGTAAGTAAACTGGCTCGCATTGTAGACTGCTTCGCGCGAAGACTGCAACTTCAGGAACGCCTCACAGTACAGATAGCCGATTTTCTGATGGACAACATCAAGCCTAAAGGAGTAGCGGTCGTACTGGAAGCGTCGCACAGTTGTATGACAATTCGCGGAATAAAAAAACCGGGCTCCGCAATGGTAACCAGCGCGCTTCGTGGGATATTCAAGAGCGACCCGCGAAGCAGAAGTGAGGTACTAAGCCTGATGCATGTTAACAGTCAAAAATGAGAAACAAATCAGCAAAATAAAAAGAAAACCCAAGGTGGTTTTCCTCTTTTAATTTTTACATTCTATATTTGAATTAGTATGCACAAGCTGGCCAGAGAAATCAGGTTTTCAATAAATCCTTTCTCGTTACACGCGGATGATGGATTCAATTCGTATGCGTCGAAGCCGACGTCCGAAGGGCTGTCGTTTTACTTCGGCCTTTGGGTGGAAGTAAGCGGTCAGGCCGACCCGGCTACTGGCTTCGTTGTTAACGTGTCGGATATCGACAAGGCCGTTCGCAAATACGCGGCACCGATTCTCAGCCGAATAATAAGAGAATCTTTTAAGAGCCGCCGGGACCTTTCGCTTGTGGATATAGTTGGATTCCTGAAAAACGCCTGGCGAGAACTTCAGGATAAGTTTGCACCGGCGCACTTGAGTAGATTGTGCCTGGAATTAAATCCATTCAGGAAAATAGCAGTTGATTCGGAGGACTGCAAAGTGGTTTATTTTAGTGAGAAATTTGAATTTGCCGCGGGGCATAAACTATGGAATGAAGAATTTTCCAATGAGCGTAATATAGAGCTGTTCGGCAAGTGTGCCAACCCGGCCGGGCACGGACATAACTATATTATAGAGGTTACGGTTAAAGGGCCTATAGAGCAGGACGGCCATAGTGCGGGAGAATTTGAAAAAATTGTCGAGGAGGCATTTATCAAGCTTGTCGACCACAAGAACCTGAATGTCGATGTGGCAGGATTTGAAAATATCAATCCTACGGTTGAAAATATCACCGCCTTTGCCTGGAGTAAACTCATGGGACAATTCGGGAAAAGGCAGCTGCATTGTGTGACTATCTGGGAGACGGACCGGACATACTGCTCTTACTACGGCAGTGACTCGTGAATCGTATCTCATCGGGAAAAAAGCTTTACCATGCTGATTTTTATAGTATAGCCGTTTCACTCATAACCAGGCCTGATAAGGCTGTTGTGAACAGCGGACAACCGGTATAATACCTTCTCTACTCGCGGCCCAGGAAGCAACTGCCAGTCAGAGAATTTCAAAATGGGCAGGGGCGGATTTGAACCGCCGACACACGGATTTTCAGTCCGTTGCTCTACCGACTGAGCTACCTGCCCAATAACATCATACCCCCCTGCTTCCCGGCCTAACAGAGTGCCCAGAAAAATAAAACACTACCGCAAAAAAACAAGGTATGCAAGAAAATAAATGTTACCAAATAGCTGATTTTCGTAAAGCCAAATGCCAAAATAGAGATCGCTATAATTAATTAGAAATAGCCGGATTAGACGGGGCTTGGCTTAAATAAATGCGAAGAAATCAATATATGAGTCCGGTCTGAAACAGATATTATAAAGCGATTGTGGTCTTTTATTTTGATTCTGCTGAATTAGATAATACCTGGGCAGACCTTATTGCTCGCGATAAACCGGGGATTATTGCTGTAATTTTATTTAATTCATCAGCACTAAGTTCCTTCTGCGCGGAGCGATAAACGAGCATAAAGCCAACACTATTACCACCCTGAGACAAAGGAACACCGGCAAAAGTAACTTTGTTTAATACCGACAAATTACCCTGAAGGCCCATAGTAAACATATCTTCGGCTAAACAGAGTTTATAGAAATTACTAACGTTTCTGACAAGTTCAGCAGTAAAAATTTCTCCAAATTGCCCAGCATCTATGCCCACAGGTTTTTCGGACTCGAAAATGTGTATCTGAAAATTGTGACCATCAAGTAGAAAAAAACCAACGCTTGCATCGGAAATAGCACTCTGAATAGCTTGTGCTGTTGCCCGCAGAATGGCAGTTAAATCGGTCAGGCCAACCACGACTTCATAGAAATCAACAACAAAGCTGAGCATCTGCAGTCTGGTAATAAAATCTCGCTGGGCGGTAATAATATCATTGCACAATATATCTATTTTCTTGGCCTGTGCCCGTCGAACTTTATTCAGCTTCCGTAGATATAAACGTAATCTTTTATGTCGTTGATTTTCCAATCCAGACTCACTCCTTGAGAGAGCCCCTTCTGAAAGGCTCTCTAAAAGCAATTTCGACCCTCTCAGCCACAGTCTTTAAGGGCCTCTAAAGCCTTTTGAGGGCATAATCTTCCAGCCCTATAAACTGCCGATTATTCCGATTATTAATCACTAAAAGGTTTCAGGATAATTCTCAGGAGGCTGAGAGCATGAAAATAGCTTTCCAGTACTTCACCGTTTTCGGACTTATTTTCGGGGCAGAAGTACAGTTACTATTGTTCCACTGCCCTGCCGACTTGCCAAACGCAAGGAACCTTTGTTCAACTGCAGAACTCGATATGCATATGCAAGGCCCATGCCCCTTCTACGGCCTGCCGGCCTGTCCGAAAAGAAAGGCTTTGTGGCCTTCTGTAAAACCTCGGCGCTCATACCGCAACCGAAATCCGTGATTTGCAACCTGACAAAATCTCCTGATTCATCGCAGGCACCAATAATCCTGATAGGTCCCCTGCCACCAGGATACGAATCAAGCGCATTCGAAAGGATTTTGACGAATGCAGATACCACCTGCCGGGAATCAATGAAAACATTCCCGATGTCATCAAGATTTTTTACCTGAACCTCAAGCGACTCGGTCTTGTACTCCTTAGCTGTCTCTTTTATTGCCTGTTTAAGTAGCTGTCTTACGCTGCTGGTCGTGGGAGCTGGTGGCAACGGGCGGGCATAATTGACTAAATCAACAATAATCTCTGAGATTTCCTTCGTTTTCTCCTGAATCTGGCTGAGTATGCGTTTTTTCTCAGGGTCGGCCTCGGTTTTGGCAAGCAACTGAACTCGGCCGGATATTACCGCAAGTGGATTATTCAACTCGTGGGCCGCCCCGGAAGCCATTTCAGCCAAACCCGCCAGCGACTCAGACTCTATAGCGGCCCATCGTTCCTGCCGGACCCGTCCAAGAAACTCGGCAAATCGTTCGGAAAGACGAGCCTGCTGCTCACACCACAACCCAAGCGAAATAACAGCCGCACCAACCGAAGCCACTGTAGAAAAACCAGCCAGGCGATTCTCCAGCGCAATCGGATAGCGCTGCTCAAAAACAATAGCGCCAATTGCCCTGCCTTCTTTTAGCAATGGTGCTATTTTTGCCTTGCTTGAATTGAAAGGTATTTCCGTCTGCTCGAATAACCAGCCGGCACACTCAGAAGCATCCAAAATGGCAAAGTTTTCTTGCAGCCGGGTAGGTATGGCAGAGAAACCCTCCGGCAGCTTAAGTATAAATGATTCTGCGAAACCCGACTCGTTAATTGCAACTGCCTCGAAAAATTGTTTCTGCTGAGCATCGAGAAGATAAATACAAACCGGACCGGTTTGATAAAACTTTTGCCACCGGACAGCGAATTTTTCTGCAACTTCGGTCGTGGTCATTTCAGGTCTGACTGAAGTTAAAAAGTCGGTTACCAAATTAAGATGAGCCAAATCGCCCATCAATTTTCGGTTTTCCATTGAAAGTTTCGTATTGTCTCCGGAGAGCTGAACAGATTTACTACGTATAGTATCACAATAGGAGGCTAAAGAACCGTGGGCATCAAGACCCAGCACCCGACTTCTCTGCATAACTTCCTCATCGAGCTTTTCGCGCATCTGTCTTATTTGCTCGCCGCTTAATGAAAGAGACTCGGCCGTGCGGGAAATTGCTTCACCTGTAAAATCATAACTGCCCGATTCGCCTATGTTGGCTTCATGAGCGATTAAATCCGCCAGGTATACAAGAAGACTAATCTTACATAGCGGCAAACTCTTAGAAATCGTTTCAGTATCACTATGATGCAGCCAGATGGCAAAAACCACCTCAGCCGGCAGATGCCACTTTTCGGCCAGATGCTTTCCAATTACCGTGTGGTCAAAACTTAAATACTTTTGTTCTACGATAGAGGAGCATAGACCTTGTGTTTTTGCTTCATTCACAATACGTTCAAAACTCTTCGGCATCACCTCGGCCAGGGCCAGTTTGCCGATGTCATGAAGAAGCCCTGCTGAAAACGCCAGCTGCCAATCCGATTCCGGCAAAAAATACTCGGCAATACTCTTAGTGCAACACGCTACTGCAAGCGAGTGAAAAGCAAGTTGCTTGTGGGACAGAATTCGGTCTCTATCAGTCTCACGGTTATCAATCTCAAAGACCTTCACGGATAAGGCCGCCTCACGCATAACCTCGAGAGGTAAGGCAAAAACAGCTTCACGGACCGATGGTCTTGCTTCGGCAAAACGAACACCTTGCGTATGTGCCAATGAAAGAACTTTTATGCTTAGCGCTGGATCAGATTCTACAATCTGGGCCACAATTTCCGGACTTGAAAGTTGTGATAATAATTGCGTTATTACGGCGGGCAAAGTAGCAAGCGTATTCAAACGACGAACAATCATCTCAATACGGCGACTTGCTACTGCTTTCGAAGTGAACTGTTCCATCAGTTTTATCAATGCCCCCTCAGTCCATTTCTAAAATGCCTGTAATTCTTTCAACCACTTCAGTAATATTAAATGGTTTTCTTATGAAATCGACGGCACCTGATTTTAAGAGCTCTTCAATCTCGCTCTGATTGACTACGCCACTAATTATAATTATCTTTGTGTTCTCAAAGGCTGGGTTGCTTCGGATTGTTCTGCAAACTACATTCCCATTGACATCCGGCAGCATATAATCCAGGATTATTAGCTCCGGATGAAATTGCTGAGTCAAAACTCCTGCCTCATATCCTGTCTCTGCAGCTTTAACATCGAACCTACCATCACGAATCAGAATATCAACCATAAGTTCCACAATTTCCCTGTCATCATCTACAATAAGCACTTTTCTCTTACCTGTTTCAAGCTCATCCAAAGGTATGTCATTTTCTTTCATAAATTTTAATAAGCTCTCACGAGGTATTCTGCGAAACTTTGAACCTGGAACTTTGAATCCTTGTAGCTTACCAGCGTCAAAACACCGAATAATGGTCTGCTGACTAACTTTGCAAATCCTTGCAGCTTCACCCGTTGTAAACAAGTCTTTATTCCTGTTCATCCCTTATCCCTTCTGAAAAGTCTCGCCTCCATAATTCTGCCCATTTTGCCTTTTCTCTCCAGTTTAACCATTTTTCAAATGACTGTCAAGCCCTAATAAAATCCCTAAAAAACATTTTTCTTTTTGAAAAATCTTGAATCAGTCGGCATTCAGTACAATAACGTTTTGTGCAAATATCTAAAGATTGTTTAGATTTTGCCACAAAGTTGTCTGAAACCAATTTTAATTTCTAATGTTCAGAATACTTTACTTTACGTTTGTAATTACGTTTGTAATGATTAACACTTCAAACTGTAAAAGGGGATTAAGCGGAAGATGTTTAGCGTAAGAATATATATCTACTTACTTTGTAGCAATAAAAAGCAGCACAATTATATGTGTCATTTACGAAATCAAAGATTCGGTAAACTGTACTGCAATGTCTATGCTTGCATTATCGAGCAATCTCTTTCTATCGACACGGACAACTTTGCCGCTTTTGATCCTAGCGAAACTTCCTTTATATTTCGCCAAATCTTTAGTGCGTGGAAAGTTTATTTCAACAATGTGACCCGTCCGAACAGGTACCGCTATAGGAGCTGATAACAATGCACCGCCTTTACTTATGTTTATACTTCGTACGTTAAAAAACCTGTTAACTTCCGGCAACCACAAACTGACAGGCCAATTTAATTCCGTCCGTGCATTTCTACGCTGCTCTACAAAAGTTTCCATATCTTCACTCTCCGTTAATTTTTATTCTTTTCATATAAATAAAATTATCGGCATTGTCAAGACAGGCAATTTAGGGTAATTAGAAAATATAAATGCTTTGCAGCACTTTTTTTTGCTATTAATTCTTATTCATACTACAACAGCATTTTTTATCGGTCGTAGTATTGAATTATATTCGTTAATATTGAAATGATTTAGAAATGCTTAAGATAATCATTAATTGAATGTGCACTACTTTTTTGAAGGCACTTAAGATTTAAGAGAAAATTTAGATTTAAAAAACAATGATATAATCTATACAGATGACCTGACTGCAAATTTTATTGAAGTTTATTCAAAAAGGAGTTTAAATATTCAAAGATTAAAATATTTTAAAAAGTCAAACCCACCACAAAAAGGATTAAGGTTTCACTTTAAGTAAAAAACGAATGATTAAAAAATTAGCATATACTTTGGAACATTCTTTTATCAAATTTGCCATCGTAGGTTCTTTAGGAGCTTTAACAAATCTCTCAATTTTTTATGTTTTCGTCGATATTCTCCATTTTTGGGCAAATGTTATCTCCGTGGCTGCTTTTATAATAGCCGGTATACAAAATTATATTTTACATCATATCTGGACTTTTAGAAAAATAACTTACGGCAATAAAATGTCTTTTCGTAACTGGGTAAAATTCAATGTAACCACGTCGTTCGGGCTGGGAATAAACCTAATTGTATTGAATTTAATATTATACTTTTATACCGTTAATCAGAAGGTAATTGCGCAGGCTTGTGGCGTTGTCTGCGGCATGATATTCAACTACTTAGGTTCAAAGTATTTTGTTTTTAATAAAAAATAAACTTAGAAGAAAAGAAGAATTTGTTGAAAAATTCTACGTTTGAAAAATCATTTTGATATTACCCCTGCTCATGTCCAAACCGTGATTAGAGAAGCATTCACGTTTCGTGCCGTGGATTACCCAAGCGGAAGCGTAGCAGAGGCCGCAGCAACAAATTCGCCAGCAAAATGTGGCGGGATCTTGTACCCCCCAAACTATGTGGTCGACGATGACTGTATTCCAGACGCCACTGCTCGGTAAACACCTTCGCATCGGCAATAAACTCCAGACAATTGTCACTGCGAATAAACTTCGGCGTGCTCCGAAGCGTGAATAGATACCACAAAACTGCAATCAGATATCTAACCTTTATAATTGGTTAGAAGTGAAAGCCAATACCGGCAAAACAGGGCAGTCCTATGGACTCCTCATGTAGGATGCGTAACGGCACTTAGTGGACTTACGGAGAGTCGCCCTTTATGATTACGAATACAAACGTAACGGTATATCCTTTTTTTTGATGCTTTAACTATTGGCCCCCAGGCGATATGTGCAGGTTACCGACACAAGAACAAATGTAGATTTTGCTCTTGTATTTTTTACCTGTCGCTGTCCATTTTTCAAGAAGATTCCTACTATTTACCACGATATTATAGGATTAGGTACAAATAAATTCCGGAGTTAAGATGAAGTTATATTTATGGAATAAAACCGTGAAAAAGAGTATGTAAGCCCTTACAATTGAGCAAAAAGCAGGTAATCACCTTATGAAAGCCTTTTTACCCAATGAATTCGAACTTGGGCTATCAAGGCAACGTAAAATTGTTGTGCGAATTTAGGAGTGGAGATAGGTTTTCAATCGCCCCTTTACTAAAGCTATGTTCAGTATCTGCCGATAGTTACGTTAAGTCAGTATGAATTACAAGGGAATTTTTGCGCGGCCGACGGGGACAGAGTCTAAGTAAAGTATCGGTGAGAGAATACTTGGTCTTTCCAAAATAAGTCTATTTGCAATTATCGAGCATTTTAGGTATATAAATAAGAGTTGTGCGAAGGGAAAAACTCGGCCGTAAGGGAGGGAGCTTTATTATATAAGCCAGCCAAAAGCGAGCTGGTAAAAAACGAAACGAGTTATTTTAATCTGAAGGACAAGTAGCTTGAAAACACTCATTACTGGCGGGGCGGGATTTATCGGTTCTAATCTCGCAGAAGAGTTGCTGCGTGCGGGCCAAGAGGTAGCAGTGGTAGATGACCTGAGCACAGGCAGCCTGAAAAATATCGAGGGAATAAGGCAGAAAAAAGGTTTTATGTTTGTGCGGGACAATGTCCGCAACGCATCGACAATGACAATGCTGATAGAACAGTCTGATGTGGTCATCCATCTGGCTGCGGCCGTTGGCGTTAATCTAACGGTAGATGAGCCGGTACACACGATAGAAACTAACGTTCACGGGACAGAAGTCGTACTCGATATAGCGAACAAATTCGGGAAGAAAGTGCTTATAGCCTCAAGCAGCGACGTATACGGAAAAAGTAATGCGGTACCCTTCCGTGAAGATGACGATAGCGTGCTTGGAAGTACAAGATTTTCCCGATGGGCGTATGCATGCAGCAAGGCGATTGACGAATTTTTAGGATTGGCTTACTTCGAGCAGTATGGCCTTGAGGTTATCGTAATAAGATTCTTCAATACAATAGGGCCAAGGCAAACAGGCAAGTATGGGATGGTTGTCCCACGGTTTATCAACTGGGCGCTTAGGGATGAGCCATTGCTCATTTACGGAACGGGCCAACAAAGCCGCTGCTTCAGCTATGTAGGCGACGTAGTGGAGGGAGTCGTGGAATTGATAAACTGTTCCGGAGCAGCTGGAAGAGTTTATAACCTCGGCTCAACCGAAGAGATTACAATCGAGTCTCTGGCGGATAAAATCATCGCGATGACCGGAAGCAAAAGCAAAAAGCGATTCATTTCATACGAGGAGGCCTTTAATAAACCTTCAGATGATATGATGCGACGGGTGCCGTGTGTGGAGCGCATCAAAGAAACTACAGGCTGGGTACCGAAGACAACTTTGGAAGAAGCTTTACAAACTATTATAGGCGAATTCAGAAAACTAACGTGAGATGGAGAAATCTCTATGAAAATATCGGTAATCGGGATTGGTTATGTTGGTCTGGTGGCTGCTGGTTGCCTTGCGGACGGCGGTAATCACATCATTTGTATCGACAAGGACAAAAAGCTAATCGACAAGCTACAAAAAGGGACAATTCCGATTTATGAGCCGGGTCTGGCGGAAATTATAAAACACAATGAAGCGGCAGAACGATTAGTATTCACTACAGACTTAAAGTACGGTATAGATAATTCGTCAGTAATCATACTGGCAGTAGGAACCCCATCGGCAGAAGACGGCTCGGCGGACATTTCGTCCGTGCTCAGTGTTGCGGACCAGATAGCAAAGTATATGAAGGAATACAAAATCATTGTAACTAAAAGTACCGTGCCGGTCGGGACTTACAAGAAGGTTTGTGAGCTAATTGCCGGCAAAACCAAGCAATCATTCGATTACGTAAGCAATCCTGAGTTTCTTAAAGAAGGTTCGGCAGTGGACGATTTTTTGAAACCTGACCGGGTTATAATCGGCACGGAAAGCCCGAGGGCAATGGAGCTAATGAGGCAACTTTATGCACCATTTATGCGTAAAAGCAGCCGAATGATATTTATGGACCCTGCCTCAGCGGAGATGACAAAGTATGCTGCTAATACGATGCTTGCAACGAAAATATCATTGATGAACGAACTGTCAGCATTGTGTGAAAAGCTCGGTGCGGACATCGAGAAAGTACGAGTGGGAATAGGCAGTGATTCGCGAATAGGAAGCGCATTTCTTTTCCCCGGCATTGGATATGGGGGCAGCTGCTTTCCGAAAGACGTAAGAGCACTAATTTACATGGGCCAAAAAAATGACTGTACTATGACGATACCGCAAGCGGTTCAAGCAGCAAATTATTTACAGCAGGACAGGTTTGCACAACGGATAATCGATTATTTTGGCGGCCAGGCCGGGCAGAAAAGGCTTGGTGTATGGGGTCTGGCTTTCAAGGCCAGAACGGACGACGTTCGAGAATCCCCGGCGATACGGTGCATTGAGAAGCTACTGGAAGCGGGTATTAAAATAACGGCATACGACCCCGAAGCAATGCCGGCAGCAATTGAAAAGCTTGACAGAAGAATTGATACGGCAGACGAGGCGTACGCAGCACTGGAGGGAGCTGATGGATTAGTGATACTCACAGACTGGCAGGAATTCAGAGCACCGGACTTTGAGCTGATTTTATGTAAGCTTAAAAGGCCGGTTATCTTCGACGGACGGAATCTATACAACAAGCAGTACGTACAAAAGCAGGGCCTGGAATACTACAGCATTGGAAGAGCAATAGTTCAGGATAAAAGTAAAACGTAAGGGCAACTTTGGAAATTCTGGTCACAGGAGCAGCGGGATTTATTGGCTCTCATCTGGCCGAGCGATTGACGGCGGAGGGACATATAGTCAGGGGTCTGGACTGCTTTACGGATTATTATCCAAAAACGCTTAAGGAATTAAACGTCCAGGATATTACAGATAAGGGCGTAAGGTTTCTCGAGCTTGATTTGGCAAGTGATGACCTGCAAGCCGCAATTGCAGACGTTGAAGTAGTTTATCATTCGGCGGCGCAGCCCGGGATTTCGGCCGAGACGCCGTTTGAGGTGTACGTTAGAAATAATATCACGGCCACTTACAGACTGCTGGAAAGTATCGTAAATTCAAAGACCCTCAAATGCTTAATCAACATCTCGACTTCATCGGTCTACGGCGAGAAGGCAACAGGGACGGAAGATGCGCAGCCGAGGCCAAATTCCTATTACGGCGTTACCAAACTCGCAGCAGAACAATTAGTGATGGCTTACCACCGTCAGCGAGAAATGCCGGCCTGTTCACTCCGACTCTTTTCAGTTTATGGTGAAAGAGAAAGGCCTGAAAAACTTTACCCCAAACTCATAAGAAGCATTTTAGAAAACAGTCAATTCCCGCTGTATGAAGGAAGTGAAGAACACTGCCGGTCTTTTACATATATCAGTGACGTGGTAGATGGTCTGCTCGGTGTTCTGGGTAATCTTGAGAAATGCGTGGGTGAAATATTCAACATAGGCTCAGATAAAGAAATGACAACAGGCCAGGGAATAAGAATCGTGGAAGAGATAATCGGAAAAAAGGCGAGAATGATTAAGGCACCAAAACGGCCGGGCGACCAATTAAGGACACGGGCAAACATCGAGAAAGCCCGAAAGTTTTTCGGCTATAACCCAAAGACAATCCCGGAAGAAGGCCTTAGGGCTGAAGTTGAGTGGTATAAGAAAAGGATTCTCAACAAGATTGAATACTAAGGAAAGTTGCACATAGATATTGCAGCCGCAAATCATGATAAAAGTTATATGCGTATGTGGTGCCAGGCCCAACTTTATGAAAATATCTCCTCTGATGAAGGTCTTCAAGGCAAACGGCAGGTTTGAGACACTGCTGGTTCACACCGGACAACACTACGATGAAAATATGAGCAAGTGGTTCTTCGATGACCTTGAGATTCCACGCCCTGATATAAATCTGGAGGTTGGTTCTGGTAGTCACGCGGCTCAGACAGCGGATATTATGAAGCGGTTCGAGCCGGTCGTTTTGGAATATAAGCCGGATTATGTCCTGGTCGTAGGAGATGTAAACAGCACTATTGCCTGCGGTCTGGTCGCAGTGAAACTGGGAGTGAAATTGATACATGTGGAGGCGGGTCTTCGAAGCTTTGACCAGAGTATGCCGGAAGAGATTAACCGCATACTTACCGACCGGATAAGCAACTTGCTGTTCGTAACGGAACAATCAGGCATCAATAATCTAAAAAATGAGGGGATAGACCAGCACAGGATCCATCTTGTAGGCAATGTGATGATAGACACACTGCTTGCGAACCGCGAAAAGGCAAAGAAGTCGACTATTCTACATAAGCTGAAACTATCCGCCAAACAATACGGCGTCATTACACTTCACAGGCCGAGTAACGTTGACGATCCAAAGCAGTTCGAGATAATATTGCGGGCATTCGACGAGATTCAACAGGATTTAAAACTTGTTTTTCCAATTCATCCGCGTTCACACAAGAACATTAACAGCCCTAATCTGCAGAAGCTCGTTGAAAAAATGGCGAACCTGTTGCTTATTGAGCCCGTAAGTTACCTCGACTTTTTATGTTTGATGAGCCAGGCCGCTTTGATGATAACGGATTCAGGGGGGATACAGGAGGAAACAACAATTTTAGGTATTCCCTGCTTAACACTTCGTAAAAGTACCGAACGGCCGATAACAATTGAGCAGGGTACAAACCGGCTTGTGCCATTAACAACCGAGGGCATCGTCAACAGCTTTCGGGCAATTATCGCTGAAGACAAAGACAATATTTGCAAGATTCCGGAGCTATGGGACGGCAAGGCGGCAGAAAGAATCGTCAAAATCATCGGATACCACCACAATAAGGCAGGATAGAAGACATAGAAAAAACCTGCATTACCTGCGAGAGTAGATTATGCCGAGATGGTATTTCATTCTTTTAGTGCTTCTGTCAGTTAATCATTTTGAATCGGTTTTAATCGCCGATAACGTCGCGCTACGCAAACGTTATACTCTTTCGCCAACGCCAAACTATCCACACTGTACTGACCCGGACGATAAAGTGCAGCTAACCGACGGTAAAACTCATAGTTGTAAATGGTTAAAAAAGAGTACAGTAGGCTGGATGAAAGCGTCTCCAACGGTTGATATAGTTGTGGACCTCGGTGAGAAGTTAGCCGTATATGAAGTTCGGATTCATACCGTGGGTGGAGGTTTTGCCGGTGTATATTTTCCCAGATATCTTGCCGTGCTGATAAGTGATGACGGCAGAGAATTTCACCTTTGTGGGATTGAAAGCGATAAGAAATTAACAAATTTGCAAAATACTCGCAAATCGGCACGCCCCGCCGTGATGAATGTCAAGGATATAAACGCGGCAGGTAGATACGTCAAACTTGTGATGAGGCCGAATGTGCGTTTTCTATTCCTTGACGAGATAGAAGTAATTGGGGAACCACTTGCAACCAGTAAAAAATTAACACCGACAAATAAGCTTTATAAACCCAAGACGATAGAAGAACTCCTCGGAAAGATTGAATCTATAGTGCAGCTCAGGGAAGCAATCAGTGAAACAACCGAAAGTATAAAGGGAAATAATGTTAAGCTTAAACTTCCGTCCTCATTAAGTGCAAAACTATTAAATGAAACCGAGCGTATTTCAGATGCTGCTACAATTGAGATAAAAGAAGTACTTCAAAAGGACAATCTGGATAATACCAGGAACAAGTTAGGTATAATACGTTCAGGAATATACCGGCAATATTATAAAAAGCCTTTCGTTTGTCTGCCTGCCAATCCAATGGAAATTCTTTATGAGAAAGAGATGATTTTCAATGAGAGCCCCGCCAAAATAGATCTAAATTTATGGCAAGGCGAGTATGAATCTGCCGCCTTCAATATCATAAACTGCTGCGATGAGCCTCTTGAAATAACTGTTTCCATATCTCCGTTAACAGGTCCAAGGGGGCAAACGATAGCCAGTAACAACGTTTTCACAATCAGAAGAGCGATATACGTCCAGGCAAACAAGGCCGGTTCGATTGGTGACGCTCTTATTCTACAAAACGAAAAACCTTTTACAATTGCTCCCGGCCAATTAACTCAGATATGGCTTAGCTTTTTTAATCCCACATTAAAAGCCGGCGAGTATAAGGGCAAGATTGCAGTTTTGGCGACGAGAGCCAACGGTCAAACGTTACCAATAGAAACTGTTGAGGTCCTTGCTCATATCAGCGAGAATAAATTTCCCGAAAAAATAGCACTTAACGTATGTAATTGGGCATATTATCGTGCTGGAACTGAAGCCGAAACAGCTCAAGACCTTAATAATCATTACACAAATGTATGTGTCTTCGGTTCAGGGGATATACCTTTTCCAAGACTGACATCCGACCGGCCGGGAATTTTCAGGAAACCTGATTATTCAAAAATAGATAAAATCCTGGCACGCCATAAATATGCCAGAACACATTTTCTATTTCTGAATTTCAGAGAAGACAAAAAAGACTGGGGCAGGTTCGGTAAATGGATGACACAGGAATGGAAAACAAGGTTTTCTTTATGGCTTTGGAACCTGGTAAATTATCTAAAAAAATCCGGCCTTAGTTATGAGCAGTGGGCCTTGCATCCATTCGATGAAACTTTGTGTGACGAGTTTTATGATTTAGCCAAACTCGTAAAAAAAATTGACCCGAACATCAGAATTTATGCAAATTCTTTTGGCAAGAATGAAAAGCAGATAAAGAGATTCCGCAATTTAGTTGACATTTGGTGTCCGCTGGACAACCACTGCAAGATGCATCCTGACAAGCTGAAACTCGTAAAGAGCTTTGGCAAGGAAGTCTGGACATATGCAGCTCGTGGACCCGGCAAAGCTAATGACCCGTACCAATACTATCGTCTTCAACCGTGGCGAGCTTTTAAGCGAGGACAGAACGGCGTCGGATTCTGGGTTTATCACGACGGAGGAAAATGGAAGAATATTGCGACACCCTGGGACGATACTACTATGGCAATGGGGCACTATGGAGTTATTTATGGCGGGGCCAGAAGCCCTCTGGGAAAACTCGCTGAAAATATCATTCCTTCAAGGAGATGGGAGGCCTGGCGAGAAGGTATCGAAGATTATCAATACCTGTGCGAAGTGCAACGTGAAATCACTGAGACTAAAAAAACTGCTCCTATAAAATCGGCTAAAGCACAGCAGCAACTGGACAGTCAAATCGACCAGGTGCTGCGTAATCCGAAAGATAAAGACGCAGTGTATAAAACCAGAAGGAATTTATCAGAATTACTGCTGTCCCTAAAAAACAAGACAGATTAAAATTTAAGTACAGGCTCGACGAACGTTTCTATTGACAAAAAGGAAGTTATCTGGTATCATCAATTTTCAAAGAGTAGGCAGGGAACGGATAAAAGTAATGAACCTATACTCCACCCGTGTTTGAGTGGGTCCCATAACTGATATTCAGACAAATTAAAATCAAGAGGACGGATGATGAAAAGAGAATCTATATCAATTGCCGCAATAATTGTAATTTTATTCCTGCTTGTCGAGACCGCTAATGCCGCTTTAAATTATTACGTAGACCCCAACCAACCTGACGACACCGGTGACGGGCTTTCACCGTTAACCGCAAAAAAGACAATTGATGCAGCATACGAAGCAGCAGTCGCTGCAGGAGAAGACAACATAATTAACTTTATGCCTGGTGTTTACGACGATACAACGCAGGGGACAAATTTTAATATTCTATTAGATAAAGATACTGCCGTTACATTTCAGTCATATACATCTCAAGTTACATTAACAACTAATGATAGCCCTGGATGCGTCAAAGCCACTCAGACTACATCAACAAAACAGATAAGTTTCAAAAATATAAAGTTTACCAAAGGAGAGTTGGGCAATAGATTTATTTATATAGCGAATGATTGCGTGTATCATTTGTACTTTGAAGATTGTGAATTTGACGCAATAGTAGATAAACCTCTGATATTAACAGGTACAGATACTTCTAAGTTAAGAAAGCTTTCCTTTATTAATTGTACGCACACCTGTTCAGCATCATCAGACATAAGGATAGATGGCGCCAGACTTCTATATATTAAAAATTGTGCGTTTACTAACAACTATACATCATACGGATATGGAATATTTGATTTGCGGGGAGTTATCTATGCAGTAGTTCTTAAAGATAGTACACTGCAGTCCGCCGAGGGCGTGTTTTATCCCTCTCATAGCAGCTTGAACCGTATCGAGCAGTTGCATATTGAGAGCAATAATATCATATTGGCGTCAATTGCAGCAGGGCCGTTTTATGGAGTGAAGACACGTGATTCTATTTTTCGCTCTATTGTAATTAAGGATAATACTTTTAGTTCGCCGAATCCCACGCATAGACCATTCTTCATAGTAATCGGAGGTGAAAATTTTACAAATGGACACCTATATACAATTATAGGCAACAGTTTTATTACCGGTAATTTGGGCCAAGGCGTGGGAATAAGGACAGGAAATGGATGTGTGGGAACAATTTCTCACAATTACTTCGAGAATCTAAGATGGGGCACTTTCACTTATGACACATGTTTGATTACAAATAATATCATATCCAGCTGTGTCAACGGATCATTTGTTCAAGGACATCAATCTTTTATAATCAATAATACTTATATTTCAAAGGACCATTCTATCAATGATAGTAGAGCCATCCTTCTCAATCGAAGGACCTTTATGAGTCAGTCCAACAGCACAATATTTACAGCGACAACAGCGACATTTGGAGACAGCCCTATTTTGACAAACTCTATGGTGGGAATGTTAGTACCTGTATCTGATAACTGGGGTGGAGACTTTGAGTACTATGGAGTAATAAATGCCATCAATGATGATACTGATACTGTTACTGTTGACGAATGGCGTAAAATAAGTGATGATAGCATTGAAACACCCGGAGATACGAGTTATGCTACAATAGTGCAGTTCCCTCGTAACGTAACAATTTTCAACAACATCTTCGATGCTTTCGACGCCCTTTTTACCATCACATTCGATTACTCTCCGATTGCAGCAGGCATTGTTTGTGACTACAACTTATACGTCCCTGGAATAGTAATGTTATCAAATCTTGGGAAAAACCTGGGAGGCAAAATTAGTGTAACTACGCTGGCAGGTTTGCAAACGAGATGGACCGAATTTGCAGATAGCTACCCATGCTTTACGATTAATGATACCCATAGTATTGAAGCAGACCCAATGTTTATAGACCCAAATGTCGGTGATTTCAGATTAGACACGAATTCTCCTTGTATCAATGAGGGTATTCCGACGGTCTTAGATGGCTACACAACAATTGGTGCGTGGCAGGGAGCAGTTCGCAAGACGTTGCCGCCGGATAATTGCAGCAACTGGATAGAAGAAGACCTGAGCGGTGATTGTATAGTCGATTTAGCTGACTTTGCGATATTCGCGGACCATTGGCTCGAAGATAACAGCGAATAAATACAGATTTTAGTATTATTTTCACTCTACATATCCTCATCATTTGCAGGTTAATTGTGCAGATACCCAGTTTGGCATACTTGTGATATCCCTATAAAACCGGTTAAAAATTTAATATTGACCTTAAAAACAATTGCCGGGATTTTCCCTTAGATTTAAAACCGGTCCGCCAAAAAGAAACAAATGAATATGAGTCATTTATTTAATACCATAAGAGAGTTTTGGCTTAAGAATAAAGCTCTAATTCTAATTATTATCCTCTCATTGCTTATACGGACGGCGTTTTTTTGCCAAAGACAATCCTGGAAACAAGAAGTTGTAGAGCACAAGATTATACACGGCGACGCAATTCAGTACCATGAACGTTCTTTGCGTATTCTCGAAACCGGCTCACTTTCCTGGTTTCCGTCCGTCAGAACTCCAGGATACAATCTATTTATCGTTCCTTTCTATTACCTCTTTGGGGCAAGGATTTGGGTCGTTCTGTTAGCCCAAAACCTGCTTGACGTCGGTATCACGATAATGACCTTTTTTCTCGCAAGAATGCTTTTTAAATCGAAACTTGTCTCACTGGTAGCAGCATTTCTCTATGCAGTAAACTGGTTGACGCCTCTTTATGCCAACACCCTTCTTAGTGAAATCCCATATACATTTATTTTTACGCTAAGTATGATAATTTTTGTGTATGCTCTGCAGCAAGATAAACCTTCTTATACAAATATAATATTATCGAGTTTTCTACTTGGCGTGGCGACGTTCATACGGCCTCTATTCCAATATTTCATTGCGATTTTTATGTTTTTATTGTTACTTCAGAAACAACAGTTATCTCGTAAGTTGGTTAGTGTCGCTGTAGTATTTCTGGTATTTGCCGCAGTTCTAATGCCCTGGCAATTGTATAATCTGACTCGGTTTGGGAAATACTCCCTGACCACTACCTTCAATGGGACCTTATGTTATTGGATTGCGCCAAGACTGAAGGCAAATGTAGAGAATATAAGCTATGAACAGGCCAGATTAGAGTTCTTAGTTGCTAGCGCAGGAAAGGAAACAACTATTGCAGAGCAAAAAGAAATATGGGAACAAGCACCTATCGAATTATGGAGCCAGGAAAGAACTGAATTGGCCGGTAAAATAGCAAAAGAGTATATTTCAAAACATCCCAAGAAGTTTATCGCTCTGCATTTAAGGGGTATGATTGTTTATTTTATGGGGGTAGGTGAAGGTGGAATGAGAGAGCTATTTGGATTGCGCAAAATACAGGCCGATTCTAAATCATCACTTAGTATTTTAGGCAGACTGCGTAAGTTATTCCGTGATTCTCGTGATGAGTATTTTCTGATTCCAATACTGCTGCTGATACTGATGATAGAATATGTATTTATGATTATCGGTGCGGTTATAATGTGGGTCAGAAAACTCCAACGCCCTTATCTTGTGCTATTTATACTAAGCGCCCTCTATTCTCCTTCGATAATAGGTAGTAATTGTGTTGCCAGATATCGAGTGCCTATAGTTGCGCTCTATCTTGTACTCACCGCATTTGGCATAGTTGAATCTCTTGGCTTTCTAAAAAAAAAGCTTTTCAGCTCACCTGTAATTGCGCACGAGTCAGGTAAATAAGACAGGTAAAAGTAATCTGAAAGACCAAAACGTTCTATACTTTTTACGAAAGTGAACAATAATTAAATCCAATTCCAATCAAGTACTACGTTTGTGAATTTTGTAGCTGGACTAATTCCGGCCACCTTCATATTATCTTGACAGCATATGCATACCCACATACAGTAAACGAAGTGCATCATTAAGAATCAACAGCCGGGAGAAAAATGTGAAACTCGGTTATGTAACTGTTTTTGACCCTAATAATATTAAGTACCACTCAGGAACACCTTATTACATGGCGAAAGCACTTCAGGCTCAATCCATATCACTTGAGTATCTTGGTCCCTTGAAAGAAAACTTTTCACTGCTGTTTAAGGCAAAACAGTACCTGCACAACCATTTGTTTAGTAAAAGGTATAGAAGAGACAGAGAGCCTTTGATTCTTAAGGGCTATGCGTATCAAGTTTCCAAAAAATTATCTGGTACCGACATAGACGTAGTATTCAGCCCAAGTTCACTTCCAATCGCTTACCTTGAGTGCAACAAGCCTATTGTTTTCTGGAGAGATGCGACGTTCAGTGGATTAAAGGACTTTTATGTTGATTGCAGTAATTTATGTGAACAAACAATCAGAGCCGGACATGCGCACGAGCAGGCTGCCTTAAATAAATGCAGATTGGCTATCTATTCATCTGAATGGGCTGCTAAGATGGCTATCAATGATTATCAAGTCGACCCTTCGAAAGTAAAAGTCGTCCCCTTCGGAGCAAACATAGAGTGTAATAGAACTGTTGATGACATCAAAAAAATAGTCGACGCAAGGCCTATAGACAAATGCAAGTTGCTGTTTCTTGGCGTATATTGGACCAGAAAAGGCGGAGACGTTGCCCTCAAAGTGACGAAAGAATTAAATAAATTAGGATTAGATACGGAACTAACAGTAATCGGATGCCAACCACCTATAAAAGAAACCTTACCCGGTTTTGTTAAACCTTTAGGCTTCATAAGCAAATCCACCACACAAGGAAGAGAACAACTTGACAGAATAATTGCCGAATCTCACTTTTTGATTTTGCCTGTACAGGCGGAGTGTTATGGTGTAGTCTTCTGTGAAGCCAACTCTTTCGGTGTCCCCTGCTTAACATCTAATGTCGGCGGCATCCCTACAATAATCAAAAGGGATGTAAATGGGAAGCTATTTAGTAAACAAGCCAATACTGACGAATACTGCCAGTATATTTGTAACTTATTTGATAAATACTCGGAATATAAGGAACTGGCTTTATCTTCATTTAACGAATATCAAACCCGTCTTAACTGGACGGTAGCTGGACAAAGCGTCAAGAAATTATTGACAGAAGTTATTGGTCCCAAAGCCTCCTACAAATGATGAAAACCAACGTAGCAAGGGGCTCTTCAGCCGTAAATTTGAATTCCACTTATTCAGTCGTATAGCTCTCAAATGATGATGTTAAGCTCCATAAGCTAAGGTGGGATTAATTAAATAGACTTGAATTATAGGCTATCTATCACGCAATTTTGCAGCAATGCGAATCAAAAAAAACTAAGTATAGTTTGAAAGTTTGAGAACTGGCATGTCTCTACGAAGACGTATAGTGATAAGCGCAGGATCGAATTGGATTTTAACGTTTGTAAACACGTTTGTTGCGTTAATCTTAGTTCGTATCATAATAACCAGTATCGGCGAGACAAACTTTGGAATATGGTGTTTGCTTGCCTTTGGATTGTCTTATCCTAGGATTCTGGAAAACGCTTTCGTACTGGCGATGAATCGTTTCGCGGCTTTTTACCGTGACCATCTCGAGAATCTAAATCGCTTTTTGTCGGCATCATTTCTGATTCTTGGGTCCATGGCCGTAATAGTGCTGGTTGTAGCGGTTATATTATCATTTTTTGTTTCGGACATCTTTGCGGCAATCCCCCCTGAGTCTGCCAAAGACGCACAGATTACTTGCATACTCGTTGGTTTTACGCTGGCGGCAAAGATGTTAGGAGCAACCTTTAGCGGTGGATTGAAGGGCTTTCAGTACTACACTCGGTGTAACAATGCTATGATTGTAGGCTCGCTGCTCCGAGCAATTTTAACTGTAGGGCTGCTTTTTCTTTGGAAGAGCATTATTGCAGTACAATTAGCGCACTTGGTGTCGGCGTCAATCTCTTCATTGTTGCTGTTTATTGTTGCACAAAAGTCCATCATCGGCCTTCGAGTTAATTTCAGACTAATCAACAAACAAACAATACGGGAACTGTGGCAGTATACATACCACTCAGTTGCTCGTTCAGGTAGCTCGATTGTTATGTATAACACACTGAATTTGTTAGTTGGCTACAAAGGTACCGCTGTGGACGTAGCAGCATACAACATCGCTCTCAAGATACCAGCTTTTTTGCGTGGCTTACTTGCGTCAGCCCAGGTTGTTTTTCTTCCCGCCGTAACCACTCTTTTTGCGAATAAACAAATTGAAGGCATAAAGTCCGTTGTAAAGAAGGCAACTCGGATAAGTTTTGTTTTGACCTGTGCCTCATCGATTATACTGTTTGTCTTTGCGAAAGAAATTCTGTTTCTTTGGTTAAAAGATTCCGTTCCAGAAGGAACGATTAGATTGATGCAAATGTTAATTATATCGATGGTTCCGTGTGGACTTTTCGGAATATGGCTGCCGGTATTGGTTGGGATGGGATATCTTCGTGGCCTGAGCATCGCAGCAATCGCCACTACATTAATCACAATTGTACTAACACTGATTCTTTTTCAGACATCTATTGCAATTACGACGGTTCCAGCAATAGCACTGATATTGGTCCTATGGATAGAACTGGGACTTTGGCTGCCCCTTTACGGATTGGGCAAATTAAAAATATGTCTTAGAGAATACTTAAAAGACGGTTTATGTCAACCACTGACAGCAACGGCAGTTTCAATTGCAGCGATATGGGGGCTGAATTACATACTTCCCAAAGAGAACACCGCCTGGCTAATAAGGCTTACGGCATTCACGGCCGTAATAGTGGTAAGTTTCATAACCATCTCATTACGGAGAGAAACTGCTGATTTAGTGGCCGTAGTCAAAAGGAAAATCGGCGGCAGAAAGGAACTCCGGTAATGAAGGTTCTAATTATTAATCAGTGTGCCACCAATAAAGGCGATAGAGCGGTTTTATTTTTAGTGCTGAAAGAACTGGAACGAAACGGCCTTAAAGATATTGTAGTATCCACAACCATTCCAAAATACTGGGAAGATAATCCTGATGTTCCAGATATGGAGGTAAAATTTGTTCCCTGGGGCTGGGGTCCAGGTCGAAAGAAGAATCCCAGTTTCCTGGATAAAGTGACTTATCGTATAAAGTCTAATATAAGACGGCGTATCATTTTTCCGATAATAAGAAATGCCCTACTTGCAGGGAAAAAACCAGGCTATATTAGTATTTTATGCAATAAAGAATACCTTAATGCGTTGGACCAATCGGATATAGTTATAAGTACAGGCGGTCATCACGTAACAACGATAATTGCCGGCTGTATGGCTACCGGACAGATTCTTGATATGGCGCTGGCTTTAATATATGACAAGCCTTTATTACTCTGGTCACAATCTATTGGCACATTTGACTTCAAAGACCCAAAGAACAAACTAATGGTCCAGAAAATCCTTTCGGAAGCCAGCCAGATATTTATTCGCGATATAGCTTCAGAGCTGGAAATAAAAAAACTCGGTGTTTCCGTGGACCATGTGCATAAAACCCGTGAATCGGTATTTGGACTTTACGAGCTTGTAAAGGCACGAATCAAACCGAGCGAACGCGAGGCCGTAATGGGACTTTCCGTATGGACCGGCCGCAAAGCCGACCCAAAAGTACGACAGCACTACATTGACTCTTTAGTAATGCTGGTCAACCATGCCATAGATGCAGGATACAAAATCCTGTTTTTCCCGATGGAACTGGAAGGATATGATTTGCCTTTCTTGCGCGATATAATGAATAACTGCCAAAATAAACAGAGATGTAAAATACTGGAAGACTGGCCCAATACAACAGAGCATATTAATGCTCTTTCACGATGCAGGATTTTTACCGGTCATAAGACCCACTCAGTGATATTTTCACTCACAACCGCAACACCGCTGGTTGCAATTGCATATCATAAAAAAACCGTGGATTTTATGACTCAGTTTGGAATAGAGGATTACGCCATTCCCGAAGAGAATCTTACGGGCTCCAGGCTTATTGAAATATTTGACAATGTCAACAGCAATCTCGATGCCATTAATCAGAAAGAAGAACAGACGGCGCTAAGGTTCAGCAGGCAGGTTGTCGATGATTTTGCAAAGATGATTGAGCAAAGTAAAAAACTGATTTCTACCGGACGCGAAGATATATCCCAGTAGAAATCCGAAGAGCATTTTTAAACAATTTCTTTAATAGGTCGGCTTATGGCCACAACAATAGCATTTATCTGCATTTTAGTCATGATATTGAGTATCCCGCTGATTTTACTGAAACCTCAGTTGGTTTTCTATATATTTTTGTTTTTTAAAATCTTCGAGAATATATTCGGCGGATATATCGCAGCTGCCAATAATCTTGGCTTTCCCAGAACCTGGCTGCCGGGAGATACATTGTGGTTTACTACCCTTATTGCGGCGTTTTTTGTACAATATGAAAAGCGATTTGACACGGACACCGTTGGAAAATGCCTGAGCATAATATTTTTCATCAGCATCTTTTCCCTGATTCAAGGAACTATTATGTTTTTTGAATCAGCTTTGACTTACTCACGCGTAATTCACTTTGTGGCAGCAATTATTTTTGGTCTTAGATACTTCACAAACTATCGTCGGACCAATGCACTCTTTAAGTTCCTGATTTTCAGTATTATAGTAATGTTCGTCCTACAAGTTCTCATAAGATTCGGTCTGTTTACTCCCCCTATATCTGAACAGATTAAAACTACATCCTTGAGCGGCGAACGAGGTACATACGCTCTCGTTCCCTTGCTGTACATTGCACTGATAGCCATCGCCATTGGCCGGCTGGTGACTAAGTCCGGTTCCCGTACAATATCTTTTATTGCTATTTTAGCCAGCATATCTGGTGTATTACTGAGTGAGACAAGGTCGACATATGGAGCAGTGGGCGTACTTTTCCTCTCATCTATGATTTTTATCAGGGGCAGGATTAAAACCCTGGTACTTTTCGGCCTTATGACCATAATGGCAGTTTATATTGCTAACCAAATAGGTTTCGAGTTTCTGGCAAGATTTGAGCAAGATTCCAGTCCTGTGGCCACGGCCATTTCAGCCTTTAAGGGAACAACCTGGCGTGCGAAAGAGTATGGAATTTTAGCTAATGTCTACAAGGAAACTCCCGGATTTATACTGACCGGACGAGGTGTTGGGGCTCTTCACCAATCAACTGGCCGTGGTTTAAAGTACGGTGGACAGATTGGCTATTACCATTCAGAGTATCTGGGTTGGCTGGACAGGTGCGGCCTTATCGGATTATTCGCGCTAATTTCTTTGATGGTGACCGCCACTTGGAGGAGTTTTATTTTGACCAAAAATGAAATTCCACAGATACGCTGTTATGCGATAACCACTTTTTTGCTATTTATATCTTTAATGGCGGAAGGCCTCTTTCATCCGATATTTTCAAACTCCCGAGCCGCGTCAATTTTAATATGCTTTGCCGTGATTATAGCTAACTGGCAATATATTTACTATGATTTCTATGAATGGCAGGATGCTTCGTCGACTTATGAACCTCAAGAAAATGTTCCTCATCAACTCGACGTTGATTTCGCTTAATTGTAAGAGATTTTCGTTTTAAGATGCATTAAGTCTGTAAGGACATATTCATTAAATGCGTGTTTTAATGGTTGAGACTGGAGGTAGAGGCGGATTATATTCATACACGGATGGTTTGTGTCGCGGTTTGTGTGAAATCGGCGCCGATGTGACTGTGCTGACTAACTCATTATGGCCGGACCTCCCACAGCCATTCAAGATTGAAAGAAATCTGTTTGAAATTATAGACCCGGAAAAAAAGTGGTCCAAGTTACATTGGGCGTTTGACAGATTTTGGCGAAGCCTTAGTAATAGCCTGCGGCGCAACAGATTTGCGGAGAAGAATAAATTCGACATAGTTCATATCCAAATTGGAATGCCGTTGATAGACCAGTTCCTGCTAAAACCTTTAGCACGGCGTTTGCCTGTAGTGCTCACGATACACGATGTTCAACCTCACTCCAGACGTTTTCACTCCATGCATGCATTCTTAAAACGTTATTTTAAGATTCCCAATCGTCTGATAGTTCATTATGAGGGCGGCAAGAAGCAATTGGTCGACAAGTATGACATCAGCGCCGAGCATATCAACGTAATTTGTCATGGTATGACACCTCTGTGCAATCCCGCTGTACCGTCAGATGCGCGAAAAAAGTTAAATCTTCCTTTAGAGCGCGATATATTGCTTTTTTTCGGCACGATTCGCGCTGACAAGGGCTTAGATATTCTCCTCAAAGCGTTACAAATACTACGAACACATAATCCTCGTATTTTATTGGTAATTGCCGGACCTACCCCCCGCGAAGTCAGCTTTGAGACATACTCTAATATGATTAAAAAGTATAATTTGTCGGCTTATGTGCAAACCTTTATCCGCTTTATCAATGATGAAGACGTAGATTATTTCTTTGCGGCCTCTGATATTGTTGTATTACCCTATCTCAGATTTGAATCACAAAGCGGTGTACTACTTCGTGCATATACGCATAAAAAACCTGTAGTAGTCAGCAATGTCGGGGCAATTGGCGAATCAGTCTATGCGGACAAAATAGGGCTGGTGGTTGAGCCCGGCAATCCGGAATCTCTGGCTAAGGCTATTATAAGTTTATTAAATAATCTTGAAAAATTTAAGTCCCACTATAGTCCTGAACTCGAAAAAAAGTATAGCTGGAAACACGTTGCCGAACTGACTATGCGCACCTACGAACTGGCTATCGAAAAATAGCAACCCCAGCTGATAATTATTATGGATTCAGGGAGTTTTGTGACAAATATTTCCTACGGTCACATATTTTAAAATTACAAATGGTATTTTAAAAACAAAGGCGAATGCTACCGGAAAATCCGTTATTTTTTCTGCTTAGGAAAATTGGAAAAAGTTTTGATGAAGGTTGTAAAGAACGCCTATGAATCCAGATATTACTGAAAATCTGCTTTTTCGGTCAAGACAGATGTGGTACTGGTGGAAAATGCTCACGGGCAGAAGTTATTACCATAAAATTCAGAAAATGGGGAAGCTCTTTGTGCCTAATGAATTAAAGGGATATTTCAATGATTTAACCGGCAAAATACACTGGACAGGGGAAGTTGACCGTGACGGCGTTCCTGTCAGCACTTTATCTGATGGCAGAAAGATTCAATTTCCAATTTTGTTAACGCAAAAAGCTCTTGGACATTACGACCAGTGGCTTGCAGAAAAAGACGATAAAAACAGATTGCAGTTTTTAACATTGTGCCGCTGGCTTTCAGAACACCAAGACGAAAGTGGAGGCTGGAATACATGGCAGGCTCTTTTTGGACCGAAGTATCCGAAATATTCCGCGATGACACAGGGCCAGGCGCTATCGGTTTTGTCGCGGGCATTGAAATTAACAAACGACTCAAGATTTCAGCAAACAGCCGAAAAGGCGTTTAATCTATTTCTTATTGACGTAAAGGAGGGAGGTGTAACTTACTTTGAAGAAAATGGGATTTTTCTCGAGGAACTACCTTCACAACCAAGAAATACAGTTCTCAATGGATGGATATTCGCTTTATTTGGTCTTTATGACTACAATCTGATTGTTAATGAGTCCAAAGTGAGGGATATGTTTGAGCAATCCATCGATACTCTTGCCCAACACCTTGCCGACTACGACTGTGGCTATTGGTCATACTACAACTCCAAAAAATCTATAAGTAGTCCTTTTTACCACAGCTTACACATAAGCCAGCTCGAGGCACTAAACCTAATCAGCCAGAATCCCATATTCAAGCAATATAACCAGCAGTGGAACATCTACCAACACAAGTTCATCAACAAAACCCGGGCTTTTATTGTAAAGACAATTCAGAAATTAAAAGAGCCGGCAAGAATTACCATCACGAAATAATAGTGAAAACAGCATAGTTTCTCACGTTTTTTAAAAGTTAGTTTGACTTCTGTCATTAATAAACTCAAAACATACTAAAAGCCCGATTGAAAAACATCACGGCCGATGAGTTGTCTTGTTGACAAGGCAGCATAAAGAAAAAAACAGGAACAAATGGATCAGAGCAGTAAACAGAGAAAACACTATGACAAAACTCACAAGCCCAATTATGAGAAATACCTCAAAAATCCTGACAGAAAGAGGTAAACAGAAGCGGACATATAGCAGAGATGGAGGTCCGGTTCGGCAGCCCTGCGAACGGCAGCGGATCTTACACATCGCACCAATGCCGCCAGCTATTGGAGGGATGGTAACTTACTTCCAGGAATTTCTAAATTCCGGCGTCTCTGAAAAATTTGAGATGCACATCGTTCCCAGCGACCTTGTCAACAAGCTCGCCTGCAAAGGTTTTCACAGAAGTGTGATGAACATCGTAAACGGTGTGGTAGTTGTCTTCGCTGTATTATGGCAGTTGATAATCTTTCGTCCCAAAATTGTTCACATTCAAGCGAATTCCGGGCCCGGTTTTTTCGAAAAGTCATTTATATCGTTGCTTGGCCGTTTACTCCGACGTAAGGTGGTAATGCATATGCACGGAGGAGGATTTGGAGATTTCTACCGACGTGCTTCACATTTCTCAAAGTGGCTGATTAGGAAATGTATCAATTTAAATCACTATATAGTAGCTGTCTCGCCACAGATGCGTCAAATCCTTATAGAGATTGGCACATCACCGGGAAGGGTCCAATTAATAAGAAATGCTATCGTCATACCACCAGAGACTGTTTGGAAACAAAAAGATGCTGTACAAATCAGCAATGCATTACCAAGTATAGTGACGGTTTTGTTTCTAAACAGAATTTCAATTGCCAAGGGTGTGATTGAACTCATTGAAGCAGCTAAGCTTGTACATAAGAAATTTCCATCGGTATTCTTTCGCATAGTTGGAGTTGAATCTGCCGATTGTGAATTTATCAGAAAACATATTGCTGACGCGGGGGAAGAGAAAATTCAACTCTTCGGTCCGGTTTTCGGTCAGGCCAAGGAAAACGAGTTTATGAATGCAGACATCTATGTTCTTCCAAGCCATTTAGAGGATTTACCTTACGGCCTGATGGAAGCAATGTCGCTGGGCTTGCCTTGTATAGCATCGGATGTTGGAGGCATACCAAGCCTGATTGAAAACGAAAGAAGCGGACTACTCGTTAAGCCAAAAGATGTCAGCACCCTACATCAAGCGCTGGAACTTCTCGTCTCTGATGAGAAACTTAGACGGCGAATAGGTCTCGAGGCAAGGACAAGAATTGAAAAATTGTTTAATTGGTCTGATCGCGCAGGGGAAATAACAGAGTTCTATAACAAGGTGCTTGGCAGCTACACAACCAAAACTACAGAGCATAATCACGCCGAAAATTAACCTTGGTATATGTAACAAAATGGCATCGCTAAAAGAAAAAATCTACTGGAAAATGCCTTTTTTTTGTAAGAACTGGATGGCTTCGTGGAATGCCCGACGGCTTAACCGCGAAAGGTTTGGTCCGGATTATGACCGTGCTCTCCAGGAGATTGCCGAGCACGATAACTGGTCGGCTGAACAATTTGTAGACTATCAGCGACGTGAGCTTTGCAGCCTGATTCGGCACGCAGCCAAAAATGTACCGTATTATCGTAAGCAATTTACTGAGGCAGGTATTAGACCGGATAGCATTTGCGGACCGGAGGACCTCAGACATTTGCCTATTCTCGAAAAAAGAACGGTGCAAGCAGAGCCGCCAGCTTTTCTGGATGAGACCCTGAGTAAACGCCAATTGGTAACTTTGTACACTTCGGGCACTACTGGTACGCCACTCACCATATATCGGGATGTGCGGCTTTATTCGGCCGGGTTTGCATATCTCGACGCGAGGTGGCACGCTGTGTCTGGGATGCGCAGGCGAGTTAACCGGTCTGTCAGCCTTGGTGGACATCTGATTACTGCACCCAATCGGAACAGACCTCCCTTCTGGGTCTATAACAAACGCTGGAAACAGTTGTATATGTCCAGTTACCGACTCTCGCCAAAGTATCTTGATTACTATGTCGATGAATTGCGGAATTTTAATGGCGAATACATCGAAGGTTATCCATCGAGTATATATGCCGTTGCCCAATATATAGTGGACAAGAAACTTGAGCCGATACCATTCAAAGCCTGCTTTACGACGGCTGAGACTCTGTTTGACCATCAACGTCAGATGATAAGTGAGGCATTTTGCTGCAGAACTTACAACCAGTATGGCTGCGGAGAACAGGTAGTATTTGCCGCTGAGTGCGAAAACGGCTCGATGCACCTGAGCCCGGAGATTGGAATCGTCGAGGTACTTGATGATAATGATAAGCCGGTTCAGCCGGGGAAAATAGGACAGTTGGTCTGCACAAGCCTGATTAACCGGGTGCAACCATTCATTCGTTATCGGCTGAATGATATTGCCTCGTTACTGCCCGGGCGCTGTTCGTGCGGCAGTTCTTTGCCAATGCTCGGTCATATCGAGGGCAGAGTTGACGCGGTACTTATCACACGCGATGGGCGAAAGATAGGCCGTCTCGACCCTGTTTTCAAAGGAGCCAAGGGTATCGCGGAGGCTCAGATTGTGCAGAATGATTATGACAAGTTCGTAATTAGAATTGTTCCTGGAAATGATTACAGCGCGTCTGACGGTCAAAATGTTATTCAAAATCTGGGGAATCGCGTGGGAGAGGCTGATATTCGCATTGAAATTGTTGGCCGGATAGAACGAACCTCGGCTGGCAAGTTCAAAGCTGTAGTGTGTAATTTACCTAAGGAGCGCGCCTGTTAAAAAAGTATAACAATATAGATTAGTTTTCCGGATCAAAACTATAAATATCAAATGAGACCCCCGGTTTTGAGGGCATTAAATGCGCATTTGCTTTATCTCACAGGGACAATTTCTCCATACTGACGCCTACCTGGATTATTTTAAGAGCAGCGGATATGAAGTGCATTATATTTCGCTAACTCCTACTCCGGAAAGAGAAGTACCAACTTATAATCTGGGGTTTGGTAAGAAATATTCAAACACTGAGGGTAAATGGAAATATCCTATTAGCATGCTTCGAGCAAGAAGGCTGGTCCAAAGGTTAAAGCCGGACATTGTACACACACACTATGCTTCAAGCGGCGGCTTGGCGGGTCTTGTTTGTAACCTTCATCCTACAATTGTAACGGTGCACGGAACTGACCTAATGGTTAAGATAAAATCTGGAATATGGCGACTTTTACTGAAAGCCGTATTTAACCATGCAGATTGCATTAACACAGTCTCAGAAGACCTCAAAAATATGACCTTAAGCCTCGGCATTCCTCCCGACAAAATCAAGACGTTCACGCTGGGAATTAATACCGAAAAATTCTCTTTTCTTGAACGGCCGATTATTAATAGAAATCAGCCGCTAAAGTTTGTCTGCACAAGAGCTCTGGCCCCAGTTTATGACCATCCCACCATAATAAACGCCCTTGGTATTTTGAAACGTAAAGATATTGATTTCCGTACGACTTTTGTTGGGACAGGAGATATGAAGGAAAAACTCGAGCAACAAACTGCCGATTTGGGTCTTACAGACCGGGTAACTTTCCTGGGAAGTGTCGAAAATAATGAATTGCCTAAAATATTGCATGGAAACGATGCTTATCTATCCTCTTCCATAAGGGACGGAACAAGTCTTTGTTTGCTTGAAGCAATGGCAACAGGAATATTTCCAATTGTCTCTCGTATAAAAGCAAATACCGCATGGTTGGACGATGGTGAAAGTGGTTTATTATATAAAGTTGGTGACGCAGATGATTTGGCAAAGTGCATTATGAAACTGCTTAACCAGCCGGAAATTGCTGTAGAAGCTGCACGACGCAATAGAAAAAAGGTGGTTGAAAAAGGGGATAGAAATAATAATATGAAGTGCCTGGAGCGAATTTATAAAGATTTGATTGATAAAACGCATACAGGCGAGACTGAATAAAAACATATAAACCTTACTTTGGCAGCGGATATCCCCAAAAACTCATTTGTATATCTATCAGGATAATGGCACACAGCCATCAGGAAAAAGCAGGAGGTAGCACATCCATATATTAGTTGTACATCAGTACTACCTACATAATGGCAAGGCTGGAGGCTCACACTGGAATCAATTCGCGAAGTTTGGGGCGAAGGCAGGTCTTGTAAACGCCCTGATGCTATTAACAAAGGCACATCATTACTCTAAGTAAGTAAGTTCGATTGATAACTCTGGTTAAAGCGACTTGATAACTCGTATAAAAAGACTTTTTGGATTAATCGGTCATCCCGGGAAATTATGGAGGTAACGAGTGAATATTTTGCTAATCCATCAATACTTTATGAAAAGCATGCAGGTAGGAGGCGGTTCGAGATGGAACGAGATGACGAAAGTATGGGCAGAACAAGGGCATAAAATCACCGTAATAGCCGGTATGTACTGTCTTTCTTTGGGCAAAAAGAATCCCGAATACGAAGGCAAATTATTCAAGCAAGAAAGTGTTCAAGAAGGATTAAGAGTAATCCGTGTCCATACTTCTTCCAAATATAATAAAAACTATCTTTGGCGAAGCTGGGCGTATATTAGCTTTATTTTGTTTGGCTTGGTTGGCAGTTTACTTTTTGCGCGCCGTAGTTTTGATGTGGTAATTGCTTCCAGTCCACCTTTAACTGTAGGGCCGCTTGGAGTAGTGATTTCTTGGTTCAAAAGATGTCCCTTTATATTCGAAGTTAGGGATCTTTGGCCGGAATCCGCAATTGACACCGGCGTTTTGACGAACAAATGGCTTATCAAGCTGATGTACTTCATGGAGAAGATTTCTTACAAAAAATCTTCCGCTATAAATGTGCTTACACCAGCTTTCCGAAAAAGCATCAGTGAAAGAAAAAAAATCTCTCCTGATAAAATCTGGATGATACCAAACGCAGCGGATTTGGAACTGGTAAAGCCGGGACCGATGCAAAATGAAATACGAAAGAGACATAACTGGGATGACAAATTTGTCGGATTATATATAGGAGCACACGGAAAAGCCAACTATCTGTGGCAACTGATCCAAACTGCAGAACTGTTGAGAAACGACCCTGAGTATCTTATAGTTTGTGTAGGCAATGGAATGGAGCGCGACGCATTGATCCAAAAAGCTAAACAAGATAATTTGACAAACATTCAATTCCTTCCATCGGTTGCAAAACGCGATGTCTACAAATATTTGAATGCCTGTAATGTGTCACTGATAGTATTGAAAAAGGTGGAATCTTTTAAAACCGTCTATCCAAACAAGATGTTTGATTCAATGGCCGCGGCCCGTCCTGTTATTCTTGCAATCGATGGAGTCGCACGAAAGCTTATCGAAGATGGAAAAGCAGGAATTTATGTCGAGCCGGAGAATGCAGAAGAAATTGCCAATGCGATGAAATTTTACAGGTCATCACCGGAAACCGCCATGCAGCACGGGCAAAATGGATACGAATTTGCAAAACAAAACTACGACCGTCGTAACTTAGCAGCTAAATATATAAAATTAATAGAAGAAAAAGTTATTAGAAATCCTAATAAATGAAATCGGCCTTTACTCCTGACTTTGTTATCTTTGGCTGGTGCAGTATAGTATATACGATTATACGGTCACCTGGATGAAGGGATACAGGTGTTTATGTGCGTGATGCTTCGTCGTTAGCAATGTAGCTTTCATAAATGGCTTTGGATGTATAAACAAAGCTGCCGGAGAAACAAATGCGTTGTGATGCGCTAGTTGGATATGCCTGGTGTCGTTCAAGCTACGTTGCTATTCGCAGTCTTAGTCAATTAGGACTCCACGTAGCGGCAGCCGACACCACAAGATTTGGAATGGGACAGTGCTCTAAGCACACTTCCGCCCGTTATGTCCACGCAAATCCTCGAATCGACCCAGAGCAATTCATAACAGATATAATACAAATACTGAAGGACTGCCAAGCTTATTTTTATCTTCCGGGACATGATGAAGGCGAGATTGTGGTTCGCTACCGCAACCGACTTCCCAAAGATGTCGTTGTCCCCCTTGCTGGCTATGACACTTTAGTTCTGGCAAACGACAAAATGCAAACAGCCAAAATTGCCTCGGAACTTGATATACCCACACCCCGTTTGATACATTGGCAAAATATGGATGAACTAAAAAATGCCGTCGAAAAAATTGATAAACCAATGGTTATAAAGCTCCGCCGAGGCTCCGGAGCGAAAGCAGTCTTCTATGCTCACGGCTCTGAGGAAGTGGTTTCCACAGCGAATTCGCTTATAAAACGATACAACTTATCACCGGAACGCTATCCGATAGTACAGGAGCGCGTATCAGGTGAAGGCTGGGGCGTGTCGTGCCTTTACTGGAACGGTGAACGAATCGCTTCTTTTACTCATCGCCGGCTGCGCGAGAAGATTACTACCGGAGGAACGAGTACCCTGCGCCAGTCTATACACAATCAGTCGATAGAGGCATACGCACACAGGCTCTTAGACCGCCTCCGCTGGCATGGACTGGTAATGGTTGAGTTTAAGTGGGATCCTGTCGAAAAACAATCCTGGTTCATTGAGATTAATCCACGACTTTGGGGCAGTATCGCCCTACCTGTTGCATGTGGTGTAGACTTCCCGGCAATGACCTACATTGCAGCCACTCGGGGATTAAAGGAAGCACGCAAGCTGTATCACGGGTACCCGGATGGAATCGTAGCTCGTTGGTATTTGGGAGACCTTATACTCAGTGCCACTCTCTTAGCAAAACTACATCCTATAGCTGCACTGAGATTACTGCTGCCGGGCGGGGCAGATGTATATGATGACCTGTTATGGGATGACCTCGGCGCAACCGCATCCGAATTTGCATCGTATTTTATAAGATTTCTAAAGTATCGCTCAACAAATCCACCGGCTCAAGGTGCTCTTGGTTAGCAGTTTGGTGGTGGATTGATGGGTATAATTATTTTATTATTCAGGAAACAGAGTATATGAAAGGTATTGATCCTCGCAAACACAAGTATGAACAACTGGAGCCTCGCTGCATTCCTCAGGATTACTACGACTTTTCTTTCTACATCTCAAAGGAACGGATGATTACATATTGGTATCAGGTCAAAGAAATCCTGGGAAAACAACCTGATAAAGTACTTGAAGTTGGTATTGGAAACGGAATTGTTACCAGCATTCTCAAGTCTTATGGTATCAAAACCACCACAGCGGATATCAATGAATCCCTCAGCCCCGACGTGGTGGTATCGATTACGGAATTGGATACCGGTTTTAAGAAGGGACAATTTCCATTTATACTTTGCGCCAGAGTATTACAACATTTGCCCTTTTCTGAATTTGACCGGGCATTGTCCCAGTTATGCTATGTTACACAAAAGTATGTATTGCTGACCCTACCAGTTGAAACTTTGCGCCTGTATTTACGATTCAGAGTTACGGGCAGTAAAGCAGTTACTGTATCAGTTCGGTTCCCCCTGATTGTAAAACAAATCCTGCAACGGTTTCTCAAAGTTGCCGATGATAGTAAGACCCAGAACTTCTGGAAAATTAACCAAAGGCGCGAAGTATCAATGCCCAATGTATGTCGAATCATACAAAATCATTTCCTCATCGAGAAGACCTATCAAGTACCTGAAGATATGAGCCATGCGTTCTTTATTCTACGGAAAAAGTGAGGGAAACAAATTTTATGTGTAATACGTGGAGTTAAACAAAAGATATGCCCACATCTAATGTTATTTCTATCGACGTTGAAGATTGGTATCATTCTTCGCTTGACCTCTTTAAGGACAGCGACGTTCCGCACGGCTCAAAACCCGAGCCAAGCGTTGTAAATAACACGCTTCAGACTTTAGATTTGCTTTCAGAAACAGGCAACAAAGCAACTTTTTTCATCTTGGGAACCGTTGCAGAACACTATCCGAATATTGTAAAAGAAATACTCTCCAGGAAACATGAAGTTGCCACCCATGGGTATTCCCATAAATTAGTTTATAATATGAAGCCAGAGGAATTCAAGGATGACCTGAAAGTTTCCTTAGAGCATTTAAATAATGCCGGCTGCGGGCGGATTTTAGGCTACAGAGCACCGTATTGGTCCATCACTAAACGCTCTTTATGGGCACTGGATGTCTTAAGCAAGCTCGGCTTCAAATATGACTCAAGCATCTTTCCTATAAAACGTGGTTTGTATGGTATTCCGGATGCGCCGACCGTACCGCACAAACTACCGCAAGGCCTGTGGGAATTTCCACCCACAACTATCAGATTTCCGGGGATAAATATACCGATTGCCGGCGGTGGTTATCTTCGTCTGACTCCATATTGGATAGTAGCCTCAGCAATACGCAAATCCTCCAGTCAGCATGTCAGAGTATTCTATTTTCATCCTTACGAATTGGACCCAACGGACATCAAAGTAAAACACAAAGTTAGATCTGCCGGTTCGTTCGCCTATTGGTTACAGCAGATAGTCGGCCGAAGGTCAAACCCCGATAAGCTCAAGAAACTTTTATCAGAGTTTACATTTACATCAATCAGGCAAATCCTTGAGACTTTGGAAGGAGACAAACCTTTAAACTCAAATGAGAATATTAGTAATAACTGAAGAAGATGAGTATTATCTACCCCTCTCTATAGACTACCTCCTCAAGAATTGCAGTGAACAGATTGTAGGGGTTGTTTGTGCAAGGAATCCGCTCTTGCCAGGCAAATTTAAAGCTGCTCGCAAGTTTTACAAGGTTTTCGGATTCCGCCCGGTACTAATCCATGGATTGCGACTGGCTAAAGCCAAATTACTTGATGCCTTTAACCGGCTTAATTTTACTGGACGATATTACTCTGTTAAACGTGTATGTAAGGCACATAAAACGCCTTTTGTATTTTCTGATAATATTAATTCGCCGGAATTTTTACAATACTGTAATGATCTAAATATTAATTTGATTGCTTCCGTTTCACCCACTCAAATATTCAAGGAAGACCTAATAAACCTGCCCAAATACGGTTGCATCAACATACATACAGCCAAACTGCCGATGTATCGCGGCCTATATCCTACCTATTGGGCGATGGCACTCGGCGAGAAAACTATAGGTATTACTATCCACTACATTGAAAAGGGGATTGATACCGGCAAGATTATATTACAGGTCGATGTCGAAGTGCCGCCACATACCACGCTGGACGATATGTTAAAGGTAACTAAACTCAAAGGTGCAGAGCTTTTAGTTAAGGCAATCACGCAAATAGTAAATGGTACGGTGCAGTCTTTCTATCCAGAAGGCCAGGGTTCTTACTATTCATTCCCGACACCGGATTCCTACAAACAGTTTATAAATCGCGGTTACAAATTGTGGTGATGTGTAATAAAAGGCCGTTTTTTCCCCCACTTTAAAGCAAAATTTAGTAGTTCAAATACACGATAATAGCTACACACAATAGCTTATTCTTTTGTTACAAGGCCCCTTTTGTCCTTGACTAAAACGGGGCTTTTTATTATACTATGAGTATTCATAAGGGAGTGGGGGAAAGCGTCACAACTTGCGTTAGCTAAATAGGTTATCTCGCTGACACTAAGTATTACAGAGGAGGGCGCATTATTAAGCTCAGGTACGTTACAAACGTAGGCAGGATACCGCAACTAAGCACGAGTGAGAAGCTCATTCTCGGCGAAGTGGCCCAGCGATTCGCCTTTCGGTCAAACAACTATTACCTGTCACTTATCGACTGGGAGGACGAAAAGGACCCCATCCGTCGAATAATAATTCCTCAGACGGCGGAGCTTGAAAACTGGGGCCGACTCGACCCATCAAATGAGCACAGGTACACGGTTATGCGCGGCCTGGAGCACAAGTACCCCTCAACGGCACTATTGCTGGTAAGCAATGTTTGCGACGGGTTTTGCCGATACTGCTTCCGAAAACGGGTCTTTATGAAAAACTGCCAGGAGGTTCTCCGCGACATACCTGCGGCAATACAATACATCCGCGAACACAGGGAGATAACCAATGTGCTGCTGAGCGGCGGCGATCCACTAAGTCTATCTACACAAAAACTGCATAAAATTATTAAGCAGCTGCGCCAGATTGAGCACATCGGAATAATTCGTCTGGGAACGAAAATCCCGGCATATAATCCATATCGAATACTAAACGATCGCCATCTTATAAAAACCATCAACAAATACAGTACGCCGCAGAAAAGGATATATGTTATTACACACTTCGACCACCCGAGAGAGATAACAGATGTAGCAATCAAGGCGATAGCACTTTTACACAAGGCCGGCGCGGTGATGGAAAATCAAACGCCGCTTATACGCGGCATCAACGACGACCCCTTTGTGCTGGCAGAGCTATTCAGGACGCTGTCTTTCATCGGTATCTCGCCATACTATGTCTTCCAGTGTCGCCCGACAGTAGGCAATAAACCTTATGCCGTTCCAGTCGAAGAGGGATACGACATTTTCGAGTCTGCTAAGTCGATGGTCTCGGGCCTGGCGAAAACGGCTCGTTATATAATGAGCCACACCACGGGTAAGATTTCAATCGCTGGAAAAACCGAAGACCATATTTTCTTCAAGTATCACCGGACTGCAGATGACGAAGATAACAGCCAAATGATTGTTGCCGCAAGCAATCCACAGGCTTACTGGTTCGAGGACTACCCGGAACTAATTGAATACCGCGAATTTGTAGAACAACAAATTATTGGTTAGACTAACAGGGTCAAATTCACTACAATAAGCAACAGAAAAGATTAAAATATAAAAGGGCCGGGTGATTGCGAACCATTTTAAGCTGTTTTCTTAAATCGGGGACAATGGCCAAGGCAAATCTAAAACTCAGGTCTTTCTTTAAGCGAATCTTCGATATTTGCGCGGCTGCAGTGGCGTGCATTATATTGGCGCCGATTTTCCTGTTGGTCTTTGCGGCAATCAGGCTGAGCAGCCTGGGACCAGCTATTTTTAAGCAACAGCGAGCAGGTAAAGACGGTAAAGCATTCACCTTTTATAAATTTCGTACAATGAAAATTAATGTTGGACCGTTTGGCCCAAGTCCGAAATCAGACCAGGACCCTCGTTTAACAAGAGTGGGTAAATTTCTGCGGGAATACTCACTGGATGAGTTGCCGCAGCTTTTTAATATTCTGAAAGGCGATATGAGTATAGTTGGACCCCGGCCGTTATATATCTCGCAAATGGCAGAATGGAATGAAAGACAGAAGAAACGGCTTCTGGTTAAACCAGGCCTGACGGGCCTTGCCCAGATTTCAGGCCGAGGTGAACTTACACGTGAAGCAAAGTTAGAGCTTGACGTTCAATACGTGGAAAAAGCAAATCTATGGCTCGATATAAAAACAATCTGGGCCACACTCACCCAAATCACAGGCAGAAAAAGTATCTACGAGAAGAAATACTCTGAAAGCGAATATACCCGCGGAGAAAAACCTTGAGGCTCGAAAGACGTATAATCGCGGCTTTTATTGCAAATCTTTTTTTCGTATCAGCATTATTCGGCCTGGAGCCAAATGAAATACTCCTTATCGCCAATAGCAATTTACCGGCATCGGTACGCATCGCCGGATATTACTGTAAAAAACGTGGCGTACCTCCGAAAAACATACTTGCCCTGCCGCTTGGCCCGGAAGCCGTCGATACTATCAACCGAGCCGAATACCAAAGCCAATTGGCCGCCCCTATTCGCAGCAAATTATCGAGCCCTGAATTTTCCGGCAAAATTAAATGTCTACTGACCACATACGGCGTACCATTTAAGGTCGAGGGCCACGGCCCCATAAAAGGTCAAGAGGAAAATATCAAACGACTGGAGAAACTGGCCGAACAGCAAGCCAGCCAGCTCAAAGATATAATAGAAAAATTAGCGGTTCTATGCAACAAGCAGAACTCATCAAGACCTCAAATCGGTTCAGGCCAAAACATAAAAGTCCTTTTCAAAGATGCTGAGGTCAAGAGTAAGGCCGCACTGGCACGAATACGGTCGCTCAAGAATAAGACGCAACAAAAACAGGATTATTGGCGATGGTTTAAGTCTTATGGACAAATTTTTGGCAAAGCCAGGGCATTTCACTTAGCTAAAGACAATACTTCGTTGAGGTTAAATATATCTCCTGCTGAAACAAGAAAATTTCAAAGGGACCGTGATTTAATTAAACAGGCCCGCAACAACAACCAGAACATAGCTGAAAGAATCCGGAGCGATTATTATGATTCAGTTGCTAACGTTAACGGCCTTCTTGAATCAATTAGTGTCCTGACCGTTGATATAGGTCGGCTTAAAGGCCAGGAGTCAAGTGCCTCTGTCGACAGTGAATTGTCGATGGTTCTCTTTGATAATTATGAATTATACAGATGGCAACCAAACGAGTTTAACACTCGTATCATCTGGACGGGGCTCAAGACACTTATGGTCTGCAGGCTTGACGGGCCAAGCGAACAGATAGCAAAAGGTCTTGTGGATAAGGCGATAGCGGCAGAACAAAATGGTCTCAGAGGAACAGCATATATAGATTCGAGAGGTCTGAAGGATGAAAAGGCATTCAATTCACCCGGCTATTTTGACAAGTCTCTGCGGGATACGGCTCTGCTGATAAAGAATCATACGCAGATACCGGTGGTCGAAGAGCGAACCGATAAGCTTTTCCAGCCCGGTCAATGTCCCCAAACGGCGATATACTGCGGCTGGTACAGTGTGAAGAATTACATAGACGCGTTTGATTTTGTTGACGGGGCGGTCGGCTATCATATTGCAAGCTGGGAAGCGGTGGACCTGCGAGACCCGAACAGCCACCAGTGGTGCCCTGCGATGCTGACCGATGGAATCACCGCCACCATCGGCGCAGTGGCTGAACCATATCTACATTCATTCCCAAATCCACGAGCATTCCTCAGCGGACTTCTTGCGGGACAATGTTTGGTTGAAGCATACTACAGGACTAAACCGTTCAATTCCTGGCAACTGGTCTTGATTGGCGAGCCGTTATACAGACCATTTAAACAACCTGAAAAAGACAGATAATTACTGTCATATCAGCCGACTTGCCTCTGACGGCGTAAAGCAAAGACATATAGAGTAGCAACAACCACGATACCGGCGACAGCGGAAATCACATCAGCAATCGCTGGACCACGGGCAGTTATGAGCGAGAAAAGCTTTACAACCAGCAAGAAACCAATCGGCAGAACCGACGCATAGATAATCCACCCTGCCCGGGGTGCCTTATGCGATAGGAAACGTTGAAGGTATTGGACCCAAAGTAAGGTAAGAAAAGCGTAAGCAAACAAATGAAATATCGCGCTGGCAAAGGGAAAAAATGAAGCCATAGACACACGGAACACATTCGTAGAAACAAAGATAATTGTCCCCGTAACGATAATGGAGGCGGGCCAAAAACTTAAGAGTGAAAGCAGAACCAGCCCGGCGGTTGTTCCCATAAGATTGGCGAGAAAATCACTTGCATCAGTGCTTCGACCCACATAGCCCTGAAGCCATTCATCAATCACACCATACCAGACCATTATCAACAATGTCCACCAAACCGGCGCCCTTCGCCAATTGACTTTCCTGTCAGGACTAATAGCAAACCACCATAAAGAAACCAGGGCGAGATAGGCAATGAAATGCGCGGATTTGTCGGATACTTGTGCCCTGCGCATCCAATATGGTATCGCCGGCCAATGTGTAGCAATAAAAATAACCGGCCAATAAATTAACAGTGCTGTTAATATTACCTTTTGTCTTCGAAAGAAAGTCACAAAAACACCTTAATTGCTTCAAAATGCAACACTTACGATAGACGCCCCGCAGTAAATAATATTGTTTCCGATTAACCAACGCTTTCATTTTATTCGGTAAAAAGCTATTATGTAACAAATAAATTATGGTTTCTGGAGAAATTAAATGTTGCAAAGACTAATACAGGAAATTACAGCGGAGCCGACGTGGGGAATGATAGGCTTCCTGGGACAGGCGGTCTTCGGTACAAGATTCATACTCCAGTGGATAGTCAGCGAATACAAGAAAAAATCGCATGTGCCAACGGCTTTTTGGTTTCTATCACTGCTGGGAAGCCTTATACTGCTCGTCTATTCCATTCACAGAGAAGAGCCGGTATTTATCTTGGGATTTTCGCTCAACACTTTCATCTACCTGCGCAACATTCATTTAATATACACTAATTCCAAAGCCAGTAAGGAAACGTCCATCGTTCAAGAGGTGGACTAAAAGACACATTATGTAGAGGGCGTACAAAATGAAAACCGCGATTCCAATAACGATTTTTATTTTGTTATCCTGTGCGGTCTTTTCTGTACAGGGAGAGGAAACAACAGAAACTGAAATCAGCAGGCCGGCTGTTACACCTCTGAGGAAATTGCAGCTTCCGGAGCCGAAGCTGACCGGCATTTTAAGTGTTGAAGAAGCACTGGCTGCTCGTCGGAGTATACGGCAGTTTACCAAAGAAGAACTGGACTTGGAACAGGTAGCCCAGCTCGCATGGGCGGGACAGGGAATAACACAAAAGGAAACTGGCTATCGGACGGCACCCTCCGCCGGCGCGATTTATCCGATAAGGCTTTACTTTATCATTAAGGGCGGGATGTATGTCTACGAGCCAGGCACGCACAGCCTCGAGAAACTAATTAACCGGGACCTGCGAAACGCAATCTCACAGGCGGCATTAAGGCAACAGTCTCTTGCGAAAGCGGCCTGTAATATTCTTATCGCCGGCTCGGTGAAAAAAGTCGCAGCCAAATATGGGCTAAGGGCACGCCAATATATGCTTTTGGAAGCCGGACATATTGCCCAGAATATTCATCTTCAGGCAGTAAGTTTGGGGCTGGGCTCGGTACCAATTGGCGCTTTTGAGGACCGGAAGGTTGAAAAAATTTGCGGACTGCCCTCTGAAGAGCAGGCAATTTACCTGCTTGCCGTTGGTCATCCTGCAGGTGTAGTGCCAACACACAGAAAAAAAGTTGACAAGCGACAAATCCCAGCTCAATCAAAAAACCTTGAAGCGAAAAAAACGCTATTGATAATCGCCGAAGAAGAATTTCAGGACCAAGAGTTTTTCGACATTCAGGATATTCTCGATATAGCAGGAATCCAGACAACAGTAGCAAGCTGGCAATTGGGAATACTGACCGGTGAAATGGAAGGTAAAATCGAAGCAACGGTTCTTGTAAATGATGTTAATGTTGATGATTACGACGCGATAGTCATTATTGGCAGTTCTGAGTTAAAAAAACACTCTGAGGATGAAGCCGTATTAGACATGGTCCGGCAGGTAGTTAAAAAACAGAAAATTCTTGCGGCAATCGATGAAGGACCAAGGATTCTGGCTGAAGCAGGTGTGCTCCGAGGTGTTATAGCCACATGCGTCAGGAGTCAGCGACGGCAATTACTCAAAGCCCAGGCCAAGTATACAGGCGGCAGTGTAGAGCAAGATGGGCTGATAATAACTGCAGACGGGCAAAAGTCTACAAGCCAATTCTCGCGGACGCTCATCGGGGCCATGCTCGGCATAGGACCGAAACCGAGAGATGAACAAGATATTGGTCGATACGTACACAGAAAAATTAAGGAACGCCGAGAAAAATACCAGACTCAGACTCCGGAAGAAAAATAAAGGCAAAAATAACAGGACCCAGAGGATGATAGCTTGTGGCGGCCTTCGAATTACCGTGGCCGGTTTATTGAAGACATTATTACTGGATTCTGCATACTACCTTCTGACGGGGATTTGGTTTTCGGCAAGATAATCCTTCACATCTTTTATAGTATATTCACCATAGTGAAAAATGGATGCGGCCAGCACGGCGTCGGCATTTCCTTCCTTGAGGACATGGACCATACTGTCCAATGAGCCTGCACCTCCCGAGGCGATAACGGGAATATTAACGGCATCGGCGACCGCGGCGGTTAGCTCGACGTCGTAGCCCGCTTTTGTTCCATCAGCATCCATACTGGTAAGCAATATCTCGCCGGCACCAAGCTTCTCCGCTTTTGCAGCCCATTCAACGGCATCAAGGTCGGCCGGTTCAGAACCCGCCTTTATACATACCTGCCAACGACCTTCATCTTTCTCAGAACGTCTTGCATCGATAGCAAGAACCACACACTGATTGCCGAATCGCTCGGCGGCCTTTGTAATCATACTCGGATTCTGAACAGCGGCGGTATTAACGGAAACCTTCTCGGCACCGCTTCTTAAAAGCAAGTCGACTTCATCATCTGTCGTTATACCCCCACCAACTGTAAAGGGGATGAAGACGTTTTCGGCAACTCTCTCGACCAGCTCCACAATCGTTTTACGGGAGCGGATAGTGGCGGTAATATCCAGAAAGACCAGTTCATCGGCTCCGGCCTGGCTATACTGCGCACCCAGCTCGACAGGGTCTCCGGCGTCACGAAGATTGAGGAAACTTACGCCCTTTACGACACGGTTGTCTTTCACATCCAAGCAGGGGATAACTCTTTTAGTCAGCATTTTCAACCAACCTCACGACAAATCCTTTCGAAATTGCGTAAAACTTTCAATCCGACTTCACCGCTCTTTTCCGGATGAAACTGTACACCGAAGATGTTTCCCTTCTGCACCGTCGCGGGAAGCTTGAAACCATAATCGGTATACCCAACGTATGTATCGATATCGCTCGGTTCGGCATAATAAGAGTGAGCGAAGTAAAAATACTCCTTGTCCCTTAGTCCCTTGAATAATTCCATTTCGGACGGGAATGTAACCATGTTCCAGCCCATATGTGGAACAATTTGCTGGGGCGGTAACGGCCGGACATTTCCTCTAATCAGTCCAAGGCCTTTATGCCGGCCGTGCTCAGAGCTTTGTTCGAAAAGCAACTGATGGCCGACACAGATACCAAGCAGAAACTTGCCGGCAACAACGGCTTCTTTTATCAACTGAGCAGTGAGACCGAGCTGGCTCATTGCATAGCCGAACGCCGCAACTCCGGGAAGGATAATGCCGTCAGCTTTTTTAATCCTCTCCGGTTTGCTGGACAGTTCCACTTCACAACCGATATGGGAAAGGGCATTACACACGCTTTTGACATTGCCTACGTTGTAATCGATTACGAGTATCACCAAAATATCCAAATGAAAATCAGGGGCTTGTTTGGTCGGCATAACGGTTGGTAATAGGAAGTCTGCGGTCCCTTCCAAAAGCCTTGGGTGTGATTTTAACGCCGGGCGGTGACTGCCTGCGTTTATATTCATTGTTGTCAACCATACGAACAACGCGATTTACCTCCTCGGCCGGCAGGCCCTGCTCGACGAGCTGCCTGGCGGATTTGTCCTGTTCGACATAGGCCTTCAGGATTTTGTCTAACAACTGATAATCGGGCAGCGAGTCGGTATCCTTCTGGTTGGGGCGAAGCTCGGCAGTGGGCGGCCTTTTTATTACGCTGGCAGGTATTACTTCACGGCCGGCGGTGCGATTTATGTATTCGGCAATCTGGTAAACCATTGTCTTGGGGACGTCCTTTATCACGGCGAAGCCGCCGGCAGTATCACCATATAAGGTCGTATAACCTACGGCAATCTCGCTTTTATTGCCGGTGGTCAAGACCATCCAGCCGAATTGATTACTTAGGGCCATCAGGATACAGCCGCGAATCCTGGCCTGCAGGTTTTCATAAGCAATGCCGTTTCTATCCCAGCCTGTAACGTCACTCAAGGTCCTGTGAAACTCGTCAAGGCAGGGCTCTATCGGAATGGTTAAAAGCCGAACACCAAGGTTCTGGGCCTGTCTGGCGGCATCGGCTATTGTCTCCGGATGGTTAAAATTCGAAGGCATCGTAACGGCAGTTACGTTCTCAGAACCGAGAGCTGCGACCGCAATCGCAGAGGTTACCGAGGAATCTATACCTCCGCTTAAACCGAGCACAACCTTTTCGAAGCTGTTTTTCCTGATATAATCTCGGGTCCCGAGTACAAGCGCAAGGTAAACTTCCTGCATAAGCTCCACAGGCTCAAATGCAGGTCTATCGACGGCCTTGAGATTAATGGTGCCAGCCTGGTCAGGGACAAGCTCGGATATCAGCAAATCCTCTTCAAAGGCCTTCGCACAGGCAAGTACCCCCCCTGCCGAATCGACGAACATACTCTGGCCGTCAAAAACCAGCTCGTCCTGGCCGCCAATAATATTGCAGTAGCCCACTGGACAGTTAAACATTTTGGCACACCGGCTTAGAATTTCCCGCCTCTGGTCTATCTTACCGATGTGGAAAGGAGAAGCCGAGATATTCAAGATGCACTTTTTCTTCGGGGAGTCTTCAAAAAACCGCTGAACTTGTTCGCCCTGCCATATATCCTCGCAGATTGTAACAATAAAATTGATGCCCTTAATATCTACGTTCACGGTTTCAGTGCCGGGCTGAAAATACCTTTTTTCGTCAAACACACCGTAGTTTGGCAGCACTCTCTTTCGATAAACTTTCTCGATTAGGCCACCGGCCAATATAGCGGCGGCATTGTAGCAGACCTCCTTCGAGCGTTCGGCAAAGCCGGCAACGATTGTCATTTCGGGACACTCGGCCGCGAGCTTCTTAACGGCTGAGTAATTATCCTGCAAAAAATGTTCTTTTAGCAGCAAGTCTTCCGGCGGATAGCCGCAAACGGCAAGCTCGCCAAAGACGAGTAAATCAAGCCGTTGGCGAAGAGCCTTCTCGTAGATTTTGCGCATCGACTCGATGTTGCCGGCAAAATCACCCAAAGCGGGATTAAATTGTCCCAGTCCTACTCGCAACAACTTACTAATCCTTGAATCAAATTCGAAATGACAACCCGCAGATTCTATTCCGACGAAACACTACAGAATCGGCAGATATTTATCTATCTCATACTGGTGGACGTGACTGCGGTATTCAGCCCACTCGATTTTTTTACTGGCGATGAACTTCTCAAAAATATGCTCACCAAGCGCTTCCCGGACAAGCTGGCTATTTTCGGTGCAGGTGATCGCCTCGCCGAGACTGCCCGGTAACGATTCTATGCCCTTAGCGCTAAGCTCGCTGTCGGTCATACCATAAATATCCTGCTCGACAGGCTCGGGCAAAGGATATTTTTCCTCGATTCCCTTCAATCCCGCGGCCAGCATAACCGAAAAGGCCAGGTAAGGATTGCAGGCGGGGTCCGGACAGCGAAATTCTATCCTCGTAGCCTTTTCCTTTCCGGGTTTGTACATCGGCACACGGACAAGGGCCGAGCGGTTACGCCTGCCCCAGGAAATATAGACCGGCGCCTCATAGCCCGGCACAAGGCGTTTGTAACTGTTGACCCACTGAGCCACGACGGAACTCATCTCCCTCGCATGGGCCAGTATTCCTGCGATATAATGCCTGGCCACCTCGCTCAAATGATATTCGTCATTCGCGTCGAAAAAGGCGTTACGCTCATCGCGGAAAAGCGATTGATGCGTGTGCATACCGCTACCGTTCTGGCCGGCGACGGGTTTCGGCATAAAGGTGGCGTAGATTCCGTGTTTGAGGGCAACCTCTTTAAGAATCAGCCGATAGGCCATAGTGGTGTCTGCCATTTTCAGCGCCTCGGCATACCGCAGGTCAATTTCATGCTGACTGGGCGCAACCTCGTGGTGGCTGTACTCGACCGGAATATCCATATCATGCAGGGCCTCGATAGTATCTCTTCGCCAGCGGCTGGCCAAATCAAGTGGCGTCATATCGAAGTACCCGCCGAGGTCAAGGAAATCGGTGCCCGCGGAATTCTTGAAATAGAAAAACTCCAGCTCAGGGCCGACATAAAATGTGTAACCGAGCTGCTCAGCCTTTTTCAGATTACGTTTGAGCGCTCCTCGCGGGTCGCCGATATAATCGGAGCCGTCAGGGTTGAGAATGTCGCAAAACATTCGTGCCGTTTTTCCCCGTCCGCCGTCAGCCCAGGGAAGAATCACAAATGTCGACAGGTCGGGCTTTGCCACCATATCACTCTCATCGATACGTGCGTAGCCCTGGATACTGGAGCCATCGAAACCCATCCCCTCGTCGATAGCGTTTTCCAGCTCATCCGGTGTTATCTCAAAGCTTTTAAGGAATCCCAAAACATCGGTGAACCACAATCTAATGCTGTGAATCTCCTGGTCCTTGACTGTCCTGAGAATACCGGCTTTTTCTTTGGCAAACTGTGACATAACTTAACCCTTTATTTTACAGTGGCAGATTTAATTTTACGTCCTTCACGTAGAAAAGGCCTTAGACCATTTCCATCGGAGAGGGGGGGATTCGAACCCCCGGTACCCTATAAAGGGTACACCGGTTTTCGAAACCGGCTCGATAAACCACTCCGACACCTCTCCAAAATACTCCGCAAAAATGGTTGCGTTGTAAAGGTACACATAGTTAATCGATTTTGCAAGAAGATTGAGCTGTGATTTACTCTTTAAGAACGGTTAAAAGCTGCTTACTTCTTAAAAACCGCCCGAATTTAGTTGAAAGCCCAGGGATCAATCTCTAAAATCGCGATGTAAATCGCAGACAACAGGGAGTAGAAAAAATGTACGTTATACCAGCAATTGACCTTATATCAGGCAAGTGTGTAAGGCTCATTCAGGGTGAATATGACCGAGAAATCACCTATGAAGAAAACCCGGTCAGGCAGGCCCATCAGTTTATATCAGAAGGCGCTGAGTGGCTGCACATAGTGGACCTCGACGGGGCCCGGATGGGAAAGCCGGTCAATATTGAGCCGGTGCGGGCTATAGCAGAGCTTGGGCAGTTAAAGATTGAACTTGGCGGTGGAATTCGAGATAAAGCCTCTATTGCCCGGATGCTTGATATGGGTCTTGAGCGTTTGATAATCGGGACGAAGGCGGTTCAAGATTTCGACTGGTTCAGTCAAATGGCAACCGAATTCAGCGGCAGAATCGTCTTAGGGCTGGACGCCCGCGGCGCTAAACTGGCATCCGACGGCTGGACAGAAGACACTAAAGGGGAGCTGATTGAATTCGCAAAGCAGGCGATAAAGCTGCCCATTGCCGCTATAATTTATACTGATATCAGCAAAGACGGAATGCTCGCCGGACCGAACCTTGAGCGAACAAAAGCTGTAGTAAATGCGGTTGATGTGCCGGTAATAGCGGCAGGCGGCGTAAGCAGCACAGAAGACATAAAAGCTCTGGCGCAAGCAGGCGTTTCGGGCGCGATAATCGGCCGGGCTCTTTATGAAGGCCGGCTGACCCTGACCGAGGCTATCAAGACGGCAAAAGAATGTAAATAAAACCCTCAAAAGTAACGATATTGTAATAACTCAGGCCGGCATAGTTTTGTAACAGCATATTTGCAATTTGGCTGACGATGCAGTATAATATTGTCGGCGGGTTGAAAAGTAAATACGGGGGCGAATGGCTTCGACCGGACAGGTTGACGGATAAGTGGCATGTCCAGGACGCCGGTTGGCCTGGCTAATCATCCGGCACAAAAATTAATTGGCAACTACCAGTTGCGTATGGCTGCGTAACTAACGCGGCCCGCCCTGTCGAGTCTTTCCTGCGGGCACGGCAAGGGCGCCAAACAGCAGGATAGCCCAGCCGGTTTTTTCGGGCCGGTGGGGTGAAAATTATCCGAAATAGCCGACTCAGGGGCCTGTCGTTCGGCATCTGATAAGGCGAAACTCAATCGACCGACTAAACATGTAGAGGCTTATCCTGAAGTGTCACGGGACGGGGGTTCGAATCCCCCCGCCTCCATTCTCTTCGTTTCTCCAATTTTTTACTTGACAAAGACTTACATCACACCTATTCTGCCATGAAATGCTTATGGGAGCATAAAGGGAGTATTTTATGGCATTTTTATTTGCACGGAAGCATCAGCGTGGCAAGACGTGGTATGTGGGTTACTACGTTGATGGCAAGCTCGTCCGCAAGAAGATTGGCCGAAGTAAAACACTGGCTGAGAAGGCCCGGGGGGACATTGAAGCCAGAATCGAGAGAGGTGAAGCAGGTCTTCTAAATAGAGACTACCCTATCCGTAGATTCTTCCAGGAGTATCTTGGACGGACAAAAACCAGGCACTCCGCATCCTACCACGACAGAAACAGAAGAGTCATAAAACAGTTCGAAAGATTTCTTGATGCCGAAAGACCATATCTGACCAGACTATCTCAACTAAAGCATGCCGTTATTGAAGCATACCAGCGGTTCAGATTGAATGAGACCGTCCCAAATAGCGGCAAACCCGTCAAAAAGAGAACCGTGAATATCGAGGTCAGCAGTCTTAAAACTTTCTTGAACAAAGCAGTAAAGTGGGATATGCTCTCCAGTAATCCCCTCGACAACGTGGAATACCTGAAAGAAAACGACAGCAAGAACATTCGAGCACTGACAGAAGAAGAAGTGCAAAAACTGCTTGAAGAAGCTAACGGCTGGTTCAGACCAGTACTTTTAACGGCACTTTACTCGGGCCTGAGAGAAGGGGAATTAATAAATCTGGAGTGGGACGATGTTGACCTCAAACGTGGCGTGATACGAATACGCCGTAAGGTTGGCTGGGTACCCAAATCAAGCGGGAGAAGTATTCGTGAAAGGGACGTGGCCATCCCGAAGCAACTCGTGGAATTCCTGGAAAAGTACAAGAAACATCCGAGCTATGACGATGGCAAAGTGTTTCATAACAAGTTCGGTGATGAACTGAAGCCCGGGTTACGGAAGATCCTAATGAGGCTCACAAGAAGATGCGGCTTCCCCGAGGTTACGCAGTTCCATGCTCTAAGGCATACATACGCGACGCATCTGATTAAAGCGAGCAAGGATTTGCAGGTTGCAATGGACCAGTTAGGGCATGCTGATATTCGCACGACAATGCGGTACTCTGACATGACCCTGGAGAGAAAGCGTAAAGCTGCAGAGAGGCTAAAATATGAAACAAGCAAGTGACAACTGTAAAAAGATATTAATACTGTGGCCATATATCAAAATAGATTTGGTGGGCTCTTAGCGAGTATTCGGAGATGATTACATGGCTAAAAACAAGTTAAACGATATTCCAAAAAAAGGTACACTTGAAATCAAAGTTGACAAGGCGGTGGTTAAGCACCTGAGCATCGGCCTATACCGCAACTATGCACTCGCCATAAAAGAATTGGTCTCTAACGCGTACGATGCAGGAGCAACAGAGGTGAAGATAAAACTGGATTTGAAGAGGAAGAGAATCGTAATTCGAGACAATGGGCGAGGCATGGACTACGATGACTTAGATAACGAATATCTCTGCATCGGCCTGCATAAAGCACCCTCCAGAAAGCCGGACGAATTGGGTCGAATGCGGATTGGCACTTTTGGGATTGGCTTTCTTGCACCTCTTCCATATTGCAAGCGAATGACCGTAATTACTAAGAAACGGGGAAGCGACAGTGTCTTTCAGGCAACAATTAAGGCTACGAACTTCTTTAGCAAGGGCAATTGGGACATCAAAGACGAGAAAGTAGAATACGAAATCACAGACAGTGACCTTCCCCGAAAATCTGGTGAGACAATCGTGATTTTGGAGGAGATAGAGCCACAAATAGCGGAGGATTTAAATAGAAGCCGGAAGAAGGCAAAGGCCAAGATCGATCAGCTTGGTGGGTTCGATAAATTCAAATGGACTCTGTCTCAATACTGCCCGATCGAGTTTCCCCCTGAATGGAAGGAGTTGAGGAAATTCTTTGCTTATCCCGAAAGGATTCCGATGCGGCTGTGGCTTGATGGAAAAGAGCTTTTTAGAAATGTGCCTGAGGCGTGTGAGATTCTCGAAAAAGACGAGAAGGTCTTTGGGAATATTCACGTCAAATATGTGATATTGACACCTTACCACACTGTCAAGCCTGAGGAAGCAAGGGGTCTCCAGCTACGTCTCAGAGATGTGGCAATTGGATTCCCTCAGGATTTTGACGTCACAAAACTGGGAAGAGTCTTGGGAAAATTGAATCAGTTATGCGGAGAAGTCCACATTCTCAAAGGCCTAGACAATGCTCTAATGATTACAAGGGATACTTTTAACTATACCGAGGAAGTTTCCGAGCTGTACAAGTTCTTTAGAGAGAAGCTTACGAAGTGGAACAACTGGCTTGCAGACGAGGCAGATGCGACAAAGAAAGTGTATGAAGCCCTGCCCCCAGACAAAGCAGATGCAATAGCGGAGACTCTAAGGGAGGCAGATGTTGTTAAATTTCCAAAGGAGAGATTCCGCCTGCCTAAGTTTCCTATATCGAGCAGGCGCAAAGGTGAAATCTCCGCACCTTCACAGCAACTAAAGGAGGCGCTCAAATCAAGACGAGGATTTTCTGTAGTATCTAGTAAGGCCAAGAGGACTAAAGACCAGCCTGCCATTGAGGTTGATAAGAAGCGGAAATCCGTAACCGTTTACGACGAGCACCCTTCTTTTCTTGATTCTATTGAGGTAGAAAATAAGAAAATACTTGTGAGTTACGACAAATGGGAGGTCACTGGAACGCCCTATTCGATCTGCAAATACGACCGGAGACATAACAAGGCGGTGTTCAATACGGACCATCCACTCTTTAAAGCAAAAGTCAGTGACAAAGTAGTGAAGCAGCTATCCTTGGGTATCTTGATATTGTTGGAAGGAACCAAGGAAAAAGAGCGAATTGTATCCAGATTCAATCGCATGCTTGAGGATGTGTTCCAGGGGTAGGGCTGAATGGGTAACAGCAGTAGTTTGAAAGACGAGATGATCGAGAAATTATGGCTCCCAAAAGCTAAGGAGGCGTGGAGTATCATTTGTCCCAGGCGGAAGAAACATGCTCGGATGTGTATGCTTACACTGTCGGATGGCCTTGACTTGGGCGAGGTGTCTAAGTTGGAGGAGGCGAATTTGATTACGCGGGAAGACTCTGTGGGCTGGGTCTCTTCAATGAATAAGCGATGGAGGGTCGAAGCAGAAAATATTGGACTGGTCATTGACGGGCATGTATATGATTCGTCATTTCTCACGCCATCTTGCCCACTGGTAAGCCATTTCCCTTTTGACATCCTCAATCTGGATTTTGGCTCCCAAGACGCCGACATGAATGAGGGACGGACGGAAACCGAACTCATGGCGTTTGAAAAATTCATCGATCTTCAGGGACAAAATGGCAAACGCAAATTTCTCGTCATCTTCACTGTTCCAATCAACTCCTGCGATCTGGATTGCGCAAGGGTCGCGAGGGGATCTGACGCAACGAGAGTCAATGGCTGGGGCGGACTTAGATTGGACGAATACTCCGAGCATATTGCAGAACAAAGCGAAAAGACGGACTTCATCCAAGCTATTGCAGACAGTGTTATCCGGAAATATGGCTATAGTTGTAGTAACGGTTTAGTACCGCTATTATGTTCCGACTCTAACAGGATTCTGTTCTCCGTCGCAGGAGTCCTGGTGAGGTAGAAAATGGCTAAGTTTAATATTGACAAATTGCCACCACTGGCGAGAAGCATGTTTGAAAGCCAGTCGAAGTGGGCAGACAAAAACTGGAAAGATACCTTGAGATTGCGTGCGCGTGAAATCAATACTCTCTTGGATAACATAAGCATTTTCGATCTCTGGAAGAAAGTGCTTGGAGACGAATACGGTAAAATTGGGCAAGATTTGTTGCCTGAAATTTATATGGACGCCTATGTGTCAGTACATTTCGCTTGTATGGGTCTGTACAAGCAAAGCCATGTATGTTTGAGATCCGAACTAGAGAATGCTCTGCGTCTGGTCTACTTTGCAGTGCACCCTGTTGAGTATGGCTGGCGGCGGTCTGGGAAGGATTTCTTCAAAAAAAAGGATGTGTGGGCAGACGATTATCGCTATTTTCGGCAACTTGATGAGGTCCAGAAGTTTCAGCAGATTTGTAAAAAGGATGGAAACAATGTTATTGTCTTTGACGCTGTAAGAAATCTTTATAGTAAACTATCTCAATATGTTCATACAGGGCCTACTACTTTTATAACTACACCTAATCGCTTTGCTCCCAAATACAAAAAACCAGAATTCGGAAAATGGCTAAATGCCTTTAAGGAGACGCAGAAGTGTATAAATCTAATTCTTGTCTTGGGATTCACCGAAGATTTCAAGAAGTTGACCCTGCCTAAGAAGAAGGGAATCTTGAAAAAAACCGGTGACAAAAAAGTCAAGAAAGGTCTACGTAAATCCATACCAGTAAAATTCGTGGGGGCTATCTGATATGATAATAAAGAAGGAAGATATCTTTAAGAAAGCTCCTTCGACAAGATATCAAGGTAGCAAGAGAAGGATTCTGCCTTGGCTTTACGATAATCTCAAAGACTTGGACTTCCACACAGTTTTTGATGGTTTTGGAGGAACTGGAAGTGTTAGTTATTTATTTAAGTTAATGGGTAAAAAAGTTACTTTCAATGATATATTAGCTTCGAATTATTTGGCTGGTGTAGCTTTGATTGAAAATGAGTCTGTCAAATTAGACCGAGATGATGTTGATTTTATTTTACATGAAAATGGTTTTAATTATCCTAGTTTTATCGAGGACAATTTCAGGGGGACCTATTATTTGTCTCGGGAGAACAGATGGCTAGACGTTGTATCTCTTAACATCCGAATGCTTTCTCAAAAGTATAAAGGTGATATCTTAAGGAAAAAGCAGGCTTTAGCCAATCATATTTTATTTCAAGCTTGTTTATGTAAACGCCCCTTTAATCTTTTTCACAGAAAAAACTTATATTTGAGAACAGCACGAGTAAAAAGGAGTTTTGGAAATAAAAAAACATGGAACACAAGTTTCCAAAGGTTGTTTCTAAAATTTAATGAAGAAATCTCTCAAAAGATTTTTTCTACTAAATTGAAGCATACCGCTCTTTGCGAAGATATTATGAAAGTCAGAAGGAAAAAGTTTGATCTTGTGTACTTAGATCCGCCGTATGCTAGGAAAAATGAAAGACATCCCAAAGATTATCATTCTTTATATCATTTTTTTGAAGGAATGCTTGATTATGATAATTGGGCGGAAAGAATTAATTGGAACACTAGAAATCATTGTTTAGTTCAGGAAAAGACAGGATGGGATAAGGATTCAATCGAGGAGAATTTTGATAAATTATTTAGGAAATTTCAAAATTCGATTATAGTTGTTTCCTACGGTAGTCCAGGTGTCCCTTCCATTGATACAATCAGAAAGCTCCTGAATAAATACAAATCTGTGGTCTATATTAAACAAAGGCAGTATTGTTATAAATTGAACCGTAAAAATGGTGGTTTATACGAGGTTTTATTGATAGGCAAATAACTTTTCTGAAGCCATACAAGAGGTATCTTTCATTTTCTTCAACAGCGAAATAAGTGTCACTTTTATATTCCAAGCAAAGAAGATTCACCACTTCTCGCACATCCCCTGATATCCACAGTTTCCGCATAGATAGCCTTCGTTTGGATAATAGAAGCCGCCCCGTATTGCGTTTTCGACCTGTCCCGCAAGGCGGGAGAAACGATCGATGTCCGCCTGTGTCCTTTTCCCGTATAGCTGCTGGATCTTCGGCTGTTTGTTTCTTACCATTACGTCGAGACGGACACCTTTTTCTTCCTGGCCGTAGAGCGTGCGGAAGGCCAGCGAATAGGCAGTCAACTGAACATCCTTTTCTGCCGTGTTTTCCGGGAAGCTCCGTTTAGTCGTCTTGTGGTCGATGATGCACTGCTTATCGTCGATAAGGTCGATATATCCTTTAAGGGGAAGCTTGGTTCCAACCGTGTCAATGAGGAATTCCCGCTCGACTTCGACCGGCTGGACGCTTGGAGCAACCTGATCGAAGTATGCCTTCAGAAGATTCACGCCGTCATCTTTGAGCTTCCCAGGATTCTCTCCGTCTTTGAACTCCGTTTCCCCGACTTCACGTTCCCAGTACTCGCTGAAGAGTTCAGTAATATGAGAAACAATAATATCATGGCCGGTCTTTATTTTCTGCCTGTAGTTATCTTTAAGGGTATGATGAATCGTCCGGCCAAGAGTCAGGTCTCCTGTCGGCGGAGTCTTAATATCACATATGTATCGGAAAAAGTATGAAAGAGGGCAACGAATGTACATCTTAAGCTGGGAGACGGACAGGTGGGGCCTTATCGTCGAGACGGTTCCCACCTGCCCATCTGAAGAGAATTCACTGTCGGCCTCTGTCATTGTTCCCCCCGCCATTGTTATCCTGTGCCGGAGTCTCCGGTTCACCCTCGAAGACGTAGCGTTCAAAGAATCTCGCCGTCTCGATGGTCAGATCCTTCTTGGCATCAGGGTCAAGCTGAACGGGTGCAAGAATCTCGCTGGCGGATTTCAGGCACGACATCCTTGCGATCTGCCTGTCCTTGCCGTTTGGCCGGTATTGCGGCAGTTCGTTGCCGTTACCATTCACCGGCTCTATATCCGTCATGTTCTTGAAATTTCCGCTCTGCCTGAAGTCGTAGTCGATGGTTACGCCTTCCTGGAGCGTGTCAAAGTACTTGTCGTCCCAGACGCTGTATCTCTCTCCCCCGACCTGGACGGTCAGGTATTTCTGTCCCTTTCTGCTCTCGTTCTCCCAGACCTGCTCAATAGCCCCTCTCATATTACACCTCCACACTTCTTCAAGGCAGCTCCTCAACGGTTGTCCCGTCTTCAAGAATTGATTTCGGGCAGAAGCGGCGACACTGCTTCACCTCCTTGGAAGACGGAATCTTCTTCAACACGGCACACCAGATGCCTCTGCCGTTTTCAATTCCGCAGATGCAACCTTCACACTTTGCCGGGTATGGATCCTCCGATTTGTAGCTGCCTGCCATTACAGGAGGTTTCTCAGGTCGGCATTTTAGGGTATCGGAGAAAGGGTATGCGATTCGTGCTGTTGCCATGTAAGGAGAATGATGATTAATCGTCGGTTTCAGGGTTTGTGAGTTCCCCGATCTTCCGTGCGAGTATGTCCCGGAAGTCCTGGTCCTGAATTAGCCTGTCCATAATTTGGTCGGCTTTGTTCCGCTCAAGGTTCTTCTTGATGATTTCACTAGCCGTTTTCTGATCTAACACTGTGCCACAACGGCTGCAAAATTTGTTCGTTGATGCGTTTTCTACCTTGCACCGTGGACAAGCTTTTGGCCTTAACTTGCCCTCCGGTCTCCGGCTCGTGTCAGTAGCAATACCGTAGGTCTTTAGCAGAGCGTTGTCAACGTCACGCCCCGAAAGGTGAACGTATATGGATGGCATGTTTGAGCCCTGGGTCCATCCGAAGACTTCATTCATCTGTGCTTCGGTGAGATGGTTGGCCAGGTGTGTCGCCCTGCTGTGGCGAAATGAATGCGGGTTGATTCTCTTCTTAATTCCAGCTCGTTTCGCTGCTGCATCCAGTATGTCGCGTATCCTCTTATAACTCAGACGGGACGCTCTGTAGTCTTTTGAAACCCACAGGTATTCCTGTGGTTGTGACTTCTTAGGGTGAATGTTAAGCCAGTCGGTCATATATGGAGCTGATGTGATTATTAGTAATCTTCTTGTTCCTGTCTTTCCTGATACGATGATTCGAAAACCATGAATGTGTGGAAGAACATGCTTTATTCTCATCGATGCAATTTCCCCTATTCTGCACCCGGTCTCGTAAAGAATCGATACGAGGGCCCTGTCCCTGGGATCATGGCATGCCTCAATTAGCCTGGAAATGTCCTCTTCCGTAAGAAGTTCATCAGGAAGCCTGTTGTTGCAGTTACGGCGGCTGAGCTTAATCCACGCCGTTTCCTGCGGATCTTCATTAACTCCCCGGAGCCAGCGATAGAATTTCTTTATCGTAAGCTTGAGGTCCTGTTTTGTCCATTCGGAATAACCGGACTGCTGAATGGTTCTTACGAGCGTCTCAATGTCAGCTTTAGTGGCATCAGCGAAGTCCTTTTTAAAGAGAGAAGCGAGGCACTTGAGATGGCCGACATATTTCTCCACGCGTGGAATGCTCAGTCCCTCGGAGAAACAGTAATCGGAAAAATCCAGAATGGCACGTTTGTTTTTCGGAGAGAAGTTAGACTTCTTGATTAGCTCTATTCTTCTCTCCAGCTTACGTTCATAGTTATGGAAGCTATCATCCATGAAGATTCACCCACGCCAGGCTTTTAAGACCTGACGTGGGCACCGTGCTTTTCACCCCACGCCGAGGATGGGTGTTCAACGAAAAGTACAACGCCCACAGAATTCAGACCTTAAAGCCTATGAGAAATAGTTAACTGAAGAGATATTTAAGCCTTGCGCTCGTAAGAATATTGGTTAGAAATGCAGGATAGAACAAACTTTACCCATTCCGGAGTTCTGATCGCCCGGTCATTCTCACTTTCCATGCTGAAATATAGGTGAATGCCTTTTTTCATCCTTCTTTCCACATGTTGCGCACCATGCCAGTAAAGCGCAAATGGGTGCACCGAAATCGCGTCAAATTCCCTATTCGGCTACCATCGTTGCCGATAGCTTCTTTCGCACCCATAACGAGAACCACATCGAGAAGACACATAAGGCAAATGCCGGAGGGAGTACGACGAGTGTGTTAGCTACAGGGTTATCACATAGGAGGAAGCCCTGTACAGGCTCAGGAGAGCGTGCTCTACTGACAAGATACTCACCACAGAATGCGTTGCTTACTGGACTGTAAGGATTTGAATAGAAAATCCGTATGACACTGTAGGAAGGGCTCTGTGAATGGAAGAGATTCAGTCCTACCGGATTGATTACCAATGTCACGATGGCAACGGAGGTAACAATGATTAGTAATGCCGCGACAAGGTAATCCTTGAATGTGGCACGAAGCAGAAAGGCAACCCCAAATGGAATGGCAATGCAGTTTATGGCAGGAAGGATCATGCTGAACTGAAGGTTTATAGCTCCGAGAAAGTCCAGAAGAAGGACGAACCACAGCAAACCCGCAAGCAATGAGAATACCCACCAGAGTAGAAAGACTTTGCCCACAGTTCGGACGTTATTGATATCCTTCATGTTTTAGTATATAATATTGACGAATTATTAAGCTATCGGCGAAAGGGACAGGAAGATGAAGACTGGTTTGTTTCTGGCGCTATGCGTGTTTCTTACACTCTTATCTATCACATCAGCTTCCTCTGGCAAGGGATTCCCTCCAAAATGGATCGAAGGAGATGCATATGTGACTCAGGGAGAAGTGATTGACGGAAAACCAGTAAGTGGGAGAGGTGTCAAGGTTTCTATAACACGTTCTAAGGGAGCCGAATCCAGTGGACCATATCACTACACTGTAAGAATTCAGCCAGGCGATCCATGGGAACATGGTACAGCAAGCGGAAGGACAGTATGGATTGAGGGACATGGTATCAGCCAGATCATCATCTCTCTGCCGGTCGATACGGCGGAAATTACAAATACCAGAGTCTTGATAATCGGAAAGACCAGAGAACAAACAATGAGGGAGCTACAGGCAATTATGACAGAGGGGTTCAAGGGGTATGCCGAGGAACAAATAAGGCAAGCAGCGGACAAGGCCAAGGATATTGTGTTTGGAATTCCAACCTCCTACATTGAGTTGGAAGAACCGTTTGAACTAAGTCCTCGAGATGGTCTCATTATACTGAAGTGTGATTTCGAAGGAGCCAATGTCAGTCAGCGTTTTGACAAAATTGAAGAAGTTGTCGTTTCCTTCGATCTAACCTATAAGAAACCAAGCAAGCATTATATAGTAATAACTCCAGACATCAGAGCTACAGGCAACCTAGTTGATACATCATTACCTCTGAGGGGGAGCATAGGTGGTTACTACCTCATTGAATACAGACAGGAGTTCATTCTAACACATAGTGGTGACTTTGAGAGTCGTCAAAACTCGGAAGGTCACCCGTATTTTCCGCTGACTGTGGGCAACAAATGGACATACGATACGCGTGTGCAAATGGTGGTTCCGGGGTTCATGGAGAACCCCCCTAAAGAGGGTTCAACTACCTTTGCGGTCGCAGATAAGAAAAGGGTCAGCGACAAAGACTGCGTAGTAATTAGAGAGGGTATGAACGAAAGCTACTACTATATTGAAGACGGGTGTGTGATGTTAGCTGGTTCGCGCGGATGGGCCAGCATTGAGGAGTTTCTGTCACAGCAGGGTCTAAAAATCAAGTTCCCCACGAAGTATTTGGAGAATTCACTAACAACCGGTAAGTCATGGATAAGGGAACATATTATTGGCTCTCATCCTGATGCTAGTTTAGTATCACGAGTTTTGTGTGTCGAAACTGTTACTGTCCCTGCAGGAACATTCCAAGACGCCATCAAGATTAAAAATCGTCTTTCTGTGGGTAGTATGGGAGAGGTAGTTGTTATTGAATGGTTGGTAAAAGGTGTTGGAAGAGTAAAGGGCTCTATGTTAAGCCGCTTGGGGGGAAATAATAGTGGTGCTATGCCCGTGCAAGTTAAAATGGAATACGAACTTAGCTCATATGATATTGCTATGGGCGATCACAAAAGGAATAGTGAAGAGAAAGATAAACAGCAACACAAGGAAAAAAAGATTGGATGCAGTTTCACCGATGAACTTTCACCCGGCGGAGTAGGTTAGGCGTTTGTCGCTAGTTGGATCGAAAGCCACAGGTCTTGGGTACGAAGTGGATTGTGTGGCACAAAAGATGAAAAGCCTTGTTGGCTTCTGGGATATCTCGAAAGAGGTCCTAAACTTGAGTTCCATCTTACTTTTTGCGGTAGCGGGGGGTCTCCAAAAGTCCATCTACAACCAAGAATATGGTCTATAACGTTTGAGGGAAAGAGATCGTACTGGACAGAAGTTTGGGATAGCCGTTCGAGACGACGCTATACAGTCGTTGTGGATGTTGATTTCTGTGGTCGTGACAGATTCGAAGTTAGAAGTGGGGAATACTGGGAGACCTTCAGGGTTGTTGGCGACAAGAATTTGGAAGTAGTAACTGAGAGCAAGACTCACATTAAGGCTCGATGGCATCTGCATATCGAACGGATGTATTAACTTGGGACTTAGCATTTCAGAGACGTTGATAAGGTTAGCTTGAAACATTGAATTCTCTCACCTTTCCTTGTATCGCAGCCCGTTTCGCTCGTATTAAACCTGTCTCAACAAGTTTGTTGCAGTAGTCTGAATAGGTGCGGATGGCTATAGGCTTAATTGCCTTCGATGTGCATGTCCTGAGATACAGCCGCCATAGGTCACCCGACAGAATTCCCGGATTTCCTGCGATTAGCTCAAACAACAGCTTATGGTGGTCGGTCAGCTTGTGAAGGATGAACGCCTTTTTCAGGGTCTTCGAGTTGTTCCACGCCTGCTTAACATGGGAAGTCATAATTGGACCCTGGCCGTCTCTTTCAGCGATATAAACGGCATTTTTGAGGGTCTGTATGGCCACCCTCGCATCACCGGTTGCAAGCTGTGCTATGAGACGCAAAAGACCCTCGTCGCATGTTCCTGGTGTAAGAGCATATTGCGCCCGATGATTGAGAATGCTAAACAACTCATCGCAAGAGTAATCCTTAAAGAATACCTGAGCAGGATTGAGCCTGGATTTCACTCTTTCCTCAAGGCCGAAATAAACGTGCTCGGAATTGCAAGCACAGATTAGACCAACTGTCGGAAGGTCCGAAAGGTTATATAGAATTGAATGCCTTTCCTTCGGAGGTGGCTGATTTATTTCATCGAGAATGATGACCAAACGCTCCCTGGAAATATGCCTTTTGAGTCTCTCCAGTTTGAATGAGGTGCTGAGCTTATCGGCGCCCAGCATACGCAACTCAATCGCAATACGCTCGAGCACCGAGAAGAAGGTCGGATTCTCCCAGCAGTTAACGTATATGCCTTTGATCCCTGCTTCCTGATGAAGCTTTTTTAAGATAAGTCGGGCTATGACGGTCTTGCCAGTGCCGGGTTTTCCGTGAAGCCAAGTGTGTATGGGCTTTCTGCCTTCGGTAATCGGCCGAAGGCACAGTGCAATCTCCTTCAAGTGAGATTCACGCTTGAGAGTTTCCTCTGGAATATGGCTTTCGCTGAAGAAATCTGGGTCCAGCAGAATTGGTTGTCCTTCAGGAGGCATATCTATGATTCGCGCTGCATGGGAATATATCTTTCGGTACTACACAGCTTGCGGTTTATGCGGATAAAGGTGGAGGTTTAGACAATAGTTCGGAATGTATAAACCGGGGATGATACGCTCTACTTTTCTACCGTGCGCGATATTTAAATATCCTCTCGTACTCTTTGTGTGAACACCAATCGAGAATTATGGCTATGATTTCTATGCCCTCCCGGCCCAGGGAATACAGCAACCTCCATGCATTTGGAAGGTCATATTTGTACAGGTTATTTATGCTATACAGTTTTATATATCTCTTGGGTATCAATCGCTTTGGTATCGCAGTACCACAATCAGGTTTGAGCTTGATGTCCTCTATGGCCCGCAGAATGAATCTGTAAAGCTCTCTGAGTTCTTCGTTGGTTTTCAGTTTAAGAAAGTTCTTCTCTGCCTTTCGGTCAACGAAGTATACCTCCACCATTAAACCACCTTTAGATCAGGTCTCGATTTATACTCTCTGACCAGAAGAGGATTATATACCCAGACTATCTTTCCCTCTCTGTCAGACATAACGAAGCCTTTCGCGTAGAAGTATTCGATTATCAGTTTAAGAGTGGGGTAGATGACTGTTCGTGGCAATGCTTTATAGAGCTCGGTTATAGTACACGCTCCGAGCTGCTTTAGCGTCCCCTCTACCATCAGAACAGTGTCAAGTGTCGGAGAATGGGCATTTCTCCTCTTTTTTAATTCCATCGAACTGCATCTATCAAGCTTACTCATGTATTTACATATAAATATTCATACTTAAATATCTTTCGGTGAAGCGAGGATGATAAATCGCCCAAAATAAATGGACTAGGACTGGAAACCATCAGGTTAAGGTAGTAGCTCTACTTTGGGAAGGCCAGATGGTTCAGAGTTCTTACGTAAAACGAACTTTTCGCTATTCACAAGCCTCTTGGATCAGAAACTGAGAACATTCAAAGAAAAGCGGCCAACTATGAGCATCGGATCGACAGTCCGAATCGGGGCTTTATAAGTGTTTGTGAATAAATGGCTTGTGATGCTGACCGAAAGATAGCCGTAATGTAACTGAGGCCCAGACAAGCATAGTTGTCGCGCGCTTTGTTGCGTATCTCAGTGGCTGGCTTAATCCATTCTCGTTTATGCTCAAACGCGGGTTGGTTAGGCTGGTACTTTCAGGTTGGATTAAAGGCCTTCAACCATTTGTACTGACGGCATATATTTTAACTGCCGTTTGGTAATTTGCTCAGGGTCCAATACGAATCAACTATCCTGATTGCCTCCGCGAACCCTTTATAATCAACAGGCTTTACTACATAACCGGCAACGCTGAGCTTGAAGCTTTCGTCTATGTGCAACTCCTCATTGGAGGTGGTCAGCACCACAATAGGAATCTTTTTCAAGACATCATCAACCTTTAAAATTCGTAAGCGTTCAGGCGGTTTTGGCTAAACAGCCTACAGTTTTTATTAACGATGGAGTTGGAATACCATCCAAATGACAACGACACGCATGATGCAAATATTCAATAACACTTCGTCCTTGCAGGCGGCAAGTGGCGCAGGCGGTGAGGATCCGTTCCACATATCGTGCCCCGCGTTCGCTCTGCGTGCCGAAGCTGCCCTTACGCCACAAGACGGCCTGCCGCACCATCCGCTCGGCCAGATTATTGGTCGGCTCTACCCGCGCATCGTGCACGAATGTCCACAGATAATGCCGCTGGTTGAAAATGCGGCGGCATTGGCCCGACAAAGGCGAGCCACTATCGGCGCCTCGGGCCAGCAGCCTTTCCACCCGCTGCATCAGCGGCTCCATTCGACGTCGAAAAGTTTGCCAGCTAAGCGTTCCATCCCGCATCCGTTTGCGCAGGTGCAGGATTTGTTTGGACAAGGCAAACAATTTGCTCCCGATCCGGCCTATGGTCCCTTTCATCTCGCTGAAGGCTTGAAAATCTCGTTTCAGATGAGCCCAGCACAGTTGCCGCAGGCCGCCAAAGCAATTGTAGCCGCTCCAGCGGTCGCAATGCAGAATGCCGGCAAAGGTTCCCAGCAGTTTTTGAGCCGCTGTCTGCCCGCGTCCGGCCTGGATCAGAAAGACGGCCGCCGTGGTGCAACACAACGTCCAGAGCCAGCCTTTCTGCCGATTGCCGCGAGGCCAACCGGTTTCGTCAGCGTGGGCGATCGACTGCTGTTGCACATGTTCCAGCAGTTCTTGATGCGGGTGGGCCAGAGCTTGCGCTATTTGTTCCTCGCAGGTGCTCAGGCCGCCCAGGCTCATGGGAACTCCAAACACCTCGTTGATCAGGGCCAGGGCCTTGCGCTTGCTGGTGTTGAGCGAGCCGGTCAGAATCCCCACCAAAGCCAAAAGACCCGGACCAAAATACCGGCGTTTGATCGTATCCGACAAGGGCTGATAAACCAACGCGCCGCAATCTTTGCAGCAATAGATCAACTGAATATATTCGGTGACTTCAGGTTGGATGGGCGGGATATCCACGATCTGATGCCGCTGCGGTTCTTCGGCGGTTTCTTCCAGGCGAGCCGAGCCGCATGTACAAGCTTCCGGGGAAAGTTCGATACGCTGCGTGACGTTCTCGGGCGGCAACAACGCCCGCAAATGAGGCGTATGACCTTTTCGGGCCCCGCGTTTCTTACGCCGATGTGGCCGCGACAAGACTACCGCCGTAGCCGGCGGGTCAGACGAGGGTGGCTTGGAGGAATTCTGCGAATTCATTCCCAACCGCCGCTCCAAACTCTCAATATGCTTTTTCATCTCTTCGAGGCGTTTTTCCAACGTTTCGATTCGTTGTTTCAATGTGGCGTTTTCCGCTTCCAACTGCTTAATATACGCGTCCTTGCCCATACAATAATTATCGGACAGGGACACGCTTTTACATAAAACGATAATATTTCAGTGAACGCTTACTAAAATTCTTAAAAACTCTATGCCACTCATTTTTGGCATATTCAAGTCCAAAAGAATAACGCACGGTTTTTTGTTGCTTTTGTCTCTTAAATACTCTAAAGCCTCTTCGCCATTGTTTGAATTAACCAGTTGATTTGTGAGCTTCAAATCTTCAAATGTCCGCCTAACCATCTTCACGTCTCCAAGATCATCGTCAACAAGCAATATTGGCTGAGAGTTCCGCATCCTTGACCCCCATTTTCTGCTTTAGCAGACATGCTTTTCAAGTTAGGTGTTTAGAGCCGACCCTAAGTTACTTCTGAAACAATATATTTACCTAGTTGGTCAAACTGTTTTCGGTACTTGTTGTAAAAAGGCAATAATCTTTGATATCTTCTCACCTTATCTGTATCTTTTATTTCTCTAACCTGGATGCTTTCAGGAAGTCTATTCTTAATCTTGTGGAAGGCCCCGATAAATAAGATCCCTTTTTCATCAGGTTCAAGTGTTTCGTCTATTCTTTTCGCAATAAAAGCATCTCTTTTATTCAGGAGTATGCTTTTTACCAGCTTATACTTTATAAACGCGATTATTTTCTGTATGATTGATCCGGCTTGTGTTATAGCAAGCAATCTATCATACTCCTGCTTAACCAGCTCGAAGTCTTCTGTCTTAATTAAAACAGCTCCTCTTTCAAGTAGCTTTGCTACCAACTGATAATTCTTACTTCCAGCTTTAGCGGTATCTTCAACTATTTTTCTACCCACTTCACCCTCACCGACCATCCCATCCTGATATACTTTCATTCCCTTTACGTCCAAAGAATCAAAATGACGTGATATGGCATCCCAGAAACCCTCGACAGTTTTTCTATGCTTTGTCCAGATTTCTTCCCCTAGATCTCTAATGCCTCTTTTTGAGATATCTTTTGCCATGGAACCAAGGTCAGCACTTGTATGGATAACAGGGACATAAATCAGGGTTCTCATAGACCGTTCACCTTACACCTTCGTTTCCGCACGTTCTACCCTCTTTTTGAGCTCTTCATTACGCTCTATTTTCTTCCTAAGTTCTCTGTTTTCTTTTTCAATATCTGCCTTCTTTGGTTTTGAAGACAAGTAAGAATCCTGCTGCCACCAGTTTATCCCCATTTCCATAGCTTTGTCCACCGAAGCAACCAACAGCCTTATTTTGATATTCAGAAGATCAATATCGGCCAGCTGAATCTTAATATCCCCTGCAATAACAATTCCTTTGTCCAGCACTCTTTCAAGGATATCAGCCAAGTTAGTTGCTTCTATGGCATGGACCATTTTTTGTTCTGCCATCGTTTATTCCTTGTTTCTTTGATTATGCCAATTTTGCAGCCTTTATAACCAAAGCTGCTGCTTTCGTGCGTACGTTCGCAATGAAACGGCAATGATTACAATCCGTACTTTTCTCATCATAATCCGGACAAGAAAGAAGCACGTCCACTTCTTCCTGTAACTTTTTAGCAGATCCTGTCTTTTCTAAGACATCTTTGGCATTATTAATCTTAGCTGTGATATCTTCGATCACCGGCTCTTGCTTTTGAAATGTTGAACAATTTATTTTGGCATTTTCTTTAGACATTGTTTCTCCTACATCAAATCTCCTAAAGGCCCTAAATTCAGGTTCAACTCTTCGTCTTTGAGACCGAATATTTGCTTCAACTCTTTCATTTTATTTTCTAACTTCATCAAAGTTTCGCCCACCCTTTCTATTTCCTCCTCGGATAAAGAGCTTGCTTCTACTCTTCTCATAGCCTGCTTTTCTAACAATTTTCTTATCAACTCTATCAGTGTAAGCACTAGTTTTGCCAAACCCTTCTCCACATTTTCAGGATTAGCATCAATCTTTTTAGGAAGAACATCGTCGGTTTTTTCCATCTCTTCAACAAACTCTTCAGGAAAATCTGTCTCGACCACGCTGTTTAATGTCATATCGTATCAGCTCCTACTAAATCCTGATGTTGGATTACTTTATCAAATAAATCTTTTTGTCTGGAATCTTTAAGCAAGTCATTATTTTTTGGTAAAATGACAAAGTTGTATGGAGGCCAAGGGCCGCTGAACAGAAATTTGAAGTTGGCGTGTGGGCCTTTTATGTGCTCGAAAGCCTCCCTGAAATTGTCTTGATCGTCTTTCTTAACGAGGTAAACCGCATCAAAAAGCAGATCCTCAGTCTTTAGTTTTTTAAGTTTCTTCTCCGCAGCAAACTTACTGAAAAACATGTCCATAACATTAATAAATTTATTGGCTTTCTTTTCAAACTCCTCGTCTAATTTATACTTTTCAAATTTCTCCCTCATAAATCTTTTGTTCGACGAATTACCTGGTACAGACACTTTTTTGTCGTTTTTCTTGTAGGCATTGGTTATATGCTCTTTTATCTTATCTGATGGCCATATGACCTTTATGCCGAACTCAACCTTATTGCGGACTCTATCCAAGTTATCTCTAAAATCCTTATAGTAACTCTGCATCATGGAAAGCAGGTTATCCCTACCATCAAAAACGGTATGGAACCTCACCGGCAAAACGGTAAAGTGTTCCATTAACCTTTCTACAACCTCCTCGTGTGCTAAGACATTGCCTTTGGTATTGTTCTGCACCGGCTCGGTGCATTCACTTATAACCGCGCCGATATCACAATAAAAGATATTGTAAACACAAGTCCCTTCCAACCCATAAATGGGTTCATTTATCTGTTTACTGGAATCTATTATGCCATAGGTATATAGTTTCATATCTATCTTGCCTCCTGCATCGGGCCGGTGATTGGCGCGCCCCTTAACTGCTCCATAGTTTCCACTGAACTGAGCAAAACTTTCAATCCTAAATATATAAGGTCTACATCAGCCACGGAAATAACTACATCGCCAGATATAACCACTCCTTTATTTAAGACCCTATCCAAAATTTCTAAAAGGGTTACCTCTTTTGACTTTATTGCGACATTATGCATTTGGCACCTTTTGCTTTGAAAGACCACAAAAATTGTATGGCGGCCAGGGGCCAGTGCAGTCTACGAAAAAGCCCTTGTTTTCATAATGCATTTTTAAGGTGTCCACCATATTAATAAAATCACCCACTTCGTCTTTGCCGACTAAAAAGGCCGAATTTAAAATCATATCATCCTCTCTCTCGGTTACTTCTTTCGGTAATAACCTATTTATGCGTGCTTCGAAGCTCAACTCCTTCAACAATTCGAAAGTTTCTTGGCTATATTCGTTGATTTTTCTGTTCGTCACCTGTGCTAACAATTCGGCTTTTTTCTTTTCAAGAAAGAAAGCCTTGCCTGGAGAAGATCCGTTTATTTCGTTCTCGATTTCTAAAATCTCTGATTCATCATTGATAGAGAAGGCCTTTAACTTTTCTACATCACAATAAATTTTGACTCCCCGCTCTTCTTTGTTCTCTAATCTACCCAAAATTGCTTTAAATTCATCACCATATTCCTCAAGCATTGCTTTTAAGCTATCATCCGTATTAAACAATGTCCCGAACTTGAAGGGAATCACACACATATTTCTCATAACCTGCTCTATTATCCTCTCATGCAGTGTTGCATTAGTCTTGACCCACTCTAAATCAGCCATATTCTTTTTCAGGTCCTCTTCGCCAAATTCGTTTTCTTTAACACTCCTGACTACTGCACAAAGGCCCCTGTGGTGGACAAAATAAAGGTCATCCGCCAGGTCCTCCGCTTTTTTCAGCGTTGGCTCTTCGTTTGTAACGCAATATAAGTATACAAGCTGGTTTTCGATCATTCGCATGTCCCTCTTAGTCGGTTAATACAGGATGGCCTTGGCGCTCGTAAGATTCAACTTCCAGACTGTCACTTAGTTTTACCATGTAGATATTTCTGTCCTGCACCTTGGTAGGAAGTCCGACAGACTTCAAAAAAGAGTTCTGCTCATAAAGCTCAGCTTCTGTTTCCCATCCATCATCAACTTTTGCTGCCTTAATCACCTTTACATCTTCGATGTTGAGGGTCCTCTTCAAAAACTCAACGACTGCTTGTCCTGCTTCACCTATATTGGCCATTTTTGCACCTACCTTTCTTTTGATTCTGTAATAGCATCTAATCGATCTAAAAGTTCCTTTTCCTTTTCGTTATATTCCTGTTCATCTATCTGGTCCAATTCAAACTGTAACTGCAATGCCATAAGTTCCTCTTTTATACGCCCGGTATCACTTAATTCTTTCTCGGCTATTTCGTTGAGCTTTTCTCCCAACCACACCACACCTTTTAATGGTGCCAGCAATATACTATCAACTAAGAACATTAGTATTTTCCCGTTTCAATTACGAGGTTGACAAAATTAAATGGCGGCAGCGTTCCTACAAAGTTAAATTTTACTTTTTCACCATATTTATCTCCAAGTTCCTGTACCTGGTGGTCAAACTCAGATTCTTTTTCCTTCTCTACTAAAAAGGCAGCATTAATAATCATCAACTCGCCATAAGGATCGTTAGTCTTGACTTCCACGGTTAAAGGCGACAGAGAATTTAAGATATCCTCTTCAACGATCTGTTTTTCCTGCTGTAAGGCTGCCTCAACCATCTCTCCTATCTTCATACGCTGATGATACGTCTTTTCAGGAGGCAGCACCGCAATTTTTTCTTTTAATCCCCTTACGTCCTCATACTTTTCCAGGATGTCCTTATAAACCACATCTTCCTTAAATATCGCTTTAATACTAAGCTCAGTTTTGTCCTTCATTTGGCACAATAGTTCTCTGAATTTATCGTGCTCGGCTTCCAATATCCTCTTTACTTCTGCTTCATCTTCAGCGATTGTGGCGAATCTGACAGGCAAAACCGTATATTCCGCCATTACCTCCTCAATCGCTTTTTCATGAGCAAGTGAGTTTTCTCTCGAGATACGATATTTTTTGATCGGTGCATTGCTAACCAAAGCGGCTATATCATCGAAACAGATTGTGTATACCTCATCGCCTCGGCCTCCAATTCCCAATGGGCCAAATGACTGGGGTTGATTTGAGTCCATTACACAATAAATGTACTTGCCTTCTTTTGTTGCTACATCCATCTCTATTTTTCCCATTCCTCTGGATAAATGACAATATTGACAAAGTTAAATACCGGCAGCGGCCCGGCATACATAAACTTCATTTTGTCCTGGTACTGGTCACTTAGATCGTCCATGATATTATCAAATTCTTTTTCCCTACCCTTACTTACCAAGAAAGCAGCATTTATGAACATTTCATCGCCGATGGTCTTATTGAGCTTATGGTCAAAAGCTGTTCTCCTTAATGCATCCACCACTCTTTCAGCCTCCTGCTCTTTCTTCTTTTGCAAAGCCTGTTCGACCATCTTGCCAACTTGCATTTTGGCTTGGGTATTATTTCCGTTTGGTCCGTTTGCTATTCTTTCTTTCAAGCTCTTGATCTCTTTATTGTCTTCTACGATCTCATCAAAAATAACATTCATATTTTTCCATATACCTTTAACACCTAACTCAACTTTGTGATCCATATCTGTTAGGGTACTCTTGAATTCTCTGTATCTTCTGTCCAACAGATTCCTTATCTCATCGGCACTGGAGGCAATAGTGCCAAATCGAACCGGAAGGACACTATCAAACTCATTCATCACCTCTTCGTTTACCTTCTGGTGGGCCAACATGTTTTCTCTACTTACAGCAAGCTTAGTTGCTGGATAGTTACTCACCACCATACTTAAATCATCATAGCCAATAGTTAAAACCTCATCACTTCTTTGGCCAATACCTATAGGGCCAAAGTTTCTTTCTTGCTTCGTCTCGATAACGCAGTAAATATATTTTCCTTCTTTTTCCATATCATCCTACCGTAGTAACTAACATTGCATTCTTTTCAAAAGCTTCCTCACTAAAATAGCCGCCATCAGCTTCTTCTGCCTGATTTGAAGCTCGGTGATAATCAAGAAGTATTTTGTAAGCTTTGGCCATCTCATCAAATTTCTTTTCTATATCTGGTGTATCTGGGTTTTTATCGGGGTGGGAGATCATAGCTGATCTCCGATAAGCTTTCTTGATTTCTTCAGCAGTTATAAGATCATTTTTAAGACCCAATTTTTTCTTTGCCCAATCTACTTCTTCAAATTGTGCTTTTTTAACCTCAAGGGTATAAAAACTGTATGGAGGAAGTGGGCCTACACATCTAAAGTTCTGTTTGTCTTCAAATTCGTCGTTGATATGGTCCAGCTTCTGCTCAAAATCTTTCTGTTTATTCTTGTCCATAAGGAAGGCTGTGTTAAGAACCATTGTGTCATCCATAAGGTCGTGAGCTTTAAAATTCTGAGCAATCTCACTTAGGGCATTTTGTATCTGGTCAGCATATTCGGCCTTTTTCTTGTCTAAATACCTCTTGACCAAAACGCCGATCCTCATCTGATCATCTACGGTAACGCCACCTTTTTTGCCTATAAGTGACTGTTTGAATTGCTTTATTTCGTCAGCCTCCGAAACTTCTTCTCGCAGAAATGAATTAAAATCATTCAATGTAGCTACGACATCCATTTCTATACAGTTTTCCGACCTTGCAAGTATATCTTTGATTGTTTTGTATCCTTTGGCTAAAATCTTTCTCACTTCTTCGTCACTGCCGGCAAATGTCCCAAGTCTCATAGGAATAATCGTATGTTCGGCCATCACTTTCTCGACCACCTGCTGGTGCCTGACGAGCAGCCTGGCCAAGGTGTCCTTGGGTATGTGGCTGTAGTCAACTATTTCTGAATTGCTTACAACTGCGGATATATCCTGAAAAACAACAGTATAGGCTTTGTTATGAATTTCGCTGCTCTCTACAGCCTCTGCGGGACTTCTGGTAGGGTAAACATCCTCAAAGGTCACGATTTCATCCAGATTAAAAGATTTTTGCGCGTTGGAATTTATAATCCCGTAAATGTACTTACCTGTTTCGTTCATAACAAACCCTTTCATTTGCAGGGAAGGGACCGGCAGGCCCTTCCCTAAGACCTATGCTTATCCAGCAAAGAGCTAAGAAAAAGAAGATCAATTTATTGATTGCTCAGAGGAACTGGCTTGTTCTCCAGAGCTTTCTTCGGCTTTTGACTCTTGTTGTTGTGGTGCAGATTCTTCTTTTTCACATTCGCATTTAAACAAATCTTTAACTTTCTCAATAATAGCCAACATTTTGAATCCCTTTTTTTCTACTTGCCGTTTTGCTCTTTTAACATCTTAATAGCCTCGTCAAAATGCTGTTTTGAGACTTTGAGGTCTCCATCCGCACTTATTTCTTCTTTCGTTGAATTGCGCTCAATATATTCTCTTACTGCAAACATGGAGGCCTTGCGACAGACAAACTCAATATCCGAGCCGGTTCTGCCCTTGATTTCTTTAGCTAACATTTTTAAATCAACAGTTCCATTGAGGGGCTTGTTTTTGGTATGTATTTTGAAAATCTCTTCTCTGGTTTTCTCATCAGGTACCGGAAGCTCGAACAAAAGGTCAAATCTGCCGCTTCGAAGCATGGCAGGGTCAACCAAGTCGAGCCTGTTAGTGGCTGCTAAAACCACAACTCCCTTGAGTTCCTCAATCCCATCCATTTCAGTCAGAAATTGACTTATCACTCTTTCTGTTACATGGGCATCTGTAGAGCTTGAGCCTCTTCGTGGCACAAGGCTGTCTATCTCGTCAAGGAAAAGTATCGTTGGTGCTGCGTGCTTTGCCTTCCTGAATGTCTCTCTTACACCTCGTTCGGACTCTCCTACATACCGGCTGATAAGCTGTGGGCCTTTGATGGATATGAAATTGACACCGCTTTCATTAGCTACAGCTTTGGCTAAAAGAGTCTTGCCTGTCCCGGGTTTGCCGTAGAGCATGATCCCCTTAGGTGGATTAGTGCCGGCTTTTTTGAAGACATCCGGATATTTGAGCGGCCATTCAATCGCCTCTTTAAGCTCCTGCTTGATATTGTCAAGGCCTCCCACATCAGACCACTTTACGTCCGGGACCTCTACAAAGACCTCCCTGATTGCGGATGGCTCAATTTCCTTCAACGCCTCAAGGAAATTGTCCATCGTTATTTCTAATTCGAGCAAGGCCTCATAAGGAATGTCCGACAACTCAAAATCAATCTCCGGCAAAATCTTTCGCAGAGCCGACATGGCTGCTTCTCTGGCCAACGCTTCCAAGTCTGCCCCAACAAATCCATGAGTGATTTCAGCTAATTTTTCCAAGCTGACATCTTTTGCCAAAGGCATACCTCTTGTATGGATTTCTAATATCTCCAACCGGCCGTTTTTGTCGGGTATAGGGATGGAGATTTCCCTATCGAACCGGCCAGGCCTTCTCAAGGCCGGGTCTATGGTATTAGGTATATTTGTCGCACCAATGACTATGACATGTCCACGCGACTCCAGACCGTCTAAGAGAGCAAGAAGCTGAGCTACAACACGTCTTTCGACCTGTTTTTCACTACCCATATCTTCCCGCTTGGGAGCTATAGCATCAATTTCATCGATAAAGATTATGGCAGGTGCATGTTTCTGGGCGTCTTCAAATACGCTACGAAGGCGGCCCTCGGATTCGCCATAGAATTTGCCCATAACTTCAGGGCCGGTTATGCTCGTAAAATAGGCGTCGGTTTCATTGGCCACGGCACGGGCAGTTAGAGTCTTACCTGTCCCTGGTGGGCCATACATAAAGACCCCTTTGGGCGCTTCGATGCCAAGCCTGTCAAAAACCTCAGGATACTTCAAAGGCAGCTCAATCATCTCTCTGATTCTTTGGACCTGAGTACCGAGACCACCAATATCTTCATAGGATATTTTAGCTTTCTCAATTTTACCTTCCTTTGACTTTACCCTTATCAGTGTTGTAGAGCTGACCGATACCACACCATCCGGTATTGTGTCTTCCACTATAAAATCACAGGTTTTAGTGCCGAATAATCTCGCTCTTATCTTATCACCGCTGGTTAAAGGCAAGCCTTCTATGAGAGAGCTGATGTACTTAGCATCTTTATCCTTTTGAAGCACCCCGCCGGCAGTCAAAGGGGTAAACATGATTTTCCTGGCAGGTTTGCTTTCGGCCTTTTGGACTGTTACCTTTTCGTCAAGGCCAACTTTAGCATTCTCTCTTATAATGCCGTCTATCTGAATAATCTTTTTCCCTCTGTCCTCGGTATAGCAGGGCATCACTTTGGCGGCAGTTTTCCTTTTGCCTTCTATTTCTACTATCTGGCCCACCTCCAGGCCTAAAGTCTTCATATCTTCAGGGTCTATCCTTGCAATAGCCCTTCCCACATCCTTAGGTAAAGCTTCCTTTACTTTAAATTGCTTCATGCTGCTTGCTTTTCTTTTGTTTTTAATTGAATAGCTGGTTCTTAAAATCCGCCAATGCCTTTAGCCCCTTGACCTCGTGGGGACACGAGGAAACAATTGTCGCTTTTAAACCATTAAATTTTCCTCTTATGTAGTTTATATACTTATCTTGTTCTTTTCTTTTCTTCCTGCAAAACTCACAGCCATCTGACGCTAAAACATTATTTATTACCAACTGTCTGACTTTTATTCCGTATTTGCCCAGACTATTTATCAACCTCTCTGTTTCCAAAATCGCCATATCCTCCGGGATAGTAACAGCTATAAACTCACACCTGCTTGTATCACGCAGCAAATCCTCTATTCTTTTCACAGTTTTCTTCATAGACAAGAGAAAGTCATCGCCTTGGTCGCCAGTATACTCGCCGGCAAATCTCTCGATCATATACCTGTACTTCCATCTCATCTTTGCCATTACCTTGACCCAGTCATCCAATAGCTTCGGTGATGTTAAAAGCCTTAAAGCATGGCCGGTAGGTGCGGTATCCACGACGTATTTATCGAACTTTGCCTCATCTATCAGGTCAATCATCGTCTTAAAACCCATTACTTCATCCATGCCCGGGATAGGCAGGGCGAAGACCGAATCGATGTCTTCTGCATCAAGGTTAGTGCCGGTTTCCACGATTTTCTTTATCTCATCCTCGTGTTCTGTTTTGAATTTCCAAAGAGCCTTCTCTGCGTTCACTTCCAGAGCACTTAAATTTTTAATTCCCGTTATTTCTCTGGGCTCATCGCCAAGTTTCTGCTCCAAGCTGTCAGCAAGTGAATGGGCAGGGTCGGTCGAAAAAATCAGCGTCTTAAACTCTTCTGCCAAATGCAAACCCGCAGCAGATGCACAGGTTGTCTTTCCTACACCGCCTTTTCCACCAAACAGGATTAACTTCAGTGGAGTCTCTTTTAGCCCTTTTAATCCCATTCACTTTTTCACCTTGATCTCTAAAATGCCGTTGTTGTAAGAAGAAGTCATTGTGTCGGCCTGTACCTTTGCTGGAAGTAAGATCTCTTTGTGATATTTCCTATCTCCGGTCTGGGCTGAAATATCCAGGATGTCTTCTTTCAAATCCAGCTTTATGTCCTCTTGGTTAACTCCAGGCATCTCGGCATAGATTTGAATTTCTTCGTCCTCATCAAAGACATCTGTGAGAGGCTCTCTTTCTTCCTCAACTGTTGGACCCTCGGGAGTCTTTTTGACATTGCCAAACGACTCAACTACAGGCTTGCCGCCGACCGCTGTTTTTATGGAAACCCCAAATACTCCTTTCATACCTTTTTTAAGGTGACTGAAGTCGATTTCACCTTCTTTATTGATTTCACCACCTGCATCTTTTAACTTAGCAGCTAAGTCAACCAGGTTTCCAATACCATCCAATAGCCCTCCTAGACCAAGGCTCAATTTCCCTATGCCAAAATCGATATTCAGCTCTTCGTTTTCCTTATCTTTTTTCTTCTTATCTTTAGCCATTGACGAATCTCCTTTTTCTTAGCTTACCATGCTTTTTCCTTTTGCTGTTATCCTGCAAATCTTTCGACTGCATATCCTTTTCTTGTTATCTTATCTTTGCTTGTACTCGCTCTAATCTGCTCTTCAAGGTTTTATTTTCTTTCTCTAACCTTGCCCCTTTTGCATTCGAGGAAAGATAAGGGTCCTGCTGCCACCAGTTTATTCCCATCTCCATAGCCTTGTCCACGGAGGCAACAAGGAGCCTTATTTTGATATTGAGAAGGTCAACATCGGCAATTGAAATTTTTATATCTCCGGCAATTACAATACCTTTATCCAATACCCTCTCCAGGATATCAGCAAGGTTTGTTGCTTGAACTGCATGTACTATCTGATCCGCCACTCGTAATGCCTCTATTTCGTAACTACGCCTTTACCTTTACACTTTAAGCAAGAAAGTTTATTGCCTGGCTCGGCGCCGGTGCCTTTGCAATAAGCACATACCTCTATAGGCTTTGTAATGCTCACCAACCCCTTTCCTCTGCAAACGGTGCAGGTAATATTCGTTCTGGGGGGATAATCACCTCTGCCTTTACAATACGCACATACCACAACCGGCCCGCTTAAAGAGACCATACCCTCACCTCTACACACAGGACATTTTGTTCCTTCGCTTCTGGGAAGTGTTCCCTTGCCCGAACACAACGAGCATGTAAAATTATCAGCTTCTAAGATTTGGCCAGCTTGTCGGCCTAACCTTGTACCACTGCTTTTAAAGTCCACTGTATTCCATTCCATATCAGCAATCTCTTCTGCCTAATAACTTAGAGCCATTGTTTTAAACTCCTTTTTGATTCCATTTGTTTGAGCAAATGCGCACTTGGAAGATGCTGTGTCTTTGCTGGCTTTCGAGGTAACTTCAGTCTTTTGTATCCTACTCATCTCGTGCTCTATTTCTTCGAGCCGCTTTCGGATACCATCTTTTCTCATTGATAATTCTTTGTCTTCCTTCAGGAGTCTTTCCTTTTCCTTGTTAAGCATATACAAATCTAAATAAGTCGAGCTTTGGACCCTGGGGATAGAGCGTTTCTTTCTGCTCTGCATAGTCCTCGCTCCATGGATTCCCTTCAGGTTATTAACATCCTTCATTTTTAACTCCTTTCCGTAAGGAATTTATAACTCTATCTTGTAGAACTTTTTGCCGAGACCAAAATGCTCTTCTTTCTGCTTGCTCCTGTAATCTTCAATTCAACCAACTGGCCTTCTTTTAGCTCTGCCGCTCGCTGAATATTGTTGGGGAGTTTGATCTTTCCATTTTTATCTACTTTTGAAAATGCTCGCATAAGTGTCATTTGACTATCCTTTCATATTGTTTTCTTTATCAGCCGAGTACCCCAGCAAGACTCTCGCTTTCTTTTTCCTCTTTCTTGGCATGAACTGTCTCAATAGCAGCAGCACTCTTGGCAGCTTTCTTTCCGACATCAATTGTCCTTCCTATGCCAAGCTCTTTAGCGACAAACTCTCTTACTATTCCTTTAACTCTATCCTGATTTGTCTTTGAGCCGACCCTGCTTGTTTCTGATGCCAGAATGTCCTGGCATATCTGCATAAAAGTGCTGCTTGATTTGGAAGGAGTTAATTTTTGAACTTTAAGCGTCTTTGCAATCATAATGCAGCCGCGAACGGTGGGAGCGAACTCGCATTTTCCGGATTCCCTCAGGCCCCTTACGATGTTTACTATTATCTGAGAGTCCTGCTTGGACAGCTTGGCCTTGGCCTGCGTTACGGCCAGTTCAGTATCGTAGTCAAAGTGGTCCAAATCCATAGTTATCATTCTGTCCCTTAAAGCATCCTGGCTTCTGTGCACACCGGCGTATTCCTCCGGGTTGCTCGTAAAAATAGCCGTAAAATCAGGGTCAACCTTCAAGTACGGCTCTTCACCGCCACGTCCAACCGGCAAATCCATCATCTTCTCCTGTAAGATAGATAGCAGGATATTATTTGCCTCAGGCCGGGAACGCGTGAACTCATCATATATCAATGTAAATCCATACTTGCAGGCTACGGTCAGACGGTTGTCCACCCAGCGTTTGACCATGTCCTCTTCAGTTTTTAGTACTCTTGAAATAAAGCGGTCTACTACCTTTCGGATCCTATAGCCATGTTCACCGCCAACCAAATCCGAGGTTGAGAACTCTTCGTCTCCGTGAATCATTACCACAGGCCTTTCAATTTTACTTGCCAGGTGCATTGCCAGCGTCGTTTTACCGGTACCGGAAGGACCTCTAAGGTGGACTGGAAAACCAGCCTTAATGTAGGATAGGGCTCTGTTGGTAATATCCTTTACGTACTTTGTTTCCACAAAGTCCGACAAAGGTCTCGGTTCCAATACTGTTGTCATTTCGTCAATCATTTCTATTTCACTCCTTTTCTGTCAGAAATGCTGTTTTCTTTATGGCAGCGACTGCCACCACTTAAATCTTTCACCTAATTTTCCCCAGATTTTGCTCGCTTTTTCTAAATCCGCCCTTATTTTCTTTTCTCTGCTTCTAAAGTTTTCTCTCAATAACTGATGCTTACTCAGAGCCTCTCTGCTCTTTTTGATATAGTCTTCTACTCTGGGCAAATTTGGTCTGGTTGCACCTTTCACTTTGAAACGATCCCTTTGCCTTTGCACTTAAGACAGGGCATTCTGCTATCCGTTGCTACACCCGCACCCTTACATTCAGTACATTGGATGGCTTCGCCTTTCGGAGCTGTAACCGAGCCTTTGCCTCCACAAACGGTGCAGGTAATGCGGCTGTCATAATAAACACCGGTGCCTCTGCAAAAGGCACATCTAATCGCCGGCTCTTCAACCTCAATCTTGCCTGTTCCGTTACAGACCTGGCAGGCGGCAAGTTCAGAGAGTAGGTCAAAGGGGTCTTTTCCCTTGCCTTTGCAAAAAGCACACGTTATCTGAGCCGTAGCAGATGTTGTCTGGCCCATAATTAATACCTCCTTGAATTTGTATTTACCCGCCTGCGGCGGGTTTACACTTCCCTGGCCTTTTTCGCCAACGACAGCCCAATTCCCGCTGATAACTTTAACTTTGCTTAGACACCAACAGCTACTTTTCGTCTGCTGCTCTTGCTTTTCTTTGCGGGCTTTTTTGCGGGCTTCTTTTTAGCTTTGGCCTTGCGTGTTGCCTGCTTAACAGTGGTTACTTTTTCTCCGGCGTCAATCTCAGGCATCATGAAGCCGGCTTTTCTTGCCTTGCCCATCGTAGCAGACATGCTTTGCCATGCTTTCTTTGCCTGTGCCATGTCGGAGCTATATTCCTTTAGGAGATTCTTGGTCTCTTTAACAATGCCCATTACATAGTCATTTAGTTCCTTTTTGAACTCCTCGCTCATATCAGCATGAGCCTTGTTGAATTCTTTGAGCTTTTTCGCAACATGGGTTTCAATGTCTTTTATGGCCTTCTGAATATCAGACATCATTTTCTGGAAATCCTTAAGTCTTTCGGTTTCTCCGTTCTCAAGGTTTTCCTTAAGATTTTCTGCCATTTCTTTGTGCATCTTCTGGATATTTTCCATCATACTTCCAACATTCTTGGTGAGGTCCATCATAAAATCTGAAAGACTTTTTGATAGCATCCCACTCATATCCCTATGTTCTTTCTGAAATCCCTTGAGCATATCCTCAACATTTTTGGCTAACTCCTTTACGAAATCAGCCAATGATTTAGCTTGTTCCGTTGCCATCTTTCTCCGGTCGCGTCCGAACTCTTTCAAGGTCTTATGGGTATCTGCCACCAGACTGCCCAGTGCCTTTACCCGAACATCATGGGAAGTAATGATGTTCTCTGCGAGATTTTTCATGTCAGTTGCCATTACCATTTTGATTCTCCTTTAAATTTCTAAACCTTTTGGAAACAATTTGAGTTTACATTATTAGACGTTGTCACTTCTTTAACTTCCAAAAACGAAAAGCTTTCTGCTTTTGTGCTTTCTCCAAGCGTGGTTATTAGACCTTCAATTTGGGTTATTTCGCCTTTGTTGTTAAAAGCAGGCTCACCCTTATCGCAGACAAAACGCAGCGAACCATCCTTATGGACAATTCGGTATTCTATATAAAAAGATGTCCCCTCATTTCTACATTGAGCGAAAGCATCGAAAACAAGCTCTTGATCATCAGGATGAATCATATTGGCCCAATGTTCCCTATCATATAGGATTTCATTGACATCGTAGCCGGTCAGTTCCTTGATTTTCCCCGAAAAACAAATAATTTCTGGTTTTTCTGAAGGCATAGCAACATACGGAATTTCACCAATCGTATCGATAAATCGATGAAGCTCTCTACTCAAATGACTTAAAACAGTCTGTATTTTTGCCTCGTTCATTCTTCTTATACTTTTGAATATGCTTGAAATTTTGATTTATTGATTCTTTTCCGGGTTGATGTTACATCTAAGCTACATACAAAACTTTCCAGCTCTTCATCAGGAGAGTTTACAACAAGGCTGAAAATTTCATCTTTATTGTTATATAGCTGTTCTTCAGGTTGCTTCGAAAGTGTAAGTTGTTTTGACTTCTGAGTACTAAACCGACGCTGTGTAAAAAGCTTCCGAACGGTTTCTGAGAGGATATTGGCGTATTTGCCCAAACGAATCGCCAGGGTATCAGGTTTCTCCTCCAGAATTTCGTTAAATCTTTTTAATTGAGCTTTTATATGGGCTTCCAATTCTTTCATGTCTTTGTCGACCTTTTCTGCAAAGGTTGGACTTTTTCGGAAATATTTCAATACGGACGGCACTTTTGGGGTTAGAGACTTGACCCAGTGTGCAAAATCAACCATAGCGTTTACCTGGTCCGGCGTCATTTCTTCATGGCGTCTTTTCTTACGTTCTTTAAGCCAGTAAAACTTTGTCAGCACATTATTCAAATTCATAATCAAATCCTTTACGAAGTTCTCCACTCTTTGTATCTGCTCATTAGCTTTTCTTTTTCCGTCCGATTCCTTCAATGCTTTTTGAGTATTAGCTACTAAAATGCCCAGTGCCTTCGCCTGCATATCATAGGAAGCTATAATATTATCTATAATACCTCTCATACGCTTTTCTAAGCACTTGCGTCAACCGCTACCTGTGAACCAGTTCTTTTTTGAGCTATTTTCTTTTGCATAGCCTGCCAGTTTTCCGCAGCCTCTGACCGCTCTTTTTTAAAACCACCGAGCATATCCTGTACTTCTTCTTTCCTTTCTTTCTGCTGAGCCGTCCGCTCTTTATGTTGGATTTTGAATTCAGCCAGCATCGATTTGAGATCTTTTATTTTAAGCTCCCTGCCCTTCGCCAGGAGTTCCTTGAGCCTTTGGGCCATTTCTTGCTGATTTCTCTGAAACTCTTTTAGTTCGGAACTAACCTCTTGTTTTCTTTGTTCCTGCTTCGCAAGTATCTCTGTAATCGCTGTCTGGAATTCTTTGACCCTTTGGGCTTCGCCTTTGGCAAGGGCATCTTTGGCCTTGCCTAAACTCTCCCCTAAAGTGTTTGCCATCTCTTTCTGTTCATTAAGGTAGTCTTTCAGCAAGCTTCTAACCTGTTTTTCTCTTTTCTCTTGAGCTGAAAGTATATCTCGCATCATATTGTCAAAATCCTTCTTTCGCAGAGATTCGTTCTTAGCGAGGTTTCCCCGCAATTCAGTATTTATCTTTTCTCTCTCCTGCCTTGTATCAAGGAGGTTATCCTGAAATCCTTCGAGGAGCTGATGAGTAGTATCAAAAATGGCCCCAATACTTTGAATTCGGGCCTGGTAAGAAGAAATTATGTTCTCGACAATGTTTTTCATATCTTCAGCTAATAGCATTGTTTTCCTTTCTGAGGAGAGGTTTTTCTTGGCGAGTCATGCTTTCTGCGGTCCCCCATAGTGTTGCATAAGGATGGCCCGGCAAGAATCCTCTGTTAGGTTGGGAATCTCATTCCCTACCGTTCCTTACGCAGCTGTTGCGGTAAGACCAATGGCCTCGGCATACTTCAGATAGGTCTCGACTGATGACACAACTACTCTGGCCTCTATGGCGAGCAGCTCAATACCCACCAAAGAGATTCTCACCCAGGCATCAACTACGACGCCCTTGTCCAGGATTCGGTCAATAACTTCCACTAAACTACTTGAACCAATTGCTTTTTCGACTGCCATGATAATGCTCCTTTCGTTCCCCCTAAGGGGAAACAATAAAAATAGAAACAAAAAACGCACGCTACACACGTGCGTTTGAACCTAACTCATTTATGTCCACACTGGAGACTACGACTTGTTTAGTGGCGATTCTATTATTTTCTGCCTTTTTGCTGAATCTAGTATGTTTCTTAGAAATTCCCCATTGCAGCCCCATTTTAAGCCCCCATTTGAAGCTTTTCTTGTGGTTTCATCTATGGCAAGCGAAAACCAAAGCATTTTGTGAACTGTGAACTAAGTCAAGTTGTGTTTTCCGCTTCTTTATCTGCGATACACTTCGGTATTATCGCACTCAACATTAAAAAGTTTTTCACTAACCTTACAGTAGCCTGAGGATGACAAAACCTAAAGAGCAAACAGAATAATTGAAAGCAACTCACGCAGTCTAAGTATTTAAAAACAATTGTTTCCCGACGGATTGAAGTTATTAATGAGGAATATTCGGGGTTTTTAATACTGATATTATCTTTTACAAAAAGACGAGAGGCCAAAAACTAAACCATCCAAAGGAGCTTTCTGTTATAACCATTGGCTATAGCAACGCTCCTGTAGAGGGAAGGGGGGGGTAATGGAGTCAATGGATACGTCGGCACCTTAAATTTTTTTTACTAAACTGTAGTTAAGCCCTTGCGAATAGCATACTTGGTCAGATCCACAAGGTTATCAACATTTGCCTTTCCCATAATCTGCCTGCGACTTGCTTCGATGGTCTTAACGCTCAGGCCAAGCCGCGAAGCGATTTGTTTGGCCGGTCTGCCCTCTGTTAAAAGTTGAAGGATTTGCTTCTCTCTCGCGGAAAGAAGTTCATATCTGTTACTGGTAATATCGAAGATACTGTCTTTTATAATATCCTCCAGAACAATACTTGCGATCTGAGGACTCAAATACGATTGATTATCTATAACAGCCTTAATGGCCCGGACTAAATCGTCAAGTACACACTCCTTGACTACGTAACCTGAAACACCTGCCTTTACCATATCCAGCACAAATTCCCTTTTAGCATGCACTGATAAAGCTAGTACTTTAGTTTCTGGCAGTTCCTGCTTGATTTGGCGTGTAGCTTCGATACCATTCAATATCGGCATAGTCACGTCCATAAGAACCACGTCTGGCTGTAACTCTCGCGTCATTTCCACTGCCGTCAGGCCATTGTCGGCCTGGCCTACTACTTCCATATCGCTTTGTTTTTCAATCAAAGCCTGGATACCCTGTCGCAGAATCCCATGATTATCAGCCACTAAAATTCTTATGCTCATAACAACCCTCTATCGAATCAGTTTTTCCACATTTTATTGGTGCCACCAATGTAACCTGTGTACCCTCTCCGGGTTTGGATTCAATATCAACATTACCGCCAAAGTAGCTTAATCTCTCACGAATGCTGAAAAGCCCAAAACCAGCCGTTTTGCCAGAAGCAAATTCTTCTGCAGGCGGTTTGAATCCGATTCCATCATCGACAACGTTAATGCGTATATTGCCATTATCTTTGTAAATGGAAACCTTCACATACTGCGCTTGAGCATGTTTGACAACATTAATCAATAGCTCCCGCACTGCTCGATATAGAAGAGCACAGACATCGTCGTCCAGGGGTTTGGGCGGAGCATCATCTTTGAATTCAGTTTTGATTCCATGCTTTTGCTGAATTTCCTCATTGAGATATTCTCGCACCGCGGCTTCAAGGCCCAGCTCATACAGGGTAGGAGAACCCAAATCAAAGGTCAAAGACCGCATATTGCCAATTATCTGGTCGAGATGTTTATAGGTTTCATTCAAGGGTTCAATCAGTTCTCCTGGCAAATCTTTTCCCCGCAATTCACCTAAATTAATTTTAAACAGAATCAGATTTTGCGTAACCTGGTCATGTAACTCAATTGCGATGCGTTTGCGCTGGCGTTCTTCGGTTAACGACATTTCTGAAGCAAGATCTCGAAGTCGCTTTTGATAAGCCAGCAGTCTTCTTTGAGCCCGTCTTTGTGCAGTGATGTCCCAGAAAATGCCCAATATCCCTGTAATATTACCTTCCTCGTCTCTGGCAGGTGTCTTGATAATATGGACAATTACTTCCCGACCATTCTGAATGTATTTCTCATTGATATCTTCTGTTTCGCCGGATTTCATAATTCTTCCATCATCAGCTCTGTATTTTTCAGCCAACTTCTTTGGGAAGAAATCATAATCTGTTTTACCGGCAATTTCCTTGGCCTTAATCTCTAAAACTTTAGCATAATTCTCATTGCAGGACACATAAACCGAGTTCCTATCTTTAAGAAATATCTTTTGTGGGAGATTCTCAAGAAGCGTTCTATACCTGTTTTCGCTAGCTTGTAACACCTCCATTGCCCTTTTACGCTCGGCACTTTCAATAACCTCCCATTTGCCTTCTCGCCTGATAATGGCAGATTGGTGAGAGCCGACCATATCTACGATCTCAGATGCGCCACATTTATCAACGCAATAACTGCAAATAGCAATCATTCGATACTTGCCAATCGCCTTATTTACCTCTTTTTCATAGTCAGCAAGCTCTCTCCATATCTCTTTTTCAAACCCGCTCCCATTACCTGTTACCCTCATACCAGCAAAACCAGAAGCCAGGGCTTGATTGAGTTGGTCAACCCATGCGTTAAGAGCCTTCTGTAGGTTAAAAACGCCGTCTTTAAGATACCAATCTGAATGCGGAATGAACTGGACTTGTCCTTTTTCTATATACCGGTCAAAATCAGGTATGGATTTTCTTAACGCTTCTTTGGCCTCTTCTACGCTTAGCCCTGAAGTGACCCACATGCAGAATTCATTGTTTTCCAATCCTGCTTTGAAGTAGGGTACCAGAATATCGAACAAATCTTCTTTGGTTTTGTAAAATAGGCAAAAGTGTGTGCCCCATGAGATATTACCTAATATATCGATCCCCATTTTTCTGTTTGATTGTTCAGTCTTAGTCAGCATCTTTGCCAATATCTCTGATAATCTGTACTGCTCCCATTCCTCAATGAAATAAAGACCTCATGCATCCGTATACCACAAGAATATACAAAAGGTTAGCCTACAGAATTCTTTGACAGATTTCCCCTTCTATGTGCCCCCAAGCCCCACTTTGAGACCAAGTTTCTTTCAGCACATAGGTAACCGCTACATCAGCAATGTATCTATTCCCCGCCATATTTACCCCTAATTATATATCGGATTATACGGCTCGGGAAAAATAGGTCAAATAAAATTTTTGATTAACACGACTTTTTCTCATACCCAATTTGAAAGGCCAAACCTCAAGGTGGGCTGATAATATAGATAATATAGGCGAGGTGATGAAACCGGCGGAGATGATTACTGCTTCAATTTCTTCCGATTGTTTGGCGATTTTGATGGTAGCCGAGGTGCCAGTTTTGTCGACTACTCAACATTCGCAGAAAAGTGGCAAAGCGCCAACTGTACCGAGCCATACTGGTGCAGTGGGGCCGACTGTGAACCAGATGGTAACGTAGATTTCTTTGACTTAGCTATATTTGCAGCTAACTGGCTTTGGATGGAACCGTAGCAGAATCCTTACACTGATTTTTTGCTTGCATGAGCCAGTGATAACAATAAAATTATACACAGGCGTCAAAGGTTCAGAAATGATGCGAATTCTGAACCTTTTTATTTGCGATAACAATCATTTTGCACCACAATATTTTCCCCGAACCGCTTGATAACACTGTCATTATGGTTACTTCGTTCTCTTCCTCTTCAGGCTGGGGGCCAAAAAAACAAGCTTTATAAATACCGCTGTCTAAAACTAATTCAGAGAACTTAATCCTTTCGAAATAAAGCAGTTACGTTAATTTACCCTCACTTCAAAGGTTCGCATGCCGCATCCATTCGTAACCTTTTCGAAAGGAGAAAGAACATGTGTAAAAAAATATGTTCAGGTCCAACTGGGTACTGGATCCAGGCAAATTCCTCTCACGGGAAGAAGCAAACAGACTCTTAGAGACAGCGAGAAAAAGGGCCAGCATAGCAATCTCCCGCGGTCACAAGGTAGCTGTCAGGGACTATTTCGTTGTGGACCTGGCCCTGGCCACCGGCCTGCGTGTGATGGAGATTGCTCAACTGAAGTGCAGCGATGTATTTCTTCGAGGGCCGGTTTGCCTATTGGTAGTAAGGAAAGGCAAGGGCGACAAAAAGAGGCTTGTACGAT